>Ga0137412_10000017_pt1 | contig 77562 bp, 70 predicted proteins | sample CZODoug2_1_16fun_FD_122160 | JGI IMG/M metagenome (GOLD analysis project Ga0137412, IMG submission 122160) | Vadose zone soil fungal communities from Angelo Coast Range Reserve, California, USA - CZODoug2_1_16fungal (Hybrid Assembly) | ecosystem: Environmental > Terrestrial > Soil > Vadose zone...
GCCAGCTGCCGATTTCGCGGAACGCCGGATCGGTGGCCTGTTGGCAGAGCTGCTCACCGATGAGGCGCCCCACATCGCCGTGCACCGGCACCGGGGAGATGCGCACCGAGAACGAGCTCACGGCGCGGTAGCCTGCGAGCTGCTGCGCTGCGTGCAGCTCCGCCCCCAGCGACACTTGCCGGGCCACCTGGTCGAGCCGCGCATTCTCGCGCAGCGCCCCCACGGCGCCGGGGTGTGCGCCGCAACCGTGCCGGCGCACGCTGTTGACGGCAGCGGTGAGGTCCGCGGCGGCGCACAGCGGGGACAGCAAGGCCAACAGCAGCAGGATCTGGCATCTGGTGCGCGGGTCGGTCATTGTTCGCTCATGAAGGCCGGCCGGGATCCCGAGCAATTTACAACCACGGGTTGGCCGTGGCGACCGGGGAACGAATTCCGCCTGCTCGACGATGGCGGGGAGTTCTTCGCGCGCATGCTGCAGGTGATCGATGCCGCGAGCCGCTACGTGTTGCTGGAGATGTACCTGGTCCGCTCGGGCGCAGTCACCACGCGTTTCATCGAGGCGTTCGGGCGGGCCGCGCGCCGCGGCGTGCGCGTGTGCCTGGTACTGGATGCGTTTGGCGCTCTGGGACTCACGCGCGCCGATCGCCGGCGGCTGCTGGATGCGGGCGTGGAGCTGCGCTTCTTCAACCCGCTGCGCCTGAAAAACAGGCTCTCCAACCTGTTGCGCGACCATCGCAAGCTGCTGCTGAGCGACGGCAGCGTGGCGTTCGTGGGCGGCGCCGGACTCACGGACGACTTCGCACCCGGCGCCCCGCGCGGACCGTGGCGCGAGCTGATGCTCGAGATCGAGGGTCCCGTGATCACTGACTGGCAGCGCGCCTTCGCGCGCACCTGGCGGCGCTGCGGAGCGGAGCTGATGCTCCCGGAGGCGCCGCTGAGCGAGCCGCGCGCCGGCGGCGCCGCCGGCCGACTGGCGTTGAGCGAGGCCCGGCAGCGCTCGGTGCTCGCCAACGGGGTGCTGCGCCGCATCGAGCACGCCGCGACGCGCGCCTGGATCATGAGCGCGTATTTCGTGCCCTCGCGGCGCTTCCGCAAGGCGCTGCGCCGGGCGGCGCGCCGCGGCGTGGATGTGCGGCTGCTGGTGCCGGGCGCGCGCACTGACCATCCGTGGGTGCGTCAGGCGGCTCGCCGCTTCTACGGCAAGATGCTGCGCAACGGCGTGAAGATATTCGAGTACCAGCCGCGCATGCTGCACGCGAAAATGATCCTGTGCGACGACTGGGTATCGATCGGCTCGAGCAACCTCGATCGCTGGAGCTTCCGCTGGAACCTGGAGGCCAACCAGGAGATTGCCGACGCGCGGGTGGCCGATGCGGCGGCGGCGCTGTTTGAAGGGGATTTTGCCGCGTCACGCCTGCTCAGCCGCCGCCATTGGCGGCAGCGCGCCTGGCTCGATCGCCTGCGCGAGGGGATCGCCGGCGTGCTCGACCGTCAACTCGATCGCTGGCGCTGACGTAAGCGGGTTACTGTAGCTACGGTGGCGCGAGCTCCGCTCCCGGCAGCGATGCAAACAGCTCTGTGCTGCGCACGAACGCGAGCAGAAACGGCGCCAGCGTGCGCATCTGCGTGTCATAGGCGCGCAGCGCCTCCAGCATGCGGTCCTCCTCGGCAGGCTCGAGTGCGAACACTGCCAGCGCCAGTCCGCGGCTACGCGGTGCGGCCGTGAGCGGCACGCCCGGCAGCAGTCCGCGCGGGCTGGGCCAGCCTTCCCCGCCATGCACGATCCAGTAGCGCACGCTGGGCAACACACCGCGGCGTGTACCGACGGCGATGGTGAGCAGCCCCGCGGCGCGATGATCCGGATGGCTGTCGCGGGGGCTCGGGGCGAGAATCAGCGTCGGCTGTATGCGCTCGAGCACCGCCTCGAGGTCGCGCTCGAGATTCTCGCCCGTGTAAGGATGGCCCGGAAACAGCGCGGCCGGGTAGGGGACCGCCGCCGCGCCCGTGAAGGTGGAGGTGTAAGGCGTCGCACGGTGATCGGTCAGGAGCCTGAGAACGCCTCGGTCGGGGTAGCCCAGGAACAACTGCCCGGCGTCGCGCACGCCCAGTCGTGCGGTCGCGGCGCGCGCCTCGCGCATGCGCGTCGCGGCGAGCTCGCGCGCCTTGTCCGGCTTTACGAACAGGCTCTTCTCGATCAGCAGCAGGTCGAGCTCGGAAGCATCCCCGCTGGTGATCCACGCGACACTCGCGCGCCCGCCAGCGCGCACCACGCGCTGGATGACGCCGGCGCAACACAGCGTCTCATCGTCCGGATGCGGTGCCACCACCAGGAGCGAGGTGTGCGCATCGAGGCGCGGCAGGCTCTGCTCTGCGGTTGCCGGCGCGGCAGCGCCTCCGGCGGCGCGTGCGGCGAGAGCCACCGCGGCGAGCAGCGCGGCCACGAGGCTGGCACTCATCCAACGCATGGCGCGCCTTTCAAAATGTTGCCGCGTCAGTGGGGTAGACTTGCATGATGCCAACACCCCCGCTGGCTTACCACGATCCCGGCTTTCTCGACTCGGAGGAAGGACGCCCGATACGGATCGTCTCCGAGTATCTGGCGCCGTTGCGCGCCTTCAGTGCCGCGGGGGTCACCGCGACCGTGGTGTTCTTCGGCTCGGCGCGGGTGCGCGCCGGCGGTCCTCTGGGCCGCTACCTCGAGGAGGCAGTGGAGCTGGCGCGGCTCGTGACAGAATGGAGCGGATCGCTACCCGGTGAGCGAATCATCGTCTGCACCGGCGGCGGACCGGGAATCATGGAGGCCGCCAATCGGGGGGCCGCACTCGGCGGCGGCCGCAGCGTCGGTCTGAACATCGGTCTGCCGCAGGAGCAGCGTCCCAATCCCTATATCACTCCGGAGCTCGGCTTCGAGTTCCACTATTTCTTCATGCGCAAGCTGTGGTTCGCGCACCTGGCGCGCGCCCTGGTCGCGTTCCCCGGCGGCTTCGGCACGTTCGATGAGCTGTTCGAGATCCTGACGCTGGCACAGACCCGCAAGCTCGACCGTACGATTCCCGTGCTCCTTTACGGTTCGGGGTTCTGGAAGGAAGTGGTCAACTTCGAAGCCCTGGTGCGACACGGCACCATCGCGGCCGAGGATCTGAAGCTGTTCGAGTTCGTGGATGAGCCGCGGGCGGCGTTCGAGCTCATCAAAGCCCGTGCCCAGCTTGCGCCCCAGCCCGAGCCGCCGTCGTGGTTCGCAAAGTCGCGCCGCCAGCCCTGAGGCGCGGACCTCGCTCACGCGACCGGCAGCTCCGGATCGATCGTGGCGGCCCAGGCGAGCAGGCCCCCTTCCAGGTTCGCTGGCGCGGTGATTCCGGCGCGCAGCGCCAGCTCGCAGGCTGCCATGCTGCGGCCGCCACTGCGGCAGATGAACACCGGAGCTTCGTACGGCGCAATCTCCGCCAGGCGCCGCGGCAACTCGCCCAGTGGGATGTTGACGGAACCCTGGAGGTGTCCGGCGCTGAACTCGTACACTTCGCGCACGTCGACCAGGTGCAGCGCCGGCGCGTGTTCATCGCGCAGCAGCTCGCTCAGTACGCTGGCCGTGAGGCGGCGCACCGCGCCGGCTACCGCGCCCGGCAGCGGCGCCGGGTCGCGCGGCTCGGTGATCGTGGGCGCATCGCCGCACACCGCGCAGTCCGGCCGGCGCGCGACGCGGAACTCGTGGAAACGCATCTCGAGCGCGTCGTAGGTCAGGAGGCGTCCGACCAGAGGCTCTCCGACGCCTGCAATCAGCTTGATCGCTTCGGTAGCCTGGAGTGTGCCCAGCACACCTGGCAGAACGCCGAGCACCCCCGCCTGCGCGCAATTGGGCACCCCGCCCTCGGGTGCCTGCGGGAACACGCACCGGTAGCACGGCCCCCGGCCGGGTACGTAGGTCATCACCTGGCCTTCGAAGCGGTGGATCGCCGCGGACACCAGCGGCAAGCCGAGGATGACGCAGGCGTCGTTGATCAGATAGCGGGTGGCCAGCCGATCGGTGCCATCGAGTACCAGGTCGTAATCCGCGAACAGCGCGCGCACGTTGGCGGCCTTGAGCTCCAGTGCGTGGGCCAGCACCCGGATCTCGGGATTCAGGCTCGCGAGCCGCTCGCGCCCGGCCTCGGCCTTCGAGCGCGCGATGCCGCTGCTGTCGAACAGCACCTGGCGCTGCAGGTTGGAGAGTTCCACACGGTCGCAGTCCAGCAGTCCCAGAGTGCCGCACCCTGCGGCCGCCAGGTACAGCGCCGCCGGTGAGCCGAGCCCGCCGGCGCCGACCACCAGCACGCGGGCCGCCTTGAGTTTCTCCTGTCCGGCGGCGCCGATCTCGGTGAGCGCCAGATGACGCTGGTAGCGGGCGCGCTCGTTGGCGCTCAGGGTCATGGGATCATCCTCCGGAGAGCGCGCAGATCACGTGCACGGTGTCGCCATCGCGCACCACCGCCGACAGTTCACGCGCCTCGCTGGTGTTGACGAACAGCCGCATGTGCGGGCGGATACGGTCGTGCTCGTCGATCATACGGAAGCGGATGCCGGGGCAGCGCTGCTCGAGGTTCGCGAGCACCTCGGCGAGCGTGCTGCCGCGGGCCGCGAGCGCGGGGACGCCGGCGGTGTACGAGCGCAGAGGGCTGGCGATACGCACCGTACAGCTCATGAGTCACGCCGCGTGAGTCACCGAGTAGATCTCCGGCAGGTGCCGCACGATGCAGCGCCAGCTGTCCCCACTGTTGGTGCTGGCCCAGACTTCCCCCGCGGTGGTGCCGAAATACACGCCCGGGCGTGCGTGAGTGTCAGCGCACATGGCCTGACGCAACACCGTGAACCAGGCCTGCGAGTGCGGCAAGCCGCGATCCATGCGCCGCCAGCTGGCGCCGCCATCGCGGGTGCCGTAGACCGCCGGCTTGCCGCCGACGGAGGTGCGCGGCCACACGCTCTGGCCGTCCATCGGCAGCACCCACGCCGTGTCGGGATCGGTCGGATGCAACACGATCGGAAAGCCGATGTCGCCGACCTTCTTTGGCATGGCTCTGCCGATGCGCTTCCAGCGCCGCTCCGGGCCATCCAGGCGGTAGATGCCGCAGTGATTCTGCTGGTAGAGCCGCTCGGGCCTCGCCGGATGCTGCACCATGCAATGCGGATCGTGACCGAACGGCACACTCGGGTCGGGCAGGAAGTCCGCCTCACAGCCTTCATTGAGCGGGGTCCAGTTGCCACCGGCGTCGGTGGACTCGAACACGCCGCCGATCGAGATGGCGATGTACAGGTGCCGCGGGTCGCGCGGGTCCACGAGAATGGAGTGCAGGAACTCCCCGTCCGGTGTGCCGAGCGCCGCCCACTTGGGGCGCATCGGATGGTCGTTGAATCCGGCCACCGGTTCCCAGTGCTCGCCGCCGTCCGTGGAGCGAAACAGTCCCGCCGGGGAGCTGCCGGCGTACCAGGTCGCCGCTTGCGTGTGGTGGCCGGGCGCGAGCCAGAAGACGCGCTGCACGGCGCGTGCTTCCTCGCCGTCACTGACCTTGCGAAAGGCGGGCGGTCGTGCGGCCTCGCGCCAACTGCGGCCACGATCGGTCGAGCGGAACACGGTGGGCCCGAGATGCCCGGTCTTCGCAGCCAGCAGCAGCACCCGTGGCTCGCGCGGATCCTGTACTACGTGGTGAATGATGTGGCCGAGAAACTGCGGGCCGGCGAGTTTCCACTGGCGGCGCGCGCCATCGGCGCGCAGCCCGAACAGACCCTTACGCGTTCCGATCCACAGCGTGTCAGCCATGTGAAGAGGATCCGCGCCCGGGCGCGGCATTGTCAACGGCAGGCGTGCTCAGGCGGTACCGGGCTGACAGATGAACAGATGCGCCGGCAACACGTTGAGCGGCTCGAACCTGCGGCCGACGTAGCCGAAGATGCGCTTCAGATCCTGCAGCACGCGCGTGGAGAACTGGTAGACGAGAAATGCCCCGCCGGATTCGAGCACATCGCAGGTCTTGCGCAGTATGCGTTCGCGCAGCGGTGCCGGAATGGTGCTGAACGGAATACCGGAAATGATGTAGTTGGCGCGTGCGTAGCCGAAGCCGCGCAGGATCTCATCGACAGATACTGCCGAACCTTCCACCACCCGCAGCCGCGCGTCGGTGAATGAGCTGCGCAGGTACTTCACGAAGTCCGGGTTCATCTCGATGGCGATGAGCGTGGCGTCCGGACGCATGTGGCGCAGGACCTCGGCAGTGATACCGCCCACTCCCGGACCATACTCCACGATGACGTCTGCCCGCGCCCAGTTGATCGGCTGCAGCAGCTGCTTGATGAGGAAGCGCGAGCTGGGCACGATCGAGCCGAGCATGCGCGGATGGCGCAAGAAGTTGCGCGCGAACAGGAGCTTGTTTCCGTTCGGTGCCCGATCTGTCATAGGGTTTTTCTGCACGTTATTCCCCACGCGGGTCCTTTCCAGCGTCACTCTATAGCAATAATTGCCGGCGGACACCACTGCGCGCATCGGGCGGCCTCAGCCGCCGGAGCGCCGCGCCTGGTAGCCGAGCTTGCACAGCTCGGCGACCAGCCGGTCTCGATGCTCGCCCTGGATCTCGATGACACCCTCTCTGACGGCACCGCCCGCCCCGCACAGCTTCTTCAGCCGCGTCGCCAGCTCGGCGAGTTGCGCTTCGTCCAGGGGCAGCCCGCTGATCACCGTTACACCCTTGCCGCCGCGGCCGGCAACCGCCCGGCCGACGCGCACGCGCGCCGGCTGCGGGGCGGTGTGGGTCACGGTCCGTTGCGCCGTGCGCACGGCTGGCGCGGATTGCATCGGGTGCCGCAGCACCACGCCACGGAAAGTGTGTCTGGGCTTCATGCGTAGTGTTACCCGTGTCAGGCGACTACAATCCTGCCGAACTCATACTCCGCACCGCAACCCCTCGCGCGTAAGGCTTGAGAGGCATCCCATGACCCCACGGTCGCGCTTGCATGTTCCTGCCCCGCCGGCACGGCCGGGGCAGGAACCGGATTTCAGCTACGTGCAGATATCCCCGGCAGGAGCGGTGAACCGCCCGGACGTCACCGCTTCGGTGCGCGACATCGAGAACCTCGCTCTGGAGATGGTGCGCGTCCTGGATGATGAGCACCGGGCGGTCGGACCCTGGGATCCGCACCTGGAGGCGTCGGAGCTGCAGGTGGCCCTGCGCCACATGCTGCTCACCCGGCTGTTCGACGACCGCATGCAGAAGATCCAGCGGCAGGGGCGCATCTCCTTCTATATCAAGTCCACCGGCGAAGAGGCGGTGGCGGTGGCGCAGGGCATGGCCCTGCAGCCGGGGGACATGCTGTTCCCCTCGTATCGGCAGCAGGGCCTGCACGTAGTGCGCGGCCGCAACCTGGTCGAGCTCATGTGTCAGTGTCTGTCGAACACTCACGACATGTGCAAGGGCCGGCAGATGCCCATCATGTACCACTGGGGCAGCGGCAACATCTTCACGATCTCCGGCAACCTCGCCACGCAGTTTCCCCAGGCGGTCGGCTGGGCGATGGCCGCAGCCATCAAGGGCGAAGACCGGATTGCCGCCACCTGGATCGGCGAGGGCTCGAGCGCCGAAGCGGACTTCCACTACGCGATGACTTTCGCCGCCGTATACCAGGCGCCGGTGATTCTCAACCTGGTCAACAACCAGTGGGCGATCTCCACCTTCCAGGGTTTCGCAGGGGGTGAGCACAAGACCTTCGCGCAGCGCGGCCCCGGTTACGGCATGCCTGGGATTCGCGTCGACGGCAACGACTTCCTGGCGGTGTACGCGGTGACACAATGGGCTGCGCAGCGCGCACGCCAGAGCGGCGGACCCACCCTGATCGAGCACGTGACGTATCGGGCGGCGGCGCACTCCACCAGCGACGATCCTGCGCGCTACCGCCCCAAGGAGGAGTGGCGGGCCTGGCCGCTCGGGGATCCGATCACGCGTCTGAAGCAGCACCTGATCGCGCTCGGGGAGTGGTCCGAGGAGCGCCATGGCCGGCTCGAGAAGGAGCTCGAGGCCCACGTCACCGCCTGCTGGAAGGAAGCGGAATCGTACGGAACCCTCAGCAGCGGGCCGACGCTCGATCCGCTGACGATGTTCGAAGACGTGTTCAAGGAGATGCCCCCGAATCTGGTGCGCCAGCGCGAGGAGTTGCGGGCGCTGCGCAGCGCGACGGCGGCCGAGCGCCAGCAGCCCGCACCACCTGTGGCCAAGAAGGGTTGAAGCATGGCGCGCATGAACATGGTGCAGGCGCTCAACTCGGCGATGGACGTGATGCTGGAGCGCGATCCGCGCGTGGTCATTCTGGGCGAGGACGTGGGCTTCTTCGGCGGCGTGTTCCGCGTCACCGACGGGCTGCAGAGAAAGTACGGCGAGCATCGCGTCCTCGACACCCCGATCGCCGAGGGCGGCATCATCGCCGCAGCCATCGGCATGGGCGTCAACGGCCTCAAGCCGGTCGCGGAAATCCAGTTTGCCGATTACATCTATCCCGGCTTCGATCAGGTGGTGAGTGAGCTCGCGCGACTGCGTTACCGCTCGGCGGGGGAGTTCTTCGCGCCGGTGACCATCCGTACCCCGTGCGGCGGCGGTATCCGTGGCGGGCAGACTCATTCGCAGAGCCCGGAGAGCATTTTCACGCACGTGTGCGGCATCAAGGTCGTCATGCCTTCCAACCCCTACGATGCCAAGGGGCTGCTGATCAGCTCGATCGAGGACGAGGATCCGGTGGTGTTCTTCGAGCCCAAGCGCATCTACAACGGGCCCTTCGACGGCGATCCGCACAAGCCCGCCGTGCCCTGGAGCGCGCACCCGCGCGGCGAGGTTCCCGATGGCCATTACCGCGTGCCGATCGGGCGCGCCGAGCTGGTGCGCGAGGGTAAGGACGTGAGCGTGCTCACCTACGGCACCATGGTGCATGTCGCCGAGGCGGCGGTGCGGCTCGCCGGCGTCGACGCGGAGATCGTCGACGTGCGCACCATGGCGCCGCTGGACGTGGACACGCTGTGCACCTCGGTCTGCAAGACCGGCCGCTGCGTGGTGGTGCACGAAGCGACGCGCTTCAGCGGCTATGGCGCTGAGCTCGTGGCCACGGTTCAGGAACAGTGCTTCTGGAACCTGGAAGCGCCGGTGCTGCGCGTTACCGGCTGGGACACTCCTTATCCACACGCCTTCGAATGGGAGTATTTTCCAGGACCGGCGCGCATTGCCGCGGCGCTGAAGCAGGTGATGGAGGCGGCGTGAGCAGATACGTCTTCAAGCTACCCGATCTGGGCGAAGGCACGGTCGAGGCGGAGATCGTCAACTGGCGTGTCAAGCCCGGCGACACGGTCGCCGAGGACGAGGTGCTCGTCGAGGTGATGACCGAGAAGGCGGCCGTGGAGGTGCCGGCGCCGGTGAGCGGGCGCGTGCTTTCCACCACCGGCTCACCCGGCGACATGGTGCCGGTGGGGGCGGAGCTGATCGTGTTGGAAACACAGTCCGACGCTGCGGCGCAAGCCCCGCCCGCGCCGGCGGCGAAGTCCGCGCCGACCGCAGCCGCGCTCAGCGCGACGCCTGCGATGACATCCGTGGGCGGTAACGGCGCTGCGGCGGTACAGGCGACGCAGGCTGTGGCCGCGGTCCGCGCCGGAGGCGTCGCCACCTCCCCGGCCATTCGCCGCCGCGCGCACGAGGCCGGGATCGACCTGCGGCAGATTGCCGGCTCCGGACCCAACGGGCGGATCGTACCGAAGGACCTGGACGCCTACGTGGCGCGCCGCGCGCCGCAGCCGACGCCGTTGCGGGCAGCGCCCAAGGCAGTGCCCGCGTCCGGAGCTGCCGAGCCGCGCGTCGCGCCGAGCGGCGCCACGCAAGAGATCAAGGTGATCGGCCTGCGCCGCCTCATTGCCCAGCGCATGACCGAGGCGAAGCGCAACATTCCGCACTTCGCCTACGTGGAGGAACTCGACGTCACCGAGCTCGAATCCCTGCGCCGCCATCTGAACGGCAGGCTTGCCCCGGGTGCGCCGGCGCTCACCTATCTGCCGTTCCTGGCGCTGGCGCTGGTGCGCGTGTTGCAGGATTTTCCACAATGCAATGCGCACTACGACGCCGAGCGGGGTGTGATCGTGCGTCACAGGTCTGTGCATCTGGGTATTGCCACGCAGACTGCGGATGGCCTCAAGGTGCCGGTGGTGCACGACGCCCAGGGGCTCACGCTGTGGGATCTGGCGGCCGAGATGCGCCGGGTGAGCGAGGCGGCGCGCACCAACAAGGCGAAGCGCGAAGAGCTGACCGGTTCGACCATCACCATCACCAGTCTCGGCAAGCTGGGCGGCATCGCCAGCACGCCGATCATTAACGCTCCGGAAGTGGCCATCATCGGCGTGAACCGTGCCCTGGAGCGCCCGGTGGTCGTGGACGGCGCCATCGCGATCCGGCGCACCATGAATCTCTCCTCATCCTTCGATCACCGCTTCGTGGACGGTTACGACGCCGCCGCGATGATCCAGGCGCTCAAGGAGTGCCTGGAGCATCCCGCCACGATTTTCATCGCACGCTAGGCCTTGGGAACGGCACTGGCGCCGGTGCAGTCGACTGGCGTGCTACGCTTTCGCACAGCGATGCCGGGTGCAATGGACATGCGGGCAGCACGCGCCGTGGCGGGTGCCGCATTCTTCACACTGGTCACGGCGTGCGGCGGTGGGGGCGGGGGCAGCATGCCGCCGCCAGGCGGGCCACCGCCGTTCACCTCCGTCACCCAGGCGCGCGTTTCGCAGCCCTCCACGTTCCTCGGCGGCTGCGACGGCGTGGCGGCGACCGGGAGGCTGTACGCGGACACGGCGGCCGAGCCGTATCTGGTGGTCAATCCGACCAGCCCGATGAACCTGATCAGCGCCTGGCAGCAGAACCGCTGGTCGGATGGCGGGGCGCAGGGCCTGAATTTTGCCGCGTCCTTCGATGGCGGTATGACCTGGACGCCCTCTAACGCGGCGGTCTCGCGCTGCACCGGGGGCAACCCCGGCAACGCCGGCAACTATGCCCGCGCCACCGACGTGTGGCTCACGGTCTCGCCCGTTGGTGCGGTCTACGCCCTGTCGTTGTCCTTTACCGGCGGCACGCTGCTCGCGGGCTCCTCGAGCGCCATGCTGGTCGCGCAGTCCCACGACGGCGGCCAAACGTGGGGCGCGCCGATCGCGCTCATCCAGGACGGCGCGACGGCCTTCAATGACAAGGGTTCCATCACCGCCGACTCGACCGACGCGAACTATGTGTACGCGGTGTGGGACCGGCTCACCGGGCAGACGGCCGGCCCGAGCTACTTTGCGGTGACGGCCGACGCCGGCTCCACCTGGCTGCCGGCCCGCAGCATCTACGATCCGGGTGCGCAGAGTCAGACCCTCGGCAACCAGATCGTGGTGCTGCCGGACGGCGTGGTGCTCGACATTTTCACCGAACTCGGGGCGCACTCGGCGCTGGTGCGGGTGATGCAGTCCTCCAATCACGGCACCAACTGGTCAGCTCCGGTCACCGTCTCCGATCTGCAGGCTGTCGGCACCACCGATCCGAACACCCATGCGGTGGTGCGCGACGGCTCCGGTCTGGTGTCCGTGAGTGTCGGCCCCGGGGGCATCATCTACGTCGCCTGGCAGGACTCGCGCTTTTCCGGTGGACAGCACGATGGCATCGCGATGACGCACTCCGCGGATGGCGGACTGACCTGGTCGGTGCCCGTGCAGGTCAACGCCGACCACAGCGTGCAGGCATTCACCCCGACCATTCACGTGCGCGCGGACGGTGTCATCGGCGTGACCTACTACGACCTGCGCAATGCCACATCCTCGCCCGCCTCGCTCCTGACGGACTGCTGGCTGGTCACCTCCAGTGACGGTGTGACCTTCAGGGAGTCACACCTGTCCGGACCTTTCGACCTGGACCTCGCGCCGAATTCGCAAGGGCTGTTTCTCGGCGACTACCAATCGCTCGCCAGCTCCGCGAGCGGCTTCCTGCCCTTTTACGTGCAGACCGACGCCGGTACCCAGGTCCGCAGCGATGCGTTCATCGCCTTTCCTCCGGCGACGGCGTCCGTACAGGCACTGGCGGGCGCGGCGGGTGCCACCTTCCAGGCGCGGGCGGCTCCGGCGGGCATGACCCAGACGCCCGCGGCACGGCAGCGCGTCATGGAGCGCCTCAGGCTCACTCGCGCGCAGCGCCGGCATCAGCCAGGCTAGGGCCGCGGCGCTAACGCGCGCGCCCCGATCGCGGTGCCATCACGCATCGCGCCCGAGGATCTCCTCGCGCACGTCTGCGATCTCGCGCGCACGCGAGGGGCGCGCCCCCTCGCAGCGCTCGGGGCGCGGGCAGCGGTTGCTGCGCGGACAGATGACGCGCGCGGGCTTGGTGAGCGCGTCCCCGATCCAGGCGATGTTGAGTACCTTGGCCACCGCGTCGAGCCTCTGGGCAGCCGCCTTCGGAACGCGCGCTTCGCCGCGCCGGTGCAGGCACTCCCGCAGGATCGAGTCGATCACCGGCTCGCTCGGCACGCCGTTCGAGGCGAGCGCCGGCGCCAGATCCACGCCGACCGACAGCACGTGCGCATTGCCCGCCATGTCATGAACCCGGCGCGAGTGACAGCAGTACAGGAGCGAGCGCTCACCATCGCGCAGTACCGAGATCTGCGACCCGCACACGCCACGATCGCCATCGATCATGCGAAATACCGCCCAGTTGGGGCACGGGTCGCTCACCTGGGCGAGGTTCCCCCACGGCAGCGGAATGCCGTTGCCGCGATACACCGCACGCAGATACCCGGGCGGGTAGGCGTCGAAGAAATGCCAGTACGGATAGGGAGACACCTTGGTCATCCGCCGCATCACCACGGCGGGGGTGAGCTCGAGCTTCGCGCCCGCTTCCACGCGGTAGCGCTCGCGCGCGAGGAAGCGCCGGAACGGGACGCGGGGCGCGAGCAGCGCGCCGGCAAAGAAGCTGCACTCGAAATCGCGCCACGCGTGCAGCACGTCCTGGGCATTCATGCCGGCCGCGCTCGAGCCGCCCTCGGGGCTGCCGCCCATCTCCCCGCCGGTGGCGTGCGCTGACTTCAGCCCGTCCCCGCCGTGCAGCACCTTGTGAGCGATGTGCGCCGCGAGATCGAACTTGAGCCGGGCGGGGTCCGCCTGCAGGGCGCGGTTTGCGTACACCACGCGCGGCGCCTGGAAGAAAGAGCGCATCATGCTGCGCACCTCGCGGTCCTTGTCGCGCGCCAGCACCGGCTTGCGCTCGAACCAGCGGATCTCCAGCCCGTGGCGGCGGCACAGGCGCATGAGGTCCTCGACCGACAGCGGAAATCGCCGCTCTCCCACGTTGTCGGCGGCGCGCTCCAGGTCGGGGAAATCATTGCGTGACAGCTCCTGATGCGAGCGGATGAGAAGGTGCGCGAACTGCCGGCCGCTGGTGCCGGTCTGGGCGAGCAGCTCCGGTATCGCCACCTGCAACAGGCTCTTGGAGAACAGGAACGCAGGCTCGAGCGGGACGCGTGTGGCGGCGCCTCCGGGGGCGGGCGCGGGCAGCTCGAAATCCGTGCTCTCGTCCAGAAACCACGCCGGGGCGCGCTGAAATACCGCGGCCAGAAGCTCGAGCAGCTGCCCGGAGGGGGTGCGCTTGCCGCTCTCGATCATGCTCAGGTAGGAGACCGAAGGTGCGAACGCGGAGTTGCGCTGGATGCAGCGCACCGACAGTTCCTCGAGTGTCAGGCCGTTGCGCTTGCGTACCGCGCGCAATTTGGCGCCGAGAAAATGCCCCCTGCGCAACAGCTCTGGCATAGCTTGGCCCGTCCGCACCTCGTGCATGCTATGTGAAATTAACAGTGTGAAGTTTCCACGGTCAAATTCCCGTGCAATCGGGGTATGCTCACCCTCATGAACGCCGAGACCCAGGCGCGGCTGTATTCGCGCGAGCCGACCGGACCGAAGCTCGAGGTCCTGGGACCGAGAGTCGAGCGCTCGGAGGAGGTGCTGACGCCACTGGCGCTGCAGCTGCTGGCGAGCCTGCACCGGCGCTTCAATGCACGGCGCCTCGAGTTGCTCCACGCCCGCGCGCGGCGCCAGGCGCTGCTCGATGACGGGGCGCTGCCGGAGTTTCTGGCGGACACTGCCGCGGTGCGCGCAGGCGACTGGCGCATCTCCCCGGTGCCCGCGGACCTCGCCGACCGGCGCGTGGAGATCACCGGCCCCGTCGATCGCAAGATGGTCATCAACGCCCTGAACGCGCCGGTGCGTGCGTTCATGGCGGACTTCGAGGACTCCTGCTCGCCCACCTGGGAGAACGTGATCCGCGGCCAGGTGAATCTGCAGGACGCCGTGCGCCGCACCATCAGTTACGAAGATCCGGCCACGGGCAAGGTCTACCGGCTGGCCGAGCACACCGCCACCCTCATCGTGCGACCGCGAGGCTGGCACCTGCCGGAGAAGCACCTGCGCATCAACGGCGAGACCGTGTCCGGCGCGCTGTGCGACTTCGCGTTATTTCTAGCCAATAACCACGAGGCGCTGGCGCGGTACGGCACCGGGCCGTACTTCTATCTGCCCAAGATCGAGAGCCATCTGGAGGCGCGGCTGTGGAACGAGGTGTTCCTGGCAGCTCAGGAGGCGCTCGGTATCGCGCGCGGCACGATCAAGGCGACGGTGCTCATCGAAACGGTGCTGGCGGCGTTTGAAATGGACGAGATTCTCTACGAGCTGCGCGAGCACTCGGCCGGGCTCAACTGCGGGCGCTGGGACTACATCTTCAGCTTCATCAAGAAATTCCGTAACCGCCGCGACTTCCTGCTGCCGGATCGCGCGACGGTGACCATGGACCGTCATTTCCTCAAGTCCTACGTGGACCTGCTCATCAAGACCTGTCACCGGCGCGGCGCGCACGCCATGGGCGGCATGGCGGCGCAGATCCCGATCCGCGATGACCCGCAGGCCAATGAGGCCGCGATGGCGCGCGTGCGGGCCGACAAGCTCCGCGAGGCGCGCGCCGGGCACGACGGCACCTGGATCGCGCATCCTGGGCTGGCGCAGATCGCCCGCGAGGCGTTTGACGCGGTCATGCCCGGGCCGAACCAGCTCGGCGTGCTGCGCGCGGAGGTGAACGTGACGCCACGGGACCTGCTCACGGTGCCCGAGGGCGAGATCACGGAAGCCGGCCTGCGCGCCTGCATCCGCGTAGGCGTGCAGTACCTCGAGTCGTGGTTGCGCGGTAACGGCTGCGTGCCGCTGTATCACCTGATGGAGGATGCGGCGACCGCGGAAATCTGCCGCGCGCAGTTGTGGCAATGGCTGCGCCACGGGGCGCGCACCAGCGACGGACAGCCGGTGACGGTGGAGCGCTTCGATCGGCTGCTCAGCGCGGAGCTCGACCGCATCCACGATGAGGTCGGCGCGGCGCGCCTCACCAACGGCGTGTTTCCGACGGCGGCGCGCCTGTTCGAGCAAATGACCAAGAGCGAGACCTTTGACGAATTCCTGACGCTACCGGCCTATGAGCTGCTGAGCTGAGCGCAACGGACGCGAGAGGTGCATCAGGTCCATGAACGCTGCCAAACCAATGCCCACGGCCGATGAGTTGCAGCGCCAGTGGCTCGAGGCGCCGCGCTGGCGCGGCGTGCGGCGCACCTATGACGCCAAGGACGTGGTTCGCCTGCGCGGCACCATTGCGGTGGAGCACTCGATCGCGCGGCTCACCGCGGACAAACTGTGGGGCTACCTGAGCGAGCGGCCATTCGTGAACGCACTGGGTGCCCTCACGGGAAATCAGGCCATGCAGCAGGTGAAGGCGGGACTGGAGGCCATCTACCTGTCCGGCTGGCAGGTGGCCGGTGATGCCAACCTCGCAGGCGAGATGTACCCGGATCAGTCGCTGTATCCGGCGGATTCGGTGCCGGCGGTCGTGCGGCGCATCAACAACACTCTGCGCCGCGCGGATGAAATCCACCATGCCGAAGGGGACGACTCCATCGATTGGCTGAAGCCGATCGTGGCCGATGCGGAAGCCGGCTTTGGCGGCGTGCTCAACGCCTTCGAGCTCATGAAGCAGATGATCGATGCGGGCGCTGCCGGGGTTCACTTCGAGGATCAGCTGTCGTCGGCCAAGAAATGCGGTCACATGGGTGGCAAGGTTCTGGTGCCCACCCAGGAGGCAATCAACAAGCTCATCGCGGCGCGCCTGGCGGCGGACGTGTGCGATGTGCCGACGGTGCTGATCGCACGTACCGACGCGGAGAGCGCCGACCTCCTGACCTCGGATGTCGACGAGCGCGACCGGCCCTTCATCGACACCACCAGGGGCCGCACCGCGGAAGGATTCTTTCCGGTCAAGGCGGGACTTCAGGCGGCGATCGCCCGCGGCCGCGCCTATGCTCCGTACGTGGACCTCCTGTGGTGCGAGACCGCCAAGCCGGACCTGGAGGAGGCCCGCGAATTCGCCGCGGGAATCCACGCCCAGTTCCCGGGCAAGATGCTGGCGTACAACTGCTCGCCGTCCTTCAACTGGAAGCGCAAGCTCGAGGATGCGCAGATCGCCAGATTCCAGCGCGAACTGGGCGCGATGGGCTACCGCTTCCAGTTCATCACGCTCGCCGGTTTTCACGCGCTGAACTTCTCGATGTTCGAGCTGGCGCGCGGTTACAAGGCCCGGCAGATGTCCGCGTACGTGCAGCTGCAGCAGGCAGAGTTCGCGGCCGAGGCCTCCGGCTACACCGCCACCAAGCACCAGCGCGAGGTCGGTGCCGGCTATTTCGATGCGGTCACCCAGGCGGTAACCGCCGGAACTTCCTCGATTACCGCACTCAGCGGCAGCACCGAAGAGCAGCAGTTCGAGAAGGTGGCTTTAGGCAAGGTGTCCTGAAGCGGCACCTGCCGCGCCATTACCCGGCGACCGCGGCCGGGCTACCCGCTACTTGGCCGTCGGCATGCTGAATTCCGCGCCCTTGGGCGTGCTTTCCGGCCAGCGCTGCATGATGGATTTCTGCCGCGTGTAGAAGCGCACGCCCTCCTCGCCGTAGGCGTGGGTATCGCCGAACAGGCTGCTCTTCCAGCCGCCGAACCCGTGCCACGCCATGGGCACCGGAATCGGGATGTTGATGCCCACCATGCCCACCTGGATGCGCCGGCCGAACTCGCGTGCCACGTTGCCGTCGCGCGTGTAACACGCCACGCCGTTGCCGAGCGGGTGCGCGTTCACCAGCTCCACGGCCGCGGCGAGGTCGGGGACGCGCACGCACGCCAGCACCGGGCCGAAAATCTCCTCCTGGTAGATGCGCATCTGCGCTGTCACGCGGTCGAACAGGGTGGCGCCGAGCCAGAAACCGTGCTCGTGCCCGGGAACCGTGAGGGCTGCGCCGGTTCCCGCCTGCCGCCGGCCGTCGACCACCAGCTGCGCGCCGCTCGCGATACCCTCATCGATATAACCGCGAATGCGCTCTAGCGCCTGGCGGCTGATCAGCGGACCCATCTCGGTGTCGGGCCGCATGCCGTTGCCGATGCGCAGCTGCCGTGCGCGCTCGGCCAGCTGCGGCATCAGCGCTTCCGCGCTGTCGCCCACCAGGACCGCCACCGAAATGGCCATGCAGCGCTCGCCCGCCGAGCCGTACGCCGCACCGATCAGCGCATCGACCGCCTGCCCGAGGTCCGCGTCGGGCATCACGACCATGTGATTCTTGGCCCCGCCGAGCGCCTGCACGCGCTTGCCCGCCTCGGCACCGCGCCGGTAGACGTAATGCGCGATCGCGGTGGAGCCCACGAAGCTCACCGCGCGCACCTGCGGATGAGCCAGCAGCGCATCCACGGCCGCCTTGTCGCCCTGCACCACGTTGAACACGCCGGCCGGCAGGCCGGCTTGCGCCAGCAGGCGCGCCAGGAACAGCGATGCGGACGGGTCGCGCTCGCTGGGCTTGAGCACGAAACTGTTGCCGCAGGCGATGGCGAGCGGAAACATCCAGCACGGCACCATGCACGGGAAGTTGAACGGCGTGATGCCGGCGACCACCCCCAGCGGCTGGCGCAGCGTCCAGTTGTCGATGCCGGTAGACACCTGATCGGTGAAGTCGCCCTTCAGCAGTTGCGGGATCCCGCACGCGAACTCCACGATCTCGATGCCGCGCGTCACTTCACCCTGCGCGTCGCTGAACACCTTGCCGTGCTCGCTGGTGATGAGCGCCGCCAACGCGTCGCGCTGTTCATTCAGCAACGCCAGGAAGCGCGCCAGCACCCGCGCGCGGCGCACTGGCGGTGTCTCCGCCCACGAAGGCCAGGCCGCCTGCGCGCTCGCGACCGCGGCGCGCACATCCTCCTCGCCTCCCATCACCACCTGACGCGCCACCACGCCGGTGGCGGGATTGAACACCGGCAGGCGCTCGCCGGCGCCGCTCGCCGGCCGGCCGCCGATCCAGTGCTGCACCAGCTCGGCCGGCGCCGACACCTCGGTGGCGGCAGGAATGGGCGGAGGGAATGTGGAAACTGCCATGAGGGGATCCGTCGCAGGTGGCCGCAGGAATGCGCCGATCATAGACCACTTCAGTGCCGCCGACGCATACTGGCGCGCATCGCATGAGCACGCAGGTCCTGTTTCCGACACTGGTGTACCAGGCGCGGCTGCGCCTGCGGGGCTGGCGGCGGTTGAACGCGCGCCTGCTGCGCGAATGCCGCCAGCTGCGCGCGGACGATGCGGCCGGGAGGCGCTGGTCGGCGCGCAATTATCCCGGCGGCTACACTTCTTACAACTCGGTGCACCGCATGCACCGGCTGTCACCGACGTTCGCCTCGCTGGCACGAGAGCTCGATCGCCACGTCGCGGCGTTCGCGCGCCGGCTGCAGCTGGATCTCACCGCTCGCGCGCTCACCATGACTGACTGCTGGGTAAACGTCATGGGGCGCGGCGCCGTGCACGGCCTGCACCTGCATCCCCTGTCCACGATCAGCGGCACCTACTATGTCGCGGTGCCCGAAGGATCGCCGGGGCTGAAGCTCGAGGATCCGCGGCTCGAGCGCTTCATGGCTTCACCGCCACGCCTGCGAGGTGCACGGCGCGCCAACCGGCCGTGGGTCACCCTGAGCGCACGCGCCGGTCAAGTGGTGCTGTTCGAGAGTTGGTTGCGCCACGAGGTGAGCCCGAACGCCGTGGCCGCCGAACGCGTCAGTGTCAGCTTCAACTACAGTTGGTTCTGATGTGGGGCGATGAGATTGTTCGGCGTCCGAAGCATTCGTTTACGGGTCGTGTGGGGTGTCGGCTTCCTGGCGTCCGCATGTTCGCCGTTCCACGAGCGCGAGACTCCCGGGGTCTTTTACGATGTGCAGCTTGGCGCCTCAGCGGCGGGTTCCCTGTGTCTGGAATTTTCAAGTGCTGTGGCCGCGCGCACGAGTTTTAAGCTGCGATGGCACGGTCCGCTGCAACGCCCGGATCAATGCGCTGCACTCCTTAACGACCGAGCCGACGCGCCCAGGCGCGAAATCTGGATCACGCTGGATGCAAAGCAGAGCCTGTTATTCGTGGATCTGAGAGAATTCGGTCCCTCCGGACCCGAGAAACCGTCACAGGAGACGAAAGAGCTGGGAAGGCAACTCGCACAGTTGATCCACGAGCGATTCCCCACTGCCAGAGTAACGCAAGGAACGAGGTTCTCTGGCCTGCTGGCTCCCGGACCAACTGTGGACTGAGGAGCACAGCCGGCGACGTCAACGCCCGCAGCGCGCACGCGTTGCACGTAAGTGACGCGGCGCGCCGTGCCGACGTCGGGCGCGGGCGACACTTGAAGATTCAGCCGCGGTTCAGTATTGGTCGGTCAAGGTTTTCGAAGATAAGGAGAGCATCGCATGCGTAACCTGGTCCGCGGTCTGCTGGCCGCCGTGTTGCTCGCGGCGCTTCCCCTGATGTCGAGCGCCTCGGTGCTGATCGGCGTGTCGGTCAACATCGCACCTCCCGTGCTGCCGGTGTACGTGCAGCCGCCGTGTCCGTCGCCGGGCTACATCTGGATTCCCGGCTACTGGGCGTGGGCTGACGAGGGCTACTACTGGATACCCGGAACCTGGGCGCTCGCGCCAAGCGTGGGCCTGCTATGGACGCCCGGGTACTGGGGCTGGGAGAGCGAGGTCTATCTGTGGCATGGCGGCTACTGGGGTCCGCACGTCGGGTTCTACGGCGGTGTCAACTACGGCTTCGGCTACGGCGGCGTTGGGTACGAGGGCGGCTACTGGCGTGGCAGCCAGTTCTACTACAACCGCTCGGTGACCAACATCAGTAACACCAACATTACCAACGTCTACAACCGTACGGTCATCAACAACGTCACCGTCAATCGCGTCAGCTTCAACGGCGGCGCCGGCGGCGTGGCGGCGCGCCCTTCCGCGGCAGAGCTGCGGGCAGGGAATGAGCACCACGTCGGGCTCACTCCGGTGCAGAGACAGCACGAGCAGAAGGCGCAGGCCGACACGACTCTGCGCGCTGCCGTGAACGGCGGCCGGCCGCCGATTGCCGCGACCCAGCGCCCCGCGGCGTTTTCAGGCCACGGTGTGGTCGGCGCGCGCGGCGCGGCCCCAGCGGGCCAAGCGCACGCCGCCGCGATGAACCGCAACGATCGGCCGCCACAGGCGCAGCGCCCCGCGGTGAGCAACCGTGCCGGCGTCCCTCCGGTGGATCGGCCGCTGCAGGCGCAGCGCCCCGCGATGAGCAACCGTGTCGGCGTCCCCCAGGTGGATCGGCCGCCACAGGCCCAACACCCGGGGCCCATGGTGAATCAACAGTTCCGCGAGCGTGGCAACGCCGCAGCGCCGCCCCCGCGCAGCCCGTCCCCGGGCGTCGGGCGCGCGGGACCTGACGCAGGCCCGCGTGGAGCGCCAGGCTATCCGCAGGCCCGCGGGCCGGCGCAGCCGGGCGGCGCGCCCGCGCCTCAGGGTGCAGCCCGCGAGCGCCAGGCAGCCCCGCGCCCGAGCGGGGAGCGCCAGGAAGATCACGGCCGCAGCCGGTAGCCGCACCGCGCGTCCCAGCCCCACTGGTAGGGAGGTTTCTCGAGGCCGCCTGTACGGGCGGCCTCGCCGTATCCGGTGCCCGTAAGCAAGGATTTGCGAAGTGAGTCGGCGGAATTCGGCAGCGGATCCTGCCATGCTCATTTTCCTGGCATATGTAAGCGATCGGTCTGTGGAGGGTTGGTCTATGCGTATTGCCCTGTTTGCCCTGGCGCTGCTCGTGGGCGGGTGCGTGATCCAGGTGCCGCGTGAAGTGGTTCAACCGGCCCCCGTTGTTGAACAAGCCGCGCCGCCCCCCGTCAGCGTGTACGAGGAGCCCCCGTTGTCGGAGCCCGCGCCCATTGCCGTGGGCTGGGCGCCGCCCCCGATGCTGGTGGAGGTCCCGCCGCCGCCGCCGTTCCCCTATGCCGCCTGGGTGGGTGGTTACTGGGTGTGGCAGGGCAACTGGGTGTGGGCACACGGTCACTGGATGGAGCCACCACGCCCGCAGTATGCCTGGGTGCATCCGTACTACGAACACCGCGGCGGTGTCGTGATTTTCATCAGCGGGTACTGGTCAGCGCCCGGTGTCGTCTTCGTGCCGCCTCGGCGTGAACTGGTTCTGGCGGTCGAGCCTGCCGCGGTGGGTGTTGTCCCCGGTCCGCGCCCGATTGGTCCGGAGGGCTGCTTCGTGCCGGCCCCGCCCGGCTCGCGTCGCGGCATCATCATTCCCGCTCCCGTGGGCACCGCTCCTGCGGTCGTCACCAGCGCGCCGCCGGTGGTGGCCGTGGGCATGCGCGTGACCACGAACGTCACCAACATCCACAATACCAACATCACCAACGTCACGAACGTTACGAACGTGACCAACGTGAGCATCGTGGCGCCGCCTACCGCCACGGCGAACGGCCGGGCCTTCAGCTCCTCGGTTCCCGCCGCGCCGCACCTGGCCGCGGCGCGTCCGGCTGTCGTGCAGGCACGAGCGCCGGAACCGCAGTCCAAGCGACCCGTAGCGCCGTACGTGTCCGCGCATGCGAAGCCGGCGGCGCCGCCGTCTCAGCCCCACGGGGCCGCAGCCGACGTACACCTGCAGCCGGTGGTTGCACGCGAGCGGCAGCCCGTGCGCGCCGGTTCCGCCGGCAGCGCTCAGCCGGAGCACCCGGCACAACGCGAAGAGCGCGTGTCTCCTGCTGCACGGCCCGTGCAAAGCGCGCCCCCGAAGGCCGCAGCCGCCGGGACACCCGTTGCGAGGACACCGGGCGCCAAGGCGCCGGCCAAGGCGCCAGCGGCCGCGACAGCTGCCTCGAAGACCGCGGCGGCCAAGACGGCGCCTGCGCACTCTGACAACGGCAAAGCGCCCAAGCCGGATGCAAAGAAGGATGCGAAGCAGGACGCGAAGCAGGACGCCCGCCCCTGAGCTAGCGGCTCAGAATGAGCGTCGCGCGTGCTCAGAGCACCCGACGTAACCAGGCGGCGATGTCGGCGACCTCCTGGGGACAGACTGCATGGGGCATGCTGTACGCGTGCCATTCCACCGCATAGCCCGCCGCTTGCAGTTGGCGCCGGGCCTCGTCCCCGAGAGCCGGGGCGACCACAGGATCCTGCGTGCCGTGCGCGAGGAACACCGGCGTTGCCTGATTGGCCGCCGCGCGCTCGGCCGCCAGGCGCGCAGCGAGCAGCAGGTAGCACGACAGTCCCATGATGCCGGCGAGCTTGTCCGGATAACGCGCTCCGGCGAACAGCGCCACGGCGCCGCCCTGGGAGAACCCCGCCAGTACGATACGCTCGCTCCTGATGCCGCGCGCGTTCTCACGGCGGATCAGCGCTTCCACGGTGGCCTGTGAGGCGCGAATCCCTTTTTCGTCCTCGGGCCCGTGGCGATCGAGCGCGGTGATGTCGTACCAGGCGCGCATGGCAAATCCACCGTTGAGCGTCACCGGCCGGATCGGCGCGTGCGGAAACACGAAGCGCAGCGCCGGCTCTCCCGGGCGCACGAGCTCGGGCACGAGGGGCTCAAAGTCGTGGCCGTCCGCACCCAGGCCGTGGAGCCAGATCACGGCGCCCGCGGGATCGCGGCCGGTTTCGACTTCCACTGCATCACGTGACACGTGCGACCCCCACTATCTTCATGCCCGTGCGCCGCATGTTAGTGCACCCCTGCCCGCTCTTGAACCGAGGGCCTAGGTGATGGCGCGGCGGTTGCGGCGCCTGCGCCTGTGGCCGGCGCCGGCGGTGCGGCGGCGCTGGCGGCGGCACTGGCGGCGGGCATCGCCGGGCGTGCGCGTCTCGATCGGCGTGCTGCTCGTTGCAATCCTGACGCTCGGGGTGAACGGCATCTACCAGGTCGTCCGCAAGCCCACGGAGCTGTTCTTTCCGGTGAGCGGCACGCTGTACAAAACCCCGTCGGAAACCTGGCGGGTATACGCACCGATCTTCCGCCGCTACGCAACCCGCACCATTACGCCGGAGCTGCTGGCTGCGCTCGCGCAGGTGGAGGCGTCGGGCAATCCGCTCGTGCGCACCTACTGGCGCTGGTCATGGGCGCTCAAACCGTTCGAGCTGTACCGGCCGGCATCCAGCGCGGTGGGGATGTACCAGATCACCGACGGCACGTTCGCGGAGGCGCGCCATTATTGCATCCACCATCACGCGCTGGCGCGCGAGGGCGCCTGGAATGACTGGCGCGCGTGCTGGTTCAACGCCCTGTACTGGCGTGTGGTGCCCAGCCATGCGGTGGAGCTCACCTCGGCGTTCCTCGATCTGAAGGTCACCGCTATCCTCGGGCGCTTCGGTGTCAGCCGTGCCACGCCCGCACAGCAGCGCCACCTGGCTGCGGCCGTGCATCTGTGCGGCGCCGCGCTTGGGGCGACCTACGTTCGCCAGGGATTTCGCTTCACCGACACTCAGCGCTGCGGCGATCACGATCCGCGCGCCTACCTCAGTCGCGTCGACGCCATGCAGGCGCTGTTCGTGCGCCTGGCATCCGCAGAGGAGGGCGGCGGTGAGCCGGAGTCTCACTGATGGTGGTCGCCGGGGCCGTGCACGTGCCCGTGCGAGAGCTCCGCCTCGGTGGCTGCACGCACCTCGGCAACCTCGACCTCGAAGTGCAGGCTCTTGCCGGCGAGCGGATGATTGCCATCGAGGGTCACCAGGTCGCCGGCGATCTGCGTGACGGTGACACCCCGCGCCCCGTGCCCGGTTTGCGCCTGCAGCCGCATCCCCACTTTGAGGTTCGCGAGGCCCTTGAGGGTACGGCGCGGCACGCGCTGCACGAGAGCTTGGTCATACTCCCCGTAGCCATCGGCTGGCGAGACCGTTACCTGCAGCTTGTCCCCAGCGTGCTTGCCCGTCAGCTCGCGCTCGAGACCGGGTATGAGATTGCCATGGCCGTGCAGGTACGCGAGCGGCTCGCCCCCGGGAGAACTGTCGATGATATCGCCCGCGTCATCCTTCAGGGTGTAGTGGATGCTGACGACCTGGTCCTGAGTGATGCTCATACGAGTCCTGTGTGCTAAAACGAAGCGCGCGCACCAAGCCGCGCCAGAAAGAACGCCTGGGCAAACGGTCGCGCATCGAAGGGGCGCGAAGGATACCATTGCGCCCTGCCCGTGGCCCAACCAGGAGGTCCGCGGGCTCGAACCTAAGGGCACCACCATGAGACGCGTGTACCTGGCGATTCTCGCCGCTACCTTCCCAGCCCTGGCCCTCGCCGGACCCAAGACTGCAAGGACTTCCGCAATGGCCGACAACCCGTTCATGCAGCCGAGCACACTGCCCTTCGAGCTGCCACCCTTTGACCGCATCCGCGACAGCGATTATCTGCCCGCCTTCCACGCCGGCATGCGCGAGCAGCTCACGGAGGTGGCCCGCATCGCTCACAACCCGCAATCCGCCACATTCGACAACACCATTGTCGCTCTCGAGCGCGCCGGGCTGCTGCTGCAGCGCGTCGATACAGCCTTCGGACGGCTCAATGCCTGCAACACCAACCCCCAGATGCAGGAGATCGACACCGAGATGGCCCCGAAGCTCACCGCGCAGCAGGACGCGATTCATCTGGATCCAGCGTTGTGGGCGCGCGTCGAGGCGCTGTACGAAAAGCGTGCCACCCTGCAGCTCGATCCGGAGTCCCTGCAGCTGCTGACGCGCTACCACACCGAGTTCGTGCGCGCCGGCGCCCGCCTCACGGCCGCCGAGCAGACGCGCCTGCGCACGCTCAACACCGAGATCTCCTCCCTCACGACGCGCTTCAAGCACAACGTGCTCAAGGCCACCACCGATGGCGCGGTGGCGGTCGACAACCTCCAGGACCTCGATGGCCTGTCGGCTGGGCAGATCGGCGCCGCGGCGCACGCAGCGGCGGCACGCGGTCTCACCGGCAAGTGGCTCATCACCCTGCAGAACACCACCAACCAGCCGGTGCTGGAGCGGCTCACGAACCGCGCGCTGCGCGAGCGCATCTACAAGGCCTCGATCGCCAGGGCGTCGGACGGCGCGACCGACAACACCGCGGTAATCGCGCAGTTGGTCAAGCTGCGCGCCGAGCGTGCCACGCTGCTGGGCTATGCGAACCACGCCGCTTATCAGCTCGAGGACGAGTCGGCCGGCAACCCGGCCGCGGTGCGCGACATGATCAGCCAGGTGGCCCCGGCGGCGCGCGTGCGCGCGCGCGCCGAAGCCGCCGACATCCAGAAGCTGATCGACACACAGGCGCAGGTGAGCGGCACGCCGTCCTTCACCCTGCAGCCGTGGGACTGGTCGTTCTATGCGCAGCAGGTGCGCAAGGCACGCTACGATTTCGATCAGGCACTCGTCGCGCCGTACTTCGAGCTCGATCACGTGCTGCTGGACGGTGTGTTCTACGCCGCGCACCAGCTGTATGGCCTGAGTTTCAAGGAACGCCGGGACCTGCCCGTCTACCAGCCGGATGTGCGGGTGTTCGAGGTATTCGACGCCGACGGCCAGCCGCTGGCGCTGTTCCTCGCCGACTACTTCGCACGCGACAACAAGCAGGGCGGGGCGTGGATGGTGTCCTACGTAACGCAGTCGCGGCTGCTCAATCACAAGCCGGTGGTGGCCAATCACCTGAACATCTCCAAGCCGCAGGCCGGCCAGCCGGTGCTGCTCAGCTTCGATGAAGTCACGACGATGTACCACGAGTTCGGCCACGCCCTGCACGGCATGCTGTCGAGGGTGCGTTACGCGAAGCTCGCGGGCACGGCGGTGCCGCGCGACTTCGTCGAGTACCCCTCGCAGTACAACGAGATGTGGGCGCGCGAGCCGAGCGTGGTCGCGCATTACGCCCGCCACTACCAGAGCGGCGAGCCGATGCCGACCGAGCTCCTCGAGAAGGTGCTGGCGGCGCAGAAGTTCAACCAGGGCTATGCCACTACCGAGTACCTCGCTGCGGCGCTGCTCGATCAGGCCTGGCACCAGATCAGCGCCGCCCAGGCGCCCAGCGCCACCGAGGTGCGCGCGTTCGAGCAGGCCGCGCTCAAGGACAGCGGCCTCGACTACCCCCCGGTGCCGCCCCGTTATCACTCGACGTACTTCTCGCACATTTTCGAGGGTGGTTATTCGGCCGGCTACTACGCCTACCTGTGGAGCGAGGTGTTGGCCCGTGACACCGGTCAGTGGTTCCACACCCACGGGGGACTTACGCGCGCGAACGGCGATTACCTGCGCACGCAGGTGCTGTCCCGCGGGCGCAGCGAGGACCCGCAGGTGCTGTTTCGCAACTTCTACGGGCGCGCGCCCGAGATCGCCCCGTTGCTGGAGTATCGCGGGCTCGCGGGCGGCTCCTAGGCCGCTCCCGCGGCCACCGCGTCGCGCCGCGCACGGTCAAGACCGGCGATGAGCAGTGCAAAACCTTCGAGCAGGGGCAGCGTGAGTGCGAGTTCGCGGGCCTTGGCGCTCGCGTAGCCGAGGGTTTCGTTCACTTCGAGCGGACGGCCCGCCTCCAGGTCCTGGAGCGAGGACATGCGGTGGTCCGGCGCATTCGCCCGAAATTCGCGCCCGGTCTTCAAGATGGCCGCTACCGCCTCACCTTCCGGGCCGGCGCACATGCTCGCGACCGGCAGGATCGAGCGGTCACTCAGACCTATGCCGAGTGTGCGCGCCAGCACCCCCATCTCGCGCACCAGCCGCGCGAGCACCAGGGCGCAGTCCGGGTCCAGCAGATACTTCCAGGTCAGCGCACGCGTGGTCACCGACAAGGCCATGAGTCCGGCCCAGGCACAGAACTTCGACCATTCGAGTGTCAGGATCTCGCGGGTAGCGGCGGCGCGCACGCCTGAGGTGTCGAGCGTTCGTGCCAGGCGTTGCGCGCGCGGACTGTCACCGCCGCTCAGCTCGCCCAGCAGTATGTTCACGTTGCGTGTGAACAGCACCGTCCCATCCGCCAGCAGCTCGCCGCTGGTGTCGGCGAGCGCGCCCAGCACGCGCTCCTTGCCGAACGCCTGCGCGAGCAACTCGTTCTTCAGCGGCCCGTTCTGAATCGACAGCGTGACCCCGAAGTCGGCATGCCGCAGCGCGGCGAGCGCCTCGGCGGTAGCGGGCGTCTTCATGGCGACGATCAGCACGCCGGCACTCTTGAGGGCCGCGGGCTCGCGCAGGGCGACCGGCGTTGTGAAGGCCGCCAGCCCCTTGATGGTGAGCCCGTGCCGCTCGAGCTGCTGCGCGCGCTCACCGCGCGCCAGCATCGCGACCGAGTGACCGGCGCGCGCCAGGTGGCCTCCGACGATCGAGCCCATCGCGCCGGCGCCGAGAATGGCGAAGTCGAAGTCGGGCATGACGGAAGCGCTACAGCGCTTCGGCGATGTCCTGCATGAGCCCGCTGTCCTGGGGTTTGGTCTCGGGCGGGTAGCGCTTCAGAACCCGGCCGTCGCGGCCGATGAGGAATTTCTCGAAGTTCCAGCTGATCTCGCCGGCGATACCGCGGTCCTCGGAGGTGAGGAAGCGGTACAGCGGATGGCGGTTGGGGCCGTTCACCTCGAGTTTCGCGCTCAGCGGGAAGCTCACCTGGTACTTGTCGTGGCAGAACGCGGCGATTTCCGCTTCGCTCCCCGGTTCCTGGGCGGCGAACTGGTTGCACGGGAAACCCACCACGGTGAAGTTCTCCTCCCGCAGCTCACGGTGCAGCTGCTCGAGCCCGGCATACTGCGGCGTCAGGCCGCAGCGACTGGCGACATTCACCGCCAGCGTTACCTTGCCGCGCAGCGCTGCCAACAAGTCCTCGGTCCCGTCAATCCCAGGTACCGCAATATCGTAAAAGCCGCTCATGATGTGTGCTCCCGGCGGATCCGCGTGTCCATGTACCATACACCTGCGCATGGCTTAACATCGGCGCGCACGCCTTCGCGGAGATCCTCATGGCCTCTGAACTCAGCAGCGCTGAAACCATCAAGGTGGTCGCCACCCTCAACCGCATTCTCGAGCTCGAGCTCGCGGGACTGGTGCGCTATCTGCACTACAGTTTCATGATCTTCGGCCACAACCGCATCCCGATCGTCGCCTGGCTGCTCGCCCAGGCGGACGAGTCCCAGGCGCACGCGGTCAAAGCCGGCGAGCACATCACCAATCTCGCAGGTCACCCGTCCCTGAAGATCGGCCCGCTGTTGGAAACGCACAAGCACAACGTCGATGAGATTCTGCGCGAGGCTCTCACGCACGAGCAGGAAGGACTCGCCGAGTACCGCAACCTCCTGGCGGCGGTCGCCGATCGCAATGTCATGCTTGAAGAATACGCGCGCGCGCAGATTGCCGCCGAAGAGGCCCATGTTGCCGACATCGGCAAGATGCTGCGCAAGCCCGGCTCCATCAGCTGACTGTGGACCGGCCTCTCCCTAAGGGGTGAGGCAGGGGTGCCCACAAAGGGCCGCGGAGCGTTGAAATACGCCTCAGGCGCCGCCATTACGTGCGCTCGGTCACTCACGGGCAACAATAGATGCGTAGACTGCGTGCCCGACAGACTCGAAAGGACCTTGCATTCATGGAATTGATCGTGTCATCGATGATCGCCGCAATGCTGCTGCTGGTGGGCCACCTGGGCGTACTGGTGCACAAGCGCTTCGTCCGAGGCAGCTAAGCCCGCACCGCGCCCGCACGCCGTCGCGGGCCTTTTCCGCTTTGTATCCGCGCGGGCGTATGCTCGCGCCGTGAAGATCATCGCGGTCACCAATATCAAGGGCGGTGTCGGCAAGACCACCACGGCGGTCAATCTCTCCTACCTGTGCGCCATCGGCGGCTGGACCACGCTGTTGTGGGACCTCGATTCGCAGGGCGGTGCGACTTACGCGCTGCGCGGCGAGCGCCAGGAGCACGCTTCGGCGAAGAAGCTGCTGGCCGGCAAACGCGAGTTGCCGGAGTTGATTCTCGCCACCGGTTATCCGGGGCTGGACCTGCTGCCGGCGGATTTTTCCTACCGTAACTTCGCGGTGCACCTCGCCGAGCGCCGCCATCCGACCGAGCGGCTGCTGAGGATGAGCCGGCCGCTGCGAGAGATCTACGCCGCCTTGTTTCTGGATTGTCCGTCCGGCATATCGCTGCTGTCGGAGAATGTGCTGCGCGCGGCGGACGTGGCGATCGTGCCGCTCGTGCCGACGCCGTTGTCGGTTCGCATGCTCATCCAGCTGCGGGACTTCGTTGTCGGGGAGGGGTGGAGCGATCTCACGCTGCTGCCGTTCTTCTCGATGGTCGACCGGCGCAGAGCGCTGCACCAGGAGCTGATCGCGAATGCGCGCGAGCAGTTCCCGACCATGCTCGCCACCGAGGTGCCGTACTCGAGCGAGATCGAGCGTATGAGCGTGCGCCGCGCGCCCCTGCCCGCGTGCGCTCCCAGGAGCGACCCGGCACGCATCTATGGCGCGCTGTGGGCCGAGATTCGCGAGCGCCTGGAGGCAGCGCCGCACCCCGCGGCGGCCGCCGCCGGCAGCCGCTACGCCGAGAGTGACGAGGCGGCTCAGCACGCCCGCCTGTGAATTCCCGCCCTACGGTGTCGGCGCGGGGGTCAGTGCAGGCAGCTCCGTGCTGGCCGCCGGGATGTCCTCGACCGCGTACCCGGCGTCAATCCAGGCAGCCAGCCCGCCCTGCAGCGGCCGCACGCGGCTGAAGCCGTTGTTCATCAGCAGCTTCGCCGCCTGCGCGGCGGAGGCTTCGTTCGGGCAGGTGCAGTACAGAATGATCTCGCGGTCACGCGCGAATCTGCCCAGATGACGCTCGACCTCCTGCACCGGTACGTGCAGGGCACCCGGTACGCGGCGCAACTCCAGCGCCAGGGCCGTCGGCGAGCGAACGTCGACGACCACGGGCGCGGGGTCGCGACTCAGCTGATCATGCAGTTCCCCGACGCTGATGCGCGCCATGCGCAGCGCGCGGTAGAAGCGCTGGCGCTCCCACCATTTGAAGAAGATGTAGGCGCCGAGCAGCAGGAGAATGATGAGGAGCGCCGCACCGCCTATGCCAGCCGCCTGCGGCAGCAAGCGCTCGATCTGCGACTTGAGCAGCACGCCTGCGAGCAGCGCCGAGCCCACCCACAAACTCCCGCCGAGCGTGCTGAAGGCGGAGAATCGCACGAAGCGCATGCCCACGGCGCCGGCGAGTGGTGGCGCCATCATCGCCAGGCCGGGGACGAACTTGGCGAAGATCAGGGCCTTCGCGCCCCAGCGCTCGAAGCTCGTCTGGGTCTCACTCACGCACGAGTCCGGCGTCAGGGAAATGCGGCACAACAGATTCATGACGCGCCCGCCGTAGATCCGGCCCGCGAGGTACCAGGTGGTGTCGGAGATCACGCAGGCCGCAACGGCGAGCGCGTACAGGGCCGCCGCGGGCAATTTGTGATCGGCGGCCAGGGCGCCCGCGATCACCAGCGTCGGGACTGCGGGCAAGGGCAGCCCCAGCTGCTCGAGCAGCACGTTGAGAAACACCAAGCCCAGGCTGAAGCGACTGGCCACCGCCGGATCTTGCCCCGCGCATGGTCGCGGGACAAGAAACCTAGCGGGCGATGAAGCTGCGCCAGCGGCTCAACCGGCGGGGTACTTGGTGAAAATCGCGGCTACCGCCGCGTCGATCCTCTTCTCGGCTTCCGCACCGGTCAGGCCGTAGAGACTCTGGTCTACGGACGCGTGCCACAGAGGCTGACGGCTCTTCGCGTCGTACAGATCCACCGCAATGATCCCTTCGCGGTAGAGGTAGGGATCCCAGCCCCAGCCCCAGCCGTAGGGATAGCCGTCTTCCACGACCGTGTTCGAGCCGATGCCGTAACCCACCAGGCAGTCGGCGCCGGAGGCCGTCGGCTGAATACCACCCGGTCCCAGATGTGCGGCGATGGCAGTGCGCAAGCGGTTCTCATTCAACGGATTCGCGATGCCGCTGCGCAGCGGACTGTCGCCGTGGAACGCACCCGCCCAGGCGAAGGTGTGGCAGTGCACGGTCCCAATGAGGGCGTGGTTGACGTCCGACCTCACGTACAGGGCGCACGACGCCAGCAGCGCGGCGACGCCGGAAACGATGACACAGGTGCGGATCAGGTGCTTGAGCATGAGCGTGACCTCGAGCGAGAGCATCTTGAGCCTAACGGATGGCGCCCGCCCATGCCAGGCAACGCAGGGGCGGGCGTGGGGTTGACGGGAACGGATCGCCGCCGATCACCCGGCGCCGGTGCCCGAGATAGACTTGGCATCGCGCAAGGAGTCCACCACGCAAGGAGTCGCGTCATGGGTCAGAGTTCAGCGCGCGCGAGCGCCTCGCACTGGACCACACCGGCGGGCATGAAATACCTCGGTCCGCACCAGGGGACCGCGCCGCTGGATATCACCCTGGTGTTACGTCGTCGCCAGGGCAAGGCTCCCGACGCCGCATCCTGGCCGCATGCACCGCGCTGGCAACGCGGTGAATTCGGCCGGCACTGTGGCGCCGAGCCGGCGGACCTCGACAGTCTGCGCCGCTTCGCCGGCCAACATGGACTGAGCGAGATCGGCGCTGAAGCGCATCGCCGCGTGCTGCATCTGCGCGCTACCCCGCAGGCGTTGGAGCGCGCATTCGGCGTGACGCTCGGCACGTACCGGTTCAGCGATGGACGCGGACCGTTTGTCGGCTGCGATCAAGCACCGACCCTGCCGCCGGAGGCGCTCGCCGTGCTGGGCCTGGATCGGCGACCGGTGGCTCGCGTGCGCTCGCGCAAACCCAGGGCGGCGCCGATCGTCACCTACACGCCGATCCAGCTCGGGCAGCTGTACAGCTTCCCCGCCGGAGCCGACGGTAGCGGCGAGACCGTCGCCATCATCGAGCTGGGCGGGGGCTTCACCACGAGCGATCTCGCGCAGTACTTCAAGAGTCTTGGGATCGCACGGGCTCCCACAGTCACCGGAGTCGCCGTTGCGGGCGGCGCGAACCAGCCCGGCGGCGATGCCGACGGTGAAGTGATGCTCGACATCGAGGTCATCGGCGCACTCGTCCCCGGCGCGAACATCGTGGTGTACTTTGCACCCAATACCGACCAGGGTTTCTACGAGGCCATTTCGCAAGCCGCACACGATGCGGCACGCAAACCCTCCGTGATGTCGATCAGCTGGGGCGGTCCGGAGGACAGCTGGACGGGACCCTCACGCGATGCGATGCAGACTGCGCTCGAGGACGCGGCCGCGCTCGGCGTCACCGTGACGGCCGCCGCCGGCGACAGCGGCTCGGGCGATGGCGAGAGCGACGGCCAGCCGCACGTCGACTTTCCCGCCTCGAGCCCGAATGTACTGGCATGTGGCGGCACCAAGCTCACCGCGAGCGGCGCATCGATCGTGAGCGAAGTCGTGTGGAATGAGACGAGCGCTAATGAAGGCGCTACCGGCGGGGGCGTCAGTACCGTGTTCCCTCTGCCCACCTGGCAACAAGGCATCGGGGTACCCAAGGCGCCCAACGGCAGCGCGGGGCGCGGCGTTCCGGATGTGGCCGGCAATGCCGACCCGCTCACCGGCTACCAGGTGCTGGTGGACGGCGCGAGCGAAGTCATCGGTGGTACCAGCGCCGTGGCGCCGCTGTGGGCCGCCCTGATCGCGCGCTGCAACCAGAAACTCGGCAGGCCGCTCGGGGATGTGCATGCTGCGCTCTACCAGATCGGCACCCGCGCCTTTCACGACATCACTGAAGGCAATAACGGCGCCTATAAGGCAGCGATCGGCTGGGATCCGTGCACGGGATTTGGCACGCCGAACGGTGAGGCCTTGCTGGCGGCGCTGGTGGTGCTGAAAAGCTAGCGAACTCTCCGGCCGGTGTGCACTCGCCGCGCGCAGGCGAGGCCCGCCAGGGCAAGGAGCGTCGCCACATCGAGGCCACCGCCTCCTCCGCCCCCGGCCGGTGCGGGCTGCACGGCGAGCATGGCGGACCTGTTCGCTGTGCCGACCGCGTTGCTGCAGGTAAGCGTGTAGGTGAGGTTTCCGGCCGCCGTGGGTGTGATGGTCTGAGTGCCGCTCACTGCCTGTGCGCCGCTCCAGCTTCCCGAGGCGGTGCAACCGGTGACGTTGATGCCGGACCACGTCAGCGTGCTCGACATACCCACCGTGATCGATGTCGGCGAGAAGCTGATCGTGGGGGCTGGCGGCGGCAGCGCCGCCAGAGCGGCACTGGCCTTGATAAAACCATAACCGGACAGGAAATCAGGCGTCCTGGCGCCCATCGCGGACGCGCTGGTCCGCAGCGCGCTAAGGACCTGGGCCGCGGTGACGTTCGGGTTCGACTGCAGCATCAGCGCCGCGGCGGCTGCGGCGTGGGGTGTTGCGGCGGAAGTCCCGGCAAACAGCGGGAATGTCGGATTGTTGCGGCACTGGACGATCCCGCTGCCGGCGGCGTTCACCACGAAACCGAGAAAGGTGTTGTTTACCCCGTCCGGTGCGACGAAATCGGGCTTCTGGCGCGGCACACCAGGTGTGGGCAGGCGCGTGCCGGCGGTGTCGAAGAGGATCGGATCACCGCCCGCGGAGGAAAAGAGCTCCAGCAGCGCCGGCGTGGTCCCGCAGGCCGGGGTTTGCAGGAAGAACGCTGCGCCGACAGCCGCAGCGCCGGCGGCACCCGCATGCCCCTGCAGCGTTGGGCTCGGCGTGAAGAAGGAATTGATCGTGCTGCCCGCACCGTTGTCTTCGATTGCAATCTTGATTCGTCCGGGTGTCGCGGGCGAGCCGTTCACCAGGCCAACTGAAATGTTCACCGTTTCCGGCGTGGTGCTGCCGCCGGAGTTGGCGGGATTGCCGATGATGACGATCTGCAGCGCATCGCCAGTGAGCTGATTCGGGCCAGTGCAGGTGATGGCGGTGCCGTCGACGCCGGTGATGGTGTCGGTGCCGCCAGGTGGAACAGGGGTGACGCACACGTCGATCTGGCTGCTCGCTCCTGGGCTGCCGGGCGCGCCGGTCAGGAACGGCTGATCCCACTCCACGACCACGGCGACAAATTCCCCGGGAGCCAGACCGCCGGCGAAGCCGGTGCTTGCGTCCGCCGGAACAATGGTGACGGGCAGCGTGGTGGCGGTAGTGCTGGCGGGATTGGCGAGGTCGAAGTTCAGCAGCATTTCGCCGGCGGGATTGGTGGACGCGGTATTGAAGTGCGGCGCCGGATTGTCGTAGGCGAGCTGACCGTTGTTGCCGGCGGCCGAGAAATACGCCACGCCGTGGGACGCCACCGTGTCGATCGCCTGGCCGACCAGGCTGTCCTGGAAGAATGGCTCATCGAAATAGCCGACATCATCGGCGATGACCTTGGCACCCGCCGCCGCGAGCTGAGTGATGCCGTTGGCAAAGTCAGCCTCGCCTTCGACCGCCGTGTGGAACTTGAGACTTGCCCCAGGAGCGGCGTCGTGCACGATCTGCAACATCGCCCGGCCCTCGTCCCCGAAGGGCAGGAGCACAGGCGCCCCGAAATCCATGCATGTCCCCTGCGAGGATAGTTGGCCGGCCTCCTCGAGCACAGTGACGCTCGCGGGCAGATCGCCGGTGGAGGTGTCCTTGGCGGCATCGGCGGTGAAGCCGTTCGAGGCATAACCGGTTGGACCAGCGGCCGGGACGCCGCTCCCGGCCCTGGCGTAGACGGCGTAGCAGTTGAAACTGTCGGACAGCACTCCGACCGTGACGCCGGTGCCGTCGAGCGTCGGCCAGGTGGCCCGCAGCGCGGTGCTGCCCTGGGCGAAATCTCCCTGGGACGTCACCGATCCCGCGCGCGTATGGGGCATGGAGGCGCGCAGGGAGTGGACCTCGGCGCGGGCCGCCGCGGCTTCGATCTGCCTCACCGGCAGCCAGCCGCTGACGTCGTTGATGTAGAGCGAGGGGTGCTCGAGCCCCAGGCTCAGCAGCGCGGCCAGCAGCCGTTGCGGGTCGCCGCGCGTGACGGCGTCCACCAGCACCAATGGCTGTGCAGTTTCCGCGGGTTGCGCGAAACGCGCCGCCGGACTGAGCGCATGCAGGTCCTCCAGGGCGTGACCGGGGCGGGCGCGATAGGCATGGCGCGCAAGATCCGCGAGCGCGCCGTCAAGCTTTCCGAGGGTTGCGCTATGCCACTGCGCCGGGCTGCGGCTGCCGAAGGCGATCAGATGCGCCACGCCCGGTGTTGGGCTCTCGCGCTGGGCCCTCGGTCGCAGGGGAGATTGCGCGGACGATGCTGCCACGACCCCCGCGAGAGCCAGTACGCCTACGCCCAGTCGGCTCGATGAGAAGTTTTTCATTGCCGGCCCCCGTGACACGAAAGTGCTAGCGAGCGTGTTATGCCGCGTTCATTCGGTCTCCAGTTCAACTCTGCCGTGGTGCCGGCGGCGTTGCAACAGCGCATACGTTCCGATCCCTATCCAGATCACGTTCAGGGCCGCAGAGGGCAAGGCACCATTCCACCCGCTGTTCACGACGAACCCGACGGCCCCGAGGATGTTCATGAGGTGATAGGCCAGGGAGCCCGCTTTGAGCCTGCCCGCCGATAGGAGCGCGTACGCTCCAAGAATCAGGACGGCACCGGTCCAGCCGATAAGGTCGACAGCCAGCTTCATAGGTCCTCTTCGGGTCCGGCGTGCTGCGCGCTGCCCAAGGTGCTCACCCTGGCAACGTGAAGGTGAATTTAGCTCCCTGCCCCACGGCGGCTTCGGCCCAGATTCGGCCACCGTGACGTTCGACGATGCGCTGTGCGATCGAAAGCCCGACGCCGTTTCCCTCGAAGTCCCGGTCGCTGTGCAACCTTTGAAAGATAGCGAACAAGCGCTGCGTTTTGCGCATATCAAATCCGGCGCCGTTGTCGCGGATGTTGTAAGTGCATTCGCCTTCCTGCTGTCGTCCAGCGACTTCGATCACCGCATTGGGCACCCGACGGGTGAACTTGAACGCGTTGGACAGCAGATTCACCAACACCTGCCGCAGGAGCGCGGGGTCCGCCCGGGCATCCGGCAGCGTGCTGATGCGCAGCTCGACATTACGATGCGGCTCTGCGTCTCGCAATTGATGGAGAATTTCCTGGACCATGGTCGCGACACTCACAGTCTCGCGCGAGAGCGGCTGCTGGCCGAGGCGTGAGAAGTTCAGCAGGTCGTCCGTGAGGCGCAGCAGTTGCTGTCCGCCGCGGTGGATGTTGGCGAGAAACTCCCTTTGCCCGGCGTTCAATGGCCCCGGCTTCTCGCTGACCAGGAATTCGGTGAAGCCAATCATTCCGTTGAGAGGCTGGCGCAAATCGTGCGATACCGAGTACGTGAACGCTTCGAGTTCCTTGTTTGCCCTCTGCAGCTCACGATTCGCCGCCTCGAGCTCGGTGGTGCGGTTCGCCAGGCGCTGCAGGAGCGCAGCGTTCTCGAGGCGCAGACGCCGCACCGCCAGTGCGCGCGACAGCACCGGTATGATCGTTCGGAGGTTGAACGGCTTGAGGATGTAGTCGAGGGCGCCACTCTTCATAGCCTCGACCGCCGTGTCGATCGTCCCGTGACCCGTCATGACGAGGCTCACCAGGTCAGGGTCGGTCTCCTGTGCCGCGCGCAGCAGCGCGATGCCGTCCATCTCCGGCATCATGAGGTCGGTAATGAGGACGTCGAATGCGCAGGCACGATCGGCGCCCGCTGTGCGCAGCGCGGAGAGCGCTTCCGGTCCGGAACCCGCACCGGTTGTCGCATAGCCCTCGAACGCCAGCGTGCGGCACAGCGCGACGACCTGTGCGCTCTCATCATCCACTATCAGGAGCCGGGCGGGCGGTGCGGGATTCATGGTGGCAGCGGGGCCAGCTCGGCGGGACGGGGGTAGATCCATCTGGCGGTCCTATTTTCCATCGCGCGCGGCCTCACCTCTTGCGTGCCATGACCGCCAACGCTTGCGTTCCACGCGTCCGCTGCGGGCGCGGACCTATCCTACCGCCAAGCGATCATTTTCGGTTAGCTCGCGTCGAATTAGTCCGCTGCGACGAGGGAGACATGAACTGCATCTCCATCGCCATGCGCACGAGCTGCGCGAGCGAGCGCGCGGCGGTCTTTTTCATGATACGTGCGCGATAGACCTCGACCGTGCGTTCGCTCAAGCCCAATTCGCCGGCCATAACCTTGTTTGCATGTCCCGCGATGAGCAATGCGAATACATCGCGTTCGCGTGTCGTGAGCGCGTCGAACCGTTTGGTAATGTGATCGCGCTCGTACAAGGCAGCGCGATTGCCAGCGTCGTACTCGAGAGCGTTGCGTACGCGGGCCAGCAGCGTCTCGTGGGACACCGGCTTCTGAAGAAAGTCAAACGCGCCGTGCAGCATCGCCTCGACGGCCGTCGGGACCCCGGCATGACTGCTGATGAAGATCACCGGAATGATCGCTCCCCGCAGATTGAGCTCATATTGCAATTCTGGACCGGTCATTCCGGGCATCTGAACATCGAGCAGCAGGCAGCCGGGTTGCTCGGGATCGTACATTTCGAGAAACGCCGTGGCGGACTCGACCCGGCAGCACCCCACATTTGCCGAGGACAACACTGCGTCGAAGTATCTACGGGTCACCTCGTCGTCGTCGACGATGTACACGATCGGCACCCGGTCGCTCATGGAACACCCCCGCGCCAGGAATAGCAGTCATATGCGCAAAGTACCTACGTGCGCAAGTCGGTTTTCGATACCCGGGAACTTCAGGATGTTTGCCCGACCACGATAATGCTCCCGAGCATCTTGAAAAGCACTGATCGGGATAGGACTCGAAAGTACGTCACGCCGTTGTCGTCTGCCGGCTGCACCGCGATCAGCATTCATGCTCGAACGGCGCGCGGCCGGCGGCGCCATTGACTGGAAGGCCGGGCTACATGAGCTCGACGTCGGCATTTCCAACCCGGAGCCGCGCTCGTGGTCTCAGGAATGACGAAGCATAGTAAAGGCACCACCCGGGGCATTCGGACCCTGGCGCTGCAGGTGGAGCGCGCCGACCAGACCTACGACATCTCCCAAAGTAAGTACGTCGCAGGCCCCTGAATTCGCAGGCGCGATACCCCGTCAGAGGGCTGACCGTACGGTCGGCCGCACCTACAGTTGCCGCAGTGTGACGGGTTCGGGCGGTGACCTATGGAATTCTTTCTCCTTGATATTGGCGCTCCGATTGCTCTGCTGCTGGTTTACCTCGCCATTGTCTTGTGGAGCGACGTCGCGCGCTCCTTGTAGTTGTTCCGGGCACCCGTAAGGATCGCTGCAGGGTGCCCGGTCACAGAACGGACCTAGCGCACAGTTCATGAGATTCCCGCGCCCTGTGCGCCGGTTCCGCTGCGATAGCTAACGCGTTCGCAGCGCCGGCGGCCATGTCGACATAAGATGGCACCGGTGTCCTTACTTGGTGGCGGGATTGCCCAAGGTTCTCAACGTCCTGCGGTTGCCCGGGTGGTCGGTGGGCGCCCGGCTGCTGTTGATCAACGGGCTGCTGATGGTAGCCCTGGTGGTGGTCACGGTGATTGCCTGGCGGGCACTGAGCGCCCAAAGCCGCGCCATGGCCGAGCTGGCGCTGATCAGCAAGGCGGCTCGCTATCATCAGGATGCCGACACGGTCCACGCCAATCTGCGGGCCGACGTGAGCGCGGCTCTCGCGAGCGCCGCGCTTTCGGCGGATGAGCGAGCCGCTATCGCCGCCTCATTGGCGGACAACGCCAGGGTCTTTCGCCAGGACCTAATGACGCTGGAAAACATCAATCTGACCTCCGACGTCGTCGAGACCGAGACCAAGGTGCACGTCCTGGCCGATATCTTTCTGGCCAGCGCCATGGAAGCGGGGCCGTTGGCACTGCGCGACGCGAAGGCGGCCGAAGCGCTGCTGCCGGCCTTTCGGGAAGCTGGCGATGCGCTGGACGCGGGCATGCTGCGGCAGACGGCGGCGCTCACATCACATATCGCCCAGGCGACCAGCGATGCAGCCAGTGCTGAAGCGAATGCAAAGCGCTGGCTGATCATCGCAGGCCTTGTCACCTGCGTCGTGGTCGCGGCACTGGTCGCGTGGCTATCGCGGTCCATCCGGCAATCCGTGCGTAAGGTTCGCGATGTCACAGTGACGATGTCCGAAGGCAATCTTGCTGTGCGAAATGTGATCGCAACCCAGGATGAGCTCGGACAGCTCGGCCATGCGATCAACAATATGGCCGATCGGCTGAATGAAGTCATCGGACGATTACGGGCCGAGGCGGACCGCGACGCCTTTGGCACCCAACTCGTCGAAGCGCTCGAGATGGGCGACACCGAGGAAGAGGTGTACCGGGTGCTGGCTCGGGCCATGACTGCGATCTCGAAAGACCTTCCTACTGAATTGCTGCTAGCGGATTCCAGTCGAGCGCACCTGGAGCGCGCGACCCAGCATCCGGAGGCGGGTGCCCCGGGGTGCGATGTGGAATCTCCTTTCAGCTGCATGGCGGTGCGACGCGGCAATCCGGTGATATTTCCCGACAGCGAGGCGCTCAACGCCTGTTCGCGTCTGCGCGGCCGTCCCTGTGGGGCGATCTCGGCAGTTTGTGTGCCCGTGAGCTTCATGGGACGGGCGCTGGGCGTTCTACACACGGCGGGGCCGGCGGGCAAGCCGCCGACGACCCGTCAGGTCGCCCAATTGACGACACTAGGCATTCAGGCCGGCGCCCGGATCGGCACCGTGCGCGCGTTCAACAGCACACAGCTCAAGGCAACCACCGACAGTTTGACCGGCTTGTCCAATCGGCGCTCCGCCGAAGAGCGGGTCCGGCAGCTCAACAGTGAGGGCAAGTCGTTCGCCCTGGTCTTGGCGGACCTTGATCATTTCAAACACCTCAACGACTCACGGGGACATGAGGCAGGCGATCAGGCGCTGCGGCTCTTTGCCGAAACGATGCACCTGAGTTTGCGCGATGGCGACATGGGCGCGCGCTGGGGTGGTGAGGAATTTGCACTGATTCTGCCTCAAACCAGCGCCTCGCAAGCCCAGGAAGTGGTCGATCGGGTTCGCGCCAAGCTCGCCGAGAACCTGCTTGCGGGCAGCATCCCCGCGTTTACCGCCAGCTTCGGCATCTCGGACACGACAATGAGTCCGCGTTTTGAGGAACTGCTGCGGATGGCCGACGAAGCTCTCTATCGCGCGAAGGAATCCGGTAGGGATCGGGCAGTGATTGCGGGCCATCACGGGTCCACGGCGGCCCCGAGGGCCCGTCGTGCGGTTGAGCATCCGGCCGCGCCGGATCTGAGCCTGATCGCCGGCGCTGAATAGCCTGATCGCCGACGCCGCGGAGCGCCACGGTCGTGAGGTGTCGCGGAAAGGATGCGGGGGCTGGATACCGCGTTCCGAGGCGCAACGCGGGGTGACATAAGATTACGAGGAGTGTGCCGTAGTACGTTGACAGTCTCACCTGCGTGCAGCACCCTAAACGCACTTTTAGCAAAGGCACACCTTTCGAAAGAAGGGGTCGCAAAGCCACCGGTCTAAGGGGTTTTCCTATGACAGCGGGGTTGCCATCTTGGATGTCATCCGTTCATCGCGGCGATCGCCCGCACCGAAGCTGAGCTCCCACACCTGACGGCCTGAATCCGCCGTCTCCACGCGTTCGCGCAAACCCAAGCGAGCATTCAAATGTTCATGACGAGCCTATTGACCATTACGCCCTGGCCGGTGCTATCGGCAGCGATCCTGCTGGTGCTGCTGATAGCCGCGCTGTATCTGGCACGCCACACCGCTCACCAGGCGATCCACGCTGTCACCAGCGCGCTGGCGCGCGGGTTTCGCCTGGCCTCGCATTCGGTCGCGCACGCCGAGGAGCGCCTCGCCGCACGCAATCGCGAGGTGCTGCTCGCTGCGGGACGCGACGCCAAGGAGCGAATGGTGGAACGCGAGTTTGCGCGCATCGCAGACACCACGCGCAAGGATCTGTCGAACTATCCGGACATGCACCGCCGCCTGAGTGAAGCGATCATCCGCATCGAGGAGGATCAGGAGAAAGCTGTGGAGGTGCCGCCGGAGGCGCCGGGTTGGGCGAAGGCGGTCGAAGTCATCGCAAAGCTAGATGCGCGCAATGCCGGCGCCGATATCCTCGCCGACATTCACAAATCGATGGTCAAGGCGCACGGCGAAGCCATGGTCGACTACCGCAAGGCGAGCGGCGAGCGGCACGCCCTGCTGCGAAAAATGATGCCCGACTGGCGCCTGATCCAGGAAACGCTCGGCCGCGTGAACAAGAGCGTGACGAGCGTCATTGAGCGCTCGCTGGTCATCGACCGCCACATGCAGGACTACGAGACGATCGTGCATGGCGAGGACCGCGCGCTGTCGGTGCTGTCATCCTCATCGCTCGTGAATTTCTTCGTCTCACTGCTGGTGCTCGGAGTGGCGACCGCCGGAGCTGCGGTGAACTTCACGCTGATCGCGCGGCCGATGGCGGAGATGGTCGGCGGTACGAACTTCATCGGCGTGTTCCGCACCGCTGATATCGCGGCGCTGGTCATCATCATGGTCGAGGTCTCGATGGGTCTGTTTCTCATGGAGTCGTTGCGCATCACGCGGCTATTCCCAGTGATCGGCGCCCTGTCGGACAAAATGCGCGTGCGCATGATCGGGATTACGTTCGCGATCCTGCTGCTGATGGCGAGTATCGAAGCGGGCCTCGCCTACATGCGCGAGGTGTTGCTGCAGGACGAGCTGGCGACCAACGCCCTGCTGCGAAGCGACACTGCGGGCGCGCTCGTGAACGCGCATCTGTGGATCACCACGATGGCACAGATGGGCATGGGCTTCATCCTGCCGTTTGCGCTCGTCTTTGCCGCCATTCCGCTCGAGACTTTCGTGCACTCGCTGCGCACCGTCGTGGGCCTCACGGGTATCGGGGTGCTGCGGGCGCTCGCGCTTATCCTTCGCGTTCTCGGTAACGGCTTGCGCCATCTCGGCACACTGGCGGAGCGGATCTACGACCTGCCGCTGTTCGTGCCGCTGTGGATCGAGGCGCGGTTCGCGGCGGCGGCACGGTCTGCGCGAGCGGTGCCACCGGCCATCGAGGACGAATCGTTGCAGGAGGTGCGGCCATGAGCTGGCGGCTGTTCGTGGGCGCGGTGCTGGTGCTCACCGCCTGCGCGCCCCCGGTGGCGCATAACACGGGCGTGTACCTGCTGGTCGATACCTCGGGTTCGTACAACCGGCAGGTAAACAAGGCAGAGCAGATCATCCTGTTCGCCCTCTCGCGGTTGCAGCCGTTGGATTCCTTTGCGGTGGCGCGGATCGACACCGCGAGTTTCACCGAGAAGAACATCATCGCCAAGGCGACGTTCGATGACCGTCCCAGTACCGCGAATCAGCAGAAGCGAGCGTTCGCCAGCCGCGTCGAGAAGTTCGTCGATGAGTCGAGGTCCGCGCCGTATACCGACATCACAGGCGGCCTGCTGCAGGCGATCGAGTTTCTCAACGAGAAGAAGCCGGGCCGCAAGGAGATTCTGATCTTCTCCGACATGAAGGAGGAGCTGGCCAAGGGTTACGTGCGCGACCTTCCGCTTGATTTCAAAGGCTTCGAGGTTGTGGCGCTCAACGTGACGAAGCTGCGCTCCGACAATTTCGATCCGCGCGAATACCTCTCGCGACTCGAAGCCTGGCGCGCGCGGGTCGAGAAGGGCGGCGGCCACTGGCGCGTCGTCAACGACCTCGACCGACTGGACGGGCTGCTCTAGGACTACGCTGGCTCAGCTCACCCCAGCTGCCCGATTCTCCCTGGCATTGGGGAATGGCGTTGGGGCGTTGAGGGTCTGGACGCGCGGCTGCTGCCTTACCTGATAACCTTGCGCGGCCGGGACTGACGCTCCGATAAGGGCGCGCGCTGAGGCGCCGCGGGGGCGCGCGCTGAAGCTGTGACGGGCGCTGCGGCTTCGCCAGTTGAGACCGCAGTGCCGTCGGGCCTCGGAAAGGCCGCAGCCATCTCACGCAGCCATTTGAGCAGCTGCTGCAGCTTCGGCAGCGCCAGATAGCTTTCGGGGCAGACAAAATAATAGGCTCGCGGGCAGGGCAAAACCCGCTGGCTCGCGCGCACGACCCGGCCGTTGGCAAGATCCTGCGCCACCAGCGTCCAGCGGGTGAGGGCCAGACCCTGGCCCTGCTCGGCCGCCGCCAGCACGGTCAGCGAATCGTCGAAGGCGGCGCCGCGCTCCTGCCAGCCGGCTTCGCCTCCCGGGTGGCGCCACAGACTCCAGGATTCATCGGACGATCGCAGCAGCGGGTAGCGCTTCAGGTCGGCCGGCGTGCGCAGGGGACCGTGGCGGTCGAGCAGCTCGCGGCTGCACACTGGCAGGAACCATTCATCCAGGAACTTCTCGTTGTAAAGCCCCGGCGTGGGCACGCTGCTCATGCGCAGCGCGGCATGGAAATCACTCTGCGCGAAATCCACTGGCGTGCGTGAGGTGTGAATGCTCAGTTCGATATTCGGGTGCCGGTCATGGAATTGTGGCAGGCGCGGCAGCAGCCACTTCTGCAGGAACGAGGCCAGGGTACTGATGTTGAGTGCGCCCCCGCTGCGGTCCTGACGCAACTGCTGCATCGCCTGCTGCAGCTCAGCGAGCCCGCAGCGCACGCCCGGCAGCAGCAGCGCGCCCTCGGCACTCAGAGCGATCGTACGGCCGCTGCGCCGGAATAGCGGCACGCGCAAGTAATCCTCGAGCGTGCGGATCTGCATGCTGACCGCCGCGGGCGTCACGTGCAGCGCGTCGGCGGCGGCTGCGAAGCTCAGGCGGGCGGCGACCGCCTCGAATACGCGCAGCGCGTTCAGCGGCAGCCGATCGAAGCTGCGCGCCACTTCAGTTTTTCTTACGCGTCGTTCAGACATCGCGTTTGCTGCTCAGGCGCGCAGGGTCAACACTGCACGCCATGGATCACACGAGGAGCCGTCTCATGAAAGTCACCAATTTGGTTGCGCTGCTTGCCGCTCTGCTGCTGACGGTCGCGGAGTTTCTGGTCTTCGAGTATGACGCGCGGCAGAATGTGCTGCTCTATCAGGCCGAGGCCGCCAGTGCGCTTGCGGCGCGCGGGTAGTGTGCCACGGCGCTGCGGTGTAAGGGTACCGACGGATCCCTCACCACGCGCGGAGCTTTCAGGCAGGAGTGGCGTTGCCGGAACCATGCGTGCGACTTGACCGTTCAATCAAGCGAATGCAGATAGTCATAAGCTACCTGCGCCGCCTGCAGCTGGTTCATGCGCGCGAACGGCCCTTCCTGTTCTGCAAAATAGTGCTGCAAGCCCGCCGCCTCCGCTGCGGAGAGAATTGGCCTGTAATCGACGACACCACGCCCCAGTTCCGCTCCGCGCATTACGGCCACGCTCGTCGCAACCGCGCCGTTGTCACGGGTCGGAAAGAAATCCTTGACGTGAATCATCGGGAATCGATTGGGATAGTTCTTGAAGTAGTCGATGGGATTGCGGCCACCGAAGACCATCCAGCCGCAGTCGATCTCGAACTTTACGAGCTCTGGGTCGGTTTCCTGCAACAGCAAGTCGTAACCGATGGCGCCACCACTTTGAGCTGCGAATTCAAAGCTGTGATTGTGATACACGTACTGCAGCCCGGCGCGCTTGGCTTCCTCACCGATGTGATTGGCAAGCGCGGCAGTCCGGTGCGCTTCATCCAGACTCAGCGCCGACCCTGTCCACTGCAGTGAAGAGCTGGTCGCGTACTTTGCACCCAACGCGTGCGCCTCCTCGAAGCTTCGGCCAAGGTTATTGATGTCGAACTGCAGGTGAGCGCTGGGGCAGGGGAGGCCCGCGTCGTCCAATAGTTGGCGGAATTGACTGGCCGAGAGCTTGCCGAGACCCGCGGACTCGACTTCCCTGAAGCCGATTTTCCGAAGCTTCTTGAGCGTGCCGCCAGGGTCGTCTTGCATCGCGATGTTCACGGTGTAGAGCTGAATCCCGACCGCTCCGACCCGGGGAGTCGCGACCGCGCGACGCCCGCTCCAGGTCGATACGAGTGACGCTGCACCGAGCTGACTCGCTCTCATAAGAAATCGTCTGCGCGACTCGGCGTTCATTTTCGCCTCTTCCTTCCGTGCGGGCGGGGCCTTCGCCACGCACTCAACCGCAGAGCTCTCCGCCTGGACGTGCGCTAGAATAAGAGAGCCCAGCGCTCATCGTTTAAGTTATTGATTTTGGTCGGGTGAGGCGATTTACGCCGTTCCTGCCATTGGACTCATCCAGGCGCGCGATCGCGAACGCTGGGTGGTCTGCTTACAAGCTTGGTGACGCGCGAGCGACGGGTGGTTGCGCGGCGGGAGAGTGTTGGTCGAGGATGCGCGCCTTGGCTGTCTCGTACTCCTCGGCAGACAGCACCCCGATTTCCTTGAGGCGGAGATGCTCGCGCATTTCGTCGCGGAGGTGCTCGGCTTTCGTGCGTCGACGCGCCCCCGACGCGAGCCGAATGTGCGCCGCGAGCTTTGCCATGAATTGCCGAGAGACATGGAAGGTTCCAAGGCCGCCGGTGCATTCCAGCAATCTTGCGGCCCCATGGGTACTGAGCAGACTCACTGTTTCGGTCGTCCTGTATACACCCACGAGCGTTGCGAATGCCCAGATCACCATGATGGTGACACACACCGGAAGCCAAGCGTGCTGCCACCACGGCGTTGCCGAGGAGTCGATCCGCGAGGCGATCGCTAACGCCAGGGCCATTAATAGTAGCGAGCCGCTGATCCATCGCCACGCGATGTGCCTCAACCGGAGTGGCGCATCGACGAACCGCAGGTCGAGGACGTACTCGAGCAGGATGGAGCGGGAGTGCGCGCGTATGGAAAGATAGTAGTAGTCGATGATCTCAAGCTGCACGACGCGTCTGCGGAGTCGGCTGCGGAACTCGATTTGCGCGTGGACCGTGCGCGCGTCCCGAAGGTCCGGCACCTGGCGGAAGTCCGACTCGAGCACGATATGTTCAGTCGTCGGCATCCGAGCGACGCTCGCGTGCATCCTTGTTGTTTGATCTTAAGCACGCATCGTGGTTGATTTCTGAGAACTGCGTCCCGCAGCGCCGCGAAACGTCACGAGCTGGGACGTCATCAGGCGATCGAGCGCCGATAGATTTGCAATGACCCGGTGCAGCGCCTTAGCCAGGATCGCCGTCTCCTTAGTGGACAGGCCTGTCAGCGCCTCGCGCAGTGATTCGCCGACGATGTTCCAGAGCAACGGCAGGACCTCCCTGGCTTCCTCCGTGATCGCCAGAGATCGCGCCCGGCGATCGGCAGGGTGAGGACGCCGCTGCGCAAGTCCCATAACTTCCAGCCGGTCGAGGATGCGGACCAGCCAGGGGGACGCGATGGCCGTCAACTCCGAAAGGCGCTGCTGAGTGACTCCTTGGTTCTCTGCCAACGCGAGCAGCGCTCTGGACTGCGTGAAATCGAGCGCCAGATTCCGGGAGCGCTCCTCAAAGCGTCGCGCATAGAGCTGACCGGCTTCGCTCAGACTGAAACCGGCAAATGGCAGCCTGTCCATCTATACCTTTATAATGACTTTGCCGAGATGGCGACCGGATTTCAGATATTCGAGCGCCGCCGCGACATCCTGCATCTCGAACGCCTCGTCGATTACTGGTCGGACACTGAGATGTTCGATCATGCCGATCATGCGCTCGAGCATTTCGACGGACCCGACGATCACCCCCTGGATGCGCAGAGTCTTGGTCAGTATGGGCAGCATATCGAGGCGCCCCCCGGCGCCCGTCAGCAAGCCGACCAAGCTGATTGAGCCCCCGGTGGCGGTAGCTTTGATCGATTCATCGATCGTGCCGGCACCGCCGGTTTCGACGACATGGTCCACGCCGACGCCGCCAGTGGCCTCAAGAACGGCTCGGCTCCACTCGGGTTCCCTTTCATGGCAGATCACGTGCTCCGCGCCCAATCGTTCGAGCCTCCCAACCTTCACCTGACTTCCTGTGATCGCGAAGACCCGGGCACCCGCGGCGAGCGCGAACTGCAGTGCGAATACGCTGACTCCACCGGAACCCTGCACCAGCACCGTCTCTCCGGGCTTGAGGTCGCCGACCTCGAACAGGGCATTCCACGCTGTCAAGGCCGCAGTTGGGAGCGTCGCCGCCTCCTCGAACGACAGCGCGTCGGGAATCTTGACAAACCCACGCTGATTCCCCTTGAAGTATCTGGCAAGAACCCCATCGACGGCGCCGCCGAGCGCCGAGTGCCCGTTCTCGGGTTTGAACGGCCCCGCCGTCCAATCCGGCATCTGGGCTGAAGCGACACGGTCGCCGATCTGGAAGCGATCTACCGCGCTCCCGACCTCGATCACCTCACCGGAACAGTCGGAGAGTGGGATGAGCGGCAGGCGGATGTCGCTGACGCGACTGGGAACCTGCCCTAGTGCGATCTGGAGGTCGCGGTAGTTCAACGATGCCGCATGCACGTGGATGCGAATTTCGTGGTGTCGAAGGGGCACGAGCGGACGCTCGACGATCCTGAAGTGCTCCAAACCGAAAGCTTCGATCTGGGCGACGAGATTTGTCTTCTCCTCAGGCGCACTCATCGGGGTCTCCATGCGGCAGCTGCAAACAGGCCGACTCTACGGCGGGGCTCGAGGGCGAAGAACCCGCCGAGCGTTGATGCAACGTTTCGTGAGGGGAAATTGGCTGCTGCGCCGTTGCGTCGCTTCCTCTTGCGAAACGGTGCATTCCGCGGCCGACGCTTGTTCCAGCCGGGAGGCTAGCTCTAGTCTCTCGGACGTGAGGTTCACCTGGCGATGCAAGTTCCTGTCAAGGCGCGATGGCGCGGTAGGCTCACATGAACGCCCAACTGATTCTGCTGAGAGCGGTGGATGGAACCTGGGAAGCCTGGCGGTGCATGCCGCTGGACGAATTCCTGCGGCGACTTGATCTGAGGGCGCTGCAGGCCGGGCAGCGACTAGTAGGCACGGTCCTGCCGCCGGCTCGACGGCGAAGGGCGAACTGATGGACCAACTCCAGAGCGATGCATTGGTTTTCTTTGGCGCGACCGGCGACCTTGCTTATAAGAAGATCTTTCCGGCACTCCAGGAGATGATCAAGCGCGGCACGCTTGCGGTGCCCGTCATTGGCGTCGCCAAGAGCGGCTGGAATTTGCCGCAGCTGCAGGCGCGCGCTCGGGACAGCCTCGAGCAGCACGGTGGAGCCGATCCGGTGGCTTTCCCGAGACTCATCTCACTACTGAAGTACGTCGACGGCGACTACTCGGATCTGGCGACCTTTCGCGCCTTGCGAGCAGCGCTCGGGACGGCACGTCAGCCAGCGCACTATCTCGCCATTCCTCCTGCGCTCTTCGGAACCGTCGTCGAACAGCTTGTGAGCTCCGGCGGCGCGTCTGCGGGCACGCGCGTCATTCTGGAGAAGCCCTTCGGCCGGGATCTCAGTTCCGCCCGCGCCCTCAACGCGATCCTCCTCAGGACATTCGATGAAACGCGCGTCTTCCGGATCGATCACTATCTGGGCAAGCGGCCCGTGCGCAACATGCTGTTCGTTCGTTTCAGCAACTCATTCCTTGAGCCGTTCTGGAATCGCGAGCACATCGAGAGCGTGCAGATCACGATGGCCGAAGACTTCGGTGTTCTGGGGCGCGGCGGATTCTACGAGCAGACCGGGACGATCCGTGATGTGGTACAGAATCATCTGTTCCAGGTGCTCACGCATCTCACGATGGAACCGCCGGCGCGCATCGACGGCGAGTCCGTTCGGGACGAGAAGGTGAAGGTTCTGAAATCCATCCCCGCACTTCGCCCTGAGGACACGATCCGCGGTCAGTTCCGCGGCTACCGCAAGGAGCGCGGGGTCGCGCCGCAGTCTCAGGTGGAGACCTTCGTCGCACTACGCCTGTCGGTGGACAACTGGCGTTGGCAGGGTGTGCCGTTCTTCATTCGCGCGGGAAAGTCGCTTCCCACGACCTGCATGGAGGTAGTCGTGCGACTGCGGCGCCCCCCACGTATTCTTCCCGTGGAGCCCCGTGCGAACTACGTACGAATCCGCCTGAGTCCGCAGACCGAGGTTGCGATCGGGCTGAACGTGATGGACCGCCAGGAACGGGGCGAGGGGCAGATGGTGGAGCTCCTCGCGAGCCGTCATCCGGGTGCTACCGAGAGCAATGGCTACGTGCGCGTGCTGAGCGACGCGCTCGCAGGAGACCGCACACTCTTCGCGCGCGAGGATTACGTCGAGGAAGCCTGGCGTATCGTCGATCCGGTGGTGAAGGCGAGTACTGTGCTTTACACGTACGAGCCAGGCAGTTGGGGTCCCGCAGAGGCAGCGCACATTGCGCCGCCCGAGGGGTGGCTGGACCCAAGGCCCGAGACTTCGAGCGGGGTAGCGTTCAGCAGTCGCGAATCACCCGCTCCGAGGCAGGTTGGGCATCGGCACCGTGGCCGTCCATTCCATCAGAAAATCGATGAAGGCGCGGATTTTCAGGGGTAGGTAGCGGCGGCTGACGTACACGGCATACAGCGTCGGCGCCTGCAGGGGATAGTCCGTGAGGACAGGCGTCAAGACTTCCTTGAACTCCGCTTCTTCGAAGAGGATGGCCGGTAACGGCGCAAGACCGATACCGGCGGCGACGGCGTGTACCACGCCGGTCATCGAGCGGTAGCGCAGGACGACACGAAGCGGAACTTCAATCTTTCCCTCAGAACCCGTCAATGAGATGGCATCGATATTACCAACCGCCACGAAATCGTGGCGGGCGAGCTCCTCCGGGGACTTGGGGGCGCCATGACGCTTCAGATATTCGCGTGACGCCGCGATGAAGAAGGATACTGGCCGTATCGGCCGAGCTATGAGGCCCGGCGCAAGCGAGCTCTCACGCGCCACCCGCAGGGCAAGATCGTAACCCTCCTCCACGAGATCGACGAGCCGATCTTCGAACGAGACATCGACCACGATCTCCGGATAGCGGCGGCGAAACTCGGCGAGCATATCCGCGATGCGTTGCCCCGCGAACCAGCTCGGGCACGTGACTCGCACGGTGCCGCGGGGCGCCGTACCGAGGGACCCGAGTTCCAGCTCCGTGGCTTCCAGGTCGTCCAGGATGGTCTTGCAGCGCTCGAAGTACACACTGCCTGGCTCCGTAAGGCTGAGCGTGCGACTGTTGCGATTCAGCAGTCGGACCCCGAGTCGCTTCTCCACGTAGGCCACGTGCTTGCTGACCATCGCGGTGGACAGGTCCATGCGCTCGGCCGCGGCAACGAAGCTACCCGACTCGACGACCTGCCGGAATACCCTGATGCTGGTCAGAGTGTCCACACGCATAGTGTACGTCAGGAGAATGCTTTTGTTGCTTGAGGTGTCTGAATTGATCTACCGGGGCTCGGTCGTTTGCGGCTGCCAACCGCCGCCTAACGTCTTGTAAAGGGTTACCTGATTGGCAAGTGCTGCCTGGCGAACCGTTACCTGCGATTCCCTGCTGTGAAGACCATGTGTCCAAAACTCCTGCACAAACCAAGGATGGTTGCGCTGCGGGTCACTCAGAACGGATCGGTGCTTCCGACCCTCGAGCTGCGTGCGGAGATGAGTCCTTCTTACGGCGCGAGATTATCTCAGCGCGGAAAGATGAGGCGCACGCCGGCTGTCCATACTGCACTTAGGCCCCGCCGCGCACGAGCCGCAAGCCACGCGCGATGTCGCAGCATCCATAGAGAGAGTGCAATCAGGTTGCCACCCGGGAGAATTAGCGCGATCACGCCATACCAACCAAGTTCCCGTATAGGACGGGCGAAGCGGACTTTCCAACGGCTTCCTCTGGTCGCTATCAAAGCATCGGTCCCGGGGTTGCACATGTCACATTGGCGGCCTGTCAAATCCTCTGTCCTAGCTGGCGCGCGAGCAAGGAACGTTCGCGCAGGGTTTGACTGTAGGAACGAGTGTTGTTTCGAACAACAGCTCATCCGTAGATGCTGCGTTTCACGAGCGCGCAAAGGGCGCGCAGGGGGAAGGCGTAGAGTTTGGCACCGCAACGCGCTGCGCGGCTTTGCTCCGGCTCTCGCGCGCGAGGCCGGACTTTAACTACGTATCAGTTCTTGAACGCGGCAAGTTGCCCCACAAAGGAGTCATCGGCAGGGCACACTCGACCCCCGGAGGCTTGCGCTCGCTCGCTCACACGTACGCTGCTCCCCGCGGGGGCATGTATCCAGAACCGATCGGCCGCCGCACAGGTCGCGGCGAATTCAAAGAGCGAACGCTGCGCCTCCGCACCGAAGTCGAAGGCACCGCTCAACGGATAGGACGCCGGTATAGCCGCATACTCGAATGAAATCCCGCGTTGGCGGACCGCCTCCGCCGTCGATTCCAGGTGAGTACGCGTCACATGACTGAGTCCCGCAGAGAGGCTGCGGCTGAAGATCGAAAACGCGTTGGCGCGGGTCCTGCGCGGGACATTGCGCAGTGGCCCATCGATGATGACACGCACGGTCGTTGACTGCGGCGCGGCCGCAGCCACCTGCGGCAGATCCTCCGGCGTCGGTGCGATGAAGAACGGTAACGTGACCCCGCCGTCAACATGTGTCTCAGATCGCATCTTGCCCTGGCTGCGAAACCTCACGGTCACGGGTGGGAGCATTCCGGGAACGCTCGCAGAGGCGAGGAGGAGGGTCTGTATCAGAGATTTCGCGTTCTTGTCCCCATGGAGGGCGATGGAGCCGAGATCCCAGATGACGGGCTCGCCGCTATCAAAATCGGTCGTGGCCACAAGCAGCAAACGACCCTTGGCCGCCTCCGTTGCAATGGCGGAAATCATGGCGTCGTCGGCGTAGCGCTCGATCAGCCGCCGCAGCGGCTCGCCGCTGTAGACACTCGAGCCGAATACCGCACCGAGGCCGCGCGATTGCAACAGGCCGTCCGTCTCGCCGGTCGTGAAAATCCGTGTCATCTCCTCATCCCATGAGGGACCGAGGAAGGCGAAGGGTGTCAGGAGTGCGCCCGAGCTGACTCCGGTCACAACGGTGAACTCTGGCCGCGTCGCGCTCGCCGTCGAGCCGGCCAATGCGCCCGCACCGAAGGCGCCGCTTGAGCCGCCGCTGGAGAGGGCGAGTACGCTAAGCGGACGCCCTGCAAGCGCAGCCCGCAGCTTCTGGGCCACTTCACCCGACGAAAGGAGGTCGAATTCGCCGCTGGCGCCGAGCGTACGGACGGAGAAAGCCAGGGACTCGGACTCGATTTCACCCCCCGTAGGTGCCGGAAGCTGTGGTCCGAGTGAGGCGCAGGCCGCCAAATGGACGACTGCCCACCACATTGCAAGTCGGGACCAGGGAAGATTCACGACCAGCATGCGCCTGTCCGCTCTCAGCGAGTGACGTCCTTGCTATGAAACCTGGAGGGGAATGTCCTGCCTCAGGAATTCGGGCAGGCGCGGAGGCTCCTCACGTTTCGCGGGCCCCCCGCTCAACTCCCGCTCCAGCTGTCTTACGCGCTCTCGTGCGTGGCGCAGCGCCCTGAGTTTCTGCTGCTTATCGACGATCATCTGCACTTCGTGGTCAACCATGGCACAGCCTCCTTCTCCGGCGTCCATCCACGAGAATCATGAAGAGCCAGCACTGGCCGGGATAGTGGTCTCCGGGGGTAGCGTTCCTTAGTACGAACGGGACACCTCGAGGACCGCCCCGGTCGCGCGGCGAGAGGAACCACCCGTGGCTCCTCTCTCCAACGAGCGGGAGGTCCCGCCCTCGAGGGAGAGAGAAGCACGGCGCTTTGGCGCCAACGCGACGATGATCACAAGGACGAGGAAGAGGGGAAACGCGATCAGCAAGGTCGCCGCGACGCGAGACAGAACACGCATAGGCAGGTCTCCCGAGCCGTATGTCCGGGGCTGCAGCCCGAGGCTTGACGACCGGACATAGCGAACTGATGTTGGTGCAGGTTCATGGGTAGGAGAGTAGGTTCGCCACATCGAGCGAACAATCCGCACGCGATGGATGCAGTGTTTCGCTGCAGGAAACAAGCCTTTGCGACACCGCGCCGCGTTCACTGACAGGAAACGCCCTGTCAACAGTTCAGGCGTTGTTTCAGGGCGCCGCGATCAGCTCGTTGTCCTTCCCGGTATCCACCGGACGCTACCGGGGTTGAAGGACGCAGGCTGGGTTGATCCCGACTACATCGGGATTGATGAAGGACCGATCCTGGCGATGATCGAGAACTATCGCAGCGGGCTAATCTGGTGCGTTATGCGCGGCGATCCGTACCTGCGGCAGGGCCTCGAGCGAGCAGGGTTCTCGGGCGGTTGGCTCGAGAGTGGTCAGCGATCGACGTCCGCAGGTCGGGCGTGCTCCTGCGCGAGTCGGGCGTCCTGCGTGCCTTGAACGCCAGACTCACCACAAACGCGGTCAGGGACACCATGACGAGCAATGCGACGGTTGAGATGTCAGCGGCGATCACCGCAAGAGCATCAGCCACTCGTGTCTCCATCGGTTACTGTATCGACTCTGCGCACCGCGCGTTCTCCAGGCCGAGCGTGTCACGTCGACTGGACAAGAAACCGGCCGGAAGGAACTGGTTCCTTCCGGCCGGGGGAGTGAACGAACGCCGCTGTGGGGGGTGGAAGCGTTGCGATCGTTCATGGCCAACAACGTTGCGGAAGATGAGGCAACGAGATCGTCCATGCACTTACTGTATTTGCCGCTCGCGCTTGGAACAACGTGCACCTGATTCATGCATCGTTTCATCCCGGTAAACATTGGAGACCCACGCCGCGGACATCACCCGTGTTGGTGCGATGCGATGAGATATATGCCTCGCGGTCGATCGGTCCCTGGCAAGGAGCCAGAGCGCTCGAGCGCGATCACTGGTGAACGACTAGTGCGAGCGGCCGGGGCTCCGGCGTCTGGGAAATGCGCTCGATCAAAAAGTCGCGGAAGGTAACGATCTTGAGTGGCAGGTACCTGCGGCTGACGTAAACGAGATACAACATCGACTTGCGCAGCGGATACTCCATCAGGACCGGACTCAATCGTGCCTTAAACATCGGGTCCTCGAACAGGATGGCCGGCAGGGGTGCGAGCCCGATGCCGCTCGCGACGGCGTTTGCCACGCCGAGTGCCGATCGGTAGCGCATTGCAACCCGGATGGGGACGTCAATCTTGCCATTCGGTCCCATGAACTCCAAAGAATTCACATTGCCGACCGCCACGAAGTCATGCCCTGCGAGGTCATCAGGCGATTTGGGCACGCCGTTGCGTTTGATGTAGTCGGTGGACGCGGCCAGAAGGTAAGAAATGGGACGCACGGGTCGGGCAATGAGGCTCGGCGAGAGCGCGTCCGAGGACGTCAAACGGAGGGCCAGGTCGTAGCCTTCCTCGACGAGATCTACCATGCGGTCTTCGAACGAGACATCGACGACGACCTCGGGATAGCGGCGACGGTATTCGGCGAGGTGGTCTGCGAACCGTTGTCCGGGGGCCCAGCCCGGAGCGCTGATGCGCAACGTTCCACGGGGCGCTCTGTTTAAGGACCCCAGTTCCAGCTCTGTCTCCTCTAGGTCGTCCAGGACCGTCTTGCAGCGTTCGAAGTACACCCTTCCAGGCTCAGTGAGGCTCAAGGTTCGGCTGTTGCGATTGAGGAGCCGCACCCCGAGCCTTTGTTCGATGTGCATCACATGCTTGCTGACCATCGCGGTCGATACGTCCAGACGCTCGCCCGCCGCCACGAAGCTGCCCGACTCGACGACCTGGCGGAACACCTTGATGCTCGTCAACGTATCCACCGAAGCAGTTTACCGCTGCGCCACTGACGGAAGCCTCTCCCGAATGGTCGGGACTCGCCTACCCTCCAGGTTGGCGCGGGTCGCGGCCGCACCCACTTCATGGAGAATCTCCCTCAGCGCCTTCCTAGGTGCGTCTCCTTGCAGATCCCAGCACGAATGAGGTTTCGCCGTCTGCCTGCGCTTCGACCGTGCCAGCGCAGTCGTCGAACAGCACGACCTGCTCCCACAGAACCCGCTCGCCCGCCTGCAGCTGCATGCTTCCGCGGTCGACCGCGAGCCAGGTGACGTTATGTCCCTCTGGAGCGGTGTAGCGAAAGTGCTGCCGATCCTTGAGCCGCACGTGAAAGAGGTTGAGGCCTGCGGGAGCCTGACGGAGGCGGCTGCGCGCCCGGCCGAACTCTCCCAGCAACACCCTCACTGGGCCGTCCTCTTCTACCTCTTTCGGGGCGATGCACTCGCTTGCGGCCGCGCAAGCCGTCTGCGCTCCGAGCTGCGCAATCCACAGGTGAAACACTCGCAGCGGCTCGTGCGCAGAGTGTCGACTCTCATGCCAGACCGTGCTTCCCGCCTTCATCCATGCGAAGCCTGCTGCGGCGACTTCGCCCCGCTTGCCGGTCGCATCCTCGAAGGACAGCTCGCCATTGAGCACGACGGTCAGAGTCGTGATACCTGATGGTGGGTAACTGCGAAAAAGAGGGCGAGAAGGCCTTTCGACTTCGGCGTACTTGAGCAAGACGAAGGGGCGCGTCAGCTCCCCAATGTCCCATGGAGTGATGAGGCGCGTGATCGGACCGTGCCTACGGCCATGTGCGACCAATGCAATCCGGCGCCGCCCGGCCGTCACAAAGGAACGTGCGTCATACGGGCGCGCGGGGTTGCGGAACCTAGCTCGGAAGTCGTCCCCGAACATCTCTCATTACCCTCCTGAGACGCGGTTGCCGCGACCCGTGAGCACGATTACTGCATGAACCAACCGTGGCTCACGACCAGGGACTGACCCGTGAGCGCATTCGAGCCGAAAGACGCAAGGAACAGCGCTGCCTCGGCGACATCGCGCACGGTGGTGAACTCCCCATCGACCGTATCCTTGAGCATGACGTCCTTGATGACGGCCTCTTCGGAGATGCCGAGCTTCTGCGCCTGCTCCGGAATCTGCTTGTCGACCAGTGGGGTGCGCACGAAGCCCGGGCAGATGACATTGGCACGTACGCCGTGCTTTGCGCCCTCCTTGGCGACCACTTTGGCAAGTCCGATCAGGCCGTGCTTGGCGGTGACGTAGGGTGCCTTCAAGAGGGATGCCTCCTTGGAATGCACCGACCCCATGTAGATGATGCTGCCGCTCCCTTGCCGGTACATGTGCCGCAGCACCGCTCGCGTCGTCAGGAAAGCGCCGTCCAGATGGATGGCCAGCAGGCGCTTCCAGTCTCCATAGGGCAGCTGATCGAGCGGTGCGACAATCTGAACCCCGGCATTGCTGACCAGCACGTCGACGCGACCGTAGGTCGCTATGACGTCTGCTATGCCGGATTCGACGTCGGACTCACTGGTGACATCCATCGCAACGGCGAGGGTGCGCGGGCCGGAGCTGCCGAGCTCCTTGGCCGCTTCCTGCGCTGCCGCCACGTTGCGATCGGCAATCACTACAGTGGCGCCGGCCTGAGCGAAGGTTCGGGCGATCTCCTTGCCGATGCCGCTCGCGGCACCGGTGATGACGGCGACTTTGTTCCCCAGTTGCATTCAGATAGCTCCCTGTCGGCTCTAATGAGGTACGGCTTCGGTATTCCGCTGCGCGATGCCGGCTTTCAGGACTCACATCATTCACGCCCGTTCTGCGCCAGGTCGAAGGTCATGACACCCTCGTGGTTATCGGGTCGTTCGAGCACCTCGGGATGGCGCAAGGTGCGAACCGTGTCGTGATAGCCCGCGCGCCAGTGGTCTTCCATGCTGAGACGCGAGAATTCGTAGTCCTTCGAGTCGCCTTCGTACTGCTTGGCACGGTAGATGAGCTGGACCAGGTTGTACGCCTTGGCTTGCGTGTGTGGCTTCAATATCGCGAGCTCGGGGCTGTTTCTGAGCTCGTCCGGCAGCTTCTCCAGCAGGCTTGCCAGGGCGTTGCGCAGCCTCTGCACGGACTTGAACCGGTCGGAGTTATTGCGCGTGCGACTAGAGTATTGAATTTCCTTCTGCCGCGTCATCACCTCAAGCATGGTGCGCGGCAGCGTGCCTCGGGCGCTCCAAAGGTCAACCTGAAAGGCGAGGGTGTCGCGACGCGGATCGCTCTCGAGCACCCATTGAAGGGGCGTGTTCGACACCAGCCCACCGTCCCAGTAGAACTCGCCCTCGATCTCGACTGCTGGGAACCCCGGCGGCAGTGCGCCGCTCGCCATCACGTGCTCGGCTCCGATGGTATGAGTCGTGTTGTCGAAGTACAGGAAGTTACCGGTGGTCACGTTCACGGCGCCGATGCTGAAGCGCGTCTCGCCGGCATTGATGCGATCGAAGTCGACCAGGCGCTCGAGTGTGGCCTTGAGCGGCGCCGTATCGTAGTAGCTTGTCGCCTCGATGCTGCCGGGTGGCTGAAGCCAGGCGCTCGCCACTCGGGGCGCAAAGAAGCCAGCTGTACCGCCGAGCAAAGCAGTCCCGGCGCTTAGCTGATTCAGCAGTCCCCGCGCGAATTCGTTGCGCACGATCGATGGCGCCATGGCGAACCGCGCAATGCCGTCCCAGGGCCCGCCGGCGGTGATGAGCTTCCAGAACTCACGCAGCTTCTCGACCCGCGCCGTGGGCGGATTTCCGGCTATCAGGGCGGCGTTCACCGCGCCGATCGAGATACCCGCGACCCAGTCAGGCGCCAGATGTGCTTCCGAGAGCGCCTCGTAAACACCCGCCTGATAGGCGCCTAAAGCGCCGCCGCCCTGAAGTAGCAGCGCGATGCATTCGAAGGGAGGCCGCGCAAGCTGCCGGTGGCTCTTGCGAGCCCTTCTACCGGGTGTCACACGAGCAGACATGATCGGATTTCTCGTTTGCGTGTCCTTATGGTCATTTCACGGTATGAGTAGCGAGCGAGAGAAACAATTCTTTGGTGGGAAACGCTGCGTTTCACGGCGGTGCACGAGTCGGAATCTCGCAATCAGCGTATCACTCACAATCGCCGGGGCATCCTCACCGTGCGGTTAGGTGACAGCCCTCTCCGATGAGAGAGGAGCACGGCCGTCATGCGGGACAGTTCGGTGTCGTCTCGTGCCGTGATACCGCCGGTTGGCTCGTCGAACATCAACGCCCGAGAAATCCACTGTGTACAGAAGGACTCTGGTTCCTTTTGGGCGTGACTCCTACATTGACCGCTCGCGCACAAACGAGGCGACTTCAGGCACGTGGATATGAAAGAGCACGAGGTCAGAGAGCGAGCCTTCGCGATGCCCTTGACCCAGCCGGCATATCCACGCGGTCCCTATCGTTTTGTGGATCGCGAGTACTTCATCATTACCTATCGAACCGATCCAGAGAAATTGCGCGCGCTGGTGCCGGCGCCGCTCGAGATCGCAGCACCTCTGGTGAAGTACGAGTTCATTCGCATGCCGGATTCCACCGGTTTCGGGGACTACACTGAAAGCGGACAGGTCATCCCTGTCTCATTTGCTGGACGCAACGGCAATTACACCCTGTGTATGTTCCTCAATGACCATCCGCCCATTGCCGCGGGCCGCGAACTCTGGGGCTTTCCGAAGAAGCTTGGAAGTCCGACTCTGCGCGCCGAAACCGACACATTGATCGGCACACTCGATTACGGTCCAGTCCGAGTAGCGACCGGGACCATGGGTTACAAACATCATGCTATGGATATCGTACGCGCCAAGGGCGCCTTCTCGGCGCCCAACTTTCTGCTCAAGATCATTCCGCACGTCGATGGAAGTCCGCGAATCTGCGAGCTGGTCGAGTACTACATGGAAGACATCCAGGTAAAGGGGGCCTGGACTGGCCCTGCTGCGCTATCACTCACACCGCACGCGCTGGCGCCAGTTGCGGAGTTGCCGGTCTTGGAAGTAGTCGCGGCAACGCACAGCGTGGCGGACCTGACGCTCGGGCTGGGGAAAGTGGTGCATGACTATCTGCGTTGACCGGACAAAGACACGGTGTGCATAAAACAGGATCTCTCGAAGCCATGGCGTGGCACGCCGCGTCTCGTTGGCGCAGTTGCTGTTAGATTGAGGGCCAGAAACCCAGCGCGCTGACTCTTCGGGGTCTCCTGGCGCAGCCCAAGAGGGGTTACCCGTCCGGCCTCCCACGCTGAGGCGCCGCAGTCGGCGGATCGGTTCGCCGATCCGCCGGTAATCGCCGACTGAAGGCACTCTCAACGGGAGCTGGTAGGCTCGCTGCGCCCGACCGACCGGCCTGGCCATTGGAGCTGCGTCGCGGAAAGGCCTGACGCTTCAACTCGCCAGTGTCACCTTGACGCCATTCGCAGCCAGATTGAATTTCAAGCCCACCTCGGTGGAATGCAGCTTGATCACCACACCGTGCTCGTTCTTAAGGTAGGCGACTGAGCCGCCACCTGCCACCGTCAACCCGGCCGTCATCGCAACGTAGTTGCCGCTGAAATCAGCGAGGTCTCCGAGATTATAGACGCGCCCGGATGCAGAGATGTTTGCGGCTCCGACGTCGACAATCGAGACGCCGGAGATCTTGAATGAATGAGACTCACCCCGGTAGTTCAGTTTGCCGTGGCCCCATGAAAAGCCTATGCCTGCGGCGATGCTTCCGCCGGTAAGATCCACTGTGCCATTCGGCTGGGTTCCGGTCACGACGTCGGGCGATTCTGATCCTGCAGTTGTCGCTGGGTCGGAAGCCTCTTTCGCGTGGACGAGCACGATGCCGGACAAGAGTACGCCCACGGTCAAGGACGCTATTGGCTTACGCATGCTGGAGTCTCCTTCTCGAATGTTGTTGCCATAGCCCAAGGTAGAGTCGCGGCGTCCCGTGAACAATCCGTCGAAGGTGGATGCAGCGTTTCACCCGCGGAAACCAAGCGGACAAGTCGCAGCGCTTTTCAGCCACTGGCGACCGACCTGTTGGGCGTATCAGAAGTCGCGTAGTGCTGCGCCTGAGCCCGAAAGTCAGATCTCTTGGTTCTCAGCTTAGTCGCAGCTGGTGCGTGAAACGCTGCGTCTACCGCTGACCGATTGTTCTGCGCACGCCAGACTCATAACGTGCGTACAACAGGACGCGTCGTCCGGTGTGGACATCAGCGGATCGGAAGGAGCACTGCCCTGGATCATAGTTCCCGGTTTGAGGAGCGCTAGAATGTTCGGCATTAAGTTTGCGACTGCTTTGGCTGAGCTCGAGCACTTAAACGGCACACCTTCTCCTACCGGTGTGTCGGTGGGGTCGCGCCGGATTGCGTTGCTACGGAGCGGCCGCCGGCACGGCCGGATCACACGACTCATCACTCCGTGGGACATCGGTGAGTTGACGCAACCATTCGTGTTCCTTGGTTACTCCGAGCTCGCGCCTGGGGCCAAAACCGTTGTGGGTGTGCAGCCCGGCATCGGCACTCTAACGCTCGTACTGAGTGGAGTCCTGGTATTTGAGGAGGCACTGGGCAACAAGGGGATGGTCGCCGCTGGCGGCTTTACTTGGGCGGCGCCGGGCGAGGTCGTATGGCATGCCGGTGGCCGCGCCGCCGACGGGCCGCTCCGCACACTCCAACTGTGGGTTGAACTGCCGCGCAAGCCCGCGAGTTCGACCGCACAGAGCCAGCGCGTCGCGCCGCACGAAGTGCAGGAGGAGGGGCCGGTCCGGGTTGTCCTGGGGCAAATCGGTCGTGCGCGCAGCCGTATCGGCCATGCTCCGCCGGACGTCAACTACTTCCATGTACGGCTCAAGGACGGCCAACGCTGGCGCTACGCGGCACCCGATGGACACAACGTCACCTGGCTCGCAGTCGACCGCGGGGGCCTGCGCTTCGAGGAGGACGGACGCGTCTTGCGGGAGCAAGTCGCGCTCTTCGGGCGCTCACCGGGCGTGATCGAGGTGCAGGCGGAGGGCGAGAGCTCGTTCGTCCTTGGGTCGGCGAGGCAAAGATTCCAACGCCGTCATGCAGAGTGTCCGCCTTCCTATTGATACAACAGTGGAGGCGTTCGTGCCTGGCGAAATGGACGGGGCCGCGGAGCGTCCAGTCGCTGCGCGCTCAGGGCCGCCGTTGCGGATTGATCTCGACCGGCGGCTCGCGCCCAGCAAACGGCGATGATTTCGCGCTTCGCGCGAGCTGTCGGTCGAACCCCTACGAGCGCACGCATTTGCCCGCGGCGCTTACCCAGCGGGTCGTCTGAGACCTAGAGCTGACCCCGGATCTCTCCAACCCGGGAGATGCGGAATTCATTAGCTCGCTCGTGAGCAGTCACCCCGACCACCAGTTGTCCCTGGGGCGGTCCGATCTCGAGAATTCCTCCGTCATCGCGCTTTCTCTCACGGGACCGGGCCCGGAAGCAGGCTGTCGTGACGTGGTCCAATCGATGCGCAGGAAAGCACGCGTGGTTTCGGTCGAAGTGCAGGGAGATGCGAACGGCACTGGCCTAACGATGAGGACGGGGCAGCCGCTGAGCAGCGTACGACCAGCGAGCGCCGTACAACGCATAGGGACCATGCGAGCGGGGCCTGATGGCGATTGGATACTCGAGCCGCTGAACGGAGTCTCGTACGCGCATCAGGCGATAGATCGCTACGAGTGCGATATCGGGGCCGTCGATCAGACTTGCTTCGACCCGACGAAGGATGACGGTGGCGTCGCGCCGGACGCCCTGCCAGGCAAACGAGCAGATTACCTGCGCGCTGAGGCCGCTTGCTTCCAGGCCCGCGGCTACGTCGTAAAGTAACGCTTCACCTTTGCATTTCCGCTTCGATGCGGATGGGATACTCGGATTTCCGCAGCAAGCATCTCGTCGGTGTTCCCGCAACTAATACTCCAAGCTCGTCGCCAGCCTGCAAAAACACCGCTCCCGAACAGGTGAGCGGCGACTCCATTTCGCGGATCCAAAGCGCGATGGATTCCGTGAACAGGGCGATCGACGAGGAGATGCGCAGCGACTCCGACCACAGTACGCAGCTGCCAGGGTTTCGGCTCTTCCGGCGCTGGCGGCACCGTAGTGATGGACTAACGAGGTTGCACCAACGAGGCCTCAGTCGCTCATATGACAGGAGCGTTTCGTCTGCTGCCTGAGCGCTTCGCAGTCGAGGCTACGGATGAGTCGCGTACCGCAAGCAATTCGGCTCTGCAAGCCTCGCCGAACTCACGCAGCGGATCGTGAAACTCGCGTGCTTGGGCTTGGGCCCGCTGCCGTAGATCATTGAATGTCCGGTTAGGCGCCGCATAGGCCTCGATGACATTGCGGACCACCGCCTCTGCCTCATTGACCACCGCCCGTGACGATGTGAGGCGCATCCGTGCGACGGTGCTCCACAAGCCGGCGACAACCTCGGGACCAACGGCCTCATGGCTCCACGCGTCGGCCTGGCGCCCGGCAGCTTCAGCAACGAATTCCGCGTAGAGCGCTTCGCGTATTACTGCTTGCTGCACCAGCGTCTGCGCGCGGTACTGGTTACGGGTGATGAACCAGGATGCGGCGAATGTTGACAGTCCACCAACTAAATGAGCCTAGCAAGCCCGAGGTGGCAGATAGGATTGCGGAATCCATTGTGTGCCCGAGGGACTCCAGGTTGCGGGGCGTCTCAACCCTTGTACCGCAGGTTCGCTTCTCAAGCATTCCACGCTTGAGAAACGCTGCGTATCCATCCGGACGATTGTTCACAGCCGAGATGAACATACGAAAGAAGTGAGTACCAGCGCGCAGGTGAGTGTTACGAGGCCGCAGGGGACCCGTCACGCGCACACCTGGCGTTCGTGAAGGCCGCCGGACCCAGCGGTGAGAAAGCTGCGCGAGCATTCAGGGAACAGGGGGCACGGCGAGAGCGTTAGCTACTCAGGTGCAGCGGCATTCCGCAGCGATCACTGATTCTCAGACTCGGGAAAGGTCGAAGTCGCGCGCCCCGAGCTGCCGCACGGCGCCGCCCGCTGGGTCGTGGCCCTGTTTGATGTTGTCGTGCCCGGCGCAGCCATTATTCCGAACCGGGGGGATAGGGAACCATTATCGCGCCTGTCAGTGTGAAACGCTGCATTTACCGCGGACGGATTGTTTACCTCGTACCCCGGCCATAACCTTCTTCTCAGGACGCGTCGTCCAAAGTCGACGTTAGCGAATGGGAAGGAGGACTGGCGTCAGCCGTCGAATCATGCTGAGTCTGCCCGCGTCACCACAGTCAAGGTCGCAGGCTGCGAGCCCGACAAAGACTTCGTGGCCCCAGCGCTCGGGAGTTCGGAGGTGTGACCACTACCCTATGCCGCTATTTAAAGTCGTCCTCATGGTTGTATGGCTGAGCAACGCCAACGGCTCGATCGTGGCGCAGGCTTCAGGCGTCGCAGTTGACGTGCCAGCTTGTGAACGTCTGGCCGCCGAGAAAATCGCCGATGAGTCCGGCAACCCAGACCTTGGCGGGTCGACAGCGATGTTCTCCTGCTGGAATACGAGCACCAAGATTCAAGCCCGGGAGCAACTTGTGCCTGGATCTGTTGACCTGTAATCCCAGGACGGCAGACCCCGACATGAGTGTCGCTGCGTTGGGTGCACCCGTGATCGTCGCCGTCGCGATCGTCTTTGGGGCAGCTCTTGTCGCCGCGGCACGTATTTGTCTTCAGTTGATCATGGATCAGGAGTCCGATAGGGGCTCTGATTGAGGAGAATCGAAGTGACGCGTCGGCGAATTGGAACCACATACCGTTGGAACAGCCTGGTAGTCACTCTCGGTCTGCTGTCGGGTTGTGCAACTCAGCTGCAGGTGGGGAGCGACTATGACCGAACCGCTACGTTTCGCGACTATCACACGTTCACGGTAATGCGACGGGAGCATAGTGGTCTGGAGAATCCGCTGAATCCGCTGGTGGCGGCGCGCGTCGAGGACGCTATCAGGGCGGATCTTAACGAAAAGGGCTACGTTGAGTCGGGCGATACTCAAGCGGCTGACTTTACTATCGCTTTCACAATCGGCTCCAGAGAGCGGGCCGACATTACCACTTACCCGCAACCGTACGCCGGCTGGGGTTGGGCTGGGCCAAGAGGGTGGGGCGGGCCGTACTGGGGCGACGCTGTGGATGTGCGCCAGTATCGAGAGGGGACGCTGTCACTAGATGTCTTTGATGCGCGCAGTCACCGGCCAGTGTGGCATGGATGGGCAAAGAAAGAACTGAGCGACGATGACATCGAGCACTCAGAGGAACGTGTGCGGCGTGCGGTTACGGCTGTCTTGGCGAGGTTTCCGCGCGCGTGACAGGTGTCGTTGGCCCGCTGATGGGTGTCCGTTACCCGCCCTACGACTACAACCAAAGGCTACGGACTTGCGCCAGCAAGTCTGAGTCGTCCTCGGCGAATCTATCTCCAAAGTATACGGAGACCTCCCCCTGGTGGCCGCCGATAGTTTCCTCCAGAGAGATGCAGCATGCACTTGGCGCCGCTGGTACTCTGCTGAAGCAGTCCATAACTTGCGAGGACCGGAGAGAGTAAGGGGCCAAGGTGCTCGTACATGTTGGGTTCAGGCCATTGTGGCCAGTGATTGTGTTCGTGCCTTGGTTCTTTCTGGGGCTCGCCGTCCTCCTCCGGCACGCTCGCAAGTCGCCGATCTCGGCGGCGCCTGGCAGAGCTTCCGCCGAAGCGCTAAGCGCAGCCGCGCCAGAGGCACTCGTCTCCACGGCCCCACCACCGCCCGCGGCCGTGCCTGCCGTTTGGTGGGTGCGCGTGCTGGCGCGGATCCCGCTGGCGGCCCTCTACGGCGTGGCGCACCTGGTTGCCTGGATGGCTTATCGCGTTGTGCCCTACCGCAAGCAATTGGTGCAGGCTAGTCTCGCCACGGCCTTCCCCGAACTCTCCGAGGGTGAGCTGCGGGCGGTGAGGCACCGCTACTACCTCCGCTTCGCGCAGATGGCGGTCGAGCTCATCAAGGCCTCCGCGTTCGCGCCGGCCGAGATTCGCCGCCGCGTGCGCATCGTGAACCTCGAGGAGCCGCGGGCACTCCTCGCGCAAGGCCAGTCAGTGCTGCTCATCGCCGCTCACCAGTCCAACTGGGAATGGATGCTGCTCGCCCTGTCGCTAGAGCTCGGCTACCCGCTCGATGCCGCCTACAAGCCGTTGGCGAACGACTGGGCGGAGCGCGAGATGAAGAAGCTGCGCACCCGCTTCGGCAGCCGCTTGGTGCCCGCGAAGGAGCTGCTGCTCGATATCCTCAGGCGCCACGGCGTGGTGCGCGCCATAGCCATGGTCGCCGACCAGGAGCCGACCACCAGCGAGCGCAGGTACTGGACGCGTTTCCTCAACCGCGACACCGCCTTCTACATGGGCCCAGAGGAGATTGCGCGTGTCACGCGCTTCCCGGTGTTCTTCATCGCCATGCGTCGCCGGGCGCACGGTTACTACGAGATGGAGTTCCTGCCGCTCGCCGCCGCCGGAGGTGCCATGCCGCCCGGCGCGCTCACCGAGCGCTACGCGCGCCTGGTCGAGGCGCAGATCCATGCCGCGCCCCCCGACTGGCTGTGGTCGCACAAGCGCTGGAAGCTGAAGCAGTCCCTGTACCAGAACCGCTCTCTTCCTGAATAGTTCACGGCGGGCAGGGTTCGACCGACAGCTCACGCGAAGCGCAGCATCGCCGCGGTTTGCCACGCGCGAGCCGCCGGCCGAGAGGGGAATTAAAGCGCCGCCCGACCTCGGGTGCACCGGTACACCTCCGCGCGGGCAGGGCAATCCTTGCGTTTATCCTTCATGCAGCGCTTCGCCGCGGTACATCCCGGCGCAGCTGAGGCAAGGCATCTGCCGCCTGGGTGTCGAGCTCGACGCGATGGTCGAAGTTCTCCCAGTGGCTTTCGTAGCGTCGGGTGAAGTTCAGCTCCCGCGCCTGCGCGAGCTCCTCGCGGCTGAGCATCACCGACCACAGACCGAACGGCGTGCGCTCGGCGCGCCGGTCCTCGACGCGCTGCCAGCCATCGAATCCGAGGTGCAAGGTGAAAGGTACCCTGTCTTCGATTACAAGCGTCTTGCCACGTGGTAGGCGCGCGACCGGCACCTCCTCGCGCCAGTGCCACAGACTCGCCGCGCCGCGTGCGCGACTCGCGTCACTCATGACCCGCTCGTTGGAACGTGCAATCGCACGATGGCCGAAGTGCCGCTCGATGCCATCCAGCCATTCGACCGGCCGGCCGCGCTCGCGCGCGACCAGAAGCTTGAGGAATTCGGCGTGCGACCAGACGAGGGGCATGGCAGCGCCCGACGGCCGGCCGGGGGTGAGCCCGAGCTCGGGGATGGGGTCGGCGTCCCAAACCTGCTCGGGGAAGAGGCCCCCCACGCTCGCGCAGCGGCACATCGTCTCGAGATAGGGCAGGGGATCCTCGCCGCTCTGCAGCGCGAGGTGCCCCCGCTCGCCGACGAGCAGCGGCCAGCCGCGCCCGATGCCTTGCCCGTCGAATGGGCGCCCGTCGGCGTGCTCGCCGTAGCCGTCGCCGTTGTAGCGATGGTAGAGCGCGCCGGCTGGAGTCTCGACCTTCAGGACATGATCGACCACGCGAATCGTATCCTGCACGCGGGGGTCGAGTGGATGGCGCAGCCCGAGCCGCACGAGATAGGAGAAATCCAGGCTGACGAGCGCCGAGGCCAGTAAGCTTTCGCCATCGCGGTTGCGCAGCTGTACCTCCGGGGGGCTCTCCCCCGAGCGACACAGCGGAGCTATGCGCACGTAGTAGCCGCGCACCCCGACCTCGCGGGCGAGCGGTGTATCCTCGACGTAGCACCAACTCTCGAGCCGCTCGTTCCAATCGTCCGCGAGCCCGAGCGCGTAGCTGCGCTGCGCGCGGTCGAGCCAGGGGCTTGCGGCCACCAGGGCCGCAATCGCCACGGCCAGCGTGAATGGACTCACACCGGGATTCTCTTCCCAGCGGTCCTGGGGACTGGTGGGTCCGGTGCGGGCGACGAAGCCGATCGCTGCGCGCACCATCGCAGCCGTGCCCGGCAGCTCCGACTCGCCGAGCTCGCCCAGCTTGGCAGCGAGCAGCACGGGCAGGGCCACTTCATCGAGCTGAATGCCGCTCCAGTACGGCTCGCCGCTCGGGAAATAGTTCTGCGGCCAGTGTCCCTCGCGCCGCTGCGCCGCGATTAGATGCGAGAGTATGTGACGGGCGTCGAGGCGCTGGTTCGCAGCCAGCAGTGCCAACGCCGTGAGCGTCGCATCACGCGGCCAGACGAGATGGTAGCCGCCGAGCGAATCCGTGCTGTTGCCCCACGGCACCGAGAGGCTCGCCACCACTGCGCCCGGATAGGCACGATCCTCGTGAATCTTGAGGATGGCGGCCGAGAGCTCCGCAGCATCTCCGAGCGTCTCGTCCGGGCGAGGGAGGCTGAGCGTCGCGCCCCAGGCGCGCCACCCAGCGAGAAAATCGCTCCGTATCGCATCGAAGTCGGCGGCGAGCGCGGTGCGCGCCCGCGTGTAGGCCCCGCTTGGGCTGTACGCAAAGCCGAGCGCGAGCACGCCATGGTGGGCGCCCGCCTCGGCGCTGATTGCGACCGTGCCGTTGGTAGCTGACTGAAAGGCATAGGTCGGCTCCTTATGGCGGTCGAGGTCCTGCCAGCCGTCCGAGGCGCCGACGAACCCGCAGCTGAGGTGCTTGAGTGGCCCGCTGGCGGCAAGGCACAGCGCGAATCCCCCGCCGCGCGCGTAAGCCACTCCGTCATCGATCCAGGCACTGTTGTCACGGCCGGTGCTGCCGAGGTGTGGCGCGAGAATGAGCACGAGCCGATAGCTGCCGTGAAGAGCGAAGCGCACGAGCAGTACGTCGCGCAGCGGGTCAGGCAGCAACTCGAGGGTGAGCTGATAGTCATCGCCGTGGTGCACGATGGTGAGCGCCGGAAGGCCGGGGCCCGGCGTGAGCAGCCGGTAACGGCGCTCCCGCTTCAGATCGATCCAGCGGCCGTTGCCGACCAGATAGAACCCCAGATCGCGGATCTGCGGCTGGCCCGTAGAGGGCCAATAAACCTCGTTGACGATGCCGTGTCCGATGGTGGCCCAAAGCCTCGAGCTGCCGAGCGCGGTGGTCACAAAATCCTTGTCGCTCGAGCACCAGGTGGGCGCGATCCCGGGGGCGCCGAAAGCCTCATCGCGTTCTGCGATCAGATTCACTGGCGGACTGCCTCAGCGGGAGCCCTGGACGCGCAGCCGCGGAGCAATGCGCCGGACTTCCCCCTCCCCCTGCGCGATGGCCGAGTGGCCCGTATAGACGGAGTGCTCCTCATGCACGAGCGGGTGGCGATATCTTCTCTCGGATCCCAGCACGAACGAGGTGTCGCCTTGCGCCTGCGCCTCGATCACGCCGGCAGAGTCCCCGACCACGGCGATCTGCTCCCAGTAAACCCGCTCGCCCTCCTGCAGATGCAGACCGCCGCGGTCGACCGCGAGCCAGGTGACGTCGTGCCCGTCGGGCGCCACATAGCGCCAGCGCTGCCCGTCCTTGAGGCGCACGTGAAAGAAGTTGATGTCTGCCAGGACGTTGCTGATGCGGCTGCGCGTCCGGCCGAACCGTCCGAGGAAGACCCTCACGGGTCCGACCTCGTCAAACTTCTGCGACGCGACGAGCGCTGACGATAGCAAAAGGCAGCGTGGGAGTTGGTGCCGTACATTTCTCTCACTCCTCAGACGAAATCACGGTATGAGCCGCAGGCGAGGGGAACAATCCGTCCGTGGTAAATGCTGCGTTTCACGCGGAACAGCGCCTCGCCTGGCTCGGCTCGGCCGTACGGCGGGAACACCAACAATACAGCGTGATGTTTGTCTGGGAACCTCGGTCAGAGGGCAGCCTCGGGTGCGTCATCCGCCAGCGTTAGACGCAGCGTTTCGCGGCAGGAAACCACACGCTCCGGAACACCGGCAGGCACGCGGAAGAGCTGAAAACTCAGGACCGCGCTGCGCTCTGTGCACCGCGCAGTGTCGGGGCGTTTACCGCGATGAAACGTTTCGTCAACACGATGAGCGTTGTTCGGCATGCCGGCGTCGCGAAGGATTGGCGGCATGGAGTTACCTCTCCCGCACAAGGCCACTGTCTTCGCGCTCATCCTCCGGATTGGGTTGCCGGCGCTGGGTGTATGTCTCGGCTGTGCGCCGCGGCTGGCACAAGCGCAAGACTTCTGTCAAAGCTGCGAAGTGCAGGTGGGACTCGGCGGGACGTACCACTACTGGGGCACCACCGGCAGCCTGGTCCTGCCAGTGTCCTTGACTTGGAGCGATAACCGCTACGAGTTGGCAGCCTTTCGCTTTACTGACCAACAGCTGCTTCCGTTGCCCGGAACACACCGAGACAGGCGCATGGCCGGCCCCTACTGGGGGGCGTCCCTCTCGCGCCGGTGGCGGCTATTCGATCACGGACCGGTGCAGGGTTACTTCGGCTTCGGATTGGCGGAAAGATCCGAGTCGGATGAGCTGAGTGTCACGCGATGGGACTTCGCTGAGCAGCTGGGGCTGCGCTTTCACCTGCCCGGTAACCGGGTGATCGGTGAGGTGACGATGCGGCATTGGTCCAACGGGGGGATTCGACTGCCGAACCACGGTCAGGACTTTGCCACTGTGACGTTTAGGCTCAATTCGGGAATATTTGGCATCGGTAAGACGGACCAATCCACCCTGCATCAGCCATTCAAGATCGCTCGGCCACTGGCGGCCAACGCCTTAGAAAGGGAGCTCTTGCCGTGAGAGACTAATGAGTAAGCCCAAATAATTGCGAGCGTGAAGGCTCAATCACCCAGCGCGAAGGAAAACCGGCGTGCCGATCGGCATCGAAGAAGATTGAGCTGCGTTTCCTTGGTCAAGGAAAGGACCTTGTGTCCTTCCGGATTTGGGGGTGACATTTTATTCCGATGACATGGGTGACACTTTTCGGCATTTGCGGAGGGTACGCAGATGCCGTGGCGGGAGTGTCACAAGATGGACGAACGACTGCGGTTTGTGGCCCGTTTGCTGGACGGGGAGAAGATGGCGGTGCTGTGCCGGGAGTTCGAGATCTCCCGCAAGACCGGCTACAAGATCTTCAGCCGGTACAAGGACTGCGGGGTTGATGGGCTGACGGATCGCTCCCGTAGACCCTACCGGCACGCCCGCCAGCTGCCTTTCCAGATCGAGAAGGCCATCCTGCAGCTCAAGCGTGAGCACCCCAGCTGGGGAGCGCCGAAGATCCGCGAACGCCTGCGTCGCCAGCACTCCGAGGTGCACTGTCCTGCGATCAGTACCGTGCATGCGATCCTGGATCGTAATGGCCTGGTCAAGCGACGTCGCCGGCGCCTCTACAAGGCTGAAGGCACCGAACTGTCTCGCCCTTGCGCGCCGAACGATCTTTGGTGCGCTGACTACAAGGGGGAGTTCATGCTGGCTGACCGCCGTTACTGCTACCCCCTCACCATCACTGACTTCGCCAGCCGCTATCTGATCAGCTGTGAGGCCCTTGCCAACACCCAGACGATGTACGCTTTGACGGTATTTGAGCGGGCTTTTAAGGATTTTGGCTTACCCGGAGCGATTCGCACCGATAACGGCGCGCCTTTTGCCAGCGCCAACTCCCTTTTTGGCCTCACCCGACTGTCGGTGTGGTGGCTGCGGCTCGGGATCGACATCGAGCGCATCAAGCCGGGTAACCCGCAGCAGAACGGACGCCACGAACGCATGCATCTGACGCTCAAACAGGAAGCCACCAAGCCGGCATCGAAGAACTTCCTGCAGCAGCAGGCGCGCTTCGATCAGTTCATCAGCACCTTCAATGAGGAGCGGCCTCACCAGGCCCTCAACATGCGATGCCCGGCTGAGCTCTATCGCCCTTCCCCGCGTACCTACAGCGGCCTACCGGATATCGAATATCCCTTCCACGACCGCACCATCACCGTCACACGCTGTGGCAGGATCTGTATGGGACCGTTGAAGATCAATCTCAGCCAGGCTTTCGCCGGTCAGAGGGTGGGAGTGAAGCAAGTCGAGGATAAAATCTGGCTCGTAAGCTTTATGCGTTACGACCTAGGGTTCTTTGATCACGAGACCTGTCGGATCGAGAGTGCGGCGAACCCCTTCGCCGCAAAACTGTTACCCATGTCTCCGGTATGAAATGGCCCCTATCCAATCGGAATGGACCTTGGATTCTATGGTCGGGGTGACAGGATTTGAACCTGCGACTCCTACGTCCCGAAGGGTGGCACGGCGGGGAGCGCGGGCAACGCGATTGACCTCGAGCTCAGGGCGGGGCTGAGCGGTGCTCGGCAGGGCATTGACACCGGCATATGCTTAGCATATGCTTCTGCCTATGCTAGATAGACTGGAGGTGGATGGTGAACGCGCGTCATCGTGCGCGTAAGCGCAGCGCTTCCAGGTCATCGCAGAAGACCGTGACGAGGGCGGCTGACGCTGGCGCGACGCGACGTGCGGCGATCTTCCGCAACGGTCGCAATCAGGCCGTACGGCTACCGCAGGACCTTGCCTTTCCGCAAGACGTGAAGGAAGTGCAGGTGAGCCGCCGGGGCGATGCCATCGTGCTCTCGCCGGTGAGACGCGACTGGGCTTCCTTTTTCGAGCTCGACACGGCGGTCTCAGAGGACTTCCTTGCGCCGCGCGGAGACTCACCCCCGCAGTCGCGCGAGCCGCTGTAAGACCCGGATGTCTCCGCAGGGGCTCGCGGCATGACACTTCTCATGCTCGATACGGATATCTCGAGCTACGTCATTCGGCGCAGGCCCGCTTCCATAGCCGAGCGCTTCGAGCACTACGCTTCGGAGCTATGTGTCTCGGTCGTCACTGCGGCGGAGCTGCGCTTCGGGGCAGAAAAGGCCGCTCGGCCGGAGCTCGTGAAGCTCGTCGAGGCTTACCTCGCGCGCTTGGCAATCCTCGACTGGACGGATGCGGTGACTTTCCACTATGCGCGCATCCGCGCGGCGCTCGAGCGCGCAGGCAAGCCGATCGGTAATCTCGATCTCATGATCGCCTCGCATGCCGTGGCGGTGGAAGCGACCGTTGTAACCAACAATGTGCGGCACTTTGCATCGGTGCCCGGGCTCAAGGTCGAGGAATGGAAGTGAGGTTGCCCGGCGTTCGGACGGCCGTCAGTTCCCGGAGAATTTATGTCCCCCGCAGCCAGATTGATGTCCGGGATCATCCTCATCATCGTGCCATCGATCGTTTCGCCGCTCGAACCCGCAACGCCGGCGTTATCGAACAAAACAACCGGCAGGTTCGCGGCAAATCCGTCGGTGACCGCAGGATCCCAATGATCCAAGCCGGCACGAAAGTGTGGCATAAAGACCAGAGGCAGTCCGATCTCCCTCCCGAACCGGCGATAAGCAAAACGAATTCCGCTCGCCTCTACGAATCGGGTCGGAGCCGTAACGTGTGTGTGTTCCATCCGCTGAATGCCTTCTGGTTTCCCGTCACTGATCAAACAGTGCGGCCGACATGATTTGCGATGCCGTCGGGATTGGCTGACCGTGTAATGTGCAGCCCGCGGTCCGGGCAATGTCGTCGGTCCAAGTTAAGATTTGAGCGGCGGGATTATGCCGGCAGTGCTCGACCAACAAGTTTCGGAATTCGGATTTGAAGTTCATCCGCGGATATTTTTCGAGCAATTCCTCGACCAATTGCGCTGGCACTTGATCAAGGCCTAAACCCAGGAAATCGAGTCCGGCCCCGAGGTGGACTAACGCGATCTCATCTGCCAGCCGGGTTGGGATCCCGGGGGACGTGTGCAACGCAATTGCGTTCCAGACGAGGCCGGTTCTCTCCGGCGATACCTCGTGCTTCGCGCAGAACTCCCGCGCAGCATCTGCGCCATCCACCTCAAACCGATTGTCGCGACGATAGGGAGGAACCAGCCCGAGGTCGTGCAACACGGCGCCGCAAAACGCGGCTTCTTCGTCAACCACGACGCGGCCGAGGCCTCTGACAGCGAGACTGCCGAATATGTAGGTTCGAAGACAATGAGTGCAGAGAAACTCAGGTGAGCTCAATTCCAGCAAGTCGATCGCGGCATTGCACAGCGTCGTATCCGGTATTGGAATGCCGGCCACCGATTTCAAACGTGCCAAGGTCATGGCGAGATTCCATTTTTGGAAATACTCACCACCACATCGTAGTCGGTCGCTGCCTTAGGCGGGGCTGCTCCCATGGCCGCCTCAATACTCGAACCACCCCGCCAGCTCTCGATTCTTCGCCTCGGTGAAGGGCGAGTAGAGGTGATCGATCGCGACGTCGGGCGGGGAGATCAGGATCGACTTCAAGTGCGACAGCGCGTCGAAGCCGTACTTGCCGTAGTAGTGGCCCATCCCGGCCGTCCCGGTCCCGCCGAACGGCATGGTCTCAACGAATAGGTGGACGTTGACCATGTTCACCGCGCCGCCGCCGAACGAGAGCTGGCCGATGAAGCGGTCGATGGTCTTCTGGTCCCTGCTGAAGATGAACCCCGCGAGCGGACGGCCCGGCTTGGCCATCCGCTCCATCGCCTCGTCGAAGGATTTGTAGGTCAGGATCGGCAGGATCGGTCCGAAGATCTCGTCCTCCATGATCTTGTCGTCCCAGGTGATCGGATAAAGCAGCGTCGGATCGAGGTAGTGCGCGTCCCGGTCCGACTTGCCGCCGGCGATCACCTTGCTGGGGTCGATGAGGCCGGCCAGACGATCGACCGCGCGCTCATTGATGATGCGCGAATAGTCGGGGTTGGATTTCGGATCGTCGCCGAAGAGCTCGGTGAGCGCCTTCTTGGCCTCGGCCACGAACTGCTCCGCCACCGACTCGTGGACATAGGCGTAACCGGGCGAGGTGCACCATTGGCCGCCCCAAGCCATCGCGCCCCAGACGATCTTCTTGGCCGCATCGGGCACGTTGGCGGTTTCGTCGACCACGGCCGGATTCATGCCGCCGAGCTCGAGCAGCACCGGCGTCAGGGTTTCGGCGGCCGCGCGGGCGACGATCTTGCCGACGAAAGTGCTGCCGGTGAAGAAGATGAAGTCGTTCGGCAGCTTCAGGAGTTCGGTGTTCGTCTCCTTGCCGCCGGGCACCACGGTGACGGCCGCGGGGTCGAAATACTTCGGCACCAGGTCGAGCAGCACGGCGGTCGTCGCCGGCAGCGCCTCACTAAGGGTGAGGATGCAAGTGTTCCCCGCCGCCAGCGCCGCCAGCGCAGGACGGATCAGCAGCAGCAGAGGTCCATTGAACGGACCAATGATCAGCGCGACACCGTAGGGCTCGCGATAGACCATGCCCTTGTGGCCGGTCTTGGCCAGGAACTTCGGCACCGGCGCTTCCTCCGGCGTCATCCATCCCTTGAGCTGCATCTTCTGCACCTCGGACTCGCCCGCCGAGGCCTGGGTCTCGAAGATGTATTCCTGGGAGGCGGTCTTGAAGTCCTTGGCCATCGCCTTCTGGAAGCGGGTCTCGTTCTCGCGGATCATGCGGGCCATACGATCGAGCTGGTCGACCCGCCACTCGTAGGTGCGGGTGGCGCCCGAGGCGAACAGCGCCTTCTGCGCGTCAAAGATATCCTGGAACTTGTTCATTGGACTCTCCCAGAATACGATTACAGAGCGCTCGCTTTGATCGCGTTGATGGCGGTGTTGTCCCAGTAACAGTCCAGGCGCGTTATTTTGCCGTCCGCGTTGTAGCGGATGATGTACGCATGGGCGATGCGATCGACCTCGCCTTTCTTTACGACGCCAGGGACGTCGGCCGGCATCGTCCCGCCAAGTAGGGCCTGCACCGTGACGGCGTTGCCTTCGCCCTCGATCAGTTCGACGATCTCGACCCCGAAGTCCGGCACCGCATGCGGGAAGCCGCGCCAGATATTCTCGAGGCCGCCCCGGATCGGCATGAAGCTGTTCTTGCCGTAGGGCAGGTAGCGTCCCTGGGCGCCCTCGGCGCACAGGGCCAGCATGCCGTCGACGTCGTGAGCGTCGTATGCGGCGAAGAACTTCCTGGTGATCGCCTTCACGTCCAGCGCGTTGCTCATAGGACCTCCATCGGGACTGCCGTTGGCGATGGCGCGGGCTACGCCATCGTCAAAACCATCCGAAAGCGGGCTTGGCCGGACATCATCCGGGCATAGGCTTCCGGCGCGCGCTCGAGCGGCATGGTCTCGACCATCGCGGCGACATCGCTCATGGCGCTGAACCGCAGCGTCGCGTCGCCGGCCTTCGGCGTCCCCGTCAGGGCGCCATCGACCCCAAGCTGTTTGAACAGCAACTCAAACGCCGACAGTTCGATTGGCTCGTCCGAGGCGCCGAGGGAGATCACCACGCCGCCACGCCGCAGACCGCCGACGGCGGCGGCGACGGCTTTGCCGCCCGAGGCAGTCGCCAGGACGACCTGGGCGCCGCCTCGCTCTTGCAGGGCCTTGGCGACATCGGCGGTGGAACTGTCGATGTAATGGTGGGCGCCGAGTTTCTTGGACAGCTCCGCGCGGTCATCGCCGCGGTCGATGGCGACAACTTCGAAGCCCATGTGGCGGGCATACTGCACACCCAGGTGGCCCAGGCCGCCGACGCCGAACACCGCGACCAGGTCGCCGGCCCGCGCCGGCGCGTTTCGCAGCGCGCTGAAAGTTGTGAGGCCCGCGCACAGCAGCGGTGCGGCGGCGACGGCCGAGAGATCGTCCGGCACCGCGATCAGCCCGCTGGCCTTGGCGATCATCATTTCGGCGTAACCGCCGTCGTGCTGGATGCGTCGCCATTTTACGCGGAAATGGGCGGGCAGGTGGGGGACATGGGCGAAATCGTTGCCGGTTCGGCAAATGTTGCGGGACTGCCCATTTTGAACACACAAAAGTCGGGGAACACCTGGCTGCATTTTGTGGAAGGCGAGAATCTCCCAGCGGTTGGCAGTGAAGTAACTATTCGCGTCGATCAAACGCGTCGCAACGCCATCCAACGCCATCACACCGTCACGCACCTGTTGCATTGGGCGTTGCATGAAGTGGTGAGCAAAGAAGCGTCGCAGAAAGGTTCGTTCGTCGGCCCGGATAAATTGACCTTCGATTTCAACAGTGCGCCGCTCACGCCCGCGCAGGTCGCCGACATTGAGAAGCTCGTCAACGAACGCATCCTCGAAAACGCCCCGGTCTCGTGGTCGGAAGTCCCCTATGCCGACGTGAAGCCGCGCAAGGACGTGATGCAATTCTTCGGCGACAAATACGGCGACACCGTCCGCGTGGTCCAGATCGGCGGCGGGGCCGGACTGTTGAATGGCTATTCGATGGAGTTGTGCGGCGGCACGCACACGCGCGCGACCGGCGAGATCGGTTTGTTCCGCATCCTCGGCGAAAGCGCGATTGCAGCGGGTGTCCGGCGTATCGAAGCCGTGGCCGGTCTCACCGCCTATGACGTGATGAAGCTGGATCGTGAAATGATCAAGACCGTCGCGGGCAAAATCAATTCACCCATCCACGAGCTGGACAAAAAAATCGAAAGCCTGCTCGCGCATCAGAAAGCCTTGGAGAAGGAAGTCCAGATCGCGCTGCAACGCAACGCGTCAAACGCCGCCAGCGAATTGCTCGGCCTGGTGCAGAACGTGAATGGCATCCCGCTCATCACGCACAATCTCGGCGACGCGAACGGCGATTTCCTGCAGGCGATTGCCGATTCACTCAAAGGCCGTTTCAAAGGCGTGGTCGTGCTCGGCGGCGGTTCGGAAAACGCCGTGACGCTCATCGCCACTGTTTCAGCCGACTTCACGTCGAAGGTGCAGGCCGGAAAAATCATCCAGGCCATCGCGCCGATTGTCGGCGGCAAAGGCGGCGGCAAGCCGGACAACGCGCGCGGCGGCGGCAAGGATGCGAGCAAGCTGGACGAGGCGTTGGCAAAGGCAAAGACACTTCTCGTTTGAGTAGCAGCCGACATGAGGAGGCTCAAACTTTTTTCCGCTTTCCCGCTTTCCGCCTTCCGCTTTTTCCCTGTTCGCGCCTCGAAACCTGTCAATCCCCCTTCCGACTCATTGTCCCAACCGTAACCAAGCTGCAACTTCTCAAACTAAGTTAATTGTATGAACTCAGCCATTGAATCTAAAACCAGCCCTCGCGCGACCATGGCAGCCCAGCGCCATATCGCCTTTGCAATTCTGACCGCCGCCCTGCTGTTCATCGGCACCCTTCCCATCCCGTCGGCCCAGGCCGCTCCCTGGGTCACCAACAGCCCCCTCAAAGTCGCGCGCTTCTCCCACACCGCCACCCTCCTCCTTAACGGCCAGGTCCTGATCGCCGGCGGCGTCGACCACGACTTCGACAACACCAACAGCGCCGAACTCTTCGACCCCGCCACCGGCACCAACCGATTTACCGGCTCCCTGATCACCTCCCGCCGCGATCACAC
>Ga0137412_10000020_pt1 | contig 76566 bp, 63 predicted proteins | sample CZODoug2_1_16fun_FD_122160 | JGI IMG/M metagenome (GOLD analysis project Ga0137412, IMG submission 122160) | Vadose zone soil fungal communities from Angelo Coast Range Reserve, California, USA - CZODoug2_1_16fungal (Hybrid Assembly) | ecosystem: Environmental > Terrestrial > Soil > Vadose zone...
ACATGCATGACTTACTGGTGGCGCATGAAGGCCACCCGATGCTAAACAAGTAATTCAGGGGAGACCGCGGCCGGCTAGTGTCCTGTCCCATAAATAACTTACTCGATCCGCCAGCGAATTTTCGGGCCGGGCAAGGCGCGCCGACGAGGCCTAGTAGTTCAAAGGGCACGGGCGAGGAGGCGCAACGCCGCCCGGCGCGATAAAGGCGCGGCGCAGCGAGTGAGGTATTTATGGGACAGGACACTGGGGTCGCTCACCTCAGCTGCGCTCCGCCGGCGCCGTCTTGGTTTTACCGTTCAGCCATATCACTTGCGGGAGCATGAAGATCAACATCGCGACGCTGATGCCAAACACCTTGAATTTGACCCACACGCCTTCCGCAAAGTTCTGCGCGATATAGATGTTCGCTGCCGCCAGCACGGCAAACCAAGCCGCCCATAGCGAGTTGATGACAATCCAGGTATGGCGCGACAGGTCCAGAGGCTCGCTGAATACGCTCTCCAACATGCGCCGTGCCAAGGGTTGCCTGCCGAAGACGCCACTGCCCAAGAACGCTACGGCCGCCAAACCCAGCAATACGGTCGGCTTCCATTGGATGAAGCGTTTGTCGTGGAGCAGCAATGTGGCAGTACCTAGAACCAGTACCACGCCGGCCGTGACCACATGCAGGGGTTTGAAGCTGCCGGTGCGCAGCCGATGAATGAACATCAAAGCGACGCACGTACACATGAGTGAAGCAGTTGCCCAGTAAATTCCGAACAGTTCGAACACGGCGAAGAAAACGAGGAGCGGAGACCATTCGAGTAGTTGGTTCATACGGGTATCATAGCGGACGAACTATGAGTATCTATCTGCAACTGCAGCCGGGGCATCGTAAACGACAGCTATGAGTATTTATTTGCAACTGCACGAGATTTCCCCGCAGCGGCGCTTCATCCGGCAAGCGGTCGAGGTGTTGCGCGGCGGCGGCGTGATCGTCTATCCCACGGATTCGTGCTATGCGCTCGGCTGCCAAATCGGCGACAAGGCGGCTTTGGAGCGAATTCGCGAGATACGCCAAACCGATCGCAACCATCATTTCACCCTGGTGTGCCGTGACCTCGCGGACGTCGGCAAGTATGCCGTCGTCGACAATTCGCAGTACCGATTGCTCCGTGCGCATACTCCCGGACCCTATACATTCCTGCTCAAGGCTTCGCGGGAAACGCCGCGGCGCCTGAAGCACGAGCGGCGCGGCACCATTGGGCTGCGGGTTCCCGATCACCCGGTGACGGCGCTGCTGCTCACGGAGTTGGGCGAACCGGTCATGAGTTCAACCTTGCTGCTGCCGGGCGAGGTATTGCCCCGCACCGATGCCAAAGAGATTTACGAACGACTCGAACACAGCGTGGATCTCGTCCTCGACGGCGGCAATTGCGGGCTGACCCCAACGTCGGTGATCGACCTGTCGGGCGACCGAGCCGTCGTAACGCGTGTGGGCCGCGGCGACGTCAGCCCCTTTGCCGACGCAGCAACCGTATAATACAGGGACAATGCGGGCAGGTGAGCTCGTGTTTTTAGTTAATTAACGAGTGCAAGCATTGGATTTACCTGCGTTTCTTAATAAAATTGCCATTTGGACAATCCCGGCGCTCTTTGCGATTACCCTGCACGAGGTTGCGCATGGCTGGATGGCGAGGTTCTTCGGCGATCGGACCGCCGAGTTGCTGGGACGCTTGAGTTTGAATCCGTTGCGGCATATCGATCCGGTTGGGACCGTGGTGGTCCCGGGAATTCTTCTGGCAATCGGCGGGCCGCTCATCGGCTGGGCCAAACCCGTACCGGTGGCGACCAGTGTGCTGCGCCATCCACGGCGCGCGATGGTGCTGGTAGCCCTTGCGGGCCCGATGGCCAACCTCCTCATGGCGGTGATTTGGTGCGGTATTCTCGGCGGCATCGCGCGGATGCGGGGAAATGAGACCCTGGTGAATTGGATCGCGCTCATGGCCGAGGCCGGCATCTGGGTGAATGTGGTGTTGGCGGTGTTCAACTTGCTGCCCGTCCCGCCGCTCGACGGCGGAAGGGTATTGGCGGGACTGCTGCCGCAACGCTGGGGAAGCCGCTTGGAGAAAATCGAACCCGTGGGATTATTCTTGGTGCTCGGCTTTTCGGTGATGCGATGGCTCGACTGGCTGTTCGAACCCGCGTACCGAATGATGGGACGTGTCATCACGGTGTTGCTGGGCTCCTCCGCGTGAGCGGTCCCATCCAGAACCGGCGAGTCCTGTCCGGCATGCGGCCTAGCGGCCTGCTGCACCTGGGCAATTATCACGGTGCGCTGAAGAATTGGGTCGAGCTGCAATATCAGTACGAATGCTACTTCTTCATCGCGGACTGGCATGCGCTGACGACGGGCTATGAGGACACCTCAAAGCTCGAGGACTACGTGTGGACCATGGCCATCGACTGGCTCGCAGCGGGTCTCAATCCCGGCGTTGCGACGCTGTTCATCCAGTCCAAAGTACCCGAGCATGCGGAGCTGCACCTGCTGCTGTCGATGATTACCCCCTTGGGCTGGTTGGAGCGCGTTCCGTCCTACAAAGATCAACAGACGCAATTGGCTGATCGCGACTTGGGCACCTACGGGTTTCTCGGCTATCCGCTGCTGCAGACCGCGGATATCCTGCTGTACAGGTCGCAGTACGTTCCGGTGGGCGAGGATCAAGTCGCGCACGTTGAAATCACGCGCGAGGTCGCGCGGCGCTTCAATCACATTTACGGCCGCGAGCCGGAATTCGAACAAAAGGTCGAAAAGGCCATCAAGAGCTTGGGATCGCGCAATTCGGCGATGTATCGCACGCTGCGCAAGGAATTTCAGGAAAAAGGCGACGGCGATGCGCTCGCCAGGGGGCGGGCGCTGGTAGAGTCGAATGCACGCCTGACCGTGGCCGATCGCGACCGCTTATTCGGTTTTCTCGAAGGCGGGGGTATTTCCATCCTGCCGGAGCCGGAGGTATTGCTGACCGAGACGCCTAAAGTGCCGGGCCTCGATGGCCGCAAGATGTCGAAGTCCTACGGCAATACCATCGGACTGCGGGAAGAGCCCGATTCCATCGTGAAGAAACTCAAGGCCATGCAAACCGATCCTGCGCGGGTACGCCGCACGGATCCCGGCGATCCCGATAAGTGTCCGGTGTGGGATCTGCACAAGATTTATTCAAACGCCGACACCCAAGCGTGGGTGCAGCAGGGCTGCCGCACCGCAGGTATTGGCTGTTTGGATTGCAAGGCGCCTTTGATCGAGAAGGTCGTCGAGGAAGTGTCGGCCATTTCGAAGCGGGCGCTGGAGTTCGAGGAGAATCCCGAGTTGGTACGCGGTATCATCGCCGAAGGATGCGAGCGGGCGCGTGCAGCGGCGCGCGACACGCTCGAGGCGGTTCGTCAAGCCATGGCCATGAACTACAGATGAAACCCGAGTTGACCATCGTGCAGAACGTTGCCGCGAATGCGCCGGCCAAGGTGCCCGCGCCCGAACAAGATGAGATGCCGTTCGCGGTGGTGGAGGGTCAACCCATCACCGAAATGCCGCGCGATCTTTACATCCCGCCGCAGGCCCTCGAGGTATTCCTCGAGGCCTTCGAAGGGCCGCTCGATATGCTGCTGTATCTCATACGGCGGCAAAATCTGGACATCCTCGACATTCCGATCGCCGAGATCACGCGTCAGTACATGCGCTACATCGAATTGATGCAGGTGCTGCAGCTGGAGTTGGCGGGCGAGTATCTGTTGATGGCGGCGACGCTCGCCGAGGTGAAGTCGCGAATGCTGCTGCCTCGCCTGCACAGCGACGATGCGGCGGACGAGGCGGATCCGCGCGCGGAACTGGTGCGCCGTCTGCAGGAATACGAGCGCTTCAAGCGCGCCGCCGAAGGTATCGATCAGATGCCCCGGCTGGAGCGCGACACGTGGCTCGCCTCCGCGGATTTGGTCGATCGAAAGGTGGTGCGCATCGCGCCGCAGGTCACGCTGCAGGAAATGCTGTTGGCCTTCCAAGAAGTGCTGTCGCGCAATGACATGTTCGCCCATCATCATATACAGCGCGAGCCGCTCTCGGTGCGCCAACGCATGACGGATGTGCTGTCGGCGTTGACGGCTACCGCGTTCGTGGATTTCGTGCGGCTGTTCCGGCCGGAGGAGGGACGTCGCGGCGTTACCGTCACATTCGTCGCCGTCCTGGAATTGCTGCGCGAGGGGTTGATAGAAATCGTCCAGGCTGAGCCCTACGCGCCGCTGCATGTACGCCTCGGCAACCCCTCTCGACACCTGAAGTTGGTGCCCGACGACGCCGCCGGGGCGGCCAACGAAACCCAAGCGAGGCCCTAATGAATGATCAATACGTACGAAATGTAATTGAAGCCGCATTGCTCGCGGCGGGCCGACCCTTGGCATCGGATGAGCTCGTGACCCTATTCGATGAGCGCGATGGCTCGAACGCCGACGAGGTGCGGGCCGCGATCGAAGTGCTGCGCTGCGAATACGAAACGCGCGGTCTCGAACTCAAGGAGGTGGCCAGCGGCTACCGGATCCAGATCAGAGCTGCTGTGGCGCAGCCGGTGTCGCGGCTGTGGCAGGAACGGCCGACCAAGTATTCGCGCGCCTTGCTGGAAACCTTGGCGCTGGTCGCTTACCGCCAACCCATCACGCGCGGCGAAATCGAACAGATTCGCGGCGTGGCGGTGAATCCGAACATCATCAAGACGCTGCTCGAGCGCAGCTGGATCCGTGTCGTCGGCCATCGCGACGTGCCGGGTAAGCCGGAGCTGTTGGGCACGACGCGGGATTTTCTCGATTACTTCAGCTTGCGGAAACTCGACGACCTGCCCACGCTGGCCCAGCTCAAGGAGCTCGAGGATTTGCGGGTGCAATTGAGTTTGCCGGGTGCGGAACCGGTCGCCGCGATTGCCGACCCCGAATCCAGTGCCGTTCACGTGTCCGAGGCCGATGCGGCAGGCGAAACCGAGTCATCCGCAGCGCGCGGCGCCGATGAGTCGAGCGACGCGTCCGAGTGCGGCGACGACGACGAGGAGTTGGAGGCTTCCGCGCCCCAGCATCGGCACGGTTTGGTCGCGCGCGGTGCTGCAGACGACAAATATTGATGAGGGCGCGCCCGCCTCGAAAAGAGCCGGCGCGGGCCGAGCGGGGGCCGCGCGCTCAGCGAGGGTCACGCACGGATCGCGGATCGCGCGAGGAAGCTCCTCCCACTGAACGCATTCAAAAATTGCTGTCCGCCGCCGGCGTGGGTTCACGCCGCGAAGTGGAGCGTTGGATACGAGAAGGGCGGTTGCAGATCAACGGTGAAGTCCCGGCGCTGGGGGTGAAGCTCGCCGCGCGCGACCGCATCACGTTGGATGGCCGGCCCGTCCGGCTGCATGCCGTCAAGGATAAAGCGCCGCGGATTTTGTTATTCCATCGCTCGCCGGGCGAAGCTCTCGATCTGAAGGCGGCGACGTCGCGTGCGGCCGAGCACCTGAGCTTGCCGCGATCCGCGGGCCGCTGGCTGGCGATTCAGCCGATGCCGCCGGTGGATGGCGGGCTGGAGATCCTGACCGACGACGGATCTTGGGCGCACCGGGTTTCGCAAGGTGCCCATGCGCTGACGATCGACTATGTGCTGCGTATGCGCGGCCCTTTGAATGAAACGCTGGTCGAGGAATTCCGCGGCGCCGCCGATTGCGAGGGCGACCCCATGTCCATATTGCAAGCCGACGCGCAGTTCGGCGAGGGTTTCAATCACTGGCTCAACGTCACCGTGCGCGCTACCCGATCCGCGCAGGTGCGGCATTGGTGGGCTGCTCGCGGGATCATCGTGAGCCGGCTCATGCGGGTGCGGTTCGGGCCGGTGCACTTATCGCGTGAATTGCCGCGCGGACACTCGCGCGCCATGCTGGCAAGCGAACGCAACGCATTGGTGAACGAAATCGACGCCGCCAAGGCAGCGTACCAAGCGGGAACGTAGCGCGAATCCGTCCGCGTGCCTCAAGGCGGCGGCAATTCCAGCAACTGGCCCAAGTATTGCTGCCAGACCTCGGCCCAAGTATGAGTGCCGTGTCCGTGGGTTTGGTCCGAGGCGGGCAGCAGTATGAAACGGCCGTTCTTCACGCGCCTGACTTCCCGTTCAGCGATGCCCAGTTCGGGTGGATTGACGAAATCATCGCCCGAATTGATCCACATCACCGGGGCGCGAATCTTCTCGAGTCCGGCCGAGGGATCGTAGTCGCGCGATGCGCTGATCTGGTACAAAAGATCGTTGGCGTCCAAGTCCGTAAGTCCCCGCTCCATATATTTGCGCAGGAATTCATCCGCCGCGCCCTGGGTCGGAAGAGAAGTCTGCATCTGGAGCGGCGCGCTGCCGGCTATGAGCAACAGGCCGGCCGCGGTACGCAACGCACCGGCAGGCTGGCTCCTGTATTCGCCTTGCCGCCATTCTGGGTCGGCGCGAATCGCATCGATGATGAGATCGCGCCAAATCTGGTTGCGCCCGGCGATTTGCTGCGGAAGACATGCGAGGGGCATCAGGGCATCGACGAAGTCAGGACGGCTTTCGCCCCACATCCAGGTATGCATGCACCCCATCGCCGTGCCCATCACGAGCCGCAAGTGATCCACCTGCAATCCTTGCGTGACCAGCGCGTATTGCGCGTTGACCATATCCTCGTAGGTATATTGAGGAAAGCGCGTGTGCAGACCGTCGCTGGGTCTACTGGATTTTCCGTGACCGATACCGTCCGGCAAAATGATGAAATAGCGGCTCGTGTCGAGGAGCTGTCCCTTGCCGAACAACACTCCGCTGAACCTGTCCGCCAGGAAATTGTGGCCCGACCCGCCGGTGGCGTGCAGGATCAGCACCGCGTTCTCGATGCGTCCGTGCGCATTGCGGCGCGGTTTGCCGAGGATGGTGAAATGCAGCCGCAGTTCCGGCAGCGTCTCGCCGGATGCGAAATGGAAATCTTTAGCGACGTACTCCCCTTCGATCGGTCTCGCCGGTTCGGGCGCGGCGTGCGCCGGACCCAGCCCCATGAACATCAGGATCATGAAAGTGCAAACGAGCAATACGTCGCGCGGCATGAAGTGGCTCCCCGGTAGTTACAGTTACTGTGCCTCGAGATACTCGCCGTCCGTCCCGCGGCCCAGTGCACTCAATAAATACAAGAACGGCCCTGTAACGGAAGCGGGCGTCGGCAGCGTATTGGGGTCCTCCGCCGGATAGGCGGCGGCGCGCATGGGAGTGCGCATGCGGCCGGGATTCACGCTGTTCACGCGGATGTTCGGCTCGCCTTCGAGCTCCTGCGACAACATGCTGCGGACCGACTCCAGGCCGGTTTTTGCCACTGCATACGCGCCCCAGAAAGGCCGCGAGTTGCGCACCACGCCGCTGCTGACGAACACGACGGAGGCATCGGGCGACTTGCGCATGCTCGGCAGCAATACCTGGGTGAGGATGAACGGTGCGGTGAGGTTGACATGCAGCACCTTGCACCAAGTCGGCACGTCGTATTGTTCGAGCGGGGTGCGATCGCCGAGCAGCGCGGCCGAGTGCACCAGGCCATCGAGCTTGCCGAACTCGGTGCCGATGGTTTGCGCGAGGGCGTCGTAGTCGACGGCGGTCGCCGTCGCGAAATCCAAGTTTGCTATCGCAGGTTGCGGTGCCCCCAGCGATTCGATTTCGTCGTATACACGTTCGAGCTTCCGCTGGTTGCGGCCGGACAAGATCACGGCGGCGCCCGCCCGCGCGCACTCGGTCGCGAGGGCGCGTCCCAGACCGCCGGTCGCGCCGGTGACCAGGATCACCCGTTCGGCCAGCAAGCCCGCATGAGGCGTGAAATTTTTGGGAATCGACATCGATGCTCCGTGTTGTCAGCGAGCGGCCGCCGCGCGCCGCGCCGTGTTCCAGGCGTTATACAGGTCGGCCAGCCCGAAGTCCGCGCCTGAACGACGTTTGCGGCCGTTCAAATGTATTGCACCCAGCGTGGCAAGCACCAGCAAATGACGCAGCGGCGGCCGCTCGTCGGGAGCAAGCGATGCCGCCGCCTTCGCATAATAGCCGGCGGCCCGCTGCCGCAATTGATTCAGATAGGTTTGCAGGCGAAGCGGCGGTTCGCCGGCCACGAGATCCTCGTTCTCGATTCCCGCGTCGAGCAATTCATCGACCGCGAAGAGTATGCGGCCGGCGCGCGCCTCACGGCCATATTCGGCGGTGGCCCTGGCCAAATACTCCGCAGCCGCGAGCGCGGCTACGCAGGCATGCACGGTATTTCGACCGTGAACGCCGCCGAGCAGGGCCGCGACGAGCAGCGGCGCCCCGTACAACGCATCGGCATGGGATTCCAATTCGACGCCACGTTCCAGCGGCGCGCCGGCGATTTGTTCGGTGGCGGCCTCGACCGTGCGCATCAGCGGCGCAAAGTCGGCGGCAGCAGCGCCCGGGAATTCCGCGAGGTAGCGGGTGATGGGATGCAGGGGAGAGCCCGCAGCCATGCGGCCCATCTCCTCGCGCCACCATACGAGTTTGATTTGCGCGACGCCGGCCTCGGTGCCGGGGTCCATCAACGCGCGCCACTCGGCCATCAGAGCGTAGATGCCGAGAAGCGGCTTGCGGGCTTCGCGCGCGGCGAACAGCCAGCTCCAATAGCGCGCGGTGCCCGGCGGCACTGCGCGGCTGCGGTAGGGTTCGTCAAGGCTTCTCAGAGCGCCCCTCGTTCAAGGGAAATTCCCTCTGCGAGGCATCGGTCGCCTGCGGCGTGCGCACCAGGTTGCCGATGGGCTCGATAGGCTCCAATTCGCGGTCGACGCGCAGTCCCAGTTCGGGAAATCGCCGCGCCGCCGTCAGTACCTGCAGTTCCAGCGACCCCACGGCCTTGTTGAACGAGTCGACGCTGCTGCCCAATGATTTGCCGAGCTTCGCCAGATGCTCGCCGAATACGGCGAGGCGCTTATACAGGTCCTCGCCCAGCCGGCGGATCTCCGCGGCGTTGTCCGCCAACACCGACTGCTTCCATCCGTGCTCGACCACCTTCAACAGAGCGAGCAGGCTGGTGGGTGTTGCTAGCATGACGTTCTGCCGCAAGGATTCGTCGATGAGGCCCGGATTTTCCTGCAACGCCGCCGAGAGGAATTGATCGCCCGGCAGAAACAGTACGACGAAACCCGGACTGTGTTCGAACTGCGACCAGTACTGCTTCGACGACAACTCGCGCACTCGAGCGCCGACGATTTGCGAGTGGCGCCGCAGCTGCGCCGCGCGTTCCTCGTCGTTCTGGGCCTCGACCGCCGCAAGATACGCATCCAAGGGGGTTTTTACGTCGACGATGATGTCGCGCTGTTCGGGCATGTGCACGATCATGTCGGGCCGAACCGCGCCGGACTCCGTCATCTGATGAAGCTGTTCGGTGAAATCGACGTGCGCGGTCATGCCGGACAGTTCGACGAGCCGCTTCAGCGTGATCTCGCCCCATTGGCCGCGGACGTCGGGCCGGCGCAGCGCCGTCACCAGATTGCGAGTCTCGCGCGACAGCAGGGATTGGCCGCTCGCCAGCACTTCCATTTGCGATTTGATGGTCGCGAAGGCATCGATGCGATCGCGTTCGATGCTCTGGATCTGCGTTTCCGTTTTGGCGAGCGCCTCACGGATCGGCTGCACCAGCGATTCGATGGCGCTTTCCCGTGCCTGTAGCGCCAGCGAAGCGTCGAGCTGCTGGCGCGTCAAGCGTTCCCGCGCCAACTGCAGGAATACTTCGCTGTTGCTATGCAGGCTGTCCCGCGCGAGCTCGCCGAACACGCCTTGCAATTGTTCGCGCGCTCGCTGCAGCGCCTGTTCGCGCTCGGCGCTGACGGTGTCGTCCGTCTTGAGCCGGGCCCGCAGAACTTCCACCTCGATGCGCAGCGCCTGTTCCCGTTTGGCGCGCAACAGAAGTGTAGCCAGCCCGCCGAGCAGGGCGCCGACGCAGACGCCCACGCCGACGCTCGCCGCGATGGTCCACAACATCTCGTCACCGCTCACGTGCGTTCGCTGCTACCAGGAGAGCTATTCGACGGGTTGCGTAGCCGTGGCGTCATGTCAGGTCACGGCCGCCGAAAATGCGCGAGGTAGTTGACGCCGGTATCGGGCGACAGGCGAAACGCGCGCGTCAACGGGTTGTACGCGATGCCGGTCAGGTTTTCGAGTTCGAGGCCCGCGCCGCGTCCCCAGCGAGCGAGTTCCGACGGGCGAATGAATTTCAGGTAGTCGTGTGTCCCCCGCGGCAGCACGCGTACGAGATATTCCGCACCGATGATGGCAACCGCGAACGCCCGTGGCTTGCGATTCAAAGTCGAGACGATGACATCGCCGCCGGGCTTCACCAGCGTCGCGAGTGCCGCCAGGGTTGCGGCGGGGTCCGGGACATGCTCGAGCATTTCCATGCAAGTCACCAGGTCGAATGCGGCGGGGCGCTCCAGGGCCAGATCCTCGGCCGCCACGGCACGATACTGGACCTCGATTTTCGCCTCCAACGCGTGCAGGTCCGCGACGTCGAGTACCGCCTGCGCCAGATCGATTCCGAGCACCTGTGCGCCGGCGCGTGCCATCGACTCGGACAGAATGCCGCCGCCGCAGCCCACATCGAGCACCTGTTTTTTGGCGCGGCCGGCTGAGGCGCGGCCGGCCGAGGCCAGGCCGGCGATTCGCTCCACGTACTCCAGGCGCAGCGGATTGAGGTCGTGCAGCGGCTTGGAAGGACCATTCGGATCCCACCAACTGTGCGCGAGCGCGGCGAATTTGGCGAGTTCCGTGGGATCGGCGTTTCCAGTCGTGGTATGCATAGTCATCCATTTATACGGGCCGCAACTTCCCGCCAGTCGAGCCGGGTGAATGCGCCGCCATCGAGCAGATGGCGGCCGGACACCCAGACATCGCTGACCGTGTCACGGCCGCCGTTGAACACCAATCGATCCACCTTGTCGAGGGGCGGGCCGGCGCATGCCCATTGCATCGCCGGACTTCGCAGATCGACGCAGCAAAGGTCTGCGCACTTGCCTTTCTCCAGCGTGCCGGTTTCTGCATCGAGACCGAGAGCAGCCGCACCGCCGCGGGTCGCGACGGCGAGCGCGTCCCAAGCGCGGAGCGCGGAAGTCGCGGCGCCCGGCACGTGCGCCAACAGCGCCAGGAGTCGAACTTCGGTCCATAAGTCCAGGCTGGCCGCGGGTTCAGCGACGCCGCTGCCCACACTCAGGCGCAACTCGGTAGCCGCCCACGATGCCACGGGCGGAGCTCCGTCGCCGGAGCGGAAATTCGATTCGGGACAAAACGTAATGGCGATTCCGCTGCGTTGCGCGAGGTCGATGTCCGCCGCAGATACGTGCACCATTTGCACCGCGGTCAAGGCCGGCGTCAACAAGCCCAGGGCATGCATGCGCTCGAGGGGCCGCATGCCGTGCCGCGCGACGGACTCCTCGACGCTCCGCTGCGACTCATGCAGCGCAATCAGAATACCGGCGTCCAGTTCATTGGCGAGCGTGGCAATGCGGCTAAAAGTGCCGTCTCCAATGGCGGACGGGGAGTGCGGCGCGAAGGCTGTCGCAACGGTCGGGTGGCCGCGGTATTCGTCGCGAAAGTTCAGGGCCCGCGTAAGGTACTCGTCCGGTCCTTTCGCCCAGGGACTGGCCGTCTCGGCAATGGGTATGCCGATGAGGGTCCGCATTCCCTGTTCCGCCGCCGCGCGAGCCGACGCTTCGGGGAAAAACCCCGAGGCGCAAAAACACGTGGTTCCGGACTTCAGCATCTCGGCGATGCAGGTCAGAGCGCCGTCATGCGCCCGCTCAGGGCGCATTGGGCGGCCCGGGGGCGGCGCGATCTGCGTGTACGCGTTCACCAGACCTGGCAGCAAGAGATGCTCGGAACGATCCACATTCACGGCCGCCGCGTAGCGAGCGGCCGCCTGGGGCGTCGGCAATACGTCGAGAATGCGTCCGCCACGCACGACCATGGTGTGATTTTCGAGGACCTCCTGCGGCGAGGTCATGGGTAGGATCCAACGGGTGCTGATGGTTAAATCGGCGGGTATGGGGGCCATCACCGAAGTATATCGGCCCAAGGATAGGGGCGATACGTATCGGAAGCTTAAGACCGATGCGGATGTGTGCTAGAATTGCCCCATGTCGAGACCATGTCTCCCCTTCATTAAACCCGCTTAATAGCAGCCTCGAAGGCTAATCCGGACTCTCGCAAATGGCCGAGATCGCTCGCGAAATATTGCCCGTAAATCTCGAGGACGAGATGCGGAAGTCGTATCTGGATTACGCCATGAGCGTGATCGTGGGACGCGCTTTGCCCGATGTCCGCGACGGCCTGAAACCGGTGCACCGGCGGGTGCTATTCGCGATGCGCGAATTGGGCAATGACTACAACAAGGCGTACAAGAAATCCGCACGCGTTGTCGGCGATGTCATCGGTAAGTACCATCCGCACGGCGATGCGTCGGTCTACGACGCCATCGTGCGCATGGCGCAGCCGTTTTCCATGCGGTATCTCTTGGTCGACGGCCAGGGCAATTTTGGGTCCGTCGATGGCGACCCGCCGGCGGCGATGCGCTACACCGAAGTGCGGATGTCGAAGCTCGCCGCGGAGCTGCTCGCGGATATCGACAAAGAGACCGTCGATTTCAACCCGAATTATGACGAGTCGGAGAGCGAGCCGGCGGTGTTGCCGACCCGCATTCCCAATCTGCTGGTCAATGGGTCATCCGGCATCGCGGTCGGCATGGCGACCAATATACCGCCGCACAACTTGACGGAAATCGTGACCGCTTGCATCGCGCTCATCGAAAATCCCGATCTCACGCTTGCGGAATTGATGCAGATCGTTCCCGGCCCCGACTTCCCGACGGCGGGGCTCATCAACGGTGCGCAGGAAATCGTTGCCGCGTATAAGACCGGCCGCGGGCGCCTGCACGTCCGCGCGCGCACTCATTTCGAGGACGTAGGCAAGGGCGACCGGCAAGCCATCATCATCACTGAATTGCCGTACCAGGTGAACAAGGCGAAGCTGATCGAGCGCATCGCCGATCTGGTCCGCGACAAGCTCATCGAGGGTATCGCGTCGGATGGTTTGCGCGACGAATCGGACAAAGACGGCATGCGCGTCGTCATCGAACTCAAGCGCGGCGAAGTGCCCGAGATCCTGCTGAACAATCTGTTTGCGCAGACGACGATGGAAACCGTGTTCGGCATCAACATGGTTGCCTTGGTCGACGGCCAGCCGCGGCTTCTCTCGCTGAAGGAAATGCTGGACGCATTTCTGCGCCATCGCCGGGAGATCGTCACGCGGCGCACGGTGTACGAATTGCGCAAGGCGCGGGAGCGCGGCCACATCTTGGAAGGGCTCGCGATTGCGCTTGCCAACATCGACGAGATCATCGCGGCGATCAAAGCCTCGCCGTCGCCGGCGGAAGCGAAGGTCAAATTGATGTCGCGGCCGTGGGCGTCGGGCGCGGTGCCGGAAATGCTGGCGCGCGCCGGCGCCATCAGCACGCGCCCCGACGGGGAAACCGTCCCACTGGGCATCGTCGCGGGCGGCTACCGGCTCACCGAGACCCAGGCGCAGGCGATCTTGGAGATGCGCCTCAATCGGTTGACGGGACTCGAGCAGGATAAAATCGTCGCCGAGTTTCAGGAGCTGCTGGTGCAGATTCGCGACTTGAGCGAGATTCTCGCGGACCCCGAGCGGCTGCTCGACGTGATCCGCAAAGAGCTCGAATACATCCGAGAAACCTTTGCCGACAAGCGCCGCACCGAAATCATCACCAATCATGAAGATCTCAGCATTGAGGATCTGATCACGCCCGAGGACGTCGTGGTGACGCTGTCCCATGGCGGGTACGCGAAGGCGCAGCCGGTCTCCGACTATCAGGCGCAGCGCCGCGGCGGCCGCGGCAAAGCAGCCACGAGCGTCAAGGACGAGGATTTCGTCGACAAGTTGTTCGTGGCCAATACCCATGACACGCTGCTGTGTTTTTCGGACCATGGCAAGCTCTACTGGCTCAAGGTGTATCAGTTGCCGCAGACGAGCCGTGGTTCGCGCGGTAAGCCGATCGTGAACCTGTTGCCGCTCCAGGAGGGCGAACGCATCAGCGCGATGCTGTCGATCAAGGAGTTCGAGGAGGGTAAATTCGTATTCATGGCGACGAGCCTCGGCACGGTGAAAAAGACCTCGCTCGCGCTGTTCTCCAGGCCGCGGGCGAACGGCATCATTGCCGTCGCACTCGATGACGGCGATAAGCTGGTCGGCGTTGCCATCACCGACGGCACGAAGGACATTTTACTGTTCACCACCGGCGGGAAGGCCATCCGTTTCTTCGAGGACGAGGTGCGTCCCATGGGCCGCGAGGCGGCCGGGGTGCGCGGCGTCAAGCTCAGCGACGAACATCGGGTGAACGCCTTGATCGTGAGCGAGCAGGGCTACATTCTAACGGCGTCCGAAAACGGATTCGGCAAGCTCACGCCGCTGGAAGATTTTCCGAAGCATGGCCGCGGCGGACAAGGCGTGATCGCCTTGCAAGTCACCGACCGCAATGGGCGGATGATCGGCGCATTACAGGTCAGCGTCGACGACGAGATCATGCTCATGAGCCAGGCCGGCGTGTTGGTGCGGACGCCGGTCAAGGACATTTCCGTGGTCGGCCGCAATACTCAAGGCGTGCGTTTGATTCGATTGGAAGAGGGCGATCAATTGTCAGGCTTGGAGCGCATCGACGGGATTGCCGAGGGAGTCGACACCCCGGGCCTCGACACGCCGGACTCGAATGATCTGTCAGGCGACCCGGCGGCAGGCGACCCGGCGGCCGGTGATTCGGCAGGCGACCCGGCGTCCGACACGTCCGATATTTAAACGCCGAGACACCAGGATGCGCGTGTTCAATTTCTCTCCCGGGCCGGCCGCACTGCCGCTGGAGGTCTTGGAGCAGGCGCGCGACGAAATGCTCGACTGGAACCACGGCGGGATGTCCGTCATGGAAGTCAGTCACCGCGGTAAGGCGTTCTCGGAGGTTGCCGCGGCGGCCGAGGCTGATTTGCGCGAGCTGATGGCGATACCGCGCAACTACGCGGTGCTGTTCTTGCAGGGCGGTGCCTCGGCCCAGTTCGCCATCGTGCCCATGAATCTTGCGACCGCGGACTCCATCACCGAGTACGTCAATACCGGGCACTGGTCGAACAAAGCCATCATTGAGGCTCGCCGCTATTGCAAGGTCCATGTGGCCGCCGACGCCGGCGGACCATACCTGCGGGTGCCGCCGCAGAGTGAACTGAACTTGAGCGGCGATGCCGCCTACGTTCACTACACGCCCAACGAGACCATCGGCGGGGTGGAGTTCGGCTACGTGCCGCAGACCCGCGGAATACCGCTGGTGGCGGATATGTCATCGAGCATTTTGTCCCGGCCGATCGATGTGTCGAAGTTCGGTCTCATCTATGCCGGCGCGCAGAAGAACATCGGTCCGTCGGGATTGGCGGTGGTGATCGTGCGTGAAGATCTCATCGGCCGAGCGCGCCCGGGCACCCCGTTGGTGTTCGACTACAAAGCGATGGCCGATGATCATTCCATGCTGAACACGCCGCCGACCTTCGCCTGGTACATGGCGGGCCTGGTATTCAAATGGGTGAAGAAGAACGGCGGCGTCGCCGCCATGGGCGAGCGCAACCGCGTCAAGTCCGAGAAACTCTATGCCGCCATCGACGGTTCGCAGTTCTACCGCAATTCGGTTGCCAAGGATTCGCGCTCCTGGATGAACGTGACTTTCACCTTGGTCAAGCCCGAATTGGACGTGCTATTCCTCGAATGTGCGGCGCAAGCCGGCTTGAAAAACCTGAAAGGCCACCGTGTCCACGGCGGCATGCGGGCGAGCCTGTACAACGCCATGCCGCTGGCCGGGGTTGAGGCATTGGTCGCTTTCATGCGTGAGTTCGAGCGCAAGCACGCGTGAGTCATTTGCATGGCCCCTCGTAGCACCAAGGCAAAAAAGCGCACGAAAGTGCGGGCGCGTGGTGCCGAGGCACGCGCCGCGACGCCCGCGCCGGGTTCCAACCAGGTGCGTACAGCGCCCGCCGATCTCGCGAACATTCGCGACAGCATCGACTCCATCGACGCCCGTATACACGCCCTGCTCAATGAGCGCGCGCGCTTTGCACAACTCGTGGGCATTTCCAAGACGATCTCAGGCAAGGCGGTCGATTTCTATCGACCGGAGCGCGAAGCCGAGGTCTTGCGCAAGGCCCTCCATCGCAACAAGGGACCGCTTCGCGACGAAGAAATCGCGCGCTTATTTCGCGAAATCATGTCCGCCTGTCTCGCCCAGCAAGAACCTCTCAAGGTTGCCTTTCTGGGTCCGGAAGGCACGTTCACGCAGGCAGCGGTACTGAAGCATTTTGGATCGTCGGTGCGCGCATTGCCGCTGGCCGCTATCGACGAAGTATTTCATGAGGTGGAGGGCGGGATCGCCGACTTCGGCGTGGTGCCCATCGAAAACTCGAGCGAAGGGACGGTCAATCATACGCTCGATATGTTTTTGAATTCGGCCCTGAAGATCTGCGGCGAGGTGGAACTGCGCATTCATCACTGCTTGATGGGCCGCATGAGCGGCATTTCGGACGTCAAGAGAGTCTGCGCGCATCCTCAGGCATTGGCGCAATGCCGCGGCTGGCTCGATGATCAGCTGCCTGACGTGGAGAGAGTGGCCGTCTCGAGCAATGCCGAAGGCGCTCGTCGTGCGCGCGATGAGCGCGGAACGGCCGCCATCGCCAGCCGCGCGGCGGCGGAAATCTACAGCCTCACGTTGCTCGCCAACGAGATCGAGGACCGGCCCGACAATACCACGCGATTTCTCGTGGTGGGACGCAAGCTCTTCAGTGCCAGCGGCGCCGATCGGACCACTCTATTGGTCTCTGCGACCGACACCGACGATGCCGGCGCGCTCTTCAGACTGGTGGAACCGCTGGCCGAACATCGGGTCAACATGACGCGCATCGAGTCGCGGCCGTCGCGCAAGCGCAAGTGGGACTATGTATTCTTCATCGATATCGAGGGCCATGTGAGCGACCCGCCGGTCGCGAGAGCGCTCGCGGCCCTGGAAAAACGAGCCTCGTTGTTCAAGATTCTCGGCTCCTATCCCAGAGCGGTGCTTTGATGAGCCGGATTCTCTGATGCGCGATTTCCAGGCGCGGCCCGCGCTCGAAGTTTCCGGCGCGATGAGTATTCCGGGAGATAAGTCCATTTCGCATCGCGCGCTCATGTTATCCGGTCTCGCCGAGGGCACGAGCGAAGTGACGGGGTTTTTGGCGAGCGAGGACTGTTTGGCGACGTTGAACGCGATGCGCGCTCTGGGCGTGCGCATCGAGCAGCCGAGCGCCACGCACGTGTTGATCCACGGCGTCGGGCTGCACGGATTGAAAGCCGCCGGCAATCCGCTCGATATGGGCAACGCCGGCACGGCGATGCGGCTGTTCACCGGGTTGCTTGCCGCGCAGCCATTCCCTTCGCAATTGATCGGCGACGCGTCTTTGATGAATCGTCCCATGGAGCGCGTCGCCAAACCGTTGCGCGAGATGGGGGCCGACGTGCGCACCCGCAACGGCAAGCCGCCCGTCGACATCGGCGGCGGGCGGCGCCTGCGAGGTATCGAGTACGCGATGCCCGTGGCGAGCGCGCAGGTGAAGTCGGCCATCCTGCTCGCCGGGCTTTATGCCGACGCCCCTACCACGGTGACCGCGCCCGCGATATGCCGCGATCACAGCGAACGCATGCTGTCGAGTTGCGGCGTACGGTTGACGACTGCCGGTCTACGCACCACGCTGCATCCGCCGCAGCGTCTCGTCAGTCAGCGGCTGAATGTGCCGGGTGATTTCTCCTCAGCCGCGTTTTTCATCGTAGCGGGACTGTTGGGCGCCGCGAATGATGGCCTGTTGATTCGGAATGTGGGTTTGAATCCGACGCGCACCGGGCTGCTCGACATACTGCGCAGCATGGGCGGCGATATCGAAATTCAGCACGCGCGCGAGAGCGGCGCCGAGCCGGTGGCGGATCTGCGGGTGCGCGCGTCGGCGCTCAAGGGCATCGAAGTGCCGGCCTCGTTGGTTCCCCTCGCCATCGACGAATTTCCTGTCCTGTTCATTGCCGCCGCCTGCGCGCGCGGCGAGACGTTGATTACCGGCGCGGAGGAGTTGCGCGTCAAGGAAAGCGATCGGATCGCGGCGATGAGCGCCGGACTCAGGAGCCTCGGCGTCGCGCATGATGTTCTGCCCGACGGTATGCGCATCGAGGGCCGCGCCGACGGCATCGCCTTCGGCGGCGGCGAGATCGATAGTCACGGCGATCATCGGATCGCGATGGCCTTCAGCATTGCCAGCCTGCGGGCGGCAAAGCCGATTTTGATTCGTGATGTGGCGAATGTAGCCACCTCGTTTCCCGGTTTTGTCGACCTGGCGCGCAGCGTTGGGCTGGACATCACCGAGCTCGAGAGCTAGCGGGCAATGCAAGAGGTGCCCGTCATGACCATCGACGGCCCATCCGGGTCGGGAAAGGGCACGGTTAGCCGCGCTGCAGCAAAAAGACTGGGCTGGGCTCTGCTCGATAGCGGTGCCCTGTATCGGCTGGTCGCTCTGGGTGGGCGGCGGGCGGGCATCGACCTGAACGATGAAATGGCGCTGGGCCGGCTCGCCCGGCAGTTGGACATTCGTTTTGACTCCACCCCCGCGGGCGAGGAAATCGTCTGGCTGGGGGGCCAGGAGGTCACTCGCGACATTCGCACCGAGTCCGCGGGAAATGACGCCTCGCGGGTGGCGGCGCTGCCGACGGTGCGCGACGCACTGCTGGAGCGCCAGCGGCGCTTCGCCGTGCCCCCCGGTTTGGTGGCGGATGGGCGCGATATGGGCACGGTGGTATTTCCGGACGCTCCGGTGAAGATTTTCCTCACCGCAAGCGCGGACGAGCGGGCGGCGAGACGCTATAAGCAGTTGAAAGAAAAGGGGGTTGCTGCTAACCTTGCCGCCCTTTCGAAAGAGATAGCGGAGCGTGACCAGCGCGATATTACGCGCACCGCTTCGCCTCTTGTCGCAAGCGAAGACGCCGTCTTGCTGGATACCACGGGTATGTCCGTCGATGCGGTGGTGGAACGCGTCTTGAACGTCGTTCGAGAGCGTCTCTCGATGTGAGATTTGTAGGAAATTGGTAGCGGCGCAAGGAGCGATTGCCGTTATTTTTTGGCAACCCCTTGGAGCACACAGGATAAGTGCCAAGGGTAAAAGTTTATAGAGAAAACATGACAGAAAGTTTTGCGGAACTGTTCGAACAGAGCATCGCGAGCCAGCGCATTCGTCCTGGCACCATCCTCAACGGATTGATCGTCGAAGTCGGCCAGGACTACGTCATCGTCAATGTCGGATTGAAGTCCGAAGCCGTGATCCCGGCGGATCAATTCAAGAATGAAAAGGGTGAGATCGAAGTTGCCGTAGGGGAGACCGTCGAGGTCGCCTTGGACAGCGTGGAGGATGGCTCGGGCGAGACCCGCCTGTCCCGCGAAAAGGCAAAACGCGCGCGAACATGGACGCGGCTCGAGACAGCATTCGAAAAACAAGAGATCGTCATCGGCATCATCACCGGCCGCGTCAAGGGCGGTTTCACCGTCGAGCTCGACAATGTCCGCGCCTTCTTGCCGGGTTCATTGGTCGATGTGCGCCCGGTACGCGATCCGTCGTATCTTGAAAACAAGCCGCTCGAATTCAAGGTCATCAAGCTCGATCAGAAGCGCAACAACGTCGTGGTGTCGCGGCGCGCGGTGGTCGAGCAGGAATACAGTGCCGAGCGTTCGGCGCTGCTCGACAATCTTCAAGAGGGTGCGGCCGTGAAAGGCGTCGTCAAGAACCTCACGGATTACGGCGCATTCGTCGATTTGGGCGGCATCGACGGACTGCTGCACATCACCGATATGGCGTGGAAGCGCGTCAAGCATCCTTCCGAGGTGGTCAAGGTCGGCGAAGAGATCGACGTGCGCATTCTGAAATTCGATCGCGAACGTCAACGGGTCTCGTTGGGCTTGAAGCAACTGGGCGCGGATCCGTGGCAGAACATTGCGCGGCGCTATCCGGCCAACACGCGGCTGTTCGGCAAGGTCACCAATATCGCCGACTACGGCTGCTTCGTGGAAATCGAAGAAGGCGTCGAAGGCTTGGTGCATGTGTCGGAGATGGATTGGACCAACAAGAACGTCAATCCCGCCAAAGTCGTGCACGTCGGTCAGGAAGTCGAGGTCATGGTGCTCGATATCGACGAGGAACGGCGGCGCATCAGCCTGGGCGTGAAACAGTGCAAGACCAACCCTTGGAAGGAATTCGCCGAGAATTACAACCGTGGCGACAAGGTCAGCGGCCAGATCAAGTCGATCACCGATTTCGGCATTTTCATCGGGCTCGCCGGCGGCATCGACGGTCTCGTTCATCTGTCCGACATTTCTTGGGACATGCCCGGCGAGGAAGCGGTCCGCAGCTACCAAAAGGCTCAGCAGGTCGACGCGATGGTGTTGTCGATCGATCCGGAGCGCGAACGCATCAGCTTGGGGATAAAGCAGCTCGCGAAGGATCCGTTCTCTGCGTACATCGCCGAGCATCCGAAGGGCAGCATCGTCACGGGCGTCGTCCGTGAAGTGGATGCAAAGGGCGCCATCATCGATTTGGGCAATGGGGTCGATGGCCAGCTGCGGGCATCCGAACTTTCTCGCGACCGTGTCGAGGACGCTCGCTTGCTGTTGAAGGTGGGCGAGGAAGTCGAGGCTAAATTTACCGGCGTGGACCGCAAGGGCCGCAGCATCTCGCTGTCGATCAAGGCGAAGGACATACACGAGGAACAGGAAGCCATGCAGAACTACCGCACCGATTCACCAACCGGAACCAGCCTTGGAGATCTCTTGAAAGAGCAGATCTCCGGCCAGGATTGAGGGAAAAGGCATGCGTGGCGACCTGAACGGGCCGCTGCGCGCGCGCTCTTATCGTATGTCTAGTGATGCCCACGGATCGATAATGACGAAATCGGAACTCATTGAGATCATTTCGGCCAAACAAAAGCACTTGCCGGCGAAAGATGTCGAACTCGCCGTCAAGCAGTTGCTGGAAATAATGAGCGATGCGCTGGCGACGGGCGAGCGCATAGAGATTCGCGGGTTCGGAAGTTTTTCATTGCATTTTCGTCCTCCGCGTCAGGGCCGCAATCCCAAAACCGGAGAAGCCGTCGCGCTGGCCGGCAAGCACGTACCGCATTTCAAGCCGGGCAAAGACCTGCGCGAGCGCGTCAATGACGGCGCGGATCAGCCGATCCGCGACTGACAGGGGCGCACAAGGCAGGCATAAGGCCACATGCCCGAACTCTCGCTGCTGACTTGGACCGTCGGTATTGCGGCCCTCGTCATCGGCATTCTCGCCGGACACTTCGGCTGGGGTAAGCGCTGGCCGGGGTCTCTGTCCAAGCTGCACCCCGATTATCTCACGGGACTCGATTATCTCGTGACCGAGCAGCCCGATCTGGCGCTCGACATGTTCTTGAAGCTGATGGACGCCAACGCGGATACGATCGAAACGCATTTTTCGCTCGGTTCCCTGTACCGCCGGCGCGGCGAGGTCGAGCGTGCCATCCGCATACATCAGAACCTGTTGGCACGCGAGAAACTTGCCCCCGAACATCGGGAACAGGCACTGCTCGCGCTCGCGCAGGACTACCTGCGCGCAGGCCTGCTCGATCGAGCGGAAGGACTATTCCAACAGGTCAGCGAAGTCCCGCGTCTGCGTGCCAGCGCACTCGATTCACTTCGAGGAGTTTATGAGCGTCAACACGAATGGCAGCAGGCATTGGATGTTTACCGCCTGTTGGCGCGCATCAAGGCGGCACCGCCGCGTTTGGTATCCGCGCATTACCTGTGCGAACTGGCGGGCCTGGCGATCGAGCGCGGGGAGATGGATACCGCGCGGCGCTTGCTGCGCGACGCGCGCGCCGAAATCGCACCCTTCCCTCGAGCGGCCGTCCTGCGCGCGCAGATCGCCGAGCGTGATGCCGATTTTGGGCTGGCAATACGCTTGCTGCGCACCGCCCTGCGGGGGGCGCCGAAACTGATGCAGGAGGAACTCCCGCATCTACTGCGTCTGGTCGCACCCGATGCCCGCGATGCGGTACTCGTGGAACTGGTGGCGCAGGCGGAGTCGCGCGATCTGGATGAACTGAAGCGCCTGGTATTTGCGGCTATATCGGCCGGCCTTACGGATGCGGCGCCGCTGCGGGCGCCGATCGAGAAAATCTTTGCGCAGGATGCGACGCTGCAGGCCGTATGGCGGTCGAGCGACGCCCGGCGCGGCGACGCCCAGCGAATCGCCCACGAGATTGGAGCATTGCTCGCACACGCTGAGAAATACCGCTGCAATGAATGCGGGTTTGCGGGGCGCAATTTTTATTGGCATTGCCCGGCCTGTCATGCTTGGGATAGTTTTGAGCCTTACGCTATCGTTAAACTCGGTTGAAATCCGCTATCATTTCATCATGCCAAACAAAGCCATAAGAACCGCGGTGTTTCCGGTCGCGGGACGCGGGACGAGATTCCTACCCATCACCAAGGCCAGCCCGAAAGAAATGCTGCCGATCGTCGATAAACCGCTCATCCAGTACGCGGTCGACGAAGCGCTGTCCGCCGGCGCCGATACGCTGGTATTCATCACCGGCAGTTCCAAGCGGGCCATCGAGGACCACTTCGACAGCGATCCGGAATTGGAGGCCGTCCTACAAGCGCAAGGCAAACAGGAATTGTTGGATGCGCTGCATAGCATTCTGCCGAGCTGGGCTTCGTGCGTGTACATACGGCAACCGGCGCCGTTGGGTCTCGGCCATGCCGTGTTGTGCGCACGACCGGTGGTCGGCGATGCGCCGTTCATGGTTCACCTTGCGGACGATTTGATCGATGCGCGCGTATCCTGCCTCAAGCAAATGGCGGAAGTTCATGAGACTTACGGCGGCAGCGTTCTCGGCGTGCAAACCGTGCCGAAACAAGACACCGACAAGTACGGCATCGTTTCGTTGGAGTGCGAGGTTGCTCCGCGGGTCGGCAAAATGTCGCATATCGTCGAAAAGCCAAAGCCTGAAAAAGCGACATCCAACCTGGCCGTGGTGGGCCGGTATTTGTTGTCGGCGTCGATATTCGACGACCTGACGAAAATAGGTAAGGGCGCGGGCGGCGAGATCCAACTCACCGACGGTATTGCGCGCTTGATGCAACGAGAGGCCGTGTATGCCTTCGAATTCGAAGGCAAGCGCTACGATTGCGGCAGCAAGCTCGGCTACTTACAGGCGACCGTCGAGTACGGACTCAAACATCCCAGCCTCGGCCCGGAATTTGCGGCTTACCTCAAGGAGTTCGTTCCCAGTCTCTGAGCGCACCGGGCGGCCATCCTTGGCCTTGGCCCCGGTCCGCAGGCGATTGCCTAATGCGATCGACCGCGGTGTTGCTGTCCCTGACTTCGCCCGCCTGACCCGGGGTTGCGGCGGGTGTCGCGTCGATCCGAACCGCGGTTGCCGTGGGAATTGCCCGTGTGGTGGCCGCCCGGCCGGCCCTGCGACTGCGGCCTTTCGTGAGCGGCGGGTTGCGGCGCCGACTCCACGATCTTGAAGACCGGTGTCGGCACGACGGGGATGCTGCGCCTGAGAACGCGTTCGATGTCGCGCAGCAGTCCCGCTTCATCCGCGGAGACCAGCGATACCGCCTCGCCTGCGGAGCCTGCGCGGCCGGTGCGGCCGATGCGGTGTACATAGTCCTCGGGCACGTTGGGCAATTCGTAATTGACCACCTGAGGCAACTCTTTGATGTCGAGTCCGCGAGCGGCGACTTCGGTCGCAACCAACGCGGTCACTTGTCCGCGCTTGAACATGTCGAGAGCCTTGACCCGCGCTGCTTGGCTCTTATTGCCGTGAATCGCCGCGGCTTTGATGCCCGCGCCTTCCAGCTGCTGCGTGAGGCGATTGGCGCCATGCTTGGTGCGCGTGAATACCAGAACCTGATGCCATTGACCTTCTTGGATCAGATGGACCAGCAAGTGCCGCTTCTGTTCCTTTTGCACGCGATAGGCGCACTGCTCCACGAGTTCGATGGGGGCGTTGCGCGGGGCCACTTGGATCGATAGCGGATCATGCAATAGCCGCTCCGCCAGGCCGCGGATGTCATCCGAATAGGTGGCGGAGAACAACAGGTTCTGGCGCTTCTGCGGCAGCAATCTGATGATCTTCTTGATGTCGTTGATGAAGCCCATGTCGAGCATGCGATCGGCTTCATCGAGCACCAGAACTTGGATTTTCGACAGATCGACGCAGCGCTGCTGCGCGAGATCGAGCAATCGGCCCGGCGTTGCGACCAGGACGTCGCAGCCGCTGCGGAGATTGCTGATTTGCGGGTTGATGCTCACGCCGCCAAACACCTGGTAGGTGTGCAGCTGCAAGTACTTCCCGTAGTCGCGCGCGCTTTGCGCGACCTGAGCGGCGAGTTCGCGAGTCGGGGTCAGCACCAAGGCGCGCGGCGCGCGGCTGCTGCCGTGGGCGGTATCGGCGACCAGGCGCTGCAGGATGGGGAGAACGAAGCCGGCCGTTTTGCCGGTGCCGGTCTGGGCACCCGCCAACACGTCGCGGCCGGAAAGCACGGCCGGGATGGCTTGCACTTGGATGGGTGAGGGTACGTCGTAGCCCTTATCGGCGACAGCACGCAGCAATTCGGGCAATAGCCCGAGATCGGAAAATGACATTAATGAATCCTTGATAGAAATGTGGACTCGCACGACAGGCTTTTGAGGCTCTGCAGCGGTCAGCAGCGAGGAGGGTAAATAAACGGAGTGCGTCGAGGACGGACCGCGAGCTAGGTGGCACTGACCGAGCACCAACCTGGATTAGCTGGGCGCATCCTACCGGGAAGATCGCTTCCCGTCCAGTTTACGCTCGGCCTAGACGAATGCGGCTTTGACATACTCACGCCAGCCGCCGTAGCTGGTGATGTCCGCCGCGCCATCGGCCGCATAGCCCTCGCATACGAATCCGGTCACCCACGCGCCCGAGTCGAGTTCGATCTTGCCCACGCCCAGAGGCGCAGGAATGCCTGTGACGAACGATCCCAATTGAGCTGTCGGCAGTGCCCAAATCTCGAGCTCGATGGCGGCACCGTCTTCGTTCACGCGAATCATTCCCGGCCGGCGCGGCGGTCCGCCGGGTAGGGCGAACAAGCGATAGCGTGGGGCAGTCAACCCCACTCTCACCAAGTAGCCGCCGCGATCGCGCAACTGGTGATTGAGCGCCAACCCCTGCATGTGGGCGCCGCACACGGCCATCGGCACGTAGCCGTCCCGCAGCAGAATCGGCGGCGCGGCCTGCTCGGGGACGCTCGCCTCAAGGGCACCCAAGGTGGCAACCGATGAGCGATGCAGCCGACCCGCGAGTTCGAGCAACGCATGATCCCCACCACGCGGTCCGACCAAAGTGACGCCGAACGGCATTCCATCGGCGCGGAAGCCGGCCGGGACGGCAGCCCCCGAGAGATCGAATAGGTTCATGAAATTGGTATAAAACCCTAGGTTCGCGTTCAGTCGAACCGGATCCGCGTCGACTTCGGCGATCCGGTAAATCGTGCCGGTCGTGGGCGTGAAGAGAATATCGACCTGCGACCATACCGATTCGCTCAGCCGCTCGAGTTCTTTGAGTTTGTAGCCCGCTTGAAACGCCGCGGCGGCGGTAGGGAGTTTCCCGGCCTCGATGATCTGGCGCGTGATGGGGTGAACGGCGCCAGGGTGGGCCTCGATGAACGAGCCGACCGCAGCATAGCGCTCGGCAATCCAAGGTCCTTCGTACAATAGACGCGCGGCCTCGAGAAACGGCGCAAAGTTAATTTCCACGGCGTTGCCGCCCAAGCTCTGAAGCTGACGCACGGCGAGACCGAACAGCCGTTCGTACTCGGTGTCGCCGAAGAATTGCATCTGGTCCTGCCGCGGCACACCGAAACGCAGGCTGGCGAGCCCCTGGTTTCCGATTGGGCGGGAATACGGATCCGCGGCATCGAACCCCTCAGCGGCATCGAGCACCTTTGCCGCATCCTCGGCGGTCAACGCAAATATCGAGATGCAATCGAGCGAGCGGCAGGCGGGCACGACGCCGCGAGTGCTTATGCGGCCGTTGCTGGGTTTTAGACCGATAATATTATTGAACGCCGCCGGCACACGGCCCGATCCCGCAGTGTCGGTGCCCAGCGAAAAACTGGCAAGACCGGTGGCGACGGCCACCGCCGAACCCGAACTCGAACCGCCGGAGACGTAATCCGCGTTGAAGCTGTTGCGGCAGGCGCCGTACGGTGAGCGGGCGCCGACCAAGCCGGTGGCGAACTGATCGAGGTTGGTTTTGCCAAGCGGAATTGCTCCGGCATCGATTAGTTTTTGGACCACGGTTGCGGACTGCGCCGGCGTGTACGCAAAGCCCGGGCATCCGGCGGTGGTGGGAACGCCTGCCAAATCGATATTGTCCTTGACGACGAACGGGATGCCATACAGCGGCAAGGCATCGATCAGGCGGGGATCGAGTGCGCTGACATAGACCATGACCTGATCGCGGGGCAGGCGCGTAATCCACACATTGAGCGGATCGGTGCCGACGGAATTCTCGAGCAGGCGTTCCATGACGTTGCCCGGCGTCTGTCGTCCGCTGCGATAGCTTTCTTGAAGCTCCGAGATGATCAGGCTGTCGGGGTTGGCCATGCGTCAATCATAGATCGCGAGCGCGGTGCTTGCCGGCACCAATTGCGCGCTCATTCAGGGCGCCGATCGCGCGGCGTGCGCCGATGCGGTGCATGGGCGCAGAACACTCAAACAGGCTCCTAGATATTCGAACGACGACATGGGATCATGGCTGCGGGATTTGCGGATCCCGAATGTCAATGTGCGTCTAGGGTTCCGGTCTGTTCTGCAGACGTCTGGTCCGAGAGAGGCAGTCCTCGCATCCTCTTGATGGTTCGGGGATACACGGCGGGACAAAAGCCCGGGAGATCAATATCGAGGAGCCCGAGCGTCCTCGGGATGGTCTCCCCACATGGGAAAATCCCGAATCCAAAACGTCGCCTCCTTGAACGGTTTCGGCCGGGCCGCGAAGGCCGGGTCGCGCGGGCATTGCCCGCGACACGTGAAGGAGTGGGATTCGTCATGATCGACAGCAACGTGTCTTACGAGACAGTGATCGAAGGCGGCAAGCATTGGTCGCTCAACGTCAGCGGCGGCACGCTGCTTCGCCTAACCGATACGCAAGGTGGGGCGAACGTCGGCATGCTGTTCTACAACCCCCGGAACACGCTGGAACGCTACAACGCGCCGGACACCCTCAAGTGTCAGCACACCTTCAAATTGACCAAGGGCCATTGCCTGTATTCCGACATGGGCCGGATATTCTGCTCGATCGTCGAAGACACCGGCGGCTGGCACGATACGGTCTGCGGGAACTCCACCAAACGGCTGGTGGCTACGCGATGGGGCGATAAGAGTTATCAGATGTCCCGCAACGAGTGGACGCAGAATGGACATGACGCCTTCTTGGTCGAGGCCGGCAAATACGGACTGGGACGCCGTGATCTCGCGGCCAACGTCAATTGGTTCAGCAAAGTGTCGGTCGCGGATGACGGGACACTGGTGTTCGATCCCGGGAGTGCCTCGGCCGGAGCCCTCGTGGCTCTGCGCTTCGAAATGGAAACGCTGGTGCTGCTGCACACCTGTCCGCATCCATTGAACACCGCGCCGCAGTATCCCAGGAAGCCGGTCAAAATCAGCTTGAGCAAAGCGCCGCCCGTGGACGCGGACGATTTCTGCAAGAACTCTCGCCCGGAAAACGTTCGCGGCTTTGCGAATACCGATTTGTACCGCCTATGCGGTTGCCGCTCGGAAGGGGCGTCATCGTCATGAAGCGGAGCAGCGATCTGCTTCCCGGCGAGGCGGTTTTTCGCTACGTGATCCGGGCCGGCGATTATTGGATCGACACCCTGCGCCGCGGGCAGCGGCTGCGAATCGTCGATCTTGAAGGCAACCAGTCGGCCGATACCTTGTTTTTCAACGCGGCGGACGTCGCCGACCGCTACAGCGCAGTGGACACCATTCGCGAGCAAGGCAATGTGTACTTGAGCTACGGCACGAAGCTGCTGTCGACCTCGGGCAATGTGCTGGCCGAGATCGTCGCGGACACGGTGGGCCGGCACGATACGTTGGGCGGCGCGTGCGCGTCCGAATCGAATATGGTGCGCTACGACTTGGAAAAAAGGACCATGCATTCGTGCCGCGACAGCTATCTGTTGGCGCTTGCGCAGCACGAGGCGCTGGGAATCGGCAAGCGCGATCTCAGCCACAACATCAATTTTTTCATGAATGTTCCCGTCACCCCCGAGGGTGGCCTGACTTTCGCAGATGGTTTGAGCGGTGCGGGCCAGTATGTGGAGATGCGCGCAGCCATGGACATCATCGTGCTCATCTCCAATTGTCCGCAACTCAACAATCCGTGCAACGCCTACAACCCAACGCCACTCGAGGTGCTCATCTGGGACGCGGATGTTCGCTAAGGTTCTGGTTGCGAACCGCGGCGAGATTGCCTGCCGCATCCTGCGAACGCTCAAACGCTTGAAGATCGGCTCGGTCGCGGTCTACTCGGACGCCGACCGATATTCCGCCCACGCGGCCCTCGCGGATGAAGCCGTCCGTATCGGACCGGGACCGGCCGCGCAGAGCTATCTTGACCAGCAAGCATTGCTGGCCGCGGCGCGCGCGGCCGGCGCTCAGGCAATTCACCCTGGCTATGGTTTCTTGAGCGAGAATGCCGACTTCGCGGAAAGCTGCGCTGCGGCCGGCATCGTGTTCATCGGTCCGACGCCGGCGCAGATGCGTAATTTCGGGCTCAAACATTTGGCACGCGAATTGGCGGACCGCAGCGGCGTCGCGCTGCTGCCGGGGAGCTCGCTCCTGGAAAGCGTCGAGGAGGCACGGCGGGAGGCCGCGCGCATCGGCTACCCGGTGATGCTGAAGAGTACCGCCGGCGGCGGCGGCATCGGCATGCAGCTGGTGCGCCGAGAATCCGAACTCGATGAAGCCTTCGCCGCAGTCGAGCGGCTGGCGACGAAGAACTTCAGCCGCGGCGGAGTATTCCTCGAGAAGTACATCGAGCGCGCGCGCCACATCGAGGTGCAGATCTTCGGCGACGGTACCGGCGCCGTCGTCGCGCTTGGCGAGCGCGACTGCTCGGCGCAGCGGCGTCATCAGAAAATCATCGAAGAGACCCCGGCGCCGGGATTGTCTGGAGCAACCCGCTCTCGTCTGCATGAGTCCGCCGTGCGTTTGGCCAAGGCCGTGAACTATCAGTCCGCGGGCACGGTCGAGTATGTGTACGACGTCGACAGCCGCGAATTTTATTTTCTCGAGGTCAATACGCGCCTGCAAGTGGAACACGGCGTCACCGAGGAAGTCACTGGGATCGATCTGGTCGAATGGATGTTGCGTCAGGCGGCCGGCGAGCATTTCGCGCTCCAGGCGCCCTCGCCGCGCGGGGCATCGATCCAGGCGCGCGTCTACGCCGAAGATCCTGCACGGCATTTTCGCCCCTCGTCGGGCTTGGTGACGTCGGCCCGCTTCCCCTGCGACGCGCGCGTCGAAACGTGGATTGCCGACGGCTCCGAAGTGACGCCGTTGTACGATCCGCTGCTCGCCAAAATCATTACCGTCGGGAACGATCGTGGCGATGCGCTGCGCAAATTGCGCGAGGCGCTGTCCGCTACGACCATCGCCGGGATAGAGACCAACCTGGATTATTTACGGTGCTTGATTGCCGATCCCCTATTCGCCGAAGGCTGCATGACCACTCGCGCCTTGGAGTCGTTCGTATTCGCACCGCGCAGCATCGAGGTGCTGTCGGGGGGCACGCAAACCACCATCCAGGATTACCCCGGAAGAATTGGCTATTGGAATGTCGGCGTTCCCCCATCGGGGCCGATGGATGACGTCTCATTTCGCCTGGTCAATCGGGCCGTCGGCAACCAGCCGAACGCGGCGGCGCTCGAAATTACCGTATCGGGGCCTACGCTCAAGTTCGATGCCGACACGCTGATTTGTCTCGGCGGCGCCAATATGGTTGCGGTCATTGGCCCACTGCCGGTGCCTTTCTGGACGCCCGTCGAAGTGCGCGCGGGTGAGATTCTTCGCATCGGCAGTGTCGCGGCTGCCGGCTGCCGCGCCTATCTCGCGGTTCGCGGCGGCTTCGATGTACCCGAATACCTGGGAAGCCGCGCGACCTTCACGCTCGGTAAATTCGGCGGCCACGGCGGCCGCGCACTCGCGGCGGGCGACATTTTGCACGTGGGGCGCTTCGAGGCGCCGACCGAACCCTGTGCGATTCCTGCGCGATGCCTGCCTGCCATCACCGACGAGTGGGACTTCGGAGTGCTGTACGGACCGCATGGCGCGCCGGACTTTTTTACGGAAGACGATATCGACGCCTTCTTTTCGCAAACCTGGGAAGTGCATTACAACTCGAATCGCACGGGCGTACGGTTGATCGGGCCGAAGCCGAAATGGGCGCGCAGCGACGGCGGCGAGGCGGGGTTGCATCCCTCCAATATCCATGACAATGCGTACGCGATCGGCACCGTGGATTTCACCGGCGACATGCCGGTCATTCTGGGTCCCGACGGTCCTTCCTTGGGCGGCTTCGTATGTCCGGCCACGCTGGTGAAGGCTGAATTGTGGAAGCTGGGCCAATTGCGGCCGAACAATCGAATCAGGTTCAAGCGGTTGACGCCCGATGAGGCGTTGGCCGCTGAGCTGGCGCAGGATTTCATGATCGAGGGCGTGCAAGCGCCCGCTTCCATGGCGGCGGCGACCGGTCCGAACGCGCCGATTCTCGGCAGCCGGCCGGCACGCGGCGCGGCGCCTGCGGTGATTTATCGCCGCGCAGGCGATAAATACATGCTGGTCGAATATGGGCCGCCGGTGTTGGATCTCGAGTTGCGGCTTCGAGTGCACGCGCTCATGTCATGGCTGGACACAGCGCGCGTTCCCGGCATCATCGAAATGACTCCCGGAATTCGCTCTCTGCAGGTGCACTACGAGAGCCGTGTGTTGCCGTTAGGATCGCTGCTCCGTATCCTCGGCGAGGCCGAGGAATCGTTGGCCGCCATCGACGACATGTCGATCGCGACGCGCATCGTGCGCTTACCGCTGTCGTGGGACGATGACGCGACGCAGCTGGCCATTGCCAAGTACATGCAGTCCGTGCGCGCCGACGCACCTTGGTGCCCGAGCAATATCGAGTTCATCCGCCGCGTCAACGGCCTCGACAGCATCGAAGACGTCAAGCGTATTCTGTTCGGCGCCAGCTACCTCGTGTTGGGCCTGGGAGATGTGTACTTGGGAGCGCCGGTCACGACGCCCGTCGATCCCCGTCACCGCCTGGTCACCACGAAATACAATCCCGCCAGGACTTGGACGCCGGAGAACGCGGTGGGTATCGGCGGCGCCTATTTATGCGTGTACGGCATGGAGGGGCCCGGGGGCTACCAATTCGTGGGGCGCACCTGTCAGATGTGGAACACCTATCATGTCACGAAGGAGTTCCCGGCGGCGAAGCCGTGGCTTTTGCGTTTCTTCGATCAGATTCGCTTCTACCCCGTCAGCGGCGAAGAACTCCTGCAATTTCGCGCTGATTTCTTGCATGGGCGCGTACAGCTCGACGTCAGCGATGAAACATTTCGCCTCAAAGACTATCGCCGATTCCTCGAGCAGAACTCTACCGACATTGCCGCACATAAGTCGCGCCAGCAGGCCGCCTTCGAGGCGGAGCGGCGGCGATGGGAGGCGAGCGGTCAGATCGGCTACGCGGCGGAAGTACCCGCACCGCATATCGAGACCAAAGCCGAGGAGCTGCAATCGGACCACGTGGCAGTGGCAAGCCCGGTATCGGGAAGCGTATGGAAAATTGCTGCCGTCCTGGGCCAAGCTGTCAAGGCGGGCGATACTTTGGTGACGGTCGAGTCGATGAAGATGGAACTACCGGTGACGGCACCCATGGATGGCGTGGTGAGGCAAGTGCGATGTGCGGAAGGGCGCGCAGTGACGGTGGCGCAGACCCTCGTGGTCTTGAGTCAGTAAATGATGGGGGATGATAAATGACGATGCGACGAGAATTCTCATGGCGGCTCTGCCTGTTCATGATGGTGTTGGCCGGGAACGCGGCGCGGCCGGCAGCGGCGGCCGCCGAGAAGTCTTCGTTCAATGTCGCGTGGAGCATTTACGTGGGGTGGATGCCGTGGGACTACGCGGACCAGAGCGGAATTTTGAAAAAATGGGCCGCGAAGTACGGCATCAAGATCAAATTGACCCAGGTCAACGACTATGTGGAGTCCATCAATCAGTACACGGCAGGAACGTTCGACGCGTGTGTGATGACCAACATGGATATGCTCACCATTCCGGCCGCGGGCGGCGTCGATTCAACCGCTCTCATCGTCGGCGATTTTTCCAACGGCAATGACGGGATTGTACTGAAGGGCAAGGGAAAGAAGCTCGAAGACATCAAAGGTCAAAAAGTCAATCTGGTCGAACTCTCGGTATCTCACTATCTGCTGATTCGCGCTCTGACCAGCGCCGGGATACGCGAGCGCGATCTCAAGATCATCAATACGTCGGACGCGGATGTGGTCGCCGCCTTTTCGACACCGGCAAGCACCGCGGTAGTGACCTGGAAACCGCAACTGAGTACGGTGCTGGCCATGCCCGATGCCCAGCTGGTGTTCGACTCCAGCAAGATACCCGGCGAAATCCTGGACCTCATGGTGGTCAACACGGCAACCCTCAACGCCAACCCCAAGCTCGGCAAGGCGTTGATCGGCGCATGGTACGAAACCTTGGGCATCATGTTCAAGAATGACGCGGCGGCGAAGGCGGCACAGACGGCGATGGCCAAGGCGGCGGGAACCGATCTAGCCGGATACAGCACCCAGTTGGCGACGACTCGACTATTCGTGACTCCCGCCGACGCCTATCAATTCGTGATCGGCGACAGCGTCATCAAGAACATGGATTTGGTGCGCAAGTTTTCCTTCGATCACGGCATTCTCGGGCAAGGTTCGGGCTCGGTCGACGCGGTCGGCATCCAATTTCCGGCAGGGAAGTTTCTGGGCGACGCTCACAACGTGAAAATGCGCTTCGACCCCAACTACACGAAAATGGCCGTGGACGGCACGCTTTGAGGACCGGCTGACTCATGCGCCGCTTGATCAACCAGCGTCCCGGCCGCGGCGGCGCTCTGATGTTGAGCATGTTGCCGTTCATTCTCGTGGTCTGCGCGTACCTTTACTATTCGCACGCCCGATTGCTGGAAAATCCCGGCGATAAGCTGCTGCCGGCGCCGGCGACCATCGCCGCGACGGTGCACCGGTATGCCTTCGAGGAGGATGAGCGCAGCGGCGACCGCCTGCTGTGGACCGATACCGGAGCGAGCCTCGAGCGGCTGCTGGCAGCGCTCTCGATCAGCGCCGTTGCGGGTTTGTCGATCGGACTCGCCATCGGCGTTTTGCCTTATCTGCGTGCGGCCATCGCGCCGTTCGTCGCGGCTTTGTCGCTGATACCGCCGCTCGCCGTACTGCCGATCCTGTTCATCGTCGTCGGTCTCGGCGAGGCCGCCAAGATCACGCTCATCATCGTCGGTGTGGCTCCGATTATCGTGCGCGATCTCGCCATGCGAACCGCGGAACTACCAAACGAGCAAATCATCAAGGCGCAAACTCTCGGTGCTTCGACATGGCAGGTGGTGATTCGAGTGGTGCTGCCGCAAATGTGGCCGCGGCTGATCGACGCGTTGCGTTTGTGTTTGGGATCCGCCTGGCTGTTTCTCATCGCTGCGGAAGCGATCGCTTCGACCGAGGGGTTGGGCTACCGGATCTTTCTGGTGCGCCGTTATCTGGCGATGGATGTGATTCTGCCGTATGTGGCGTGGATCACCTTGCTTGCGTTTACCATGGATTGGCTATTGCGGTTGTTGCGCTCGAAGGCTTTTGCCTGGGCCGCGCCGGGCGCATGAGCATCCGGGCATCTAGGTCTTGACTCAGGTCACCGTCAAGCGATTGTGGAAGGAGTTCGGCGCTCAAGTCGTACTCGAAAACGTCAATTTGCACATCGACGATCATGAGTTCGTCACCATCGTGGGCGCATCGGGTTGCGGCAAGACGACGTTTCTCAGAATGCTATTGGGGATCGAATCACCGAGCCGCGGCGAGTTCCTCATCGATGGGCAGGCGCTTGCGACGGAACCGGGCCCGGACCGAGGCATCGTGTTTCAGCGCTATTCGCTATTCCCGCATTTGAGCGTGATGCAGAACTTGCTCCTCGGCTTGGAATTGCAGGGGTCACCGCTGCTGGGCCGGCTGTTCGGTGCAAGGCGACGGCGCGCGCTCGACAAGGCGCGCGAGCTGTTGGATGCGGTGGGTTTGCCGGGCTCGGCGGACAAATATCCCGCGCAACTATCGGGCGGCATGCAACAGCGCTTATCAATCGCTCAATCGGTAATCTGCGAACCGAAGATCTTGTTGCTCGATGAGCCCTTTGGCGCGTTGGATCCCGGCATTACCGCGGACATGCATACGCTCATTCTCAAGCTTTGGAACATGAATAAAATGACCATTTTCATGGTGACCCACGACTTGAAGGAGAGCTTCGCATTGGGCACGCGTTTGTTGGTTTTCGACAAGGTACGGCTGGATCCTCAGTCACCCGAAGCCTTCGGCGCGACCATTACGTTCGATATTCCGCTCAAAGGTCAGCGGAGTCCTGCGGAAAAGCGCACTTCACCGTGACCGTCCGGTGAAGTGCGCCCGTGCTTTTTTGACGAAGGTTAGTTCATCGAGCCGTTGCCGCTCCCCGCGGCATTGAGCGAGTTCGAACCGCGCGAATGTTGCGCGTCGATCGCGCCCTTGCCGCCGCCGGACACGCTGTGATTACCGGCATTGATGGTCTGATCGCCGCCGCCCGCCGCACTGAGCGATGAGTTCGGCTTGCTCGCCGGCTTGGTCGGCGACGCGGCGGGAGCCGCGGTCGATGCGGCCGGGGCGGCGGTCGCCTTGCTCGGCGAGGTTGCCGACGACGAGGCCGCCATTGCGGGGGCCTTGCTCGCAGCCGCGGGGGTCTCGGTGGTCGCTGTGACCGACTTCGTCGTCTGCGATTGCAGGGACGCACCACCCGTGGAAGAGGTTAATTGCGTGGCATTGCCCGTCACCGTCGACACATCGCCCGTGGAAGAGGTTAATTGCGCGGCATTGCCGGTCACCGTCGACGCATCGCCCGTGGAAGAGGTCAATTGCGTGGCATGGCTGGTCACCGTCGACGCATTGGTACCGGTGGCGTCCTTACTTGCGGTGGCAGTGGCCGCGGCTTCGCTGGTCACATTGCCGGCGACCTGCTTTGCCGAGGTGGCTTTCTTGTCGACCTTGCTTTCCGCACCAGCCAGGGGATGAGTGTTCATGGAATTGAGCGAGCCATTGAAGCCGCCCTGGCCCCCAAAGCCGCCGGCGCTGCTGAGACCACCCAGTCCACCGCCCAAGTTGCCGCCGAGACCGCCGCCCGCACCGCCGCCCAAGAGTCCGGCATTTGCCGGAGCGGCCAATGCCATGGCCATCGCGACCGTAGCGCCCGCAATCATTTGTTTGCTGTTCATCATCATCGTGCTCCTGTTGAGTCGCAGACATCCCGCGACCTTCACTAGGGATACGAAGCGCCGGGTGAATTTAATCCCATCGCACCCATATTTATTGAGCGGGCGCTGCGCCGACCAGACCGAAGCCATATGTCAAATCCCTGCCGGGCGGGCCCAGATCGATTGCTTGTTTCGCCAAGGCATCAATGGCGGCCGCCGCCGCCGCCCGATCGGGAGTCGATAGGCCGTTCGCCAGAAGCGCTGCCACGATCGGTGCCGCGAAGGAGGTGCCTCGTACCTTGGCGGCAGCATGATCGATGCTCGCCGCGGTCATATCCGCACCGCTGGCGGCGAACATGACTTGGGGGCCGCGCACGGCCTCGATGAGCACGCGGCGATGAGAGTCGACCGCGGTGACACCTACGACATTCGCATACGCGGACGGGTACAGCGGTGGAGACGCCGGCCCGTCATTGCCGACGGCCGCGACGACGATGTAGCCGCGCGCGGCGAGCGCGCCGACGATCCGTTCGAGCAAGATGTTCTTCGGCCCCACGAGGCTCACGTTGATGACCGCCACTTGCTCTTGCATCATCCACCCGAGGGCACCCACGATAGCGTCGACGGCGCCGCCCGTGGGTAGACCGCAATACACATCCGCCGCATAGATGTCGGCGTCGGCATGGGCGATGAGCAGCGAAGCCACTGCGGTACCGTGGGCGCTCGGTACCGGAGTACTGCCGCAGCCCCAGGAGTGAATGATGGAATTACGAAATGCCGGATGTGTGGTATCGATCCCGGTGTCGAGCAACCCGACGCGAGGCGCGGTTTGCCCGCGAGCGGCCGCGGGCGGAGTCGGCGACACCGCGGGCACATCGGACAATAGGGCGCCGCCGCCAGTATAGATATGATTGAAGTCATACGTGCCCGTCGGATCCAAGCTGCGCAATTCGCTCAGTGCTTTCTTGGTCGACATGCCGGACGGTGCCTTGAGGACGGTGAGACGAATGTCCGTCCCCGCCATCGTCTGTTCGCGGTCGACGGAGAAGCCCGCGGACCGAGCCCGCAGGGCGGCGGTTTCGGTCAGGGATAGCGCCAAAATTTCGTTACGGACGATTGGTTCGCCCCGGGGATCCGCCTCCACGAGCCGCCGGTTGGTACGGATCAAACGGCCGATCTCGAGGTGACGCAGATCGCTCAAACGATCCACGGACCGGGCATCGAGCGGGTTGAGCGCACCCGGCACTGCCTGCAAGGGCAGGCCCGGAACCGGCAATGTCGGAAGGCGTAATTGGGCCTGCACCGGCGTCACGGTCGAGGCGACCCACATCAACACGAGACCCCATAGTCGCCTTCGCATTTCGACCCCCTCCAGACCCATCATATTCTTGGCTGTTAGAATCGATGGATTAAACACTACAACTCGAACGTCTAACCAATGAATACGCGCGGGACGACGGAAACCATCCATGACCAAATCGTCGCTTTGCTGCCGCGGCTGCGGCGCTTCGCGCGCAATCTGACGCGCAGTCCGTCCGACGCGGATGACGTGGTGCAAATTGCGGTGGAGCGGGCATTGGTGAAATTGGAACAATGGCGCAGCGATGCGCGCTTGGATAGCTGGATGTTCAAGATCGTCAGGAACGCCTGGATCGACGAGGTTAGATCGCGTGGCAGACGCGACAAGATATTTCTGGCGGAAGAGGCGGGCGAGAATGTCGGCGAGTCGTCTATCGATCGTGAAACGGACCTGATGTCGGTGCAATCGGCAATGGCCAGACTCCCAGAGGATCAACGTGTGGCGGTCAGCCTCGTATTGGTCGAGGGACTGCCCTACAAAGAGGCCGCGGACGTGCTCGATATTCCCATCGGCACATTGACCAGCCGATTGGCGCGGGCACGAGAGGCGTTGCAAGCAATGTTGGAACCGGAAGGAAAACGCCGATGACCATTTCAGATGAGACGCTCATGGCGTTCGCCGACGAGGAATTGGATGCGGCGACGCGCGCGGCGGTGGAAGCGGCCATGCGCGCGGATCCGGAGATCGAGAGGCGAGTAGCGCAACATCGTGCGATGCGAGCCAGACTCCAATCGGCCTATGCGCCGGAACTCGATGAAGCGTTGCCTGAACGGTTGTTGGCGACGGCACGGGGCGCCCGGCCCGCAAGTTCGGTCCGGCCGATGCGCAAGCCCGCCGCACGATTGCGATGGCAGCCCTTGCTGTCGATGGCCGCAAGTCTGGTGATCGGGGTGGGGCTGGGATATGTCGTTCAGCGGCACTCGAGTTCCGTCCTCACCAAGGGTTCAGACGGTCGCTTGGTTGCGAGCGGCGCGCTCGCGAAGGCTCTCTCGAACCAACTGGGCAGTGAGCGCATCCCGTCCGCGCCGGTGCACATCGGACTCAGCTTCATGGCCAAATCCGGCGATTATTGCCGTACCTTTATGATGACCGGGGCGGCGTCGCCCGCGGGCGTGGCCTGCCGTCGCGCGGATGATTGGCAGATTCGCGTATTGGCGCAGCCTTCGGACGATGTCCCCGGCGATGAGTCTGCGGCGGCTTACCGCACGGCCGGCTCCACCTTGTCGCCGGTCATTCTAGATACGGTGCAACAGCAAATTGCCGGGGAGCCGCTGGATCAAAATGGGGAGATCGCGGCGCGCCAACAAGGCTGGCAGTCGTCGCACCGTTAGAGCGCCACTGCAGAATTTTGGCAGCCTAAAATTCCAGCTAAGGTACATTATCGCTATGCGCGCCGAGGAATACATCGCATTCGATGCCACCGCTCTCGCCGAATTGGTGCATGCCGGCGACGTGTCACCGCAAGCGCTCACGGAAGCGGCGATCAAGCGCATCGAAGCCCTGAACCCTGAGTTGAATGCGGTGGTGGAGCGATCCTACGCGCAGGCTCGGTCGGCCGCGCTCCAGGTCGATGCGCAGGCGCCACTGGCCGGCGTGCCGTTTCTCGCCAAGGATATGAACATCGAGGTCGCCGGATTGCATCTCACGGCATCATGTCGGTGGCTGGCGGAGCTTCCGCAGGCGATGGTCGATGCGCCTTTGGCGGCGCGCTGGCGGGCTGCCGGACTATCGATTCTTGGCCGGACCAATACACCGGAGTTCGCAGGTGAATTCGTCACGGAGCCCACCTGGCGCGGCGCGACCCGCAACCCATGGGACTTGGGGCGCAGCCCCGGCGGCTCGAGCGGTGGTGCCGCTGCGGCCGTCGCATCGGGGATGGTGCCGATCGCACATGGCACCGATTCCGGCGGCTCGATCAGGGTGCCGGCCGCCGCGTGCGGGCTCGTCGGCTTCAAACCCTCTCGAGGCTGGGTGCCGGTCGGGCCTCATCTGGATGAATTGGCGGGCGGCCTCGACTGCGAGCATGTACTCACGCGCTCGGTCAGAGACTCAGCGCTGATGCTGGATCTCACCGCGGGTCTGGAGCCGACGTCGCGCGTGCCTTTGAATTTGCCGAGCCTCAAGTTCGCCGCAGCGGTCTCGGCAGCCGTGCCTTCCTTGAGAATCGGCATGACGCTGGCGGCACCCGGCGGCATGCGTCCTAACCCGGAGATTGGTGCGGCCGTCGAGCGGGCAGCCAAGCACCTTGCGCGTGCGGGCCACCAGGTGAAAGAGTTCGATTTTCCCGCATCAGCGAACATCGGCGAGCCGGCCCTGATGATCTGGCTGACCGCAATCGCCGAGGAGGTCGATTTCTATCGCGGGCGAGTAGGGCGGCCGGCAGAGCCGCACGAACTCGAGGCTCTCACCTGGGCGGCAGTGGCCTTGGGTGAGCGCAGCAGCGCCGTCGACTACGTGCGCGCACGGCGCGCGTTGACCGCCGCGACGCGCGATATGGCCGAGGTTTTCAAGCGATTCGATGTGCTGGTCCTGCCGACAACCGCCGAACTTCCGCCGCGAATCGGCCAAATCGACGGGCGCACAGCGGCCTTCGATCTCGAACGCTGGAATTCGGATTCATACGGATACGCTCCCTACACCGAGATCTTCAATGTCGCCGGGCAGCCCGCCATTTCGCTGCCCCTCGAGATGTCGAGCGCAGGTTTGCCAATCGGCGTTCAACTCGCGGCGCCGCTTGGCGAAGATGCCAAGTTGCTGTCGCTCGCCGCTTGGCTGGAGCGCGAAATGCCTTGGGCGGAACGCTTGGCGACGCTGCGACGCCGCTATGCCGTCGACTAGCGAGGCCCGGGGGGTGGTAGAACATAGAATTGACTAAAACGTCGGTTTTGGTAAACTCTTTGTTATGCCAAAAAGTCCCCAGGCGCTGTTGACGATGCCTCCCGCCGCGGCTCAGGCGTTGCGGGGCCTGGGCGAAAACCTGGCGATCGCCAGGACCAGGCGGCGCGAATCACAGCGCGCTTGGGCGAAACGCCTCGGCGTCTCGATTCCTACTCTGATCCGCATGGAGCGGGGCGATCCCGGCGTCGGCGCAGGTATCTACGTGACTGCCTTATGGCTGATCGGGCGGTCGAGCGCGCTGGCTGACCTTGCTGCGCCAGGGTCTGACCGTGGCGCGCTGGAGAGCGACGTCCGCGAGGCCATTACCCGGCGTGCCGTCCGATCCGCGGCTTCAGCGGAAGCTCGGCTCGCTCGCAAGCCGCTCAAGAAGGGCTGACGACTTGGCCGCCGCGCGTTACGAGCCTTCGAACCAACTCCATCTCTGGTTGCTAACCCGGCCGCAGCAGCCGGTGCCCATCGGCGAGCTCAATCTCGTTCGCTCCACCCAGGGCGTGTCGTTGCGGTACGTCGACACGTGGTTGCAGCGCGGCTTCCCGCTCAGTGAGGATTTACCGCTCATCGACGAGGAATTTCTGCCTGCCGAGAAAGGCGCCGCGGTCGGCGCAGTGGACGATGCACGGCCGGACCGGTGGGGCGAGCGAGTGATCCGCTTCATCGATAAGCCCACGCGACTGTCGCTCCTTGAGTACCTTTATTTTGCCGGAGATGACCGGTTCGGCGCTCTCGGCGTATCGACTTCGCCGGATGAATACTTGCCACGGCGGCTGGGTCCGTTGCCGACGCTCGAGGATGCGGACGAGCTTCACGAGCTGATCCGTAAAGTGCAGCACAACGAGCCGGTTCCGGCGGCGCAGCGGCGCTTGATCTCGCCCGGTGCGACCATGGGCGGGGCTCGACCTAAAGCGCTCATCGACATTGCAGGCCATCAGTGGGTCATCAAGTTTTCCGACGGAGATCCCGCGGACACCCCGCTGATCGAGCATGCAGCGATGACCCTTGCGCAGAGGGCCGGCATCCGGACCGCGCAGACGATGCCCGTGCGCTTGACCCACGGGCATGCCGTCGCCATTAAACGCTTCGATCGCAACGGTGGGCTGCGGCTGCACAGCCTATCCGCCTGTGTGGCGCTGCGAGCCGCGGGCGAACGGTTCGGATATCCGGAACTCGCACAGCTGCTGCGGCGGAGAGGCGTGACCGACGGTGATGCCTACCTTAGGCACATGCGCGAGGTATTTCGCAGGATGGTGTTCAACATTCTGATCGACAACACGGACGATCACGAGAAGAATCATGCGCTGCTCATGACCGATGCGCAGCAGTACGAGCTTTCGCCTGCGTACGATATCCTTCCATCGGGTCAGGCGCTCGGCTTCCAGCAGATGCGAGTGGGCGAACAAGAAGCCGACTCGACCGTCTCCAACGCGCTTTCGATGTCACAGATGTACTCGCTTGCAAAGAACGAGGCCGTGAAAGAGGCGCAAGCTGTTGCGAAGGCCATCGATGGATGGAAACAGCACTTCAAGGCCTGCGGCGTCACTCGTGGAGACATCGATCTCTACGCGGAGCAGATCGACCGCCCGTTCCTGCGCGATCAGCGCAGCGAGATCAGTCTCGGGCGCTCATGAGCGGGGAGATTCACGACTGGCGGGTCTTTTCCTTGCGGCGTGCCGTGAGAATGGCCTCGGTATAGCCGTTCGGCTGCTCGCGGCCCTTGAAGACCAAGTCGCAAGCGGCTTGGAATGCAACGCTGTGCTCCAAGCCGCTGCTCATCGACTCATAAGCAGGGTCGCCGGCATTCTGTTCATCCACCACCTTCGCCATGCGGCGCAGGGCCGTCATCACGTCGGCCGGCGCGCAGATCCCGTGACGCAGCCAGTTCGCGACATGCTGGCTTGAAATACGCAGCGTCGCCCGATCTTCCATGAGCGCCACGTTATAGTAGTCGGGCACCTTGGAGCAGCCCACGCCGAAATCGATCCATCGAACCACATAGCCTAGAATGCTCTGCGCATTGTTGTTGAGTTCTTCCTCGATCTCGGCCGCGCTCCAGTTGGGTGTTTTCACCAGCGGCGGCGTCAAAATGTCATCCAATGAGGCGCGTTGCCGCTTCGCCAGAGTGTTCTGCACGTCGGCCACATCGATTTGATGGTAATGCAATGCGTGCAAGGTCGCGGCGGTGGGCGAGGGCACCCACGCGGTATTGGCGCCCGCCATCGGATGCGCGACCTTGGTCTTCAACATGTCGGCCATGAGGTCGGGCATGGCCCACATGCCCTTGCCGATTTGCGCATGACCGCGCAGGCCGCACGCGAGGCCGACATCGACATTGTTCCGCTCATAGGCATCCAGCCACGTGGCCTTTTTCAGATCGCTCTTGCGCGGGATGGGTGCGGCCTCCATGGACGTATGGATTTCATCGCCGGTTCGATCGAGAAACCCGGTGTTGATGAAGACCACGCGATTCTTCACCGACCGAATACATTGCGCCAGATTGACGCTGGTGCGGCGTTCCTCGTCCATGATGCCGATTTTGAGAGTATGCCGCGGCAATTTCAAAAGATCCTCGACAGCCTCAAACAACTCATCCGCAAACGCAACCTCTTCCGGGCCGTGCATTTTCGGCTTTACGATGTACACCGAGCCGTTGCGGGAGTTGCGCAGGGTGCCGCTCGCACGCAGATCATGGAGCGCCGCGAGCGACGTCACGGCCGCATCGATGAACGTTTCCGGAATCCGAGCACCGTCCAGCGTGATCGCATCCGACAGCATATGGTGACCGACGTTACGCACCAGCATGAGGCTGCGCCCCGGGAGCACGCGTTCCGCGCCGGACGGCGTTCGATAGCGGCGATCGGCATTTAGACGTCGTACTATCGCCTTATCGCCTTTTTCGAGCTGAGCTTGCAGCGTGCCCTTCATGAGGCCCAACCAGTTTCGATAGACGAGTACCTTATCTTCGGTACTGACGGCGGCTACGGAATCTTCGCAGTCCTGTATGGTGGTGATCGCGGATTCAAGCACGATGTTGCTGATGCCTGCCGGGTCGTCTCGCCCGATGAAGTGCTGCCGATCGATGTGCAGTTCGACATGCAAGCCGTGATGTTCCAGCAATATCACCGACGGCGATGTGGCCTCGCCTTGAAAGCCGGCCAGGGCCGCCGCGGTCTTTAGCGCAGCGATGCGGCCGGAGCGGAGCTTGATTTCCAGACCGCCCTCCGACACCCGATAGGCGATGGCATCACGGTGCGCGCCCTCGGTTAACGGAAAGCTTGCGTCCAAAAAGCTGCGCCCGAATTCGATCACCTTCCCACCGCGTTGCGGATTGTATCCGCCGCTGGTATCCGCAGCGCCGTGCGGGATTGCATCCGTTCCATAGAGTGCGTCATACAGGCTACCCCAGCGCGCATTGGCAGCGTTCAGCGCATATCGAGCATTGCTGACCGGGACGACCAGTTGCGGTCCGGCAATGCGCGCGATCTCCGGGTCGACGTTGGCGGTACTGACGGCGAACGCCGCCGGTTCGGAAACGAGGTAGCCGATGTCGATCAAGAACGCCTTGTAAGCCGGCGCATCGAACTGCGCACCCGGATGTTCGCGGTGCCAAGCATCGATCGACGACTGCAGGCGATCGCGTTTCGCGAGAAGCTCTGCATTTCGCGGCGACAAGCGGCGGACCAAGCCCGCAAATCCGCTCCAGAAGGCATCGCCGTCGATGCCCGTCCCAGGGAGGGCTTCGCGCGCCACAAAATCGTATAAAACCTTGTCGACTTCGATATGGTCGACCTTGACGGCGGCTTGCATGCGTGATGATCCCTCAAGGCAATTGAACGGGTAACGCCGGATTATATCGAACACAGCCCGCAAACGCTGCGTGCCGGGGGCGGCGGGCGGTGGATGCCGGGCGCAGGAAAAGCCTTGTCACTGGCGCAAGCGCGGGTTTACCCTGAGCCGGAAACTGAGCCGAGAAAAACACCCACAAAAACGCCGATAGGAAGGGAGTAGCAATGTTTCACCAAGCCACAACGCCCGTCGCGGGTAGTTTGCCTTTGTCGTTTCTGGTGGCGGCCCTGCCTATCGCCACGGTCCTTATCCTGCTGGGCGTCATGCGCCGTCCAGCCTGGCAATCCTCGCTGGGCGGCCTCCTCGTTGGTCTCTTCATCGCGGCCCTCATCTGGCACCTGCCGCCGGGGCTTGCGTTCGACAGCGTCGCCGCGGGCGTGGTATTTGCGACCTGGCCGGTGATGTGGATCGTGTTCAACGCACTGGTCCTGTACAACATCGCAGTGATTTCCGGGCGCTTCGACGCCTTTCGAACTTGGATATTCGAGCATCTACCCAATGACCGGCGCATCGTACTGGTGGTCATCGGCTTTTGTTTCGGCTGCCTGTTGGAGGGCGTATCGGGCTTCGGTACGCCGGTGGCGATCACCAGCGCACTGTTGATCCTCGTGGGGTTTCCGGCGATCGAAGCTCTCACCTTCACGCTCATCTTCAATACCGCACCGGTTGCTTTTGGGGCGCTGGGAACTCCTGTAACCGTACTCGGACAGGTCACGGGACTCTCACCCATTGTCTTGGGCGCCATGATCGGCCGTCAGCTCCCCTTCATCGCCTTGTTGCTGCCGTTCTATGTCATGGCCCTCTATGGGGGTATGCGCTCAGTACGCGCCCTGTGGCCCATGCTCCTGGTCGCGGGGGGCAGTTTCGCCATCGCTCAATTCATAACGTCGAACTACATCGATTATGCATTGACCGACGTGTTCTCCTCCATGGCCGGGTTGGTAGTGACGGTACTGTTCCTGCGCGCATGGAGGCCCAAAGCGGATCCCGAGTTTTCGATGCGCGCGCCGCCTTCGGGGTCCGCGGGCGAGGTTTTGCGCGCGCCCCCGCCCGGCATATCGGGTTGGCAAGGATGGATTCCGTGGGTCGTCGTGTCGGCTGTCGTGATCCTTTGGACGCACTTCAAGATACCAGCGATCGGTCAACACGTGATTCCATGGCCGGGACTTCACAACGAGATCTTTATTACGCTGTATCAGAAGCCCTACGCCGCCAATTGGACCTTTCAGCCATTGGCGAGCGGCACGGGGATTCTGCTGGCGACGATCATCACGGCGGCACTGCTGGGCGTCGGTCCGCGTCGATACGTAGGGGCGGTTTATGCCACCTGGGTGCAAAGTCGCATGGCCATCCTCACGGTGATGCTGATCGTGGGCTTGGCCTATTTGATGAACTATTCCGGCATGAATTACACGCTGGGTCTCGGCGTCGCGTCCGCCGGTATATTTTTTCCGTTGCTGTCCGCGTTTCTGGGCTGGGTTGCGGTCTTCCTGTCCGGCAGCGACACCTCAGGGAACGCGCTGTTCGGCAACCTGCAAGTGGTCGCAGCCAACCAGCTCGGGCTCAACCCGGTGCTGATTGCCGCGACCAATTCCTCGGGCGGCGTGATGGGTAAGATGATCTCGCCGCAGAACATCGCCACCGGCATCTCGGTCACAAATCTCAAGGGCCAAGAAGGGGTGGTGCTCGCGCGCACGTTCAAGCACAGCATCATTCTGACCCTGATTCTGGGTTTGCTCGTGGTGCTGCAGCAATATGCGGTGCCGTGGATGATTCCGTAGCCCACAGCGTCGTTTTGTTAGACTTGCCGGCGAACGGAGACCTAAGGCATGGAAATGGAAAATCGAAAACCCTTCAATCCGACAGACATAGACGCGACCCTCACACGCGTAGTTACCCACGGCGGCGATATCTATCTCATGTTCCCGTATATCAACGCAGTGGGCATTTCGCCGAAGTTCAATTCAATAAGCCACGTGATACGCGGGCCGACCGCGACGAAAGAAGACTTATTGGCGCTCTCCTCGCTGGTGATGCAAGCCGGAGAACAAGCCGAGTGGTTCATATCCTTCAATACGCCGTGGCTAATAAGGCATGCCGAAGCCGATAACATCAGGCAACGCGCGTCACTCCCCAAACCAAAGCGCAAATAGCGTATTGCTGCGGTGGGCGCGGCAGGCGGGCCGGCCGGTCAATACGTCGCAAGAACAGAACCCTTACGCACTTTGGGCTGCGCCGAGTCTTCGGCCGTCAGCACCTGCTCGAACTCCGCTGCCGGAACCGCCCCGCTGAATAGAAATCCCTGGAATTCGTCGCAGCGAACGCGGCGTAGGATCTCCAATTGCGTCGCTGATTCGACGCCCTCCGCGACCACCTTCAATCCCATCGAGTGCCCCAGTGCGATAATCGCCTTGGTAATGGCAAGATCATTCGGATCCACGGCGATATCCCGAATAAATGTGTAGTCAATTTTCACGCTATCGACCGGGAATCGCTTCAAATAGGCGAGCGAGGAGTGTCCGGTGCCAAAATCGTCGATCGCGACGGTGATTCCGTGCTCCTTGATCTGCTCGAGCAGCAGCAAGGCTTTGTCCGGACTCGTCATGACAACGCTCTCGGTGATCTCGAACTCGAGCGCGTGAGGATCGCATCCAGTCTCGCGCAGAACGCTGTCCAAATCCTCGAGCAGGCGGGAATCCGCGAATTGTTGGGCGGAAAGATTGATGGCGATCCGAATCGGGGCTAGACCTTCGTCGCGCCACCGCTTAGCGTCGGCACAAACTGTATCCAGAACCAGGCGGCCTATCGAGCCGATGAGACCGACCTCCTCGGCGACGAAGATGAATTCGCCCGGCAGCAACAAACCCCGCTGCGGATGCCGCCATCTGACAAGGGCCTCCGCTCCCGAGATGCGGCCCGTTTGGATATTGACCTTCGGCTGGTAGTGAACCTCGAATTCGCGCCGCGCCACCGCGTGGCGCAGCTGATTCTCAAGGGACAGTCTCTCGACGCTGTGTATATTTATGTCGCTGGAGTAGAACTGATAATTGTTCCTGCCGGAGGATTTCGCCCGATACATCGCGATATCGGCATTCTTGAGCAATGAGGCGCTGTCCACGCCGTCTTTTGGATAGATCGCAATGCCGATGCTCCCGGAAAGATGGTATTCCTGGCCATTGATCGCGAGGGTCCTGGCCGTAGCCGCAAGGAGCTTTTGCGCGATATCACCGAGGTCCTGTGGAGTGTCGAACTGCTCGACCAGCAACGTAAATTCATCTCCCCCCACTCGGGCCAAAGTGTCCGTTTCGCGCAGGCATTCGAGTAGATGTTTTGAAACCTGGCAAAGGACATCGTCACCTGCACCGTGTCCCAGCGTGTCGTTGATTACCTTGAAGCGATCGAGGTCCAGAAATAAGACGCCCACCGCGCCTCCAACTCGTTGCGCGCGCGCGAGCGCGCGGGGCAGGTGGTAATTGAAAAGCAAGCGATTCGGCAACCCGGTCAGATCGTCATGGTGCGCCAAGTGCTGGATTCGATCGGCGGCCCAGCGGCTCTCGATGGCGATGCCGGCGAGGTCCGTGCAAATGCCGACCAAATGGGCGTTCAACCGGTGCGGGTTGTCGCGCCGGCGGCTGTAGAGGGCGAGGGCGCCCAACACCTGACCCTTGCTCCCGAGGATGGGCCAGGCGCTGACCGAATGCAGGCCGGCCTGTCGCACAAAGTCGCGTAGGGGCGCCTCGAGTGGGTAAGCGGCAAGATCTTCGACCACGACGGGCGAACGGCTGCAAATGGCTTCGGTGCAAGGTCCTGAGATCTCGCGTTCCAACCCTTCCGGCAACGAGGGAGCGAGCCCCAGCAGATAGGGTGTGCCCTTTTGGTCCAGCGCCACCAATGAGCAAAAACCGCCGTCGGACTGCGCCTCGACGAACTGCGCCAGGGTCGTGAAGATCACCGTGAGATCAGCCCCCGAGGCGACCTGATTGAGAATACGATTCTGGTCGGCGAGAATCGTCGCTTGATAGCGGCGATCTGCCTCGCGCTGGAGGCTTTCCAATGCGAAGGAGGCCTCCATCGCCAGTTGTTCCATGAGATCGATGATGTCCTTCTGGAAGAACTGTTCCTCCTGTGAAAATACGCACAGCACTCCGACGACCTCGTTCTGGCATCGCAGCGGAAACGACGCCGAGGCGCGAAAGATGCTCTCTGCCGGCGCCCGTACGCCGTTGAATACCTGTGCTCGACCCTCGCGCAGAGCCAGATACGGCGACTCGAATTCACTGAGAGTGCTTGGTGCGGCCGCGGTGGCGAGCGTCTGCAGGTGCCGTTGGTGGACGCCGTGCGACGCTATGAATTCAATCCTTGAACTGTTGCGGTCGAGCAGACCGACCGCTGCGAGGCTCAATCCGCTGGTGCCGACGCAAATCCGGCACAATTCATCGAACAGTTGGCCCCGGTCGCTCACACGCAATATGAGCTGGCTGGTCCGGCTCAACGCCGCATACAGTTCAGTCAAGCGCGCCAACCCGCGCTCTTTGACATCGCGCTCGCTCACGCGCGCGCGCGTCACGCGGATGCATAGAAGCCCGGTCAGTATGCTGCCGAGCGCCAAGGCAAGGACCAATATGCTGCGGGTCATCCGCGCAGCCTCGCCCAAGGTCGAGGAGAAGCGAGCGGCCAAGGGAGTCAGCTCACGGTTGATGAGGTTCAATTCCGACCGGATTGCGGCTTCGTCATCCGACCGTCCCCCGGTTTGGGATGCCGGGTGCATGCGGGCGGCCAGTGCGCAAATGCGCTGCGTGTAGCCGTCGCCTTCGGTCCAGATGACGATCGCTTGGCGCACCGGACCGACATGCCCGAACAATCGAAACAACACAATGATGCTGGCAATGTCGGCCGAATCGTTGCCGCCTGCGAGGAAGCCCTCGCGGGCAGCCTGGACATCAACCGGGCTGCGTTGCAGGGCGAGACGCGCTCTCCTATCGCCGAGCGGAAAGGCGATGGCGGTCAAGTATTGCTGGAAGTCCTCCTCCGAATGCGAGACGGAGTACTGCGCCAAGTAGTAGGTGGCGTTCTTTTGGCCCTTCGAATACAGACCTTCGCCACCGACATAGGCCCGAATGGTTGAGAGCAACTCAAGGCTGATCACGGCCGCAACCAACATCACGCTCAAGCTCACGAGCACCGGCGCCACGAATCGAATTGCAGATACCGACGTCCCGCTCGGCCCGATCCGGTTGCTGCGCGCGGACTTGATTATTCGCATGGTCCTGAGGGTATCGATCGGGTCTTAGCGGGGGCGCGTACGGCGAGTCAAGACGGGCCGACAGTGCCGCGGACAAGTTCGAAGTCTTTTATCCACGTTGAGCGTCCTGCCGGAGTGAAAGTACAGTACAGCTTATCGCCCGCCGGCGCCTCAAACTGAGAGCGATTTCGCGGCTCCCGCAGACTTGGCTCTTGGAATACTCAGGAATCTTGGCTCGAGCGACCCCGTTTGCAGTGAATCCCCGAGTTGCTCAAATCGAAACCGGCCCGTAGACTGGACATAATACGTTTAATTTCATATGGGCTGCCCGGGATGTTCAAGCATTTCATGACGATCGTACGAGTACAACCTACCGGAACGCCGGCTCAGCGAGTTGTTACCGCGTCGTCCGAGATTATGTAACATTGGCATTCGACGATCGCGCTTGATGGCACCCATACGGTTTTTTGAGCATCCACCTTGTTTTTGCACAGACGGAGTTCTAATGGAAGTCCAGCACGAGCCGCCGGCCGACGTCAATTGGATTGAAACGCTGAAGAATTTTGTTAGGCCCGATTGGGACAATCTGGTGGGCGGTGAGTGGGCGACCAATGTCAACAATGGAACATGGTCCACCGATGCCATGCGCGGCTGGTTCTTGCAGCTCTATCCGTTCATTCATGCCTTTCCCAAGTTCCTGGCCGAGGCGCTCATCAAGGTGGAGGACGACTATTCGCGCTCCTTCCTGATCGACAATATCAGGGTTGAGAAGGCGCATGCCGAACACTGGCTGTGGATGGGCGAGGGCTTCAGCATCCCGCGCAGCGAAATGACAGCGCTCGCCGAGGGTGACCGCCCCTTGCTGCGCGACGTGCAGTCGCTAACGGATTGGATCTGGTACATCAACGCCAAGGGTTCGCTCGCCGAGGCCGTCGCGGCGACCAGCTTCGCGATCGAGGGCGCCACCGGCGACCTTACCCGGGCGCTGCTGAAGGGCTTCGAGGCTTACGGTTCGCGTGAAGGCGTGAACATGAACCCGCGCACCACCAAGTGGTTCCGCAACCATGCCAAGTACGACGACGAGCACCCGCGCATCGCTTTGCAGATAGTGGCGCGCTACGCCCGGACCGAGCGCGCGCAGATGAAGGTCATGACTGCCGCAAGGCGCAGCGTGCAGCTGCTCAATCTGGCCTTGTTGACGTCGAGCCGGGCTTATTCCACCGGCGCCGTCCCTGCTATTTCGACGGGGCGCGAGCGGCGCGCGACCGATCGGCGACAGGTGCAGCAGTCGATCGGATTCCCCGATCGTCGCGTGATCGACCGCCGCGGCACCGCCGTCTCGCGGGCGGCGTGAGACTGCGCCCGTGCGTTTAGCCTGTGGGCAACAAGGCGCGGCTGCTTAGGCCAAATATCGAGGGTGGCCCAGCAGCGAGTTGCCACCGCTATAATTCCATATCTGCCCTGTTTCAAAGAACTCGTCGCGAACGAGCATGTAGGCGAAGGCGGCTATATCCTCGGGCCGGCTGATGCGCCCAAGCGGCGTCAGATCGACGAAGCTCTTTTCGAACGCTTCCGGGTCGTGGCCAAAGTTGCGCATGCCGTCGCGGGATAGCTGGGTAGGAACCAAGGACGGAATAATGCCGTTGATGCGCAGCCGCTTGTGGCGGTATTCGAGGGCGGCGCCCTGCACCACACGATCCCCGGCGCGCTTCGATGCCGCGTACCCGACAATACCGGAAAGGGGATCGTACGCGGAGAGCGAAGAAATATTGACGATGGCGCCTCCAATCACGATGTCTTCCGCCACGTGCTTTATGAACATGGCCGGCCCAATGAAGTGCATTTTTGCCATAAACATCAAGTGCTCTTCGGTAAAGTCTTTGAACGGCACTCGGGGCGCCACACCGGCAACGTTGACGGCTATATCCAGTCGGCCATAGATTTGACGAGCAAATTCGACAAGCTTTTTTATTTGAGCTTCTTGCGTAATATCGGCTTCACATGCGGAGCCCCCAAGCTCCCTTGCGAGGGCCTGCAGGGGAGCGTCACCGAGCCCGGAAACGACGAGCGCCGCCCCCTCCGCTTTCAATCGACGCGCAATCGCCTCTCCCATGCCTCCCGTGGTGGACGCGCCTAGTACGATTGCCACCTTGTCATTCAAATCGCCCATCAGGATATCTCCGTTAATTGGTTGTGTTGGATCACCAAGAAAAGCAATCTCTAAACCCGCGACGGTGTCCGCTTGTGTTCGGGAAGAGGACCGTCGGGCCACTGCCGCTGAATGGAGTCGCGGCATTCGTGGTACCGCTTCTCGATCAGCTCAATGGTAAAAGGATGCGTCCAGATGAAAAATTCCTCGCTGCGAATGCCCTTTGCAACGAGTTGGCCGACGAACTCCGGGGATAGGCCGTAGTTTTGCAGGGCTGCCTGATTCTGTTGGCTTCCCTTAGTGGGTCCGCCCAACTCGTTTGGTCGATTACGACCCGCGTCCCACGCGTTGGTATTGACGATCCCTGGGCACAGGATGCTGAAACCAATGCGGTTGCCGTATTCCAGTCGAAATGCATCGGTAAAACCCAAAACGGCATGCTTGGATGCAACATAGGTGGGTAGTCCAACCGAGGGTGTGCCAACAGAGTGATGCGAGCCGGTATTGCATATCCAAGCTCTCGCCTCGCTCTTGAGGAATCGCCGGCCGAAGCTTTTGCACCCGAAGAAGACACCGAAGACGTTGACTTCGAATTGCCAGCGCAAATCGTCCTCGGTCGTAGCGAAGCCCGGCCCCGTCGTGACCACGCCGGCGTTATTACAAAGAATCTCGACGTGATCCAGTGTTCTCCAGGCGAAATCGGCGAGGGCCTCGACAGACTCTGCCTTGCTCACGTCGCAGCGGAACGCTGCCGCCTTGATGCCCTTGGAGCGTATTTCCTCGGCAACGGCGTCAATCGGGTCCTGCTGCACGTCCGCAACCACGATTCCCGCGGCTCCGGCTTCCGCCAGAGCCAACGCGATTCCTCGGCCAATTCCGCTGCCGGCACCGGTAACAACCGCCCCCGTACCTTTAATTTCCATTTCCTTTCTCCAGCAATGATTTCTGTACGAAAGTGCGCTGCGATGCGCTCAACTACGCATGACGAACGGATAGTTCGTATCCGGTTTACCGCAGATCCACACCGTTTTTGTGTTCACCCACTCTTTGATCGCTTCGATGCCGCCTTCGCGGCCCATGCCGCTGCGTTTATAGCCGCCAAACGGAGTGGAAGCGCCGCCGATGCGATACGTGTTTACCCATACCGTTCCCGCCTGAAGGCGCTCTGAAGCGCGCAAGGCGCGGCCGATGTCGGAAGTCCAAACTCCCGCGGCAAGGCCATAGGGTGTGTCGTTGGCAATCTGGAATGCTTCTTCCTCGGTGTCGAATGGGATAATCGCGAGCACCGGGCCGAATACTTCTTCTCGAGCGATGCGCATTTGGTTGTTGACGCCGGTAAATATCGTCGGCGCGACGAAACGCCCGCCGCTTGCGCCCGGTCCTGTGTAAGGCCCGCCACCGAGCACGCAGCGCGCTCCCTCGGTTTTCGCAATTTCAATGTACTGCAACACCTTCTCGAATTGAGGCTGCGTGGCCACGGGCCCTACGTTGGTTGCCGCCTCCATGGGATCGCCAATGCGGGCGTCTGCGGCGATTTTGACCAGCCGTTCGATGAACTGATCATGGATCCGCCGATGCAGTAGCAGCCGTGAACCGGCAATGCAGGTCTGCCCGCTTGCGGCAAAGATTCCAGCGATGGCGCCGACGACCGCCGCTTCCAAATCTGCGTCTTCGAAGACGATATTCGGAGATTTCCCGCCCAGTTCGAGTGCGACATGCTTGAATTCGCGGGCTGCGGCTTCGTTGATTCTTTGCCCGCCCATTTCCGAGCCGGTAAAGGCGACCTTGGCAATTGCGGGGTGCGCGACCAAGGCTGCACCGGCCTCGTGACCAAAACCGGTCACCACATTGACAACGCCCGGCGGGAACCCCGCCGGCGCGAACAACTCGGCGAATTCCAGAGTGGATGCCGACGTGAATTCCGAGGGTTTGATGACCGCGACGTTGCCGGCGGCCAGCGCAGTCGCCAATTTATGGGCGAGCAACAGGAGCGGCGAGTTCCATGGTGTTATCAATCCAACCACGCCAAGCGGTTCGTGGCGGGTGAACGTGAACATATTGGGCTTGCCGGTCGGAATGACGGTGCCCTCAATTTTATCGGCGAGCCCACCGTAGTAGCGGAACCAGTCCGCCGCCATACGCACTTGCGGCAGCATCTCGGTAAGCAGCTTACCGTTGTCGCGCACCTCAGAGGCAGCGAGCCGTTCCGCGTTCGCCTCGACGCTATCGGCAAGCTTGACCAGCAAACGCCCTCGTTCAGAAGGTTTGAGCGCATTCCAGACGGGTAGCGCGCTCTTGGCGGCAGCGACCGCGTGATCGACATCTTGTGCGGATCCGCGCGCGATGCTCGCCCATATTTCGCCGGTGTAGGGGTTGTCGCTACTGAAATACTGTCCGGAGACCGGTTTTGTCCGACGGCCGCCAATGTACAAATCGTAGCTCTCGAGGTTGGCGATCGCGCCACCCGCGGACTGGTCGGTATCGTGATTCTTCATGGCTCCTCGTTTATCGTGATGCAGACGGGCGCGGGCTTAGCTTTCGAGCATACGGTCCGCGGCACCCTGTAATATCTCGGCGCCGCGTTGAGCCATGTCGGCAGGCGGCGTCGGCAGCATGATGGCGCCGCCGGCCCGAGTCGGCAGTATCACCGTGGCGGTGCCGGGAGCCGTGATCTCACCGCGCTGGTTTGTGCCGGCAATGTTCAGCTCGACGACATGATGCGGTCCCTCGACACGCTTGTCCGTAACCTCGCCGGAGCAAATGGTGGTATCGCCCATGAAATTAAAGGCGCGCGACTGGCAGTGGAGCTTCCATAGCCAGCCATCATCGCCCATCCAATTGGTGACCAGATGGATGAGCCAACTCGTGCGCATCTGCCCATAGTCATAGGAGGTCGGCAGCCCCAGCTCGGTGGCGCGATCATGATCCCAATGCACGCGCTGCACGACATCCGGCACGCCGTATCGATCAGCGACATAAAAGGCGGGCATGCGCGTGCGCTGACGCCAGCTAAAACGCAAAGGACCGATGCCGCTGCTCGACAGACCCAGACCCATGTGCATGGCGATCACGTCAACCATCGTCAAAGGGCCTTTGGCTATCGGCGTCAAGACGTCGCCGACATTCACGTCATCCCAGTAACGCTTCTCCCGGCCTCGTCGCTGCTCGGCGGCATAGACTTCATCGACGCGCGTGATTTCCGCCGGGGTATACGTCTGGCGCTGAATGTTCGCATAGCGACCGGCTTTTTTGCTGCCTTCGCGTTCCGCGCTCAGATAAGATTCTTCGCGCCGCCCCAGCGGTATTCCCGCGCGATCCACCCACAGATCACGGTAGACTTCCGTGACGGAAATACCGCCGCTGAACGACGAGTTTTCATTGACTTTGATCGAGGACGTTACGCGTTCGACGAATAGCCGCTCATCCGGGTACAACGGACGCCACCAAGTCCATTCGACTCCGGTGTAGTACTTGCCGACACCGCGAAAGAGGCCTTTAAACAGCGCTTTTTGTTCTGCATCTGGTTTCGGCGTCAGATTGGTCCCGGTCGAGTGCAGAAAAAGCGGAAATGCGATTTGATCACGCCAACGCGTCTTGGCTCCATAGCTGCGGTCATGCCAGAGCGGATTGTCATCCCCGCATGCCCACGCAAAATGGCCGAGCACGTCGGGCGCAGCGAGCGTGTTGTACGGCTTGTTATAACCGAACTTCGGCACCCCGATCTGACGGCGCGCCCGTTCGATGTCGGCCTCGGTGATTTTGCCGTGATCATCTTTGGGCGCATCGCTCGGAATGTCCTCTACTGCTTCCATTGTCGGTCTCCGCATGACGAAAGGTCGGGTGCTGCGTGATCTGCCCGGGTTAGCAACCCTTGAAGATCGGGGGCCGCTTCTCTCGGAAAGCCAGTGCGGCCTCCTTGGCGTCTTGGGTGCGACCGCAGCGTCCCATCCCGAAGGCCTCGGTCTCCAGTACCTCGGCCAAGGAGCCAGTCTCGGCACACGTCAAATTGCGCTTGATATATCGTAGAGCGAGCGCCGGCCCTTGCGCGAGCTGCTGCGCGAGCTGCAGCGTCGCGGCGCGCAGTGAGTCGGCATCCACGATCCGGCTGACGAGACCGATGCGATAGGCTTCACTCGCATCGATTCGTTCACTCAGGAACATGAGCTCGCGCGCTTTGGCGGAGCCGACGAGCTGCGTCAGGAAATAGCTACAGCCCAGGTCGCCGGACATCGCGACCTTGACATAGGATGTCGTCAACACTGAGTCCCGTGAGGCGATGCGCAGATCGCAAGCCAGGGCAAGAGCGAGGCCTGCGCCCGCGGCGACGCCGTTCACCATGGCCAGCGTGGGCTTGGGCATGTCGTGCAGAAGTCGGGCCGTTTCGCCGTGACGGCGCAGTTCCTCGGCGCGCTGTTCCAGCGTGGGCGCAGCGGAGGCCGAGTCTTTCCGGCCGCCCATATCGCCGCCGGAACAAAAGGCGCGGCCTGCGCCGGTGAGCACGATGGCGCCAATGTCCGCGTCATTCGATGCGGCTACCACCGCTTGATGCAGCTGCTCATGCAACTCGGGCGTCAGGGCGTTGAGCTTATCCGGCCGGTGCAGCGTGAGTATCAAGACTCGGCCGTCGCGCTCGATTCTCAGAGGCCGGTCCGGGGTGCCACCGACACCGACATCGGCAACTGACCTGGATTCTTCGTGGGAACTCATGATGATACCTTTGCGCCGCTTCTCATGTGTGCACCCGCTTGGCGGTCGAGGCGTGTGTAAACGGGAACGGCCAGCAATGTCACCACTCCCAGCGAAATGAAGGGCAGGATGAACTGCGCCGCGGTGAAATGACTGCTCGTGCCCGCCGACATATACAGCGTAACGCCCGCAAAGCTGATGCCGCAGCTCAGGCTGATTTGCTGGATGACGGTCGACAGGGTGGATGCACGGCTGACTTCTTCCGGTGAAACTTCGGCGAATGCGATGGCGGTCGAGGCCACGTAGTGCGCGGCGCGGAAGAAGCCAACGGCCAGCAGCGAGGCGAGCACGAGAACCAGCGATGTCTGGGTGTTGAATACGGCCGGCGCGGCGGTAAACAACGCCGTCAACCCAGCGGTGATGATGAGCGCGGTACGAAAGCCGAACACTCGAATCGCGTGCGTGCCGCCGAACCGCGCCAGCAAGGATCCGATCGTCATGATGGCAATCACCGCGCCGGCTTTGATCGGCGACCAGCCGAGGCCCACTTGCAGCAGCAGGGGCAACAAGAAGGGAGTGGCGCCGATGCCCAGCCGCAGCAGGGATCCGCCTATCATGCTGGCGCGGTAGGTGGGTTTGGCGAGGAGTCGAAGATCCAGCATGGGGCAAGGAGCGCTCAATGCATGATGAATGAAGACGATCCAGGCGGCGATCGCGGCGGCAGCGACGACCATGCGCCCATTGAAGGACAGCAAATCGGAACCAACGGATTCGGATAGCACTATCAACGTCACGATGCCCACCGCAGCGGCGGCAAATCCGAAGCCGTCGAAGGGCCCGGGATGCGTGTGGCGCAGACGCGGGACGATGCGCAGCACGGCCGCAATGCCAAGCAGTCCAACCGGGATGTTGATGAAGAAAATCCAGCGCCAATTGGCGACTTCCAACAGCAGGCCCGCCAGCGGAGGTCCCATGAGCGGTCCGACGATGGCAGGGATGGTAAACGCGTTCATGGCCTGCACGAGCCGCTCGCGCGGCGTGGACGCGACCACGATCAGCCGCGCCACCGGAGTCATCATCGCGCCGCCGATGCCCTGCAGCACCCGCGCCGCGACGAGTTGGCCCATCGAGTTCGACAGACCGCAGCAAAGCGACCCCAGCAAGTAAACCCTCATGGCGTTGATGAAGACGCGGCGCGCACCGTAGCGATCCGCCAGCCAACCGCTGGCCGGTACGAGAATCGCCATGGTCATCAGATACGCCGTCAGCGCCAATTTCAGGTGCAGCGGCTCGGTGTGAAATTCTCTTGCCAAGGTGGGCAATGCGGAACCCAGCGCCGCCGTATCGAGCAGATCCATGAACAATGCGCTCGCCATCGCGAGCGGCAAAAACCGGGAAACCGGTACGGTAGTTGCGCTCGGTGTGTTCACGCGCAACATCGCACGCGGGCCGGGCAGCCGAGGTTCGACGCGGTGCTCATCGGATCGTCCAGCCTTTGTCCTTGAGATCGGACGGCGCCAGTTCGCTGGCGAGAGGTTTGCCGACTTGGATGTATCTGAGCGCATTGGTGAGCGCCTGCGCGCGCGGCAGACTCTGTGCCTCCCAGATCGCCCGGATCGAACCCTGCACCGCGATGGGGTGGCGCTTCGCAATCATCGCGGCGAGTTCATTTGCTCGCGGCCACAATGCATCGGCCGTGGTTACCTCCGTGACCAGGCTGATACGCAATGCAGTTTGCGCGCTGAGGCGCTCAGCGTCGGCGAGCAACACCATGCGCGTGATCTCCTGCATGGGTATTCGCCCCATGGCACCGATGGGCTCTACCGCGGAAATCTTGCCGAATTTCAGATGCGGATCGAAAAAGGTCGCATCTTCGGAGCAGATGACGATGTCCGCTTCGTTGAGCCAATAGAAAGCGCCGCCGGCGGCCATGCCATGCACGGCGACGATGAACGGCTTCCACACCTTGTTGCTCTTGGGTCCCAGCCACTCGCCGGGGTCATCCTGGTCGAATGGCGTCTGATCCTCGCCCGGCGCGCGCCAGCCTTCTTTCACATCCACACCTGAACAAAATGCGCGGCCCGCCGCCGCACGCAAAATGAGGACGCGTACTTCTGGGTCCGCGCGCAGTTTGGTCCACAGGTCTCGAAACTCCAATACCATGGCGCGATTGAAGCAATTGAGCCGCTCGGGGCGGTTCAATGTGATGGTGGCGATGCCCTCGGCCACGGCCACGAGCAGGGTTGAATAATTCAAGAGATACCCAGCATGGCCTTGAGTTCCGGCCGACTGATTTTCAAAGAGGCCGTGCGCGGCAGCGTTTCAACGAAACGGAATTCCTTGGGGACCATGTACGAGGTCAGATGTTCGCGCGCGAATGCTTCGATCTGCGCCGGCTGCGGCGATTGCGTGCCCGGGGTCATTTCGATTACAGCGATCGGAACTTGACCGAGGCGCGCGTCGGGCCTACCGATCACGGCGGCATCGCGCACTCCCGGGTAGCGGCGCAGTACGGCGGCCACCTCTTCCGGCAGGATCTTGAATCCCCCGCGGTTGATGGCATCGTCCGCGCGTCCGTGCAGGAACAAGAAGCCATCGGCGTCTATGGAAGCAAGATCGTTGGTGCGGAACCAGTCGGGGCCGAAGCGATCGCACTTGATGTGTAGAATGCCGCTGTGCGCGACAGGCAGTTCATCGGCGCTTTCCTGAGCGGTGACCTTGAGCTGAACGTCGGGCCGCGGCCGTCCCACGCTGCCGCGCTTGGCGGCCGAGAACTGGCGGTGATCGGCCAAAGTCCACCCTGCGACACCGCCGATGAATTCCGCGGCGCCATAATCGACAAGGATCGGTATGCTGTACCGCTCCTCGAACTGGATTTGCAGGTGCGCATCGAGAGGCGCCGTTCCAGCGCGGATCGCTTTCAGGCTGCGCAGTAGGTCGGGCGCTATGCCGGCCTCGAGAATCATCTGGATCATCGCCGGTACCAGGCTGGCCGACCTCGGCCGGTGACGGTCGACAGCGAGCGCCCACTCTTGCGGGGTGAATTTTTCGAATAGAATCATCGGCCGTGCCTGATACAGCGCGAGCAGCAATCCGAACAGACCGCCGGCGTGGCTGAATGGCTTCAGAAGCATGGCGGGCGAGGTTTTCAGATGCGGCGTCTGTGATCCCTCGTGCGCGCTTTTCTGCTCGCCGGATCGCAGCGAGGGTATCAGGACGCTCTCCAGTACGGGAATGCGTTTCGGCGCGCCCGTGGTGCCGCTGGTCAGGCGCTCCAGCACATACCCCGGCATCGGCGAGCGGTGCGGACCGGGCCCTACGCGATGCAATTCCGGGACGACCTGTACGCTGAACGTCGACGTGCCGCTCACCGCAATGCCGAAGCTACCGGCCCGGGCCGCCGCAGCAATGGCTCCTTCGCCCGCCCAGTCATCCGCATCGCCAATGACGGCCTGCAGCCTCTGCGCCGCCAGTTCATCCGGAAAGGTCGCGGACGTTTGCCGGGGCCGCAGGGGTACGACCATGCGGCCGTTCATCACTAAACTTGCAAACGCCGCCACCGCGGCGGCACGGTTGCGCGCGACCCAACCCACGGGCATGTCAGGTCCGATACCGGCATTCTGCAGCGTCTGTTCAATGGCGTGCGCGGCGGCGGCTAGGCTCGCCCACCGCGAGCATTCGCTACCGGACTCCACGGCCACCGCCAGTGGATCGAGAGTAAACACCGTGCGGATGCGTTCTCCCAGGCTTTCGGCCTTACCTGATGACATTGTTGATTCCGCCAACCCTTGTCCCTCGATAATAACTCACAATTAGTCAGTTTTGAAATTGTCTTGGGGCAGCGTCCCATTCGTACTTTGTGGCCCAAGAGGTTTTGATTGCGTTACTGATAAGTGACGATGTATCATTTATAGATAACGCCGATGTGCGTCGATTCGAAGGCTGGGATTGCGGAACGGAGGGTGGATGGACCTGCATTTCTCGCGCGAGGACACGATCTTCCGCGAACAGGCCCGCGCCTGGCTGCGCGATAACGTAGTCCGGGAACGCCGGCCGCACTCGGGTGAGGCCATGCGTGCCTTTGATCTGGCGTGGCAGCGCAAGCAATGTGAAGGCGGCTGGGCGGGCGTATCTTGGCCGGTGGAGTACGGTGGTTTGGGGCTGTCTCTCACCCGCCAATTGATCTGGCACGAAGAGTATGCACGCGCGGATGCGCCCGACAACCACCTGTGCTTCGTTGCATTGAACCACGCCGGGCCCACGATCATCGCCAGGGGCTCGGAGCCGCAGAAGCGCTTTCATCTGCCGAAGATACTCAAAGGCGACGTGATCTGGTGTCAGGGATTCTCGGAGCCCAACTCAGGTTCGGATCTCGCCAGCCTGCGCACGCACGCGCGCATCGAGGGCGATCAACTCGTCGTGAACGGGTCGAAGATTTGGACCAGTCATGGTCATTTGTCGGATTGGCAGGAGTTGCTGGTTCGCACCAATCCTGATGCGCCCAAGCACAAGGGCATCAGCTGGGTCATTTGCGATATGAAGTCTCCCGGCATCACCCTGCGTCCCATCGAAATCATGACCTCGCCCAATCAGGTGCACTTCGTGCAGTGTTTCTACGACGACGTGCGCATTCCCCTGAGCAACGTGGTCGGCGAGATCGACGACGGGTGGAACGTTGCCATGTCCACCCTCGGCTTCGAACGCGGTACCGCCCAGATCCGGGACCAGATCCGGTATGCCTACTTGGCGGAAAAAATGATCCGTGAAGCGCAGCGGCGCTTCGGCAGCGAGACGCCTTTGTCGAACGACGAGATCGGCGCGCGTTTGGCCCATTTGCGCGCGGACATGGCGGCCGCGCGGGCGATGACCTACATGGTCATGTCCCGCGCCGAGGCGGGCATTCAAGACTCGCAAACGTCGTTGATGCGAGCCATGGTGGGTGAGACCCAACAGCGCGCGCGCCGCCTCGCGCTGGACATTCTCGGGCCCTATGCGTTGGAAAACCCGGAAGATGACGATTGGGTTTATTTCTATCTGCGGTCATTTTCGATCACCATTGCGGCCGGCACCGCACAGATTCAGCGCAACATCATCGGCGAGCGCGTGCTCGGTCTGCCTCGTTGATCCCGGCGGACGTGTGAATCTTCTACCCTCGGGCGAACAGACCCAAATCGTCGATTCCCTCAAAGATTTCCTCGCCGATCGAGCGCCGGTGTCGCGGTTCCGGCCGCCGGCGCCGCAAATCGGCAATGCCGATCGTCAATTCTGGCCGCAACTAGGCGAGTTGGGTTTTCTCGGCATAGGCTTGGGCGAGAGCCAAGGCGGTATCGGATTCACTGCGGCCGAGGAGATGCTGGCCTATCGAGAGTTCGGCCGGCATTTGCTGTCTCCCGCCGTTTTGGGACTTACGCTTGGTGCGCGAGTCGCGGCCAAGGCCGGATCGGAACTGTTGGATGAGATGCTGCGCGGGCGGCTGCCCGTAGGGCTCGCCAATTCGCGCGGTCGGGCCAAGCTCGGCGCCGAATGCAGCGGCGAGTTTCATCTGTTCGATGCCAAGGACGCCGCGTGGGTGCTGGTGTGCGATGAGACCGGCGCAGCACTGCTGCGGCGCGAGGATTTCACCGACGTGGCAGAGGTTCGAGGAACGGACCATGTGATAGGACTGGAACGTGCCCGGCTCGCCGCCGTACGGCCCGCAATTTGGATCGAAACCGCGTCCGAAGCTATTTACCCGCGCGCGCAACTCCTGATCGGCGCATACGCCGCGGGCATTGCGGAGGCAACACGCGACATGGCTGTCGAATACGCCAAGACCCGCCAGCAATTCGGCAAGCCAATCGGTTCGTTCCAAGCGATCAAACATATCTGCGCCGACATGGCCATACGCGCCGAGGCGGCTCTGTGCCAAGTGATCTACGCTGCGCTGGTCCAGTCGGAGCAGCAGGCGGGAGAAGAGTTTCACAGTGTTGCCGCCAAGCTGGTATCCGTCGATGCGGCACTCAAGAACGCAGCGCAAAATATCCAGGTGCACGGGGCCATCGGCTTCACGGCGGAGGCGGATGCGCATTCGTTCATGAAGCGCGCACACGTGATCGAGCAGCTCTGGGGCGACACGCGGCAACAACGCAGGCAGATGCTTGCCGCCGCGTTTCCGGATTGAAAGCCGTGTTCAAAACTCGCGTCACCGAAAAACTTGGCATCCGCTTTCCGATCATTCAAGGAGGCATGCAATGGGTGGGGCGGGCTGAGCTGGCCTCTGCGGTGTCCAATGCCGGCGCTCTCGGCATTCTGACTGCGTTGACTCAACCTACACCCGAGGACCTGCGCAAGGAAATCGAGAGATGCCGTTCGATGACCGAACTGCCGTTTGGCGTGAACCTCACGATATTGCCAACGGTGTCGCCGCCGCCGTACGGCGAATACGTCGACGCAATCATCGATTCCGGCGTATGCATCGTAGAAACCGCCGGCAACAGTCCGAAGGAGTACATGGCGCGGTTCAAGGCGGCGAACATCACGATCCTGCATAAGTGCACGACGGTGAGACATGCGCTGTCGGCGCAGCGCAATGGCGTGGACATCGTCTCGATCGATGGCTTCGAATGTGCGGGCCATCCCGGCGAAGACGATATTCCGGGACTCGTACTCATTCCCATAGCCGCCAAGGCGCTGACCATTCCCATCATTGCCTCGGGCGGCATCGGCGATGGGCGGGGCATGGCGGCCGCATTGGCGCTGGGAGCCGAAGGCGTCAATATGGGCACGCGTTTCGTCTGCACCCAGGACGCGCCCGTGCATGATGCGCTAAAACGGGCGCTGCGCGATGCGTCCGAGCGCGACACCAACTTGATTTTCCGCTCCATGAACAATACAGCACGGGTATTCAAGAATGCCGTGTCGGACGAAGTCATGGCAACCGAGCGGCGTCTCGGCGGTTGCCGCTTCGAAGACCTACGGTCTCTGGTCGCGGGCGCGCGCGGACGCGCGGCGTGGGAATCAGGAGACATCGACGGCGGCGTGTTGACGGCCGGTATGGTCATCGGTCTGATCGACGACATACCCACTTGCGAGCAGCTGATCCAGCGCATCACGCAGGATTGCAAGGCGCACCTGCGCCGCGCAATGTCGTGGACGGACGCATGAGGCAGCCGCGCAATCACCTGCCCGCGATCACGCCGGAGAACGCGTTCTTCTGGCGGGCCGGCGCAGCGGGCGTTTTGCGGTTCATGCGCTGTCAGGCATGCGGCCATTACATTCATCCGCCCTTGCCGATTTGTCCCTTGTGCAAGTGCCGTGAGGTGCGCGATGAGCCCGTCTCCGGGAAGGGGAGTGTGCTGACCTTTACCATCAATCGGCAGGTGTGGGAGCGGGGTCTCGAAGCGCCTTATGTCATTGCCATCGTCGGCATCGACGAGCAGTCCGGTTTACGGTTGACGACAAATATCATCAATTGCGGCAGCGACGCTGTCTTCATCGGAATGCGCGTACGGGTGCTGTTCGATCATCGTGAAGATGTCTGGCTGCCGCTGTTCGAGCCGGATCACGACGTCGCGTGACGGCCGCATCGGGTTAAAAATAAGGAAGCGTTGGTAAATTAATATATTAGAAATTAGGAATTTTTTAAAGATATCAATTAGATACAAAATATGGTAGTTATATAATAACTGTTGAACAGTCAGTTTTTAGTTGAACAGAATGATTCATGGCTTTATAGTTGCCTCGGCTGGTCGAGCGGGGGAGCGCCGATCGATCGCCAGTCCGAATTCGCCAAGAAATTTAGAAGCGAAGACTGCGAATGAATTTAGCGATAACGAGGAGAATGATGATGAATAGGGAGTCCATCCTGACTGGCTTGCTGGCATGTACGGTCGTCATGGCCGCGGCTTTTCAGTCGGGCGCTCTGGCGCAGTCCGTAGCGGCGGCGACTGATGCCGATACGACCTCGAGTACGCAACCGAATGCAGCGGGACTGGACGAAATCGTTGTTACCGCGCGCAAACGCTCTGAAGATCTGCAACAGACGCCGATTGCAATCACTGCGTTCACACAGCAGGAGTTGGAGAATCACGGCATAGTTTCGGTGCAAACTCTCGCGGGGCAGACGCCCAGCTTGAGTTTTCAGTCCTCGCCCTACGATTCAGTGGGTAGTTATATCGGCATGCGAGGCCAACAAGCCACCGATATCGTCATCACCCAGACGCCGCCGGTCGGTATCTATGTCGATGAGGTTTACTATCCCACGACGCTTGCCACGCAATTGGAGAATTTTCAGGGCGTCCAGCAGATCGAGGTCCTCAAAGGGCCGCAAGGAACCTTGTACGGGCGCAATACGACCGGCGGTGCCATCAAGATTACGACCAGAATGCCGGACTATTCCGGAGTCCACGGCGACGTAAAAGTCGGGTATGGCCGATTCAATGCGCAGACGGCGTCAGCTTCGGTGAATTTGCCCATCGTCGACAATCGAGTCGCGATGACATTGAGCGGCCAGTATTCGAAAGACAATGGCTTCGGGCGAGATCTGTCGAACGGGGCAAACTTGCAGGACATGCAGAGTGAGGCGTTTCGCGGGGCTCTCAGGCTTGATTTGACGGATAAGCTGCAAGTTGTGGTGCGTGGAGAGTGGGCGCACGCGGTCTCGACTCAGGAAATCGAGGATCTCGTCTACGTTGTGCCGGGTTTCAGCATCGCATCGGCAGCTGTCGCTGCCCAGATTGGCGCGCTCACACCTGCGGATTACGGCATCCTGGGCGGATTGCTGACCACGGGGGCCCCGCCCGCGGGCTCTACGCCGCAACAAATCGCCGCGTTTTTCAATGACGTGAATAAAGGACGTACCGCTTTTGCAAGCAATATCTGCCCGGGCCGACAGTGTAGGAATGTTTCATATCCACTCGCTTCGCAGCTAGCGCCATTCGGACTGGCCGGTTCGGTGCCGTTCGGACCGAAGACAACAGTAGACTTGTCCACCGCCTCGGTGGTCGCCAACTATCAGTTCTCTCCGAATCTTTACTTGAAGTCGATTACGGCATATCAGGAGACGAAGCGAGGGACCGTTGCGTCCACCAGCGCAAGCCCCTTTCTACTGATCGACGGCATTGGCGATGAGCAGGATCCGCAACAGCTGACCGAAGAGCTCCAACTCGGGGGCAACGCACTGGACGATAAGTTCAAATGGGTGACGGGATACTATTACTTCCATTTAAAGGGGTACGACAACGGAATAAATACCGAGCTCGTGCCGTTCTTGCCAAATCCGATCTACAATCTGAGCCAGTTCAAGGACACCAGCAATTCGGTGTATGGGCAGGGGACCTACGCGCTCACGTCCACTGTGAACTTCACCGCGGGCGTACGCTACACTTCCGAGAAAACCAACCTAACTCTTGAAAACCACAACGCCGTGGTGTGCCAGGTTGACGGTGTACCGGCGACCGGTGCGCCCTGCATCAATAGTTTCGGCAATTCCTTCTCGAATACTTCGTACACCGCCGGATTCGATTGGCAGGCATTGGATCGAGTTTTGCTCTACGCCAAAACGAGCAGCGGCTTTCGAGCCGGCGGCACCAATCAGCGAAGCGATCCAGCGCTGCCCTATGCTCCCGAGACGGTGACCGACTACGAAATCGGCGCGAAATCCGACTGGTTCGACCGCCGGCTGCGCGTCAATCTGGCGGCTTACCATTCCAACTATAAAAATATCCAACGCTCTGTCTACGTCAATGAGGCGCAATCGTTCGTGACCGAGATACAGAATGCCGCTTCTGCGAAGATCAACGGGGTGGAGTTGGAAATTACGGCACGGCCGTTGAATGCGCTGACGCTGTCGGCATCGGCGGCGTATACCATGCCGAAGTACAGCACTTATACAGGGTTTAGTTCGACCGGTACGCCGGTCGATTTATCGGGCAATGCGTTTCCGAATGTATCGCGCTGGCAGACAGGTGCATCGGGAACGTATACGCTTCGCGATGGGCTCGGCGCGCTGGACACGACAGTCGATTTCTCCTATCGCAGCAAGGTGGACTATCAGCCTGACGGTCATGATGCGAATTCCGCGCCGTATACGATTCAAGGAGGCTACGGTCTGCTCAACGCTCGGATAACCCAGGAAATTGCCGCTTGGAATGCGAAAGTCTCTTTGTGGGGAAAGAACATTGCCGACCGGCACTATATAGCCGGCGCGAACGATTTCTCGACGCAATTGGGTTATGCGTACACCATTCCGGGATTGCCGGCAACATACGGGGTTGAGATCGAGAAGAGTTTTTAAGCGAGCCCAATCCGGCCAACGCAAAGGAGTTGGTACCATGACGATTAAAACCATCAAGTCGTTTTGCCGAAGCTGCGCCGGTCACTGCGGCATGGAGTTCGACGTAGAGGGTGGGCAAATCGTCAAGGCTCGAGGCGACAAGGAACATCCGCTCACCAAGGGATATTTCTGCGTCAAAGGCATGGCCAGCGTGGACCTACACAACGGGGTTGGTGCGGACCAGCGCCTGAAGATGTCGAAGAAGCAACTGGCCGACGGCAGTTTCGTCGACATAGATGCCGAAGTGGCCATGGACGAAATTGCGTTGCGGCTGCGCCAAATCATCGATACTCATGGGCCGGGAAGTTTGGCGGTATGGACCGGCACGACCAGCTATATGGGTTCCGGCATGCTGACTACCCAGAGCATGCTCAAGTCGCTGATGTCCGAGATCGGAACTCCGCATTTGCTCTCGGCGATGACGCTCGATCAATCGGCGAAGTGGGTGACCATGCTACGCATGGGCGCCTTCGCGACGGGAAAGCGGTTTATTTCGCAGAACCTCGATGTCTTGATGCTCATTGGTACTAACCCCGTGATCTCTCACCAGGGCACACCGCTGAACTCGGCCAGCGGCTGGAATCCAGGCAAGGCGTTGCGCGATGCCAAGCGCAACGGCACCAAACTCATCGTCGTGGATCCACGCAACACGGAAACCGCGCGGATGGCCGATATTCATCTGCAGATCATCCCGGGGCAGGATGCCGCGCTCATGGCGGGATTGATCAAGATCCTTCTCGACAACGGTTGGCATGACAAGGAATTTTGCGACCGGTTCGTGGCTCAGTTGGACGTACTGCATGGAGCGGTTGCCGAGTTCGACTTGCAAAGTGTCGCGCGACGTACCGGGTTGTCGGCGGAGTTGATCGATCGGACTGCGCAAATGCTGCGTCATGCAAAGAAGGTGAGTATCGGCTCGGGTACGGGCCACAACATGGCTTCGAACTGCAACCTCTCGGAGCATCTCACCGAGGCGCTGAATGCCATCTGTGCCGGGTACAAGCGTGCCGGAGAGCCGGCAGCGGCCGGTTTTATCAATATCAATTGCGCGAAGGAAGGCGTCTATCCGCCTACACGGGCTTGGGAGAGCGACGGTCCCCGTTTTTCATCGGAACGAGCGGGACGCATGATGGGCGAATTTCCGGCGGCGCTGCTGCCGCTGGCAATATTCGAAGGCCAGATCAAAGCGCTGATCGTCGTGGGCGCGAACCCGGCGGTCTCCATTTCCGATCCGAAAAAAACGCGTGCCGCGCTGGAACATCTCGATCTCCTCGTGACAGTCGATCCGCGCATGACGGAAACGAGTGAACTATCGGACTACATCATCGCGCCTGCATTGCCCTACGAGAAGCCCGACATCGCAGCGCTCACCGAATCGTGGGGAATGGTGCCGATCATGCAGTACACCCCGGCGGTCCTCGAAATGCCGAAGGGCGTGATCGAGGATTGGGAGTTCGTTTGGGGGCTTGCCAAAAGGCTTCATGTTCAACTCACATTGAAGATCGGGCCGTACGGCGCGGAATACGGACTGATCCCGGGCGGCCTTAAGGTGGACATGCAAAACAAGCCCAATGTCGATGAGTTTTTTTCCTGGGCCTACAGCAATGCGCCCGTCAGTTATGCCGATCTCAAGCGGCAGGCGTGCGCCATATCGCCGGACGTGGCGCCCGTGCCTATTCAGCCTGCGGATAAAGAAAATACGGCTCGGTTGGATTTGATGCCTGATGATGTGCTGCAAGAACTGCACGAGTATATGCGCAAAGCGGCCGATGCAAATTACGGCTATCTGCTGTGTTCCAGGCGCTTGTTGGAGATCATGAATAGCTCTTTCCGATTGAATGAGCGGATCAGAGCTCGGTACAAGACCAATCGCTTGTTCATGAATCCAGAAGACATTGCGGCCGCCGGTCTGCAAGACAGTCAGTCGGTCGAAATTCAATCGAAGCACGGAAAAATCTCGGGCCTTCTAGCGGCCGATTCGACACTTCGCCGGGGTGTGGTGTCGATGACGCATCACTGGGCGGCAGACGAAGCTTCGCGCGACGGGCATACCGCCAATCTGATTTCTATCGAGCCCCGTGAACTTTCGACAATCAGCTACATGCCGCACCAATCTGCCATACCGGTCAACGTCAAGTCGTTGTGAGCGGCGTCATGGGCGTTCCTATGCGCCCATCAATATGCCCTTTGACAGCACTTGGAGGGGAAGTTTCTTACCATGCGTCGAGGCAGTTGCATCAGATCAAAAATCCGCCGTCGACGGCGAGCCGTGCGCCGGTCATGTAGGAGGCTCCCTCGCCGAGCAGAAAACAAATGGCACGCGCGACCTCTGCGGGTTGTCCCAGCCGCCGTTGCGGAATGAAAGCCGTCATTTGATCGACCATCCCTCGATTGCTGTCCAACATGGGCGTATCGATGACGCCGGGCAGCAATTCATTGATACGCACTTTGTCCGCGGCATAGTCGTGGGCGGCGGCGCGCGTGAGTCCGTGAATGCCGTGCTTGCTCGCCGTGTAGGGAGCGTGTTGCGACAGGCCGCGATCGCTGAACACCGAGGAGACGTTGACGATCGAGCCGCCGCCTGCGGCAATGATGGCCGGGATCTGAAATTTAAGTCCGAAAAATACACCGCTCAGATTGATACCGATGGTGTCGTACCAGCTTTCCACGGACACGTCAGCGAGCTTTTGCGTGCCGCCGTCGACTCCGGCGTTGTTGACCGCCAGATGCAGAGCGCCGAACGCCGCGACGGTTTCGCGTACCGCGCTTTCAACGTCTTTTGCATTTGCAACGTCGCCCGGCAGGACCAGCACTTCGCCGCCATTTCCGCGTATGGCAGCAGCGGTCTCCTCCAGCGCTCCCGTGCGGCGTCCCATGAGCGCCACTGACGCGCCGCGTGCGGCCAGTTCGCGTGCGGTAGCGGCGCCGATGCCGGTTCCCGCGCCGGTAACGAACGCCGAACGGCCGGAAAACTCAGCGGATCCAGTCATCTCGCGCCTCCAGGAAGTCAGTGAGCGAATTGCAACACCAGCGAAATTGCCGGAGGATTATACCCCTCTCCGGTAATAAATGACGAATGGTCATTTATGATGTGCCGGGATCCGCGCATGCGCCAAGTGATGAGCCGCAGCGGATCACCGGGCGGTGCGACTGAGTTCGAGATCTTCGCGAACCGACGCATTCGTCGCGAAGCTTGCCACGGCCGCTACCACGCATCCGGACAGCAAGATCATGAGGGAGTAGCGAATCGATTCCGCTCCAAGGGAGGGCCGCAGGTAATCGTTAAGAGCGCCCACGAATAGGGGTCCCAGACCATAGCCGAAGAGATTCAAGCAGAAGCCGATGATTGCCGACGCCATGCCTCTCATGCGCGGCGCGGCAATGGTCTGCGTCATGGCATGAATGGGCGATGCCCAGCTCGATATGAAGCCGACAGTGATGCAGTAATACCCGAAGGCCACGCTCGGGTCGCTGCTGAGCAGAGTCAACATGCCGAACGGCAGACTCAACAACATTCCAGCGCCCGTGACGCGCATGTACCAACGGACATCGAGTTGACCGAATCGGTCGGCTAGTATTCCGGATGCAATCGTTCCGACGAAAAGGCCGACGGCGGACGCCGCGCCGAGTTTCAAACCCACTTCTTTCGTGCTCATGCCGTGCACGCGAATAAAGAACGAGGCCGCCCAGAGTTGCAAGCCGTAATTGACGAATGCGCAGGTCATCGCCGAGACGGCCAGGTAGCGGTACGTTCTCAGCTTTGCGAGCCACAGAAGAGTCTCGCGCAACGGCGGCGCTTCCTGGGGGGCCGACCGGCTTTCGGACAGTCCGCGCGGAGGCTCAGTGACGGTAAAGCGTATGACCAAGGCGATGAGGAGACAGGGTGCTCCGGCGATGACAAAGACCGTGCGCCAATTGAAATGCGTGTTCAACCAACCGCCGAAAAAGAGCCCGAAGCCGATGCCGATCGATGCCGCTGCATTGAACATGCCGATGGCTCTGCCGCGCCGCGCCAGCGGATACAGATCCGCGATAATGGAATGCGAGGCTGGGTTATAACCGGCTTCGCCCAGCGCCACCCCCATGCGCGCGGCGGCGAGCTGGAAATAGGACTGTGCGAGGCCGCAGAGCATGGTCATCGCGCCCCATACGAACACGCAAACGGCGATGATGTTGCGACGCACGCCTCGGTCCGACCATCGGGCAATGGGCAAGGCGGCCGTGACATAGACCAGCGCAAACGACAGCCCGGTCAACAGACCCATCATGGTATCGCTGGCTTTGAACTCGCGTTTGATCGGCTCCATCAGAATACTGATGAGCTGTCGGTCGATCAGATTGATCGCGGCTACCACGCACAGAATGAGCAGCACGAACAGGCGCTTTGCAGGAAGCCATGAACTCGTTGCCGATTCCGTGTCAGGCGTCATGTTGGGCGATGAATTCACTCACGGCCGCAGTGAACAGGTCGTTTTCGTCGCCCGCGACCATGTGGGCCGCGCCCTGGACCGGGAGCCATTGTGCCTGCGGTATCAGCTGCATCAAATGCTCGACGCCCTCGCGGTTGACCACTTCGCTGTGGGCGCCGCTCACCAGCAAGGTCGGTATGCGGATTGCGCTTGCCGCAGCTTCCATGCGCGCAAGCATTCCCCGGTTTGCCCGTTGTTGAGAGCCGGCATGGAAGGCGGGATCCCAATGCCAGTAAAGACGACCATCGCTTCCGCGGCGCAGATTATTTTCGAGACCCTTGCCTGATTTCGGACGTTTGCGATGCGGCAAGTAGCTTGCGATGGCCGCGGACGCCTCGTCGATGCTCGCAAAGCCGCCGGAGCCCGCGGCCATGAAGGCGCGAATGCGGTCCAGTCCTTCGCCCGGCATGTTCGGCACGACATCGACCAGTACCAGTCCTCGGGCCAACGGTTCGGCATTTTCCCCGATGGCGATTAACGAGGCGATGCCGCCAATCGACGCTCCGACCAGAATGGGCGGTGCGAACGAGGGCTCGATTACTGCCAGAACGTCGCCCACGAAGGCGTCGATGGAATAATCGCCGTCGCTGGCCCAATCGCTGTCACCATGCCCACGCAAATCCAAGGAAATCACATAGTAGCCTTGGTTTGCGAACACGCCGGCTGCGCGGCGCCACGCACGCCGCGTCTGTCCCGCTCCTGGGAAAAACACGACCGGCGGGCTGCGCGAATCGCCCAGCACATCCGCCGCCAGACGCAGGCCGCCGGCCCCCGCAAAAAATGCGCCGTGCGTCGGACCGTCAGCGATCCGGCTACCAGACAAGAGGCAAGGATTCGAGGCTGAAGACGCCTCCGCCGTGGGCGTTGATGACCGCGCCGGGTTTTACTCGGAACGGCGGAATCGCCTTCAACCATTCTTCGATGCCGGATATGACCTCACGGCGAGCCAGATGCGAACCCAGGCAGCGATGCGGACCATAGGAAAAAGCGTTGTGGGGGTTCGGGCTGCGCGAGAACAGCACATGATTGGGATTGTCGAATTCGTGCGGATCGCGCGAGGCCAGAATGGTGGAGCAGGTTACGTTGTCGCCTTTCTTGATTTGCACGCCGGCAAACTCGACATCCCGAGTGGCATATCGATTGGTGTTGACGACGGCGTAGGCGCGGAACAGTTCTTCGACCGCCGACGGGATCAACGAAAAATTCTCACGCAAGCTGTCTTGATCCGACGGGTGTTCCGCCAGATGGCGGAAATGGAAGGCAAAGCTGTTGGTAACCGTGTCCAGGCCCGCAATGAACAGCAACACGCATATGCCGATGACTTCCGCGTCGGTGAGCGGTCTATCGTCGACCTTGGCGTTTACCGCAAATGTGATGAGATCGTCGGTCGGGTTTCGCCGGCGCTCGTCGATGAGCTCTTGCAGATAAAGGCTCACCTGCTGCATGGCCGCCGCCCGAGTCTGCTTGTCGCGCATGATGAGTGCTTCCCATTCCAAGAAGCGGGTCATGTTTTCCTTCGGAAGACCCATGAGATCGAGAAAAATACCGACCGGAAAGGGCTTGGCAAAATCCTCGACGAAGTCGCATTCGCCCTTGGCGGCGCACTTGGCCGCAAGCTCGCGAGCCAGATCACGCACCTTTCCCTCGAGCTGCTTCATGCGCGCAGGAGAGAAGATGGGGTTCATGATGGCTCGAAATTTCGGATGCTCGGGCGGATCCAATTCGAGCGGAATCAAACTGAGCCCCGAATTCGACCGCGTGATCTTGCTCGAGAAGGTGGCCGCGTCCTGCAACGCTGCGCGAATATCCGCTGCTCGCGTCAGCACCCAGGTGCCGGGTCCCGGCACGGCATTGTGATGCACCGGTGAGAAGAACACACGCGGTCCGGAATGGAGGTCGGCAACCGTCGTGTGCGGGTAGCTGCCCAGACCGGTTCGGAAATCGAATTCGCGCACGAGTTCTCGAGGAACATGGGCAGGGATACTGGCGTGGCCGGAATTGCGGTCCGTTGCCGATGACGCTTGCATGGTAACTCCCGACTTACGAAGCGTTGTAAATGTCTGCTGCGTGGCACGATATCGCCGTCGTGCCGACACAGTTGGAAATGCTATTACAAAAGTGACACACTATCAACTATTGGCGATCATCAGGCTTTCCGGCCAGGGGAAAATGCAATATGAAAGACACGAGAGTTTATCTGCTCGACTGCGGGACGATGGCGTTGGATCAATCCTATATGTTTCTGGATGCCGGCCTGACCGGCATGCGCCGTTTCCCGGTTTACGGTGTGCTGATCGATCACGCCGACGGGAAGTTCATTTTTGATACGGGGTTCGACGCTGCCCATATCCGGGGCGTCGCGCCGTTCACGGAGCCGCTGCAGTCGCAGGTTCAAACCATCCCTGCGCAGCTGAATCTTCTCGGCCTGCCTGCGCGCGAAATAACGCATGTGATCAATTCCCACTACCACATCGATCATTGCGGCGGCAATAAATATTGCACGCATGCGACGACGATTTGCCATCAATGCGAATTGGAAGTGCTCAAGTCACCGGGTCCCAAGGAAGAACTCGCGTACTCGGAAATCAGTTTCGCGCCGGATATCCGCAGCCCAGCGCGAGCGGCAGAGGCCGGCGCGGCGCCCGACATGTACACCCCTCGCTTCGAAACACTGTCCGGAGATCAAGAAGTCGCCAAGGGCGTCTTTCTGTTCGAAACAGTGGGCCATACGCCGGGGCACTACAGCCTGATGGTCAGGTTGGCCAATCGCAGACCCATGCTGTTCACCGCGGATGCATGTTACTCGCAAAGGAATCTCGACATGATGTGTATTCAGAGCGGCAATCACGATCCGGCGCTGGCCTTGCAATCCTTGCATCGCCTCAAGGCGCTGGCGGAACAGCATGACGCTGAGCTATTTTATTCGCATGATCCTGAGAGCTGGCCAAAGTACCAACGAGCTCCCGGCTACTATTCTTGAGGCGGAGCGGCTGTATCAAAGCCGCCGGCGGTGCGCACCGTCCGCCGTGTGCGATGCCGGCGGGTCATTCGAGCATTCTTCCCCCGTCGACGACGATCTCGGCGCCGGTGATGAAGGAGGCATCGTCGGAGAGGAGGAACACCACCGTCTTGGCAATTTCCTCAGGTTTGCCCATGCGTTTCATCGGCACTTTGGCCGCGATGCGCGCGGTTTGCTCCGGATTTGCCTCGACCAGCGGCGTAAGAATCGGGCCGGGCGAGACGGCATTGACGCGCACGCCGCGCGTTGCATACTCGATGGCCACCGAACGCGTCAGACCGCGCACGGCATGCTTGCTCGCCGTGTAGGCATCCAGCCGCGGCAGGCCAAGGTGCGCATAGATCGAAGCGATGTTGACGATCGCTCCGCCGCCGGCCGCTTCGATGGCCGGCAGTTGGTACTTCATGCCGTAGAAAATGGCATCCAGATTGACGTTGACGACCCTTCGCCAATCATCCACGGAGATATCGGGTAAGGCACCGAACATCCCGCTGATACCGGCATTGTTGACTGCGTAGTGAAGTGCGCCAAATCTCTCCAGCAGCTTCGTGACGATCGCTTCCTGCGTTTCGACGCGAGCGACATCGCCCTCGAAGACCATGACGGAGCCGCCATTTTCACGAATTGTCCGAGCCGTGGCCTCGGCGCCTTCGCCGTTGATATCGATGACCACCACGGCGGCGCCTTGACGAGCGAGTTCGATGGCCGTCGCGGCGCCCATGCCGCCGCCGGCGCCGGTGACCAGGGCGACTTTGTCTGCGAAGCGATTCTGGGCTATATCCGAACTTGCGGGTGCGGCGCTGCCTCTCTGGTCTAAATTGTCCATCGGCTCCCCTCTCGCTGGGACGTCGTTGATTAAATAATTTTCTGAATCGAATTCCAGATTGAATTTCCATGATAAATGATATAGCGTCAGTTCTACAAGTGCGCCTGGGAGGCACGATCAGAATGACGGCTTGCGCGGGGGCAGTATGTTGAAATTAGGGTTCATCGGGCTGGGAAACATGGGCGAGGGCATGGCGCACAATCTCGTGCGAGCCGGCTTCCCTTTGACGGTGCGCGATCTGCGTCCCGAACCCATCGCACGTCTCGAGGCTGCGGGCGCCGTCAGCGCGGGCAGTAATTTCGACGTGGGCCGCGCTTCCGACATCGTATGCATCGCCGTCTTCACCGAAGAACAGGTGCGGCAGACCTGCCTGCCGCAGGGCGATGACGCAGGTCTCATCGCGGGGCTATCGAAGGGCGGCATCATCGCCATTCATAGCACCGTATCCAGCAGTCTGAGCCGCGAGCTGACGCAACACGCGGCGGCGCGCGGCATCCAGATATTGGATGCAGCGATGACGGGCGGCGGCGAGGTTGCCGCACGCGAGGGTAAACTGACTTTTTTCGTCGGCGGCGACGCCGCAGCCTTCGAGCGGTGCACGCCCGCTTTCAAGGCGATGACGCAGAACTTATTTCACGTCGGATCGCTCGGCGCCGGCGCCGCGGCCAAAATCATGAGTAACTTTCTGGCGATTTCCAACACCATCATCGTACGCGAGGCATTGCGCCTGGCGCGCGGCTTCGGGATTCCGGAAGAGACATTACTGGACATCGTCAACAGCGGCGGTGTCGGTTCGAGCTGGGTGAGCAACAACTGGCAGCGCATCCGCGATCAAGAGGCGAACTACACCACCGGCAAGGCCGGCATGGTGGCCATGGCGAGCAAGGACCTGTATCTGGCACAGGCGCTTGCGCAAGAAACCCACACCCCGATGCCGGTCCTGTCCTTTCTGGTCGAGAAGGCGCTGCCGGATTTGAGCGCCAACAGTCTCACCAGCTGAGTTCAGCGCAGGCACCCGCCCATGAGTTCTTTTTGCATTGGCGTCGATGTCGGCGGCACTTTCACCGACGTCGTTTTGTCCGACGGCGCGCAGGTCTGGCGGGCCAAGGCGCCGTCGAGCACCGCAGCGCTGGGCGAAGGCGTCATCGCTGCGTGCCGGCTGGTGGCGCAGCGCGCGGGGACCTCGCTCGAAGCATTGCTGCCGCGCGTGGCGCGTTTCGGGCTCGGAACCACCGCCGTCACCAATGTCATTGCTGCACGCACCGGCCGCCGGGTCGGCTTGGTGACCACACGAGGCTTTGAAGACCTGGTGCCGATTGCGCGCGTGCGCCGTGTGCCGCGCGACGGCTGGTTGGTGCCGCCCGATGGCCTCATCGACCGCGATTGGATCGTGGGGGTCATCGAGCGCATCGATCGTGACGGAAAGATTCTGCAGGCGCTGGATCGCACCGAGGTCGTGAGCGCCGCACGTCGGTTGATCGAAGAACAGCGCGTCGAAGCCATCGCGGTGTCGTTCCTATGGTCCTGCGCCAATGCCACCCATGAGCAGCAGGCGGTGGAGGCGATTCGTGCCGAGTTGCCGGATATCGCCGTGGTGTCCGGCGCCGCCCTGCATCCGGTGGTGCGCGAGTACGAGCGTACGACCTTTGCTCTGTTGAACGCTTATACCTCAGGGTCGCTCAACGGCGTCGAATCCTTGGTCGACGAACTGAAGCATCTGGGTCTACCTGGATTACCCTTGCTGGTGCATTCCGGCGGCGGCTCGATTTCCGTCGCCGAGGGCCGGCGCGCGCCTGCGACCTTGGCCGAATCCGGGCCGGCCGCCGGCGTCGTCGGTGCGCTGGCCGTGAGCCGTGCCGCGGGAGTCACCGATGCGGTGGCTTGCGACATGGGCGGCACGTCGTTCGACATGTCCATCATTCACAACTCCGAGGCCTTACGGCGCACGCGTGGTGATTTGATGGGAATCTGGACGGCCTTGCCCATGGTGGATATCGAGTCGGT
>Ga0137412_10000021_pt1 | contig 75639 bp, 73 predicted proteins | sample CZODoug2_1_16fun_FD_122160 | JGI IMG/M metagenome (GOLD analysis project Ga0137412, IMG submission 122160) | Vadose zone soil fungal communities from Angelo Coast Range Reserve, California, USA - CZODoug2_1_16fungal (Hybrid Assembly) | ecosystem: Environmental > Terrestrial > Soil > Vadose zone...
GCGTCGTCCAGTCCTTCGGCCTCGGCCTGCTGCTTCACCAGCATTGACCCCGGCACCACCATTGCTCGGACGCCGTCGGCGACCCGGCGGCCCGCCACCACGGCCGCAGCGTTGCGCAGATCCTCGATGCGCGAGTTGGTGCAGGATCCGATGAACACGCGGTCGACCTTGATGTCGGTCATCGCCTCGCCTCCGCGCAAACCCATGTAGGCCAGCGCCTGCTCGGCCTGCGCCGCGTTAGCGTTCTCCTCGACCGTGGGCACGTGCCCGCTGATCGGCACGCTCATGGCCGGCGTTGTCCCCCAGGTCACGGTGGGTTCCAACGACGAAGCGTCGACGCGCAGCACGCGGTCGAACACGGCGTCCTCGTCGGTGGTGCAGCTGCGCCAATCGGCCACGGCCGCGTCCCAGAGCTTTCCCTGCGGTGCGAAGCGCTTCGGCCGGAGGAACTCGAACGTGGTCTCGTCCGGGGCCATGAGCCCGGCCCGGGCGCCGGCTTCTGCCGACATGTTGCACAAGGTCAACCGGCCCTCGACCGACAGGGCCCGAACGGTGGATCCGCGGTACTCGACGACGTGCCCGGCTGCGCCGCCGAATCCGATCCGATGCACCACACCCAGGGCGAGATCCTTGGCCGACACTCCCCGGGGTAGGACGCCTTCGACTTCAACCGCCATTTGCTTGAGCGGCTTCAGCAGCAGGGACTGCGTCGCCAGGACGTGTTCGACCTGGGTGGTGCCGATGCCGAAGGCCAGCGCGCCGAGTGCCCCGTGCGTCGCCGTATGGCTGTCGCCGCAGGCGATCGTGATGCCGGGCCGGGTCAAGCCCTGCTCCGGGCCGAGCACATGCACGATCCCTTGGTGTGGCGATCCCAGCCCGAACAGGGCGATGCCGTGGCGTTCGCAGTTGGCACGCAGCGCCTGCCGCTGGGCGACCGCCAGCGGATCGGGATCCCGTTCCGGACGGGCCCGAGTCGACACGGTGTGATCCATCGTCGCGACAGTCTGCGCCGGCCGCCGGACCGTCAACCCCCGCTCATCGAGCCCGGCGAACGCCTGAGGGCTGAGCTCGTGCACCAGGTGTAGGTCCACGTAGAGCAGATCACGCCCGCGCTCGTGGGCGACGACATGCCTGTCCCAGATTTTCTGGGCGAGCGTGTGGCCGGTCATCGACCGGCCGCCTGCTTGGCTGCGACGGCCGGGAGCCGCTCCAGGACGGCGTTGCCGAACTCGGTGGTGCTGAGTGCGGGCCTGTCTGTAGCGAGGTCGGCGGTCACCTGCCCGTCGGCGAGGGCGGCTCGTACTGCCTCTTCGACCAGCGTCGCCTCACGCGGCATCTCGAGGCTGTGCCGCAGGAGCATGGCGGCGGACAAGATCGCCGCTGCCGGGTTGGCCGTTCCGGTCCCGGCGATGTCCGGCGCCGCGCCGTGCACCGGCTCGTACAGGCCGAACCCGTCGCCGCGAACGCTGCCCGACGGCAGCAGGCCCAAGCTACCGACGACGCCGGCGATCTCGTCGCTGAGCACATCGCCGAACAGATTCTCAGTGACGATCACGTCGAATTGCTGTGGCCGCAGGACGAGCTGCATCGCGCAGTTGTCGACGTAGAGATGTTCGAGCGCCACATCCGGATAGTCGCGGGCCACCTCGGTGACAACATCTCGCCACAGCTGGGAGGCCTCGAGGACGTTGGCCTTGTCGACCGAGGCGACCCGGCCGCGCCGGATGCGCGCCTGCTCGAAGGCCACCACCGCGATCCGGCGCACCTGGTCGGCCGTATAGCGCATCGTGTTCCACGCCGTGTCCACGCCGGCGACGATTTCTCGGCCTCGCTGGGGGGAGAAGTACAGGCCGCCCACCGCCTCGCGGACCAGCATGATGTCGACGTCAGGATTCCGGAGCGGTGACGCACCCGGCACGAGCGCGACCCCAGGCCGAAGGTTGGCGTAGAGATCGAGGTCGTGGCGTAGCCGGAGCAGGCCACCCAAACCAGGATTCAGCTCGGCCGGCAGGCTGTCCCAGCGCGGGCCGCCGACAGCGCCGACGAGCAACGCCGCGCTCGTCCGGCAAATCTCGAGCGTCTCGGCGGGGAGCGGGGTGCCCCGTTCGTCGATGGCCCGTCCGCCGAGCAGTCCTTCGACGATCTCCACATCACAGCCGCTCGTCTCGGCGACGGCGAGTAGCACGCGCACCGCCTGCGCGGTGACTTCCGGACCGACACCATCACCGGGCAGCACGCCTACCCGGACCGGCTGGGCCGCTTTCTGGCTCGTCACTCGAAACCCCCATCCGTCGATCAACCGCTGATAGCAGCTCTACTCTCTTGCCATATCGACACTCTGTCAATATGATGCGTCGTCAATACGACGATGAGCCCCGAAGCGACCTGCGTGGCGTGCTAGTTACCGGAAGCCGAGCGCCAAGTCGATTCCCGGTCTTACCCGATAGCCGAAATTGCCATCGGCGAGCCAGAAGTCGCGCCGTAGTTCTCGCCGCTTGTGCACCGTGTCGGCGAGCGCCTTCACTGCTGAGAGGATTCGCATGAACACTGACAGGTCTGCCCGAGGTGTCCGGTGTGGAGCTACCCGAAAGCGTGGGACGACTGGCCGACGCGTCAGGCAGTCGGCACTTGCCGTCGCGGTCGCCGTGCTCGGTGTGGCGATGGTGGCGGCGTGTTCCTCGTCGGACTCGAAGAGCGGCGACCCGCGATCGCCGGCGACCTCTGGCGCCAACCCCGCGGCGGCTGGTGGCTCGCCCGCACCTGCCGGCGATCCGATCACGATCGGCGCGATCGAGTCGACGAGTGGCCCACTGGGCAACCCGTTGTGGGGGACCATCGCCGACGTTTGGGAGAAGTGGACGAATGCTCATGGTGGCCTCAACCGCCATCCGGTCAAGGTGATCACGCGCGACAACGCCGGCGATCCCGCGAAGGCGCTGAGTGCCGCGAAGGAGCTGGTGGAGAAGGACCACGTCGTGGCCATCGCCGGATCGATCGCCTCCGGCGGCGCGTCGATCGCGTCCTACGCCAACGACGCGAAGGTGCCGGTCGTGGGCGGCCAGGTTGCCGGTATCGGCGGGCCGTACCTGTTCCCGTCGCAAGTGGACATTGTCCCGTCGCTGGCCGGCGCGACCAAGATCGCGAAGCAGTCGGGCGCATCGAAGTTTGCGGCCCTGATGCCAGCCGGCGGTCCCATCAGCCCCGATCAGACCAGGGCCGTCTTCTCGGACGCGGCGAAAGCGGGCGACCTGACGTTGTCGTATTTCGCTTCTCTCTCGCCGGCGGCGCCGGATTACTCGGCACCTTGCCTGGCCCTGACTGCCTCAGGTGCTGAGTCGACGTTCGTTTCGGTGTCGCCGACAGTGAACCAGAAGGTCATCCAGACTTGCCTACAACAGGGATACAGAGGCTCGTTCATTCAGAATTCGGTGTTCTTCCTCTACCCGAACACCGATGGCGGCACTGCGGCGAAGAACTACAGCAACGCCAAGATGTACGTGGAAGACGCCGTGTGGCCCTGGTACGACCAGAGCACGCAGGCCCAGAAGGACTACTTCGCCGCTATCGCGCAGTACGCGCCGGGGATGCTGACCAAGACGGGCTACGGCCCAGCGGTCCAGGAAGCGTGGGTCGGCTTCCAGCTGTTCGCCGAAGCGGCGAAGCTGGGCCAGCTCGGACCGAAATCGACCATGGCTGACGTAGTCAACGCGCTTTACCAGATCCACGACGACGATCTCGGTGGGTTGACCGGACCGCTTACCTACAACCGTGGCGATCAGAAGCACGCCAGCAACTGCTATTTCGTGTCGCAGCTGCAGGACAGGAAGTGGGCGGACGCGTTCGGCGGCGCCGCGCAATGCGTCGGCGCCTCGTGATGCCGCTGAGCCAGCAGGCGGCAATGGCGCGCCACGATGAATTGCAGGCCATGCACGTGTCCGACCGGCACGCTGCGCGGACCGTGGACTCCCTTGCCGCTGCCGACTGGTCGGCTCCCTCGGTCCTTCCCGACTGGAGCCGGGCGCACGTGATCGCCCACCTGGCCCTGAACGGGGCCGGCCTGGCGCGGGCGCTCGAAGGCGTCCTCGCGGGCAATCGGGTGCCGATGTACGTGTCGGGAGCCTCGCGCGACGCCGATATCGCCGAACTCGCTGCCGCACGGCCGGCGCAGATTCGTGCGCGATTTGCCGCGGCCACGTCGTGGTTCCAGAACGTCGCCGACGAGCTGACCGACGAGCACTGGGCGACGGGTGCAGTGCTTCGGGTGCCGGACGGACCAGAGTGGCCCGCCGCGGAGGTGCCGGTCGCGCGGCGCCGGGAGGTCGAGATCCACCACGCCGATTTGGGGCTGGACAGGTATACGCCGCATCAATGGCCGGTCGATTTCACGACGACGCTGCTGGACTTGGCGACAGCGAATCACGGGGCGTCCGGGCTGACGCCGCCCTTCATGGCGTATGCGGACGACCTCGATCGGACCTGGGTGATCGGCGACCACTCGGGCGGCACGGTCCGCGGCGCCGCAGCTGATCTCGTCGACCGCGTCGCCCATCTGGACGCGCTAGAGGTCGTTCCAACCTGTCGCTAACACTCGGTCGCGCAGCGGCGCGGTAGGTCGCTTGGGAAGCGGTAGGTACGCCAGCTCGTGGGCGTCCGAGCGGCTGAGGCCTAGGGCCCGGAACACCATGACGGATTGCTCTGACAGCTTCGCCGGCGACGGCCCGTCGACGAGTGCGCTGTGCATTATCGCGATCATCAGCCCCATGCCGATGTCCGCTGCCGTATCCAACGAGTCCACATCGATAGTGCCGTCTCGGTCGGCCGCCGTCAGATCCGACAGGACTGCCGTTCGCATCTCGCGGCCGAAGGTTCCGGACCAGTCCAGGGCCTTGAAGAGAATCGGGCCGAGCGCGGGATCGCCGATCGACCGAAGGATCCCGTAGCGAAGGCTGAGCGACATACGCACGAGTGGTGTAGCGCTGTGGCCAAGCAATTCGTTCTGTTCGAGCCTCACCTGGCTCCAAATAAGATGCGAAATACGCACTAACAGATCGTCCAAATGGGCTGCGTAGGTATAGAAGGACCCGCGAGACAAGCCGGCGGTTTCGGCAATCCGATCGATCGTCAGCGAATCGACGCCCTCATTGTCAACGATTGTGAATACGGCAGCGAGTATGCGGCGGCCGGTGCGGCCACGCCGTTCCCGCCCCACTCGCGTCCGATGATTCTCGCTGGCGTCTGGAGCGGCAACGGCCATGCCTTCAGCACTGTCAGTCGGCGAATGCGATATCGGTTCTGTCATGTCGTCTCATCCTGGGGTGGACCATCTCAGACACCATCATGCTTGTGCATGCGAGACCTTTCCGAGCGCGAATGCTACGGCATCGGGGCCGCCCGGGATGTCGTGCTCATCCACCCTCGTTCGCGCCTTCGCGCTGAGGTGGTCGCGACTCGGTAGCCGATTGGGTGTAGGGCGAGGCGGCCGCTGCTCGGTGTGCTGGTCGACCACGACACCAGCCAGGCAGCCGCCCGATCCCGCACGAATCCGCCAGCTCCCACGTCTTGCCATATCGACACACCGTCAATATGATGCCATGTCAAGGTGATCAGTCAATGGAAGGTTCTAGTGATGGCGGTGACATTGCCGGTAGCGACTGCGCCCCGCCGAGGGGCCTACGGTCGCCGTGGCGCGGTGTTGGACGCCGGCCGCGCAGACCGTGCCCGGACGGGCAACGAGAACGGAACCGCATGATCCGCACGCTGCCGAACACAACATCGGTTGTCGAAAAGTCGCGCGTTGAGGGTGATGGGCGTGAGGCGCTGGTACCGATCACCATGACCTTTGCGACGGGGGATTGGGGTAAGCCGCGGCCCGGGATCGTATTGTTCCCCGAAATATTCGGCATAAGTGACTTCATTCTCGACACCGCGCACGACCTCGCCCGATTGGGATATGTCGTGGCTACCCCGGATCTCTACCACGGGAATAATGCTCCGTCGGTAGCGCGCGGGGACGTTCGGCAGGCGATGAAACAAGCGCTGGCGATCACGCCTGAGACATCGGCAGTCGATACCGAGGCCGCAGTTGCGATGTTGCGGGCCCATCCGGAAGTGGATAACGAGCGTCTCGCCGCCATGGGCTACTGCATTGGCGGATTGCTGAGCTATGCGAGCGCCGCCCGTGGGCCGGCCCACCTCCGAGCCTGTGTGATCTTCCATGCGAACGGGTTGATGGGAAAGAGTCCGCATCCGGCGTGGCGCAACGATCTCTTGCTTGAACTCGGCCCGACCGATGCGCCGGTGCGGATGTTCTACGGCGGGAAGGACGACCACATCTCGACCGACTATGTGCGCACCGTCGACAGCCAGCTGGAAGCTCTTGGGGTGGACGTCGAGACGACCATCTACGAGGAGGCTGGGCACGGCTTCTGCAACAGCCAGCTCCCAACCTTCAGCGCCGGTGCGGCACGGGATTCCTGGCGCGCGGCTACGAACTTCCTGACCGAATCAATGGCCGACTCCACGAGAAGCTGATACGCCGTGGCAACTGAACTGTCTTGGCCAGGTCGCAACAACAGCGACACCCTGATCAGCGCCATATTCGACGTCGCCGCATCGGATCCCGAACGCCCGCTCTTCCAACCCGTGGACGGCGAAACGGTCAGCTATCGCGGCGCCGAAGAGCACATCTACTCGTGGGCGAACCGGTTTCGCGCACTCGGCGTCGGTCCGGGGGACCGGGTGGGGTTCATGCTGGGCGCGAACATCACGTCCGCGGTCGCCCCGCTCGGCGCGGCACTACTCGGGGCGTGGGAGGTTCCGGTCAACGCCGGATACCGCGGCGCGGTGCTCCGACACATAGTCGAGGACGCCGGGCTGCGGGTTCTGGTTGTCACCGCGCCGTCGCTTGCGATGATCGAGCAACTCGGCGAGCTGCCGGCCGGTCTGAAGCAGATCGTCGTCGTGGGGCGGCCGGGTGTCACATCCTTACCGGCTGACGTGGTTGTGCCCGTCGACCGCATCGATGCACCCGAAAGTCGTGAAGGCTTCACGTTACCGAAGCCGTGGGACGTGTCCGGTCTGATGTACACCTCCGGGACCACGGGTCCCGCCAAGGGTGTCGTGCTGCCATGGGGGAGCTGGACTGCGGCATTCGAGTTCATGGCCCACTTGTTCACCGAGGACGAGGTGCTCTATGCCCCCTTCCCCTTCTACCACGGCCTGGCTCGCGTCTCGCTGACTGCGGCGGCGATGCTCGGTGCGCGCGTGGTTGTTCGCGAATCGTTCAAGACCCAGCACTTCTGGGCGGACGTCGACACGTTCGGCTGCACCTTCACCGCGACCACTCCGACCGTGCTGCAGTGGCTGCTCAACGAGCCGGCAGGCGAACACGACTTGCACCACCCGCTGCGCCGGATCCTGGCCTACGGGCCGCAATTGCTGAAGTTCGCTGAACGGTTTGGCACCGAGATGAGCTCGATGTTCGCGATGACCGAGGTCGGCAGTGTCGTTGTGTACAACGATCGCGACCTTCCGCCCGGTACCTCGGGGAAGCCCCGACCCGACTACGACGTCCGCGTTGTTGACGAATTCGACCAAGAGGTCCCGGTCGGCGACGTGGGCGAGTTGATCGTTCGATCGGATCGCCCTTGGACGACGAATCTCGGCTACTACGGCCTGCCCGAAGAGAGTCTGCACGCCTGGCGCAACGGCTGGTACCACACCGGCGACAACTTCCGAGTGGACGACGACGGGTTCTACGCGTTCGCCGACCGGAAGAAGGACATGATCCGCCGACGAGGCGTGAACATCTCGTCGTTCCAGATCGAGAGTGCTGTGCTGGAGTACACGGCAGTCCATGAAGCCGCGGCGATTGGCGTGCCCTCGCCCGACGGCGAAGAAGACATCAAGATCTTCGTCGTCGAACAGCAGGGATTCACGATCCAGCCGGACGCACTGCACAAGTTCCTACGAGACGCGTTGCCGACGTTCATGGTCCCGCGCTATATCGAGATCGTTGCGGACCTTCCCAAGACGCCGGTGACCTTCCGTGTTCGCAAGCACCTTCTGCGCGGCTCCCCGCTCGAGGCGCGCGGCTGGGACGCGACTGTCTCCGAGGTGCAGGCCTGATGGACGGCCGCTATGTCGAGCGTGACTCGCTCATCGCGATCGACATGCACGTGCGACCTTGGGACGAGGAGTCGCTGGGCATCATGGGCGGTGGGCGAGCCGCGGCGATGGAAGGCTACTTCGGTCGGTATCCAGGCCCGGTCCCGCTGGACGACCTGGCCGACCAATACCGGGCGCGGTCGATGATGGCGGTCTTGCAGGTGTCCGACGATCAGACGACGAGCGGCCTGCCGCCCCAGTCCAACGACCACGTCGCGGCAGCCGTACGACGTAACCCTGACGCTCTGCTGGGATTCGGCGGCATCGATCCCTGGAAAGGTCGCATGGCTCTGGACGAGCTAACCCGCTGTAGTACCGAGCTCGGTCTGCGCGGGCTTTGCTTCAACGCCGCCCGCCAACAGTTCGACCCGAGCGACACGCGTTTCCATCCACTATGGGAAAGAGCATCCGAGCTCGGCCTCGTCTGCCTGTTTCACACAGGCATGGTCGGCATGGGAGCGGGTCAGCCCGGGGGAATGGGTATCAAGCTCAAGTACGCGAACCCCCTGCTACTGGACGACGTGGCCGCGGATTTCCCTCATTTGACGATCATTTCGGCGCACCCAGGTTGGCCTTGGGTGGGCGAGCAACTTGCGATGCTGCGGCACAAGGCCAACGTCTACATGGATCTGTCCGGCGTTGCCCCCCAGTATTGGCCCGCCGAAATCCTGCAACAGCTGAAACTAGTTCAAGACAAGGTGTTGTTCGGCACGGACTGGCCGGTGCTTACCCCGGAACGATGGCTGGATGAATTCGATGCTTTCGACATTAAGGACGAGATCCGGTCGAAGATCTTGATCGAGAACGCTCGGCGCCTCCTCACTCAGGGTCCGCCGTAGCGCGCGCGCGTCGCTGGGGTCACAGATCGTCCATCAAAGGATTGGAGCGTTCACTATGCCCGGCTCTGTCTACGTGAGACACGTAGCTGATCTACCGAGGGAGTCCCGGTACGAAGGTGCCTACCAACGCACGGGCGTCGTCATGGACGCGGCCAACCTCTCCTTCGTGTGGGTTACGCCCGAGGTCTACGAGGGCCACACCGACAAGGACGGTCAGGCGCCCGGGCACCATCACCCGTTCGACCAACTCGTCTACGTGCTCGAGGGCGAGATGCGGATGTGGATCGGGGACGAGGTTCACGACATCGGACCAGGAGATGTCTGCTACATCCCGCGGGACGTACCGCACGGCGGCCTCCCGATCAACGGCAAGCCCGTCCACATCATGGAAATCTTCGCTCCGATACGAACCGATTACCTCTACACGGCCGAGCATCAGCTCGCGTTCGGGCAACCCGAGCGTGAGTTCGACGGGTCGCGGGTCGACCGCCGGCCGATGTCGCAGATCCGGGCCGGGGTCCGTGATTCGCAGCTGACGACCCATCGACCTGATGCTGAGGAGGCGCGATGAACCGGCCGAGGAATTTCGTTCTCGTCCACGGAGCGTGGCACGGGGGGTGGTGCTGGTCTCGGGTCCGCGACCAGCTCCAGGATCGCGGCCACCGCGTCTTCACCCCGACTCTGACCGGGCTGGCCGACCGATCGCATCTGTTGAGCATCGATATCACGCTGGACACCCACATTGCTGACGTGGCCAACGTCATTGACTTGGAAGACCTCAACGACGTCATTCTCGTCGGACATTCATACGGGGGTTGGGTAATCTCGGGAGCCGCCGAGCGAGTGCTGCCGCGTCTGGCGTCCCTGGTCTACGTCGATGCCGCATTCCCGGACGACGGCCAATCTCTCGTAACCGACTTTGGTGGAGCGGCGTTCGAGGAACGGGTCCGAGCGATCCAGGGAGCCGGCGGGATCGGCATGAGTGGTCCGTCCGCCGCCGTAATGGGTATTGCGGACCCCGATGATCAAATGTGGGTCGATTCCAAGACGACCGAACATCCGATCGGGACGTACCTCACGACGATAGAGCTCACCGGTGGCCGCGAACGCGTCGCTCGGAAGACATTCGTGCTCGCGACCGGATATGAGGGAGGCAACATAGGTCGGGAGACGTTTCGAGGCACGCACGACCGCCTCGCGCAAAGCAGCGGATGGACAGTGCGACAGATAAAAAGCTCGCACGACATCATGGTCGACGCGCCACACGAACTGGTGGAAATTCTGCTGGAAGAGGCCGCTCAAGCGGCCTAACCCAGCCTTAATCGCAGTAGTTCGTGAACGTCTTGGGAATGGTGACGAATTCGGCTGAGGGGGCGCCATGCACGATTTGCTGCCGTATCTGATAATCGGGGTAACCAGCGGTTCGGTCTATGCCCTTATCGGCCTCGGTCTCGTGCTGACGTACAAGGTTTCGAACCTGCTCAATCTCGCCCACGGGGCGCTGGCCACCGCAGCGGCCTACACGTTCTACGCGCTACACGAGCAGCACCACATTGCCTGGCCGATCGCTGCACTGATCTCGGTGCTCGGTTGCGGGCTGGTGTTCGGCCTGGTCCTCGAGCGGATCGCGAACGGCCTGGAAGGAGCCGACCTCGCCTTGAAGATCGTGGCGACGGTCGGCGTGCTGCTGGTGATTCTCGGGATCTGTCCAATCGCCTTCGGCGACTTCCCGGTTCAGGTCCAGCCCTACCTGCCGGTTCACCAGGTGCACCTGTTCGGCGTCTTCGTGACCGTCGACAAGCTGATCATCGTGGCGCTGGCGGCGCTCAGCACGATCGCGCTCTACGCGTTCTTCCGGCTATCCCGGCTAGGCAAGTCGATGCGCGCCGTCGTAGACAACCCGAGGTTGCTGAGCCTGGCCGGGACCAACCCGACATCGGTCCGTCGAGCGGCGTGGATCATCGGCAGTTGTTTCGCCACGCTGTCGGGCACCCTCCTGGTCGAAACCCTCGGAAGTGTCGATGCGAGTGCGATGACTGCGCTGGTCATCCAAGCCTTCGCCGCCGCCGCGCTCGGTTCGTTCACCAGCCTCCCGCTGACCTACGTCGGCGGCTTGCTGATCGGCGTGGCGGCGAGCGTGACCCAAAAGCTCGTTGCGACATCGCAAGACAGCCTCGTCACTGCGATCCCGGCCGCGATGCCGTTCTTGATCCTGTTCTTGCTCATGCTAGTGATGCCCCGGGCTCGGCTCGCGGTGCGCTCGGCGGTGCCAAGGAAGATCCACAATCGTTGGTCGGCGCCGCGCCGGGTTCAGGTGGTCGGCGCGGTGGTGGGGCTCGCCTTTCTGGCCGCCGTGCCGACGTGGGCCGGCTACCGGCTCGGCAGCTGGACGGCGATGCTGACCTTTACCATCTTGTTCCTGTCGGTTGGCCTGCTGGTGCGCACGTCCGGACAGGTGGCGCTGTGCCACGCAACGTTCGCCGCGATCGGCGCGGTGGCGTTCTCCCATCTGGCCCACGGCGTGGGCATTTCGTGGATCCCCGCGTTGCTACTCGCGGGACTGGCGGCCGTGCCCGTCGGCGCGATCGTCGCCATCCCCGCCATTCGCCTGTCCGGCGTTTTCCTCGCGCTCGCCACAATGGGGTTCGGCCTACTCGCGCAGAGCATGTTCTACTCCAGCGACCTTATGTTCGGTACGGCTACGACGGGAATTGTCATGCCGCTGCCGCACCTGTCGTGGCTCACTGTCGATACGGCGACCGGCTTCTACTACGTCGTGCTGACCATTACGGTGATCGCCGCGCTCGTCGTCGTCGCGGTGGTGCGCAGTCGCCTTGGCCGGCTGCTTGCGGCGATGGCTGATTCGCCACGTGCGCTGACCACGTCCGGGGCGAGTGTCAACGCCACGCGACTGATCGTGTTCTGCATCTCCGCTTACCTGGCATCGATCGCCGGCGCGCTCTACGGCGTGTACCTCAGCGCGCCGAGTGGATTGTCCTTCGACCCGTTCAGCTCGGCGACATTCGTGACGCTGATCGTGATCATGGCTGGCCGAGCGCCGTGGAACGCATTGCTGGCCGCAGCGGGGTACTCGCTGATCAGCGCCTACTGGAATCCCTCCGGGATCACCAACTACCTGCAGATCGCCTTCGGCGGGACAGCGATCCTGATGGCGCTGTACCCGCCACCCGGCCTACCCGGACCGGTCCGGGCGTGGATCGACCGGCTGGGTGGACGAGCCGATCGCGCGCAACTCGGCACTACTTCTCAACCGGCCGAGCCGAACCGCTCGAGCCGGCGAGTCCGGCCGTCCGAGCTGGTCATCCGTGACCTCACGGTTCGGTTCGGCGGGATCACCGCGGTTCACGGCCTGAAGCTCGTTGCCCCCAGTGGTCGGATCACCGGGTTGATCGGACCGAACGGCGCCGGAAAGACGACCACCTTCAACGCTTGCTCGGGCCTGGTGCGACCCAGCTCGGGCCAGGTCCTCTTCGCCGGGCGAGACGTCTCCAGGGCCGATCCAGCGCGACGGGCGCGTCTCGGGTTGGGCCGCAGCTATCAGCATATCGAGCTGTGGGACTCCCTGACCGTGGCCCAGAACGTGGCGGTTGGCCTAGAAGCCGGGTTGGCCGGACGGAATGCGATCCGCCAGCTCGTCTCGCGACGGCGTGACCGGCGCGAGATCGACGCAGCCGTCGTTGACGCGATCCAGCTGTGCGGGCTGCAAGCCGAAGCGGACCTGACGGTCGCGTCCCTGTCGACCGGTAAGCGGCGCTTGGTCGAACTGGCCCGCTGCCTGGGCGGATCGTTCAGCGTCGTGTTGCTCGACGAGCCATCGTCGGGCCTAGACCAGTACGAGACCGATGCGTTTGCGCGGATCTTGCGCCGGGTGGTCGACGAGCGCGGTCTGGGCATCCTGCTGGTCGAGCACGACATGCGACTGGTCATGGACATCTGCGAGCACATCTATGTCCTGGACTTCGGCGAGGAAATCTTCCAAGGCACCCCGGCCGAGGTCGCCGGATCGGTGATCGTGCGCGACGCCTACCTCGGGTCGGAGCTGCCGCCCCACGAGTTGGCTGGTGTGTAGCGAATGACTCTCTCGACCATCGACGAGCACGCACGGCTGGACCGCATTGGGCCGACGTCGCTCGAACTCAACGGCATTCGTGCTGGATACAGCACTGCGACTGTGCTGCGTGACGTTTCGATCGCGGTTCCGCAGGGCAGTCTGGTCGCGCTGCTGGGGCCGAACGGCGCCGGCAAGACGACCCTGCTCTCGGTCGCGGCCGGGTTGCTCCGGCCCGCGGCGGGCAACGTGCTGCTGAATGGCGTGGACCTGACGAAGCGACCGGCCCAGCGGCGACTGCGGGACGGCCTCTGCCTGATCCCCGAAGGGCGCGGGATCTTCCCGTCCCTCACCGTTCGCGACAACCTCAAACTGCTGGCGCCGCCGTGGAGTTCCGACGGTATCGACGCGGCCATCGAAATCTTCCCGGTTCTCGGGGAGCGGATCGCCCAGGTGGCGGGCACGCTCTCCGGCGGCGAGCAGCAGATGCTAGCCCTGGCCCGGGTCGTCCTGGCCAGGCCCAAGCTCGTGCTGCTCGACGAGATCTCGATGGGCCTTGCCCCGCTCGTCGTCGACCAGCTCTACGGCGTTCTGCAGGATCTGGCCCGAACCGGCATCTCGATGCTCATCGTCGAGCAATACGTCCAGCGTGCGCTCGGTATCTGCTCGTTTGCCTACATCCTCAACAAGGGGCAGGTCGCGTACTCGGGGCCGGCGGACGCGCTTGAGCACGACACGATCCTCCAGAAGTATCTCGGGACCGGGGGTTAGCTCTAGCGGTCCCCTTGGCGGTCACGCGTCGCCCGGAAAGGAGCTAGACATATCACTGACATGCTCTTGCCACGCGAGTGAGATGTTTATAACATGCCACTACTCGGCGGCGTGTCTCGGCGGCTACCGGGGAGGCAGCACCGGAGCGCTGCCTGGTGCACGAACGTCGCAGCAAGGCGGTGTCGTGCTGGCGCTCGAACAGACTCCATAGCTCGGGTCGCCTTAGGCATTGGCCATCTGGGCTCGGCTGAAGGAGCTACACACGATGAAGGTTCGTCGGTTCGGTATGACGGCGTTCGCGCTGGTACTGGTCGTCGGGGCGGCGGCCGCGTGCAGCAGTTCGTCGAAGTCGGCGAACGGCGGTGGTGGCGCCGAGGTCGTGGTCGGAGCGATCGGTGACTACTCCGGCGCCTACGGGTCGGGACAGGGCGGCATCCCCAAGGTGCTCGCCGCGTGGGAATCGTCGGTCAACGCCAGTGGCGGCCTCAACGGCCAGAAGGTCAAAGTCATCGCAAAGGATGCCGGTACGGCAACCGGCGCGAACGCGACTGCGGCAAGGGAGTTGATCGGTCGCGATCATGCCGTTGCGATCATCGACACCGATTTCGGAGATTCCGCGTGGCTGTCGTACGCGAGCACCCAGCATGTACCGGTCGTTCTCGGGTACCCCAGCACCACCGGCATGACGGACGCGAACGCGTTTCCGGTCATGGGTTCCACCGTCGCGATCGCTTACGCGTTGATGCAAACTGCCAAGACATTCGGCAACAGCGTGGGCGTCGTGTACTGCGCCGAGTCGTGTGGCCAGCAGTCGGCCCTCTTCCCCAAGCTGGCCAAGGCGGTCGGTCTCTCGGTCCCGGTCTTCCTCAGTGCCTCGTCGACGGCGCCGGACTATACGGCCGTATGCCGGGCGCTCGCGGACAAGAAGGTCGGCAGCTACCAACTCAATTTCGCGATTGCGACCGCCACGAGAATCGTGGACACCTGCTACCAGCAGGGAGTTCGCATCCCGACGGTGCTCGGCGGCTACTCCACATCGGTGGCGTGGAAGACGGACAAGGCCTTCGAGGGCTCACTCGCGGTGGACGGCGTAGCCCCGTTCTTCGCGTCGAACACGCCGGGACAGAAGGCTTACCGAACCGCACTGTCGAAGTACGCGAGCAGCATTCCGGGCACCACCGTCGATGACTCCTGGTCGTCGTTCGCTTGGGCGTCCGGGCAGCTGGTGGCGGCCGGCGCGAAGAACTCCACCGGCAAGCTCACCGCCGCGGCGCTCGCCGATGGGATGTATGCCCTGAAGAACGAGACCCTCGGCGGCTTGGTGCAGCCGTTGAACTTCGCCAAAGGCAAGCCGACGAACCTCACTTGCTACTACACCTGGAAGATCGGCAGCGGGAGTTTCGTCCCAGGAGCCAGCGGCGACAAGCCCCTCTGCGTATCCCCGGCCGAGCTGGCGCCCGTTTTTGCCGCACTTGGCAACGCACCGCACTGAAGCCGAGGGGTGGCAGCCATGCGCGTGGGTATGGATGAGAGTCCGGTCATCTTCGAGGCTGATTGCATTGGGGATACGTCTTCCGCGGAAGCCTCCGGGTCGAGTAGACGGACGGAACCGACGAGGTGTTTCGGGGCGCCAAGTGACGCGGGCCGGAACGCTGTGACGTCGGCGAGCCGGGAGGCGGAACACCGATGACCAGTTTCTCCGAACCCACCACGGACACGCGGACCGCGGAGTTACCGGAATTCCCCATGGCCCGGGACGCCGGTTGCCCCTTCGACCCGCCGCCGACGCTTCATGAGCTGCAGACCGAGACTCCCATCAGCCGGGTTCGGATCTGGAACGGCAGTTCGCCGTGGCTGATCACTCGGCACCAGGATCAGCGGACCGTGCTAGCCGATCCACGGCTGAGTTCGGATACCACGAACCCCGGCTACCCGTTCGAGTCCCCGGTCGTCGCCGAGAGCACGACTCAGGCCTCGCGTGGCGAGTCCGTCGCCGACTCGGCGCAGCCGGCCGCGCCGATCACGTCCATCAATATGGACGATCCGGAGCACGCCCGGCAGCGTCGGATGGTCACCGCGGCATTCGCAATCAGACGCGTGGAGGCGATGCGCCCAGCCGTTCAGGAAATCGTCGACGACCTGATCGACGGGATGCTCGCCGGACCCAATCCGGTCGACTTGGTCGAGGCGTTCGCGCTGCCGGTCCCGTCGCTGGTGATCTGCGAACTTCTCGGCGTCCCCTACGCGGACCATGACTTCTTCCAATCCCACAGCACTCGCCTGGCCCAGCGGACGACCACGCCGGAGCAGGCGGTTGAGACCTTCGGCGCATTGGCTACCTCGACCAGCTGGTCGGCGACAAGCTCGCGCACCCGCAAGACGACTTGTCGTCCACCTTGACCGAGCAGGTCTCCGCGGGCGAACTCACTCGGCGTCAGGCCGTCAACATGGCCATCTTGCCGCTCTTCGGCGGGCACGAGACGACCGCCAACATGATCGCGCTCGGCACCTTGGCCTTGCTGCAGCATCACGATCTGGTTGCCCGGGTGCGGGAGAACAGCGACGATCCGCGGCTAATCGCTTCGACAGTCGAGGAACTGCTGCGCTACCTAAGCATTACGCACGTCGGGCGACGCCGGGTGGCCCTGGAAGACATCGACATCGACGGGGTCACCATTCGCGCCGGCGAGAGTGTCATCGTTGCCAACGACATTGCCAACCGAGACCCGGCGGTCTTCGACGAACCCGACCGGCTCGACATTGACCGCAATGCCCGCCAGCACCTTGCCTTCGGGTTCGGCGTGCACCAGTGCCTTAGCCAGCCGCTGGCTCGGATGGAACTCCAAGTCGTGTACAGCACCCTGTATCGCCGCATCCCCACGCTGCAGCTGGCGACAGAACTCGACCAGGTGCCGTTCAAGCACGACGGACTCATCTATGGCGTGTACGCGATGCCGGTCACCTGGTGAAGACGAATCCCCTGCGGCGGGCAGGCCTTGCGGATTGAGGAGCGTGGCGGTTGGCTCCGGAACACGTGCTGGTTGTTGGGGCAGGTCTCGGCGGGGTCCGAACAGTGGAGCACCTGCGGCAGCTCAGCTACACGGGCCGGATCAGCCTGGTGAGGACAGAGGCGCATCCGCCCTACGACCGGCCACCACTGTTGAAGCAGCTGCTCGCAGGGGAGTGGGAGCCGGACCGGCTCGTGCTCGGAGACGCCGCGGCGCTCGCGGAACTTGGCGTGCAGACCTGCGTCGGTCACTACTAGAAGGAGCTCAGCGTGACGAGGTGCTGCGGTACGCAGCGATCCGTGTCGCTGAGTAGGTCACGCCGCTGTCAGTGCCATTCCCGATTTGATCAGTACCGCCTACCGCTTAAGGAGAAACGATGAAGATCGTCAGTTTCGGGCCGGCGCGTGCCGAACAGCCGGGCGTACTCGTCGACGACGACACGATTGTCCCGCTCGTACCGCTGTTGTACGACGCCGGCTACCCAGCTCTGTCCACCAACGCCATCCTGGCGCAGTTGTCGGACTTGCAGCCGGAGATAGCGAGTCGGCTCGCGGATGCACCGGTGACGGTCGCGGCTGCTGAGGTCCGGCTCGGTCCGCCCGTCTCGAAGCCGCCGAAGATCATCGTTCTCGGCGGAAACTATCGAGCGGTTCTGGAACAGACCAGTGGGCGCACGAACGCACCGATGCCCTCGGATCCGCTGCTCATCCTCAAGCCCTCGAATACCGTCATCGGCCCGCGTGACCCGCTCATCCGGCCGGCGCAGAGCGAGCAACTCGACTACGAGATCGAGATCGTGGTGGTGATCGGCCGTGGCGGATATCGCATCCCACGTGAACGCGCGTACGAGCATGTGGCCGGCTACATGATCGGCAATGACGTAACCGCTCGCGACATCCTGGCCAAAGACATAGCGCTGAACCCGATGTTCGCCCAGATCACGCGGGCCAAGGCCATGCGAACCGGCGCGCCCACGGGGCCCTGGCTTGTGACTACCGACGAGATCCCCGACCCGCACGAGCTCGAGCTACGGTGCTGGATCAACGGGGAGCTCCGCCAGGACGGGAGTAGCCAGGACATGATCTTGGATATCCCGGCGATTGTCGAGGACTTCAGCAGTATTCTCGAGCTTGAGGCCGGCGACATCATCTTCACCGGGACGACCACCGGTAGCGGCGCGTTTCAGAACCCGCCCGCCTACCTCTTCGAGGGCGACCTCGTGCGTATGGAGATCACCGGGCTCGGTGTCATGGAGACGCCCATCCTCGACGAGAAGCTGAGCTAGTTGGTCTGACCACACGGGCCGCTAAAGGTAGGTGCTGTAGATCCGCTCAGAAGTCTTGTTGGTCGGCAGTCGTTAAATATAGACTCTCTATATGACTCGGCAAGCTTCGCCAAGCGCGGCTGATCGTCCCGTCATTCTCGTGCACGGCTTCGGGTCGAGCACTGACGCGCTGTGGCGGAATGGGGGTTGGATCGACGACCTCGAGGCTTCGGGTCGAACGGTGATCGGTGTTGACCTCCCCGGGCATGGCGCCTCACGAGATGTCGTTGATCGCGACGTGGCCGACATCGTGATCGACGTGGCCGCCAGGCACGGGTCGGCTGACGCCATCGGGTTCTCGGCCGGTGCTTGGTCGCTACTAGGAGCGGCGGGAGAGCGGCCCGGCCTCTTCGAACGTATCGCCGTCCTGGGGGCCGGCGACATGATCCTCACCCAGGGTTTGCACGCCGCGGCGATGCAGCAGCCCATGGTCGAGATTCTGCGGTCGTCCGCGGAGCCGACGGACAATCCTCACGCGACAGAGATCCTTGCGCAGATCGAGAAGGCCGGCAACGACCGGGGCGCAGTGGCGGACTTCCTCGTGCAGGACAAGCGCTTCCCGACCCTCGATGACCTAGGTCAGATCACGGCCTGGACTCTGGTCGTCGAGGGGGGCGCCGACCTGGCTGGACCGTCCGAGCTGGTGAGGCAGACGATTCCGAATTCCGAGCGGCTGACCGTCGACGGTGCGGGTCACTTCGAGCTCCCCACCCTCGCTGAGTGCCGGAGCGCCGTCACGACTTTTATCAACCAAGGCGGTTGATGCCTGGGTGGTGAGCTGCGGGGCTCAACGGGCCCGGCGGCTTACTGTCATGCCCAAATAAATCGACACCCGAACCGCTATAAAAATATTTCACTGCCATCTTCTTGCAACATCACTGAGACACTCATAACATGCGTCTACCCGCTGCTAGGGAAGCCGCGAGGGAAACGCCGTTTAGGGCGGGTACACGAGACGCACGTCATCCGTCGTCTGCCATTCCTACTCTGGCTGGCTCTTGCGGCCGGCTGCGACAGAAGGGGCGTGTCTTAGTTGAAAAGGAAGAGCGCTGTACTGTGCGGCGCTGCGCTTGCTGCGACCGTGCTCCTTGGCGCGGCCTGCAGCAGTAGCAAGTCGCAGACGGGTGCTTCGTCGACCGGGTCGAGCAAGGACACGGCCAAGGCCGTGGGGACGCCGGTCAAGGTGTCGTTCATCGTCGATGAGAGCCAAGCGAAGAACGTCTCGCAGGCCGCGATCAGGGCCGGGATCAAGGCCGCTGTTCAGCGGATAAACAACAGCGGAAACGGCCTGGGTGGCTCCGGACACCCGATCGACCTGCAGACGTGTGTCACGAACTTGGATCCGAATCAGGCTGCTGACTGCGCTCGCCGGGCGGCGAACGACCCGTCAGTAGTGGCGACGGTCGGCAATGTTCTCACCGAAGACGAGAACTCGATCTTCGAGTCGGCCGGCCTGCCCGTTATCCCGGCATATCCCACGAATGCTGGCGACTTCAGTTCGCCGGTCGTCTTTTTGACCAATGGCGGCTCCGTTATTGCCGCGAGTGGTTCAGCCACGCTGGCGGTGAAGGATATTCAGGCCAAACGGGTGGGCATTCTCAATCCCGATTATGCGGTGAGCGTGAAGAATACTCAGTTCATTGATGCAACCTTGCAGGCGCTCGGGGCGCCGACCCTTATTCATCCGGTTCGAGTCCCGCTTACGGCTTCGGACATCTCGTCCTACGTAGCCTCGGCGGCTCAAGGAGTTGACGCGGTTCTATTACTCCTCCCGCCGGGCCAGAGCCAGCAGGCGTTGCTCGGCGCGCAGAGCCAGGGCATCAAGGTTCCGTTCGTCGAGCTTGGCCTCGCGCAGACGCCCGACTTGCTCAAGTCCGTCGGTGCCGCGGCCAATGGTGTGCAGGTAGCGAACTGGTTCCCGACCTCTGACGTCGAGGTGCCGGGTAACAAACAGTTCGAGGCCGACGTGAGCGCTGCCGGTGAGACGGACCAGTCCGGTGACGCCGCGAAGTCGGCCTGGCTTGCGTTCCAGTTGCTCGATCGGGCGGCGAAGGGCCTCACGACCCTGGATCGCAGCACCCTACTGAAGGGCCTGAAGGGCGCCACTGACTTCGACGGCGGTGGACTGACACCGAAACTCGACTTCAGCAAGCCAGGTCCGGACGCGAAGTTCCCGCGTGTCTTGAACTGGACCTACTTCGATGCAGCGATCAAGGACGGGAAGCTCGTATCAGCTGGATCGGGCTCCCTCGAGCCGATCCCGCCAACGCTCTAGCATGACCAGCCTCCTGCAGTTCGCACTACTCGGACTAGGAGCCGGTGGGGCGTACGCCATCGCGGCGGTCGGCCTGGTGCAAGTTCACCGCGGCTCGGGTGTTCTCAACCTGAGCCATGGCGCCTCGGCGTACGCCTCAGCCACGCTCTTCGTCTATCTGAACGCGGAGCACGGATGGTCCTTCCCCGCGGCTGCTTCGGCGGCCATCGGGCTGGCCACTGTAAGCGGTGTGCTCGTCCAATTCTGCGTGATGAGGCCGCTGCGAAGTGCGCCTGCCCTCGTTCGAATGCTGGCCACCCTCGGCGTCCTCGGGGTGGTCCAGCAGGGCGTTCCGCTGATCTTCGGCGACAGCATCTCCTTCCAGGTGGTCCGCTCCTTCTACCCGCAGGGAAGGCTCCGGCTCGGCGGCGACTCCCTGACGCTTCCTTATGACCGGATGATCGTCGTGGGGACGACGGTGGCGCTCGGCGCTGCCCTATGGGCTTTGCAGCGAAAGACCCGACTCGGTCTGGCGACCACTGCCGTGGCCGAGAACCCGGTCATCGCCGCATCCTTCGGCGTTGCCCCGAACCGGGTAGCGCTCTGGAACTGGGCCCTCGGGACGGCACTCGCCGGCCTCGCCGGCGTGTTGCTGCTCCCGATCCTCGGAGTGGCCTCGCCGCTGGGCTTCGTGTTCCTGGTCGTGCCCGCGCTGGCCGCGGCGATGATAGGTCGATTCGACTCGTTCGCGTGGACGATCGTGGGCGGTCTAGCTATCGGAGTAGGCCAGAGCGTAGTAACGCACTATCAAGTCACGGTCCTTCCGGTGAATCTGGCGAGCGGCTGGGCCGAGTCATTGCCGTTCTTGGTGATCGTCGCAGTACTCGTGCTGCGCGGGTCGCCGTTCCCGAGTCGGAGTGAGATCGTCGCTCGCCTGCCGCGGGTGGGGCGCCGGACGGTTAGTCTGCCGGTGGCCGCGGCCATAGCTGCCGTCGGCGCCGCTGGAGTATTGCTGACATCGGAAAGGACGGCCGGGGCGATTACCGCCTCTGCGGGTCTGGCGATCGTCGCTCTGTCGCTGTTCGTGCTCACGGGTCTCGCCGGACAGATCTCATTGGCTCAGATGATCATTGCGGGCATAGGTGCCATGGTCGCTGCTCGGCTGAGCCATGGGGTGGGTTGGCCGTTCCCGGTCATCGTGCTGGTCGCGGTGGTTGCCGGAGCCGGTATCGGCGTCATCTTCGCCGCGCCGGCGCTACGCACTCGCGGCCCGGCCTTGGCGGTCATCACCATCGGTATCGGGCTCGCCATCCAGAGCATCGTGCTCAACAACGGATGGTTCACCCTCAACGGTATCTCCGGCACGCCGATCCGCAGCCCGCACCTTGGTCCGTTGGACATCAACGGGTTCCAGCACCCGCAGCGGTACGCGGCTTTCGCTGTCGTGACCCTCGTGATCGTGATGTACCTGGCCGCGAACCTGCGGGCGGGACGTACTGGTCGGCGTCTGCTGGCCATGCGCAGCAGTGAGCGCGCCGCCTCGGCAAGCGGCATTTCGTTGACGCATCTGAAAATGACGGCCTTCGCGATCTCAGCGGCGATCGCATCGCTGGGTGGCGTGGTGCTCGCTTTCCGCGGCCTGGCGGTCACCTACGACGACTTCGATGTGCTGGGTTCCTTGAACGTCGTGGTGTTCGCCATCATCGGGGGCGTCGGTTACGCACTTGGTCCTGTGCTCGGCGGCCTGATGGCGCCCAACGGGCTGGTGTCCACGTTCTTCAGCAGCCTCGATTCCGTCGAGCGCTGGCTGATCGTTGGGTCCGGAGTGGTCCTTATCGTGACCCTCATAGCAAACCCGCACGGCATTGCGGCCAGCGGCGATGTGAAACGGGGATCTCGCCGTCGACGGCAGCGGCCGGTGAAGGCAGTATCGATCGACGAGCGTTGGCCGACTGGGGCTCTGTCGGTCAACGGCCTTCGAGTCTGCTACGGAAAGGTCGTAGCCGTCGAGGACCTTTCGCTCGTGATCAACCCCGGCGAGATCGTCGGTCTCATCGGTCCGAACGGCGCCGGCAAGACCTCTGCTCTGGATGCGATGACCGGATATACACACGTGTCCTCTGGGACGATCAAGCTTGGCGGCAAAGACCTCACCCGCAGGCCGGCCCATGAGCGGGCGCTGGCCGGCTTGGGGAGGTCCTTCCAGACGGTCGAGACCTTCGATGACTTGACGGTCGCCGAGAATCTGGCGGTTGCCAGCAATCGAGTTCGATGGATCGACTGGATTCACGACTCCCTGACCCCCGGCCCGATCGAACTCGATGAGGAGATCTACCGGGAGGCAGTTTCTCTGGGTCTCGACCTTGACGCCATGCCCGACGAACTCAGTCAAGGCGCTCGCCGACTGCTCGGCGTATTGCGGGCCCTGGCGAGTCGACCCGCGGTACTGCTGCTCGACGAGCCGGCGGCCGGTCTCGACCGAGTCGAGACGGAACGGCTGGCTGAGATCTTGAGGCGCGTTGTGCATCAACGCAATATCGCAATGCTGCTCGTGGAACACGACATGAGCCTCGTGGCGTCTGCGTGTGACCGCGTCATCGCGCTGGACTTCGGGGTCACTCTCGTGAGTGCCCCGTGCGCGGAGGCGTTGGGTCATCCGTCAGTGCGGGCGGCCTACCTCGGAGATGACGGGGTCCTCGACGAGGATCTGAACTCCGTACTTGCCCGCGTCGAGGGGGCATCATGACGCGTCTGCTCACTGCCGCGGCTCTCAAGGTGGGTTACGGACCCATCGATGTCGTCCGCGGCATTGATCTGCAGGTGGATGGCGGCGAGGTGGTCGTCATCCTCGGTGCTAACGGTGCGGGCAAGACGACGACACTGGCCGCTCTCGCGGGCGTGATTCCCGCGGAAGGAGATATCGAGATCCTCGGCCGTCGGGACAAGGCGTCACTCGACGTACTCACCAGGCGTGGGTTGCGCTATCTGCCAGATGAGCGCGGCATCGTCCGCGGCCTGACTGTCGCCGACAATCTGCGGCTGGCTCGAGTCGACCCGGCCGTGGCATACCGGATCAGCCCGGCACTCGAAGGCCTGGCTGGTCGACGCGCCGGCGACCTGTCGGGCGGTGAGCAGCAGATCCTCGCGCTGACAAGGGCGATCGCGAGTCGACCGAAGCTCTTGATCGCAGATGAGCTTTCCTTCGGCCTCGCTCCAATCGTCGTGACCAGGATGCTCGCGCTCGCCCGCGCTGCCGCGGAAACAGGAGTGGGGGTACTCCTCGTGGAGCAATACGCCTCTCGCGCACTCGCGGTGGCCGACCGCGCATACGTTCTTCAGCGCGGGCGCGTAGTAATCGAAGGGGACGCTGCCGAACTTCGTCGTGACATCGCCGCACTCGAAGAGTCCTACTTGGGTACCGCAACGGCGACAGATACCACCGTCGTCTCGGAAGGACGGAAGACGCTATGACGGACCTGCCGATAGCGGTAGTCGGAAGTATCAGCCTTGATGTGGTCGTGCCCGTCCCCCAGCTGCCCATGCCGGGACAGGCGGTGCTCGGCGGCGGACAGTCCCGCCACCATGGGGGTAAGGGTGCGAATCAGGCGGTGGCGGCGTCCCGCCTCGGCGGCTCCGTCGCCATGGTCGGCCGGGTCGGAGCAGACGAGTCAGGTCCAGCGCTGGTCGACGCGCTGGGGGCCGAGGGCATCGACATCGCGCATGTGTCGCTGACCGAGGGGGTGCCCACGGGCCGAGCCCTGATTGCGATGGATCCAGCGGGGGAGAACACGATCATCATTACCCCCGGTGGCAACGGGCGGCTGACACCCAGGGACTGCGATGCCGCGAAGGACGTGCTGGCTGCGGCCCGGGTGACTTTGCTTCAGCAGGAGATCCCCCACGAGTCGAACGAGGCCGCCGCCCGGCTGTCCGGCGGGCTCGTCCTGCTCAACCCCGCGCCGGTGCGGATCGGGGAGACTGCGCTGCCCGAGCACGTCGACGTTCTACTGCCCGGTCGGTCCGAGCTCGCTGGGCTGCTCGGTGTCGCGCCGGACACGCTGGCAGATGCAGACGACATCGCTCGCGCCGCCCATGGCGTGCGTGGAGCGCGCGCGGTCTTGGTCATGCTGGGGGCTGAGGGCGCGCTGCTGATCGAGGGTCGCGCCAGCACGCTGATCCGGCCGTTCCCTGTGCGCGCAGTGGACATGATGGCCGCTACTGACTGCCTCTGCGGCGCGCTGGCCTGTGCTCTGGCCGACGGTGAGCCGCTGGAGCGGGCGGCGGTGTTCGGCGTTGCGGCCGCGGCGATCAGCAGCACCCGGGCCGGGTCTCGACCGTCGATGCCCGCACGAGACGAGGTCGAGAGGTTTCTGGCCGCTCACCGATGACTGCGGATGCCGACTTAGGCCTAGCGGGTGGAGCTGTCGTCTCCGGTCGCTGCCGGCTTCGAGCGCTCCAGTTCGAGCAGTGCGCCGAGCCGCTCGAGAACGGGGGCTGCGGCGGCCAGCGTCGACGCCTCCTTGGGCGAGAGCTCGGCTATAGCTCGAGCAATGGTCTGCGCGCTGCCGTCGCGGCGAGTGCGAAAGAAGTCGGAACCGGCGTCGGTGATCGCGACGAGCACGACGCGCCGGTCCGCCGGATCGCTGCGGCGTTCAACCAGGCCAAAGCGCTCGAGCGATGTGACCAGAACCGTCATCGATGGCTGGGAGATCCCCTCGGAGGCGGCAAGTTCGGTGATGCGGCGGGGTCCACTGCGAAGCAAGGTGCCCAGGGTGAAGAGGGAGGTCAGCGTGATGTCTCGGGGCATGAGCCGAATCACCCATGACAGCAGCTCGAACGTGGCGGTGGCGGTGGAGTGAAGGGCCTCGTTGCCGGCGGGCGCCTCCTTGCGCGCGGAAACGGGCCTGGCCACCTCTGCAGGGTAACTGCCTTGCACGCGACTGAGCGTCCTGGTGACGAGAAGCATAGACAAGCTATATAGATTATCGATAGAATCTGTCGAGGGATGAGGCGTCCCGTACGCCATGGCGAAAGGGCACATCGTGACCAGCAGCTCCGCCGATACCACCGACACGCTGACGGCCGACCTCCCGGAGTACCCGATGGCTCGGGCTGCCGGCTGCCCGTTCGACCCTCCGCCCACTCTGCGTAAGGTGCAATCCGAGCACCAGATTGCTCGGGTCCGAATCTGGGACGGCAGCTCGCCGTGGCTGGTCACGGGGTACGACAACGTGCGGAACCTGCTCTCTGATCCGCGGCTGAGTACCGACGGCACGAAACCGAGCTTCCCGCATCAGTCGGCACTGACGAAGGCCCGCAGGGGTGAACCGACCCCGTTCGGCACTGACGACCCAGAACATGCTCGCCAGCGCCGAACCGTCAGCGCTGCCTTCGCGATTAAGCATGTGGAGGCAATGCGCCCGGCCATCCAGCGGATCGTCGACGACCAGATCGACACCATGCTCGCCGGACCCAACCCCGTCGACTTCGTAGACGCGTTCGCGCTCCCGGTCCCCTCGCTGGTGATCTGTAACATGCTCGGCGTTCCTTACTCGGACCACCACTTTTTCGAGTCCCGTACCAAGCTCCTGCTGACTCGCGCGGGCACGCCGGAGAGGTCGGCGCAAGCCGCCCGAGAGCTGATCACCCACCTCGAGCAGTTGGTCGATGACAAGCTGGCGAATCCGGCTGATGACGTGGTGTCGTCACTGGCGAAGCGAGTTGCGGCGGGCGAGATCACCCGGGATCAGGCCGCGCGCCTGAGTGTGACGCTGCTGATCGGTGGGCATGAGACGACGGCAAACATGATCTCTCTTGGCACGCTGGCGCTGCTACAGCACCCGGAACAGCTCGACCGGGTGCGAGAGAACAGCGAGAACCCGGCGATCATTGGCTCGGCGGTCGAGGAGCTACTGCGCTGGCTGAGCGTCCCGCACAGTGGGCGCCGGCGGGTGGCGCTGGAGGACATCGAGATCGGTGGAGTCGAGATCCGCGCCGGCGAGAGCGTGATCCTTGCGAACGACATCGCCAACCGCGACCCGGCCGTCTTCGCCGACCCAGACCACCTCGACATCGACCGTAACCCACGCAAGCAGATCGCCTTCGGCTTCGGTGTACACCAATGCCTCGGGCAGTCCCTGGCCCGCGTCGAGCTCCAAGTTGTCTACAGCACGCTCTACCGCCGCGTCCCCACACTGCGACTCGCGACCGATCTCGATCAGATCCCCTTCAAACACGACGGAATTCTCTACGGCGTCTATGCGATGCCCATCACCTGGTAAACCACGACGAGGCTGGAGCACACCATGAAGGTCACCATTGACGCCGACAAGTGCGTATCGGCCGGGCAGTGCGTGCTGTCCGCCCCGGACATCTTCGATCAGCGTGAGGATGACGGTGTGGTCGCACTGCTCACCGACACCCCGCCGCAGGATCGACTGGACCAAGTCCACGAGGCCGCGAGCCTCTGCCCGGCTCGAGTCATCCAGTTGGTGGACTAGCGGCAGCGGCGGCTTCACTTGGGCCCGCCACGGAAGCGGGAACGAGTGAAGCCGGCCGCGGGACCTTCGGACGCGAGCCGCGTTACGAGCTGGCGCCGACCGCAGCCGCTTGCTTCGCCCCGGCGAAGAACGTCCGCCCGGCCATCATCATGGCCGGCTGGAACTGCGCCATCAGTTCCGAGCGGTACGGCGCGTCGGTGAACTTCTCATCGAGCTGGAACTCGGCTGCGAGCGACCACCAGGTGATCGGAACGACGCCGGACATGATCATCCGTTGAATCGCGACGTCGTGCGCTTCCTTGCTCGGGCTGGCGACCGCATCGACGACGACGTAGGCCTCGTAGCCCTCGCGCAGCGCACCGAGCGCGGTCTGCAGCACGCAGCCGTCGGTCGCGATGCCGGCGATGACGAGGCGATCGCGGCTCTCCGCACGCACGGCATCGGCGAAGGCCGGATCGCGGAAGGAGTTGAAGGCGTAGCTGGCCGCGCGTTCGATCACCGGCTGGTCGCCGAGTACCTCGACGATCTCCGGGTACATAGGTCCGGACGGCTTGGACGCCTCGCCGTTCGTCACTACCAGCCCGCTTCCGTAAAGTTTGGCAGTCTTCGTCAGGCCGGTCGCGTTCGAGATGTGTTCGGCCAGGTTGTGCGAGCGCAGGATGTTGGCGAAGCCGACGGCAAGGTCGACCAACACCACGGTCGTGTTGTCGGGGCTCAGCGGCGTGAGGTTCATGACTTTGTCCATCTCTGTCGAGTGATTCATCTGCAGCGCAGGGCTTACTGACCAGATGGATAGAAGCTACTTCCCGATCGGCTAACTGTCCAGATGTACAGTTAGCCGATGGTCCCGACCGACGCGAAGGCCACCACGCGGAGCACAGACCCGACGGCGCGTACCCGCAATCCGCAGTTGCGGCGAGCCGCGATCCTCGCGGCGGCGCGGTCGGTTTTTGCCGAGCGGGGATACGCGCGGGCCACGATCCGTGAGATCGCGCGACGGGCCGGTGTGACGCACGGCCTCGTCGTCATGCACTTCTCGACCAAGGAGCAACTGTTCCTACAGGCGGTACCCGGCACGCGCGATCTGGTCGACCGCGTGAAAGGGGATCGGCCCGGCCTGGCCGAACGGGTCGCGGCCGGCTTCATCGAGCGCATGGAATCGGCCGATAGCGCCGACCCGTTCATCGCGCTCGTGCGCAGCGCAGCCTCCGACGAGGAGGCTGCGAGGGGGCTGCTGGCGGCAATGAGCACTGAGAGCTTGCACGCGTACGAGACGGTGATCGAGGGGCCGGATGTCGCTGTGAAGGTCGACCTGATCGGGGCGTTCCTCATCGGCGTGACGTTCAGCCGTTACGTGGTCGGTGCCGGGCCGGTTGCCGCGATGGCGCCGGACGCCCTGGCGTTGTACCTGACCGATGTTCTTCGCGCGATCATGGACCGGCCACCGTCCACACTGCCCACGCCTCGCCGGCGTGCCCGGCGCAGCGCTGAGGCGTGACGGGCCGGCCTACCTGCCGGGTGTCAGCGGAAGTGCCGACAGATCGTGTTCGGCGAAGCCCGACCTGCTCGACGAAACGAATTGGGCATAGACGAGGGGCTCCAGGACGGTTGGCACGCCGAGCGACCTAACGACCTCACGCGCCAGCGCGAGCACGTCGGTCATCGCGCCGATGCCGGCCCCTTCCGCCGGGAACTCACCGGTGACGGCCGCCCGCAAGTTGCGCGCCAGCATGGCGCTGGCTGCCCACCCGCCGGTCAACACCCGTTCGGCGGCGTCGACGGAGATGCCCGCGGCCCGGATAACCGCTGCTGCCTCGACCGTGCTCACCACATTCGCCGCAACGAGCATCTGGTTGACCAACTTCAGCGTCACGCCGGCGCCGCTCGGGCCGATCCGCTCGACGAGCGTGCAGTAGGCCGAGGCGACCGGGGCCAGTCTCGCGACGGCGTCCGGGGTGCCACCGACCATGGTGACCAGGTTTCCGGCTGCCGCGCCGGCCGCGCCGCCGCTCACCGGCGCATCCAGGAACTGGATGCTCGAGTCGGCAGCAGCCGAGTCGAGCCTTCTCGCGAGCGCCGGCGTGAACGTCCCGTGCTCGACCAGCAAGGATCCCGCTGCGGCGTTGGCGATTACGCCGTCCGGGCCGAGGTAGACGTCCTCGATGGCTGCGTCGTCTAGCAGGCAGCTGAGCACTACGCGGCAGGACCGAGCCACGTCCGCGACGTCGCTGGCAAATCGCACGCGGTCGTCCGCGATGTCGGCGGCTTTGGATCTCGTGCGGGTCCAGACGACGAGATTCTCGCCTCGTGCACGCAGCCGCCGGGCCATCGGGCGGCCCATCGTGCCGAGTCCGATGAACCCGATCGGCTCGGCCGAGGCCGAAGGGGGCTCAGTCATCGATGTCGGCATCTGCGTTCACGCCACGCAGGAAGTCGAAGTCGCAGCCGTCGGGGGCTTGCCCGACGTGCTGCCAATACAGAAGGTCGTAGCCGCGGCGGGGCCGCGCCCCTGGCCCGCTGATCGGCTTGCGGCCGGCCAGATCCGCCGGGTCGACCAGGAGTTCCAGGCTCCCGGCGGCCACGTCCAGCCGGATCAGGTCGCCGTCGCGGACCCGCGACAGCGGGCCGCCGAGCGCCGCCTCGGGCGCGACGTGCAACACGACCGTGCCGGTCGCGGTTCCGCTCATGCGGGCATCCGAGACGCGCACCATGTCAGTGACACCGGCGTCCAACAAGCGGGAGGGAATCGGAAGGTGTCCGACCTCGGGCATGCCCGGACCGCCCCGCGGCCCGGCGCCGCGCAGCACGAGGACGGAATCCGCCGTGATCTCCAGAGTCGAGTCGTCGATACGGGCGTTGAGATCGTCGACGCCGTCGAACACCACCGCCGGCCCGACATGGTCCAGAAGGTGCGGCGACGCGGCGCTGCGCTTGATTACGGCACCGTCGGGAGCGAGACTGCCGCGCAGGACGGCGAGCGCGCCGCCCGGCTCCACCGGATTGTCGACGGTGCGAAGCGACGGCGTGGAGTCGGACTCGGGCGGAAGCTCGTCGGCCCAGGAACGGCCGGTCGCGGCGAGGCAATCACGGTGCACGCGTTCGCCGAGGCGCCGGATGACGGCCGGAATGCCACCGTCCGCCTCGAGCTGGCTCAGCAAGTGACGCCCGGCCGGGCGTACGTCGGCCAGGACCGGGGTGTCGCTGGTCCACTCGCGCAACTGCTCGTGCGTCAGCCGTAGCCCGGCCCGACCGGCGATGGCGGCGAGGTGCACGACGGCGTTCGTGGATCCGCTGACCGCGCAGATCACTCGGACGGCGTTCTCCAGCGAATCTCTCGTCACCAGCTGGTGAGGACGCAGTTGCTCACCGGCAGCGGCAACGACGCGGCGACCGGTCTGCTCGGCGAGCGCGACCCGCTGCGCGCCCGTGGCGACGGCCAGGCTGCTACCGGGCAGGGCGAACCCGAGTACCTCCGCGACGGCAGCCATGGTTATGGCCGTCCCCATGACGTTGCAGGTCCCGACGCTCGGGTTGAGGCATCCCTCGAGCTGTTGCCACTCCGCGTCGGTCACCAAGCCCTGGCGGCGTCGGTCGGCGAGTGGCCACAGGTCGTCGATCGTGAGAGCTGTACCCTGCCACGCGCCAACCTGGCGGGGCCCGGCGGTAAGGACGATTGCTGGCTTGCCGCCGCTTATCGCGCCCATGAGCTGCGCCGGAATCGTCTTGTCGCATCCACCGAGCAGCACCACGGCGTCGATGGGACTGGAGATGATCATCTGCTCGACGTCCATCGCCATGAGGTTTCGCAGCAGCATGGACGACGGTCGGGTGAACGGTTCGGAGATCGAGATGGTGGGGAACACGACCGGAAGGCCACCGGCGGCCGTCACGCCGGCCTTCACCGCGTCGGCGAGCTTGTCCAACCCGGCGTTGCACGGATTGAGCTCGCTCCACGACGTGCAGATCCCAATCACGGGCTGCCGGCTGACCTGGTCGGCCGACAGGCCGCGTCCCCGCATGAAGGCTCGATGGATGAAGGCATCCACTGACGGCCCGTCGAAGAGCTCGCTGCCGCCTCGTGAGGTCCGTTCCTGAGACACGTCGACTCCTAGATATATCATGCGGATGCTAGTGACATGGACACGGAATGCGCAACGTGATCTCCACGGCCGCGCTGCGCCGGCGCGGAACCTGGGGGCATCCGACCGGTAAAGGGAGACTCGGCCGGGGAACAGCGCTGGATCGGAACGGGCCGGGGGTAGAGTGACCGACGAATATCACTGATATGCGAGGAGCGATCAAAGGCTATGGACGTGGTAGCAGCGCCGCTTGCCCAGGTTGACGGCCAGGCGAGCACCTCGATGACCGACCAGGTGTACGCGCTGCTCAAGGAGGAGATCGTCACAGTCGTCCGCAAGCCGGGCGACCTGCTGGCCGAGGCTGATCTCGCGGAGCGCTACGGCGTGTCCAAGACCCCAGTGCGCGAGGCGCTGCGGCTGTTGGCCCGGGACGGCTGGATCGTCGTGCTGCCGCGCAAGGGCTACCTGATCCGGCCGCTCAAGCTCGAGGACGTGCGCGAGATCTTCGCAATGCGGCTCATGCTTGAGCCGGCGGTCGTCGCTCAGGCGGCGGGGGCGATCGATGCCGAGGGGATCGCCCAGCTCAAGGTATTTGTCCAGCAGCAGGCTTCGGCCGAGTCGACGTTGGTGGCGCTGGCCGCCGCGCGTGACTTCCACGTCGCGGTAGCCGGCCTGGCGGGCAACGGGCGGGTGTCCCGAGCGCTGCTCGACTTGTTCGACGAGGTGCGGCGGTTGCATTTCCTGCTGCCGAACGTGGAGTCGCACATCACGTCGCAGGAAGAGCTCAAGGCGCACCAGCGCCTCGTTACGGCGCTCTCGGCCGGGGACGGCGAACGCGCGGCCGACCTCATGCGCAAGCACGTCAATGAAGTGGCGCGGACACTGGTCCGCGGCTTCAGCGGCGTCTGAGGCTGCGTTGGAACGGTCGCAGCGCGAACCTGTGCGGGCGATCGAAGCCGGGTAGATCCTGCTTGCGAAACGCTAGAGGTAAGAGATATATCAACACGATGCCGTTGAAATTGCCGTAGCATATGATTCTGCGATGCGGGTAGACGGGCGATGGGAGGCCTCACTGATGAGCGGTGGGGTCGTGATCGTTGGTGGCGGGCCGGTCGGACTCAGCGCTGCCATACTGCTGCACCGCGCCGGAGTCGGCTGTGTAGTGCTCGAGCGCGACGAGGTGCCAGGCGCCCATCCGAAGGCGCGCGGCGTCCGCGTCCGCACGATGGAGCTGTTCGCGCAGTGGGGCCTGGCCGAGAAGATCCGCCGCGGTGCGCTACCACCTGAGGCCAACCGCTTCATCTACTGCGATTCGCTGGTCGGCGACGAGATCGCGCGCAGCCCGGAGATCGAGGGAGACGCTTCCGCGCTGAGCCCGCAGACCGTGTGCCGGGTGCCGCAGAGCGGGGTGGAGGAGACGCTTCGGGACTACGTCGTCGGGCTCGCCGGGGTTGACTATCGGTCCGGTGTGCGGGTCGTCGGCCTGGACGATGCCGGCCCGCACGTCACGGTGCGCACCGATGACGGCGAGCATCTATCCGCCGAGTACGTCATCGGCGCGGATGGTGTCTCCAGCACGGTACGGCGAGTGCTCGGGGTCGAGCTGGAGGGACCGGCAACGCTGGGGTGGGGGCAGAGCATTTACTGGCAAGCCGACCTGGGGGACTTGGTTGCTGATCGGTTGTGCATTCAGTTCATGACCGGCGACCGCCTCGGTCATTCGTCGAGCATCGCAACGGTCGACGGGCGCTACCGCTGGATCACGATGGTGATGCGGCGCGGTGAAGGCGAACTGCCGGCCCAGCTCGCCGACGAAGACGCGGCCGCCATCGTCACCCGAGCGGTGGGTCGTGACGTCGACCCGAAGATCCTGGACATTGCGACGTGGCGGATCAGCGCCCAGGTCGCAAAGTCCTGGCGGCGCGGCCGCGTCTTCCTGGCCGGTGACGCTGCGCACTCCTTCCCACCCACGGGCGGGTTCGGCATGAATACCGGCGTCCAGGACGTCCACAACCTGGTCTGGAAGCTCGCGCTAGTCATCAACGAGCTCGCGGATGCGCGGTTGCTGGACACCTACGAGGTCGAGAGGAAGCCAGTGGCGGCTAGCAATGCCGCGTGGAGCGTCGCGAACGGAGGACGGTTCCGCGCCATCGGTCGCGCCATCGCCAACGACGACAAGGTGGAACTCGCACAGTTGCTCGACGAGCAGCGAGGTCACGTGGACGCGTCGGCACAGGATCTGGGCTTCGGATACGCCGAGGGCGCCGTGTTGCCGACCGCGAATGAGGACCGGTCGGAACCGCTGACAACCGCTCGCACCGGGCATCGCTTTCCGGAGTCCTACGTCCGGATCGGTAGCGAGTACGGCTCCAGCGTCTTATGCCTGACCGATCGGTTCGTCCTGGCCACGGCGGACGCGGCGGGCTGGTCGAGCGCGGTGTCGGTATCGGCCGCGGCGCTAGGGGTCCCGATCGGCTTGGCCGAGACGGACAACACCGAGGTCCTCGGCGGACACGATGCGGTGCTCGTGCGCCCGGACGGCATCGTCGCCTGGGTCGTGCCGCCGATCGCCGAGTCCGAGCGAGTATCGGTTCTCCAGCGCGCAGTGCGAGCGCTGTTGTGGTGATCGAACTGGGTCACCGAACGCCGACGACGCTTCGCTATTGCGCGAACCTCTCGATGCTCTATGCCCAGCTGCCACTGCTTGAGCGTCCCGCAGCGGCCGCCGCTGCGGGCTTCGATTTCGTCGAGAGTTGGTGGCCCTTCGGCGAACCCGCGCCGCGAGCCGCCGACGTCGAAGCGTTCTGCGAGTCACTCGATCGGGCCGGCGTGCGCTTGGTGGCGCTGAATCTTGACGCTGGAGACCCCGACCAGGGTGAGCGCGGCCTCCTGTCCGATCCGCTGGGGGCCGAACGCATATCGGCGAACCTCGAGGCCGCGGTCACGGTGTTGCGGCGTTCCGGATGCCGAATCGTCAATGCTCTCTACGGAAACCGGCTCGATGGGCAAGATCCCGCCGAGCAGGACCGCGTGGCACTCGATCGTCTGGTCGCGGTGGCTGACACGCTCGCCGACCTGGATGCCGTGGTGGTGCTCGAGACACTCAATACCCGCGACAGTCCACGTTTCCCCCTCACCGATATCGCAGGCACCGTGCGCCTGCTGGTCGAGGCCGTCCAGCAGACGCAGGGTCGCAACATCGGCTTGCTGCTCGACGTGTACCACCTGGCGACGATGGGCGCCGACCCGGTGGCGGCGATCCGCGAATACGCCGACATGATTCGCCACGTGCAGTTCGCGGACGCGCCGGGACGTGGGCAACCCGGCACCGGGCAGCTCGACTTCGCCGCACTCGAACAAGCACTCATCGACATCGGGTACGACGGCTACGTCGGGCTCGAATACGAACCAGCGTCCGCGTCAGATGTGGGCGTCTCTCCAAGAGAAGGTGACTGCGCATGAAGATCGTCAGTTACGGAGCGGAACGGGCCGAGCGTCCAGGCATCTTCGTGCCTGGTTCAGGGATCGCGCCGCTCGACCCCCTGCTGCGCTCGCTGGGACTCACTGCGCTCGACACGAACAGCCTGCTGGCACTGCTCGACCTGCTGCAGCCCCGCATCGAGCACGCCTTGGAGGCGAACGAACGGTGGCTGGACGAGAAGACGACTCGGCTCGGTGCGCCTGTCCCGTTCCCGGAGAAGGTGATCGTGGCGGGGGGCAACTACCAGTCGCACGTCGACGAAGCCGCCGGGATGAAGAATGCGCCTTCGCCGTCCGAACCGATCATCATCTTCAAGCCGTCCAACACGGTGATCGGCCCGCGTGATGCACTGGTGCGCCCGCCGCAGACCCAGCAGCTCGACTACGAGACCGAGATCGGCGTCATCATCGGCCGAGGTGGCCGGCGCATCTCGGCAGAACGGGCCTATGACCATGTCGCGGGCTACCTCATCTCCAACGACGTCACGGCGCGGGACCTTGCCTTCAAAGATATCGCGCTGAGCCCGGCGTTCGCGCAGATGACTCGGGCCAAGGGCATTCCGACCGGTGCCCCGATCGGCCCGTGGCTGGTCACCAAGGACGAGATTCCGGACCCCCACCAGCTGGAACTGCGCTGCTGGGTCAACGGCGAGTTGCGCCAGCAGGGCAGCAGTGCCGAAATGATCGTCGACATCCCACATCTCATCGAGGATTTCAGCAAGGTCATCGAGCTGTCGCCGGGCGACGTGATCATGACCGGCACGACCACGGGTTGCGGGGCGTACCAGGACCCGCCCGTTTTCCTCAAGGCCGGCGACGTGATCAGGATGGAGATCACCGGACTCGGGGTTATGGAAACCCCAGTCGTGGACGAGATCTGATCGCCGGCGTCTACGAAACGGGGGTAAGGACGTGAGTGTCGTTGCCGGTCCGGCCGACGTCGCGGGACTGCGGGCCGAGGTGATGGGGCTCGTACTGGAACGGGGCGATCCGGGCTGGGACCTCGAGGTCGCCGGATTCAACGCCGCGATCACCCACCGGCCAGCGCTGGTCGTCACGGCTGCGACGCCGGATGATGTCGCCGCTGCCGTGCGCTACGCCGCCGCGGCCGGGTTGCCGGTCGCGGTGCAGGCGACCGGGCACGGCGCTCATGCGCCGATCGACAATGGTCTGCTGATCAACACCCGCCGACTCGATGCCGTCATCATCGACCCCGTCGCTCGCACAGCGATTGTGCAAGCCGGAACACGTTGGCGGCAGGTGATCGATGCCGCCGCGCCGCTCGGGCTGGCTCCGCTGACCGGCTCCGCGTCAGGAGTGGGCGCTGTCGGCTACACGCTCGGCGGCGGCCTGCCGGTCATGGGCCGCACCTTCGGCTTCGCCGCCGACCACGTCCGGTCGCTGGACGTGGTCACGGCGGACGGCCAACTGCGCACGGTCGACGCGCGCACCGAGCCGGACCTCTTCTGGGGTTTGCGCGGTGGGGGTGGCAATCTCGGCATCGTCACGGCCATGGTGATCGATCTGATGTCGGTGACCACCGTGCACGGTGGAGGCATCTTCTACGCCGCTGAACACCTGCCCGCGGTCCTGCATGCCTGGTGCACATGGGCATCTAGCCTGCCCGAGAGCGTCACGACGTCGGTCGCGATCCTGCGGCCGCCGCCGGCGCCGGAGATACCGGAACCGTTACGCGGGCAGGTCGTCGCTCATCTGCGCTTCTGCCACGTCGGCAAGGCGACCGACCCAGTCGCGCTCCTGGCCCCGATGCGCAATGCCGCCCCGGTACTGATCGACACGGTCGGCGAGATCCCGTACACCGCGATCGACGCCGTACATCAGGATCCGGAGCATCCAGTGCCGTTCTGCCATCGCGGCCTGCTGATGGACCGGCTAACGGCCGACACCGTCGATGCGCTGATCGCGGTTGCCGGCCCGGACGTGGTCGCGCCCCTGGTGATGTGCGAGATCCGCCAGCTGGGCGGGGCGCTGCGCCAGGCGCCGGCCGAGGGCAACGCAGTCAGCGGACGGGCGGCGTCCTACAGCCTCGTCGCAGTAGGGCTGCTCACGCCCGAGACGGCAGCCCTTGCGTTCCATGCGGTTGACGCAGTCTTGGCCGCGGCGGACTCAGCGGCAACGGGGCACACCATGGTCAACCTGCACGGTGCACCAGGCGACGATGTCGACCGGGCCCGCGCGTGGGAACCGGCCACCTACCAGCGGCTGCTGGATCTCGTCCGTCTCTACGACCCAGACGGGTTGTTCCGGTTCGGCCACGCCGTCGGCCGACGGACCACCTGATTCCTGGACCGAGTCAGCTGGCAGCCTACTTATGTCTTAATGGTGTGACAACGCTGTGCCACTGATATATCGGGTTCAGGCAGATACTCCGCTCTTCGTCGAGAGTTGGCTGCACTGCCCACGTCATAGCGGAGACATACCATTGACATCGCAGAGATATGTTTCTACCGTCATGGCCTGAGCCGGTGGGTTCACGTCAAGCGGAAGGTGCTGGCAGCACTCATCGGACTGGCGGACACCAGGAAGGCCTGCCACATGAGCACCGACAACCTCAGTGCGCCAATCATCGCGACCCGATACGTCATCCGCGGATGGCTGGCGTGTACAGCCAAGCGCCTACTGCTGTTCGTCGTGGACGGTTTCACCGCGCAGGGCGCGCTCTACGCCGGCGATCTCGAACTGATGCGGGCTGTCCAGCGCCCGCGGACTCAGTCAGTCGCCGCCTACTCCAGGCAGGGCATCACCGAACTGACGCAGTGGCTCGAGTGCCACGCCGCCCGTTGACGGGGCCGCGATGCTTCCGTATCTCGTTGCCGGGCTGACCACGGGCTCGATCTTCGCGCTCGCCGCGGTCGGCCTGGTGCTGACCGTCTTTCCTGCACTGCGAAATCGCATGAAGGCGTTGGCAGGACACCTCTCGGGCGGCCAACAACAGATGCTGGCCGTGGCCCGCGCCTTTGTGACCAACCCGCGCATCGTTCTGGTCGACGAGGTGTCGATGGGGCTGGCGCCTCGAGTAGTTGACGAGATGTTCGAGGCATTGCGCGCCCTGGCGGGCACCGGCACATCGATGCTCGTCGTCGAGCAGTACGTCACCCGCGCCATGGCGATGGCCGACTCGGTCATCCTGCTGAACAAAGGAGCCATCAGCTACGACGGTCCGCCGTCCCAGCTGGACGAGCAAGCCGTCCTGAACGGATACCTCGCAATTGAGTAGGGATCCGACCTCGACCGCGATACCAGTCGGTCGGGCGCCGCTCCCACCGGAATATCCAAAGGAGACAGGGAGTATGAGCACTACCTCAAGCCCAGCCGGCTCGGCAGCTGATCGTCCGGTCCTTCTGATCCACGGCGCCGCCGCCAACACCGAAGCGGAATGGCGAGCGCACGGCTGGGTCGATTCGCTCGAGGCCTCGGGGCGAACCGTCATCGGCATCGACCTCCCCGGGCACGGAGCCTCAGCCGACCTGGTCGATCGCGACCCGGCCGACTTGTTGCTCGATGCGGCCGCCCAGCACGGATCAGTCGATGCGATCGGATTCTCTGCCGGAGCCTGGGCGCTACTCGTCGCGGCAAGCGAACAGCCGGACCGCTTCGGTCGGATCGCCGTCTTGGGCGTTGCTGATCGAGTACTCACCGATGGTCTGCACACCGAGGCCATGCAGCGTCCCATGGCTGATGCGGTTCGCTCAGACGCCGAACCCACCGACAATCCGATGGCGATGATGTTCCGGGGGATGATCGCGAACGCCGGCAACGACCGGAAGTCGGTGGCCGACTACCTCACTGCCAAGAAGCGCTTCCCGACTCTCGAGGACCTGGCCCGAATCACGGCCACAACCCTGGTCGTCGAGGGTGGAAACGATATGGCCGGCGGGTCCACCCTCGTCGCGCAAACCATCCCGAAATCGGATCGGCTGGTCATCGACGGCGTGGACCACTTCGAGATCCCCGCGAACGCAGCCTGCAAGTCCGCCGCCGAGTCGTTCGTCAACGGGGTGGGTGGATGACCATCGCGCACCCGGTGGCCGCCGTCCGGCCCTTCAGGTTCGGCGTCGTGACCATGCCGACGCCGGCCAGCTCGATTGCCACGCTGCAGGCGACAGCCCGCGCCGCTGCCGACCAGGGCTACTCGACCCTGCTCGCCCCGGACGCCATGTTCCTACTGTCGCCGCTGCCCACCCTCGCCATTGCGGCGGCGGCGGCTGATATTCGCGTCGGCACGCTCGTCATGTCCACCCCGTTGCGTGCTCCGGCGGTCGCTGCCCGGGAAGCCCACACCCTCTCGGTGCTCACCGAGGGGCGCTTCGAGCTCGGGATCGGCGCGGGGTTGCCGGCTACCGCGCCGTCGGAGGTGTTCGGTGTCGAGTTCGAGAGCCCGGCCCAACGGATCCGCAGGGTCGACGAGATCGTCGAGCGGATCAAGGCACTCGACAAGGGGAAGCTCAGCCACTTCACCATTGCGGCGGGCGGTCCCAAGACACGCGACCTAGCCGCCCGGGTGGCCCACTCCGCCATTCTCACGGGCAATCCGTACGAGGACGCGGCCAGCCACAAGTCTCTTGTCGACGACTTTCGCGAGCGGGCCGGTGATCGCGCGGACGACGTTGAGCTCGTGATGAATCTGCTCGTCATCGGCAACGGGCCGGTCGACGCGGGGGTAATACAGGCTCGCGGCCTTAATCCGGACCAGCTACTGGCAGGCAATGCGGTGTCGGTGCTGCGCGGCACGGTCACAGAGATGTGCGATGAGCTGCAGCGGCGCCGGGAACTAATCGGCAGTTCGTATATCACGGTCAGTGAACCCATGATGGCGGATTTCGCGCCATTGGTCGAGCGTTTGCGTGGAAAGTGAGGAGATCTCTATGCATGATGAGACTGAAGTACTGATCATCGGCGCCGGACCCGTGGGCTTGAGTGGCGCGCTGGCTCTCGGTCGGGCCGGCATCCGCTGCCTGGTGCTGGAGCGGCGGGAAGAGTTTTCTCGTTATCCGAAGGCCAACGGCATTTACGCCCGCACCATGGAGATATTCCGAGAATGGGGAGTCGCTGATCTGGTTCGAGCGGCTAATACCGATATGCCGGACAAGGTAACCATTGTGTGGCGGACGCGGATGAGCGGCATCGAATTCGGCAATATTTCACTGAGTGACACGGAAGAAGCGCGTCGCTTCTTCTATGCGCAGTCGCCTGAGCTCATGTCCACAGCAGGGCAGCATATGTTCGAACCGGTACTCGCACGGGTAGCCGGCGACCTGGACAACGTGACGATCAGACTGGGTACGGAGGTTGTCGGCCTTACGGTTGGCGACGACGGCGTGACGGCGGAGTACACGGACCCCGCAGGAACCAGGGGCAAGGTCAGCGCCCGGTACGTCATCGGGGCCGACGGGGTCCGCAGCATCGTGCGAGGTTCGCTCGGTATCGGCGAGCACGGCCAGGAGTCGCTCGGCACGGCCATCAACGTCCAGTTCAAGGCCGACCTGGATCGGTATCTTCATGGCCGGGCTATTCCACTTGTCTGGGTCGCCAACAAGGACACGCAAGGCGCATTCATTCGCGATAGTCCTACTCGCTGGCGGTACAACTTCGAGATCCCGCCCGGTGCCGATCCTGAAGGCGTAGGCCGCGAACGCTGCGAATGGGAGATCCGCCAAGCAATCGGTGACGATGACGTCCCGATCGAGATTCTCTACACCTGGTCCTGGACGCACGACTTGGCAGTTGCCGACACCTGGCGGCGCGGCCGCGCGTTCTTGGTGGGCGACGCCGCTCATCATTTTCCGCCGCACGGTGGTTTCGGCTTGAACAGCGGCATCCAGGACGTACACAACCTCGCTTGGAAACTCGTCGCGCGGCTTCGCTGGAACGCTGGGGACCGGCTCCTGGAATCGTATGAACCCGAGCGGTTGCCGGTTGCGGAATCCAACGGTGCGCAAATGATGCATAATACCCGAAAGATGGAAGAGACTGGCTTCCTATTGCAGGACAAGGTATTTCTCGCGGCTCTCGAGGAAGAGACGGATGAAGGCCAGCAGGCCCGAGATGCGATGGCTGCGGGGGTCAAGGAGCAGCACGCAATACTCGCGAATCACGGACAGCAATTCGGATACCAGTACGAAAGCCCGGCAGTAATGCCGGACGGCTCGGAGATCGTCGAATCCAGCATCGCCGAGTACCGCGCAACCGCCCGTCCGGGCGCGCGTGCTCCGCACTCGTGGGTGAAGTCGGACAGCAGCGTCATCTCGACGATCGACGTCTACGACGGCGGATTCGTCTTGTTCACCGGCCCGGACAACTCGGCCTGGTCGCTCGCCGCCGATCGAGTCCGGGACGAGCTCAAGGTCCCGATCAAGAGCTTGGCCTTCGGTCGTGACCTGTTGCCGGTCGAGGAGGATCTAGCGGATCTGCTTGATCGTTACGGGTTGACGGCTACTGGTGCCGTTCTGGCCCGACCGGACGGGTTCGTCGGCCTCCGCGCAGCGGCGGCCCTAGGAGAGGACGAGTACGCGCAACTGCTGAGCGCGCTGACCCAGATCCTTGATCTCGACGGCGCGAAGTAGACCGGATCGACGGAACGCGCAGTCTGGCTGTGGACACAGCTGCGCGTGCCGTCCCGATCAGAGTCGTCGATGAATGCGGTAACCGCGAGCAAGGTCAATCGCCCTTGTCGTCCACGATCAGAAACCGTTCCCGGATCAGGACCCAGGCGCCAAAGGGGATGGATCCTCTCAGGGCCTGGGTGCCCATAAGTTGATCGTGCCTAGGGAGGAATATTCGGCGAGGTAAGCATGTGTGCCCTATCGATGGCTGCGGGGATGTAGGGAAAGTGACTTGGCGGAGGGCATCGAAGATCGGTTCGGGTAGTTCGATGCGCTGTCTTCGCGGACCACGAGCGTGGTGGGTTGGGTGCGACGCGGACGCCGCGTGATTCGAGCGGTTCGACCAGGTCGATGGCCTCGGCGAGGGCGTCGGGTTGCACGGTGTAAGGGTGTGCGCCGGCGCTCCCGGTTGCTGTGCTCGTGGGTTCCTCGGCTGGTGAGGGTCATCAGTCGCTCCGCTTCGGGTTGGCGCGGCGGTGGCGGGTCTGGGCGGAGCGTCGGGCCATGCGCAGCATCTGGGCGCACATGAGCAGGTCGGCCCCGCGGGCTGCTTTTGAGTCGGCGCAGTTCTTCATAGATCCAGGTGCGATGGCAGCCGGTCACGGCCTGGGGCGTCTACACGCCATAACTTCGGGCCGGCACCGGCGGCGAGGGGCCGGTGCCGGCCTGAAGCGCGTCGTGGACACGTGGGCCCCGATCGACAATAGGTCCACAGTGTGGAACAGGGCGATGGCGACTTGTCAGGGAAGACCGTGATTGTGGGGGACGACTGGGCGGCCGACAACCGTCGGTCCCAGGTGGCCGATTTGGTCGGACTTGAATGTGACAGGGAGCTTGTAGTGACCAATCAGAGTGCTGGTCCGCGAACGAAGGTTGCCATCATCGGTTCGGGCAATATCGGTACCGACCTCATGATCAAGGTGCTGCGAGTCTCGTCGCATCTCGCGATGGGCGCGATGGTGGGTATCGACCCGGGGTCGGATGGTTTGGCCCGCGCCATGCGTCTGGGGGTATCGACGACGGCAGACGGCGTGGCTGGATTGATCGCACTGCCGGAGTTTGAGGACATCGGCATTGTCTTCGACGCGACGTCGGCTCAGTCCCACTTGGCCAACTCCGCTGCGCTCGCTCCGTTCGGCAAGCGCCTGATCGATCTGACGCCTGCAGCGTTGGGGCCGTACGTGGTTCCAGCGGTGAATTTGGACGAGCTGCTCGACGCCCCGAACGTCAACATGGTCACCTGTGGTGGCCAGGCGACGATTCCTGTCGTCGCGGCGGTTTCAGCTGTAACGCCGGTGCCCTACGCCGAGATAGTTGCGTCCATCGCGTCGAAGTCGGCAGGACCGGGCACGCGCGCGAACATCGACGAGTTCACCGAGACAACTGCCGCCGCCATCGAGGCTGTGGGCGGGGTCCAGCGCGGCAAGGCGATCATCATTCTGAATCCGGCCGAGCCGCCGCTGATCATGCGAGACACGGTCTTCTGCCTGATCCGGGACAACCGTGCGGCCACGATGCAGCGGATCACCGAAAGCGTGGAGCGGATGGTGGCGAAGGTAGCCCAGTACGTCCCGGGCTACCGGCTCAAGCAGGATGTGCAGTTCTCGCCGGTGCTCGAATCGGTCGACACCCTGGCAACGGGAGTCGATCTCGAGGGCGCGACCCGCGTATCGGTGTTCCTCGAGGTAGAGGGCGCCGCGCACTACCTGCCTTCCTATGCCGGAAACCTCGACATCATGACCTCCGCCGCGTTGCAGGTCGCTGAACGAATCGTGTCCCGGACTAGCGCGGTAGGGAGTGTCGCGTGAGCACCGAATCAACCTTGTCGGGGGTCAGTCTCTCTGCCCAGGACGACGCAGGCGTGGAGCTCTACGTCCAGGACGTCACCTTGCGCGATGGAATGCATGCCGTTCGGCACCGTGTCGAACCGAGCCAGGTGGCCTCGATCGTTGTGGCGCTCGAAGCCGCCGGTGTGGACGGCATCGAGGTGGCTCACGGGGATGGCCTGGCTGGCAGCAGCCTCAACTACGGGCCTGCCAGTCATACCGACTGGGAATGGATCGAGACGGCAGCGGCTCACCTCGAGCGTGCACGCCTGACCACACTGCTGCTGCCTGGGATCGGCACTATCGCTGAGCTGAAACGTGCGTATCAACTCGGGGTTCGTTCCGTCCGGGTGGCGACTCACTGCACCGAGGCCGACATTGCCGCGCAGCACATCTCTACCGCGCGCGAGCTCGGCATGGACGTGGCCGGCTTCTTGATGATGAGCCACATGGCCCCGCCATCGATACTCGCCAGGCAAGCCAAGCTGATGGAGTCCTACGGTGCGCACTGCGTCTACGTCACCGACTCCGGCGGCCGATTGACGATGGATGGCGTCCGCGATCGGATCCTGGCCTACCGGGACGTCCTGGACCCGTCAACCGAGCTCGGTATTCACGCCCACGAGAATCTGTCGCTGTCGGTCGCCAATAGCGTGGTCGCTGTCCAGAACGGCGTTCGGCGAGTGGACGCATCGCTCGCAGGTCATGGCGCCGGCGCTGGCAACTGTCCGATAGAGGCGTTCATCGCCGTCGCGACGTTGATGGGTTGGCAGCATCGGTGTGATCTGTTCGCACTACAGGATGCGGCCGATGACCTCGTACGGCCGATGTGGGACCGGCCAGTGCGCGTCGACCGGGAGACGCTGACGCTCGGATACGCGGGGGTGTACTCAAGCTTCCTGCGCCACGCCGAAGCCGCGGCTGCTCGGTTCGACGTCGATCTGCGCGCAATCCTGCTCGAGGTGGGACGTCGGCGGCTGGTGGGTGGCCAGGAGGACATGATCGTCGACATCGCTCTTGATCTGGTTAAAAGCCGTGATGGGGCGCGGGAGCCAGCAGCTAGCGCTCACTGAGTCTTCGAGTTGTCGGCAGCACCGGTAGATCCGGCGAGCTAGGAGGACTGCATGGACTACGTCGTACTGGGCCGCACCGGGCTGCGTGTGTCGCGGCTGGCCTTGGGGACTGCACTCCTCGGGCTGGTGCCCCCCAAGGAGGAGGCGGAGGACTTGGTGCGGGCCGCCCTGAACCACGGCATCAACCTGTTCGACTGTGCGAACACGTACGGAAACCGAGCCACGTTCGACCGTCCAGGTATGCCCCCTGCGGCGGAACGCATGCATGCCGAGGAGCTGTTGGGCCTCGCCCTGCGTGGGATCCGCGACGAGGTGGTGTTGTGTACGAAGGTCTCCGAGCCGGTCGGCCCCGGCGTGAACGACGGAGGTTTCGGGACCCTGATTCCCGGCGGCGTGCGGGGCGGCGGTCTGAGTCGCTACCACATCATGCGGGAGGTGGAGCGAAGCCTGCGCAGGCTCGCTACCGACCACATCGATATCTACCACTTTCACCACCCCGATTCGGACACCGCGATCGAGGAGACGCTTCGGGCTGCTGACGACCTCGTCCGGCAGGGGAAAGTCCGATACATCGCCCTCTCCACCTACCCGGCATGGCAGATGACTCAAGCTGTGATGACCGCCGATCACGCCGATCTGGCTCGTCCAGTACTCAACCAAGTCCACTACAACTTGCTGAGTCGTGAAGTTGAGGCCGACGTGGTGCCCGCGGCCTTGGAGTTCGGTGTTGGACTGACCTGTTTTAGTCCGCTGGCCGGTGGCGCCTTGGCGGGGACCGATGTGTTGCAAAGACAATACGTCGGGGCCAAGCGGTGGGGACATGACCAGGATTTCAGCGTTCGGCAGAAGGAGGCAGCCGCCAACCTCGAAGAGCTGGCCGACGCGTGGGGGAGCGCTCCGGCGCAGCTGGCCCTTGCCTGGCTGCTGTCCCGTCCGGCTGTATCCACCGCGATCATCGGGCCCGAGAACGCAGCCGAGCTTTCCCAGAACGCAAGCGCCGCCGACCTGCGCCTTGACGCTGAACAGTGCGACCAGCTCAGCCGTGCAGTCAGCGCGAGCTGAGACGAGACAGAGAGAGGGATCCATGGCACTGACCGAGGAAGGCCTTATCCAGATACCAGGGATGCTCAGCCGCTACGTACGACTGGGCAGCGGTGCCCTGGCGCACTACATGACAGCGGGCGAGACCGGTCCAGCGGTCGTGCTCCTGCACGGCGGCATCATTGGCTCCTCAGGCCTGGCCGGATGGAGATTCATGGCACCGTTCCTCGGAAGCAATGGATTCCGTGTCTACTGCCCCGACCTGCCCGGATTCGGGCTGACCGCGGACTATGAGGAGGCCTACGCACCACACGAAGGCGGTCACCTCGACTTCGTTCAGGACTTCGTGACCGCGCTCGGCCTCGAGAGGTTCCACATCGCCGGGAACTCCATGGGATGCATGAACGCCGTCTACTACATCACGGCGCACCCAGACAAGATCATCAGCTACGTGCTGATCGCAGGTGGTATCGGAGACATCGGGCCGGTACAGGAGATGCCCCCCAAGGGCTCCGAAACACCACCCGAGGGGCCGAATGTTCAGATGTTCAACGGATCGTCGGACTCGATGCAGGCAATGATGTCGGCGATCATCCTGAACTCGTCCACCGTCTCGGACGACCTGGTGGCCATGCGAACGGCCGCTGCCAATAGGCACCGCGACTACTACCAGAGGTACGTCGACACGGCTCTCCGCAACCCTGATCCGAACCAGAAGGCCAGCCTCAGCACAAAGGACCGCTTCCCCAAGCTGACGATCCCTGGCATCTACATGTACGGTACGAAGGACGTGCTGCGCCCGCACGACGTATTCGGTCATGCGCAGGAGGACGCCTTGCCGGCGGTCCAGTTCTTCTATCCAGAAGACACTGGACACCAGGGCCAGACCGACCAGCCGGAGATGTTCAACCAGGTCTTCCTCGAGTTCTTCCGCGACGGGAAGGTGAGCGCGAAGTCGGCCGAGTGGGCCGGCGTGTCGCGGCGCCGGCCGGTGAACCCCGAGCGGGTCGAGGTGACGGAGGGCGCGGCCGTCTAGGTCCCGCGGCACGCTGACTGACCGGGGTGACGTTATCGGAGCCGACCCCGGCCGGTCGGGCGTTTCAGGCGAAGAACACGTCGACGCTGCCGAGGCTCGTCAGATCCGCCACAACCCGGGTGCCAGCTTGGACTGGCGTCATCGGGCCCAAGGCGCCGGACAGCACGATCTGCCCGGCACGCAGCGGGTCGTCGAATCCGATGGCTGTGCGAGCGAGCCAAGCGAGCGCATTCAATGGATCGCCCAGACACTGAGTGCCGTCGCCGGCACTGATCACTTCGTCGTTAGCGAACATTTGCATCTTGACGGCGCGGGGTTCGAAGCTCTCGAGCGAGACCGGCTGGCCGGAGAGCACGAACCGAGCGCTAGACGCGTTGTCTGCAACGGTATCCGCGAAGCTGATGTCCCAACCCGCGATCCGGCTGTCCACGATCTCCAGGCAAGCGACGGCGTGATCGATGTATTTGACAGCCTGGATGCCGTCCACCTCCGGGTCGTCGATGTCGGAGGTCAGCACAAATGCGATCTCCGCCTCGATCCGCGGCTGGATGAGACCGGTTGTCGGGATGACATCTCCCGGCGCGACGTGCATGTCATCCAGGAGCACGCCGAAATCAGGCTGCGAGACACCGAGCTGCCGTTGCACGGCCGGCGAGGTTAGTCCGATCTTCCGGCCGACGATGCGAGCTCCCTGACGCACACGATCCTCGATGTTGATCTTCTGGACCGCGTAGGCCGCAGCCGTGTCGTCATCCCCGACAAGGTCACGCACCGGGGAGCAGGGGACGCCGGTCGCGGCCGCCTCGGCGAGGCGTCGGCTTGCCTGCCGGACGTTCCCCTGTGAACAGGGCACACGGGAGGCGGCGCCCTCGTTCGCGCGAGGGCTCGACGCTGCAACGGCGTTGCCGTCAGAGTCACTTTGCATTCACGCACCTCGTCAGGCTCGTCTCAGCCGGCGTCGGGCTATCGGGCCCGACCTACTGAATCACTGTGTGGTCCGGGATTCGCGAGTAGCAAGCGATCCGTTCCGCTGTCCGGAAGGCAGGCCACGATCTTGAGCTGACCGCAGTCCCGTCAGGTTGACCACGTCGGCGTCGATTCATCCTTCGAGACCTCGATCGTTTCGGATGCTGGAACAACTGCGGTGAGCTGTGCCACAAGGCCCCGCCATCATGGGTCACCTCGCAGCGAGGCAGGTCGCCGCCGATGGAGGAAGACTTGATCACCAGCAAGGCTGTATACCCAGACGCAGCTATCCGGTCAGACAACGTCGACACAGTGGTGGCGGTGGCAACACGCGGCCTAACCGTGATCTATGGTGGCCAGCACAAGGCACTGTCCGGGTTCGACTTCTCGGCGCCGGCCGGAGATGTAACCGCCGTAATTGGGCCGAACGGATCCGGGAAGACGACCTTTCTTAACGCGCTCACCGGAGCGGTGCCGCTGACCGATGGTCGAGTGATCTTGTTCGGCGAGGTCGTGAAACGCGTGACGCCGCGGACGACCTACCGGCTAGGTGTCGCTCGCACCTTCCAGAACCTGTTGCTTATGGACGATCTGTCTGTCGAGGACAACGTCCGCCTCGGCGCCAAGTCGTCGTCACGCGCATCGATCGCTGAGTCCCTCCTCAATGCGCCGCGTGCTCGCCGGGAGATGGCCGACGGGCGACGAGCAGCCGTGGCGGCGCTTGAGCGGCTCGGGCTCGCCGATTTGCGAAAGACTCGCACGAGCGAACTGTCCTATGGTGATCGGCGAAAGGTCGAGATTGCCCGTGCGTTGGCAACCTCTCCGCGCGTGCTGCTTCTAGATGAGCCGACAGCGGGTATGGGGCCTTCCGAAAGCGCGGAGTTCGCCGACCTCATCCTCTCCCTCGCTCACGACCTTGGACTCTGTGTCGTTGTCGTCGAACACGACATGTCTGTTGTACGGGCTGCCTCGTCCACGGTGTTCGTCCTCAGCACCGGCCGTCTGCTGGCAAGCGGAGACCCCGCCGAGGTGCTTGCCGATCCCGAGGTCAAGCGGGTCTACCTCGGAGACTTCGGAGCTCGCCATGCTTGAGCTCTCCCGCGTGTCGCTCGGCTACGGCCCTATACAGGTAGTACACGACTTGTCGTTAACTGTGCCAGACGGTGGCATCGTCGCCCTGCTGGGTCGGAACGGCGCAGGTAAGACCACGACCTTGAACGGGATTTATGGCTTGCTCCGCCCTGTCTCGGGCAGAGTGCATTTCGACGGTCAGTTGATATCGAAGGCACGCGTGCACACGCACGCACAACGGGGAATCGCCTACGTACCCGAAGGCCGCGGAGTGCTCCCGGGACTATCAGTCAAGGAGAACCTCGCCGTCTCGGCGTATGCGCACGGCTTGAACCGTCGCACCACGTCCGCCGAGATCCAGCGAGTGACCGAACATTTCCCGATACTGCGGGAGCGGTTCGCTCAGCACGCAGGGACCCTCTCGGGTGGCGAGCAGCAGATGCTCGTGATCGCTCGGGCACTCATCAATAGGCCCAAACTGCTGATTGTCGACGAGCCGGGTCTGGGACTTGCACCACTGATCGTCCAGAACCTCTACGAGCACATCTTGAAGCTCAACCGAGAAGAGGGGCTGGCCATCCTTCTCGTCGAGCAGTACGTCGACCTCGCTCTCGGGGTCGCCGACCACAGCTACGTGCTGGAGAAGGGCCGTGTCGTCGTCGACGCCGGCAAGGACTCGATCGGCGACAGCGCCGAACTAATTGCGGCCTACGTCGGCTGATTAGGGGACACATCGTGGCAGGCTTGTACACTGAGGCGCTCGTCTCAGGAATTGCGGTAGGTAGTACCTATTCCCTAGTTGCGCTCGGGATCACTCAGACCTACACCGTGACCCGAGTATTGAACTTCGGACAGGCGGGTTTCGCGATCTGGGGTGCCTACCTGTATGCCGTCTTCACGAAGACGATGGGCTTGCCTGTTGGCTGGGCAGCCGTTCTCGCGATCGCCGCTGTGACGACGATGGGATACCTCGCGGAGGTCATCGTCTTCCGATATGCCGCGAAGGCTTCCCTGGTCAATCGGACAATCCTGACGTTCGGCATGCTGCAATTCCTTAGCGCGTTGGCCGTCTGGCGCTTCTCGTATCAGACGAGATCAGCCGTGCCGCTAATGCCCGAGGGAGGCTTCAAGGTTCTGGGCACTCCGGTCACCTGGCAGCAGGCGGCGAGCCTAGCCGCCGTCGCTCTTGTGGTGATAGGTGTGGAGGGATTCCTGCGATTCACACGCGCTGGGCTGATCACGCGGGCGGTGGCCGAAGACGCGGTCGTAGCTCAGATCCTCGGAGCATCCAAGAACCGCAGCGGCGCGATCAACTGGATGATGTCGGCGGGAATCGGCGCGCTCGCTGGCGTACTCGCCGCATCGCTGCAACCCTTCCAGACCTCGACATTCCTCGAGTACTTCCTGCTAGCCGTGGTTGCGTCGCTGATCGGTGGCCTGAGGTCACTTCTGGTGACGGCGATCGGTGGCTTGGCGCTTGGCGTCCTCGTCTCCGAGGCAGGCGTGAAGTTCAGCCACGTGGGGACCGCCCAGCTCATGATCTTCATCGGTCTTGCACTCTTCGTCATGCTGAAATGGTCGAGCCGCGGTGCGGGAGCGCGAGTCGAGTGGTCCCGCCCGAGTTCGAGTTCCGGATTCTCAATGCCAATTGTGCTGGCGACGTGGGCCGTCTTCGCGGGGGCCTGGGTGTGGCTCCTTGTCGAGGCCGCTCGATTTGATTTCTGGGGCCAGACCGGTGCGATGGTCTTTATCTATGTCATGACGGGTCTGTCCCTGGTTCCCCTCGTCGGGTGGTGCGGTCAGGTAAGCCTTGCCCAAGCCGGATTCATGGGTATTGGCGCATTCACGTTCAACATTGTTTATCAGTCCAACGGCTGGGGAATGCCGGCTGCTCTTGCGGTGTCGATCAGCGCAGGTGTCGGCGCCGGTCTGATCCTTGGCGCGATCAGTTGCCGACTTCCGTTCGTACAGACAGCGATCGTGACGTTGGTCTTCACCGGTCTCGTCTCCCAGTACCTGCTCTACAGCGGCATCTTCCAATCGTCCGGCGGCCAGATCTTCGTATCCGCTCCGTCCTACATGGACACAGGACGGAGCGCGATGCTCGTGTTGGGTGTTGCGGCCGCACTCGTCGCCTTGCTGCTGGCCAACCTCAAACGTAGCCAGTGGGGACTTCGCTTCTACGCAACCCGGACGTCGCCGGCGATGCTGCAGCACTTCGGTGTCAGTCCCAGCCGCGTGAAGATCCTTTCCTTCGCGCTATCCGGCGGAATCGCAGCCTTTGCGGGCGTGCTCTATATCCTTGTCGTCTCGATTGCTCAGCCGAGCACGTTCGGCGTCTCGATGAGCCTCGAAGTACTGCTGTACGGAGTGCTCGGCGGTTTGACGTCGCTAGCCGGACCCTTCGTCGGGTCACTGTTTATCGTCGGGGCGCCTCAGGTGATCAACCTGGCACGGTTCGGATCGACCGCTATCCCGGACATCATCTCGGGTGCAGGGGTTATGCAGGTAATGGCATCACAGCCTGACGGGATGTCGACGACGATCCGACTCCGTCAGAAGGACCAGGATCGCCTGGTGACCGCCGTCCGCGGACGGTTCCGTCGCCCTCCCGAACGTTCCTCCGCTGAGTCCAGAGAACTGGAAACCATCGCGTAGGGGCGCCCGCGCCCCGGGTCCGGGGGCAATGCGCGAAGACGTGACGATCGGATCGGCCGTCATATGAGCCCTCGCAGGCTCAGGAGTGCAGATGTCGGGAAGTTGGATTGGTGGCCGATTGGTGATCGCTGTTCGCAGTGCGAGCTGTGTCGAACTTTGGCATGTCGTCTACAACACTGAAGGAGTTGATCGTCAAGTGAGAAACAACGTCCACAGAACTGGCAGCACTCTTGCGCGGCCCCGGAATCCGGCGGCGCTCGCGATGGCCGCAGGTGCAGTCGTGAGTTTCCTGCTGGCTGGGTGCAGTTCCAGCAGCGGTTCCAAGACCGGCGCACTGAACTCCTCCGGCGCCGGGATCAAGACGGGGCAGGGTGTGTCGGGCTCCACCATCAAGGTTGGCGTCGTGTTGGATCAATCCGGTCCGCTTGCGTCGATCTCCGGAGCGATCAAGGCCACGATCGACGCGCGAATGGGCGCGCTCGATGCCGCGGGCGGGGTCGCTGGTCGGAAGATCTCGTTGACCTATCTTGACGACAAGGGTGATCCGGCGCTTCAGCTGACGAACTACCAGCGTCTGTGGCAGGTGGACAAGGTCGCGGCAATCATCGGCGCAGATGCATTCGCGCTGCCGTATCAGTACATCCAGAAGAACAAGATTCCCGTCTTCACCGAGGGGGCCGATCCCGGTGAATTCTCATCCAAGTACCCAACGATCATGACTCTTGGTCTGCAGATCCCCGGCGGGTCGGCCGAGATGGCGTACTCGGTGGTGAACTACCTGCATCGCCAACCGAAGGTCGTGGCGGTTACCTATCAACCCAGCATCGAACCGGTACTCGGCTTCATCAAGGAATATTGGACGAAGCTCGGTGCCACTAAGATCATCACCGACCCTGACCCTGGACCAACGGGTGACTGCACCTCGCTTGTTCTCAAATACAAAGATGCCGGCGTCGACTTCTGGGACGAGCAGGGCATTGGCTGGTTGAGCTGTATTCCGGCCGAGTTGAAGCTCGGGTGGAGTCCCTCCATGGGGCAGGGCAGCCCGTTGACTAGCGCTGGCTCGCTGGTGAGCGCCATCGGAAAGCCGATCGGTTCACTGCCGGGAGGGCTCATGGCTGGATCTCATACGATCGCGGTGACAGGACCGTCGGCCGGCACGCTGACCCCGCTGGCCCAAGAATACATCGACAACATGAAGAAGTACTCGCCCAAATACGGCGACGAGACAAACCTTGGCGACTCGGCGCAGATGGCCGACTATCAAACGGCGGCGCTGCTTGCCGATGTGCTCACGGGCGCCGCGCAACAACTCAAGTCGCTGACGCCTGCCTCGATCGTGCAATACGGAAATTCCCTGAAGAACTGGAATGCTGCGGGCCTGAGTGATCCAGTCGTGAGCTTCGCGCCCAATTGTAAAACGGGTACGGACTCCACTTCCTGGGGAACCTGGAAGTGGAACGAATCAACCAAGAAGTTGACGGTGGCAAACTTCGCGCCTCCGACTGGGTCAACTCATCTCGTGAACAACAAGTGGCTAGGCCTAGGGGAATGCTATCTGACGCAGATCGCCGACAAGTACTACACGAATTAGCCGGGCGACAGGTAACACCGTTTGAGCATGGAGGTCGGTGTTGGCCGATAGATGCGGAGGCCAACACCGACCTCGAATTCGTCGGGCGCGCCCTGCGCCCCATCGATCATGCCTTGTTCGGAGGAACGAGCGCACCGTGGACGAACTGGAGCAAGCTGTCGTACGCGTCGTCTGATGCGATCGCCGAAACCTCGGTTGCCAGCCCGCGACGGATGATGTCGATCATGAAGCCGATTACGAGGCCCGCCATCAGCGGCGAGACTTCGCGGAACTCGCCCGCGCCGATGCCCTCCGAGATGAGTGCCTCAACTCGCCGAATGTAGTCCAGCGCCCCGCGATCCCAGAGCACGCGTGTGTGCTCGACCGCCATCACATCTGCCATCAGCCTGGTGGAGTAACGGCCGTTGTAGTGCTGGGCGGACCGCACGAACGCTTCGACTCGACCCCACGCGGTCGATGCACGAGCGATGTCTCGTTCCAGCTGCTCCCTGGCGACATCTGAGCGCCACTGCAGTGCAGTGACGACGAGTTCGTCCTTGCTTGGAGCCAGGCGATAGAGGATTGACTTGGAGCAGTGGAGTCGCGAGGCGAGGTCGTCCAGCGTCAGGTGGCGGAAGCCTTCCGTATTGAACAGCTCAGCGATCGACTGAAGCAGCTCCCGTTGTCGGGGGGTCGGGGTGCGCGGAGCCCGGTCGTTCGTCGGCGGACCACGAAACGCAGTCACGAGCATGGGACCGTCTTCTGCCGCCACTCGTCTGACCTCCTTTGCCGACGACCGGCCTGACAGTATCTCGATCGCCTGTACCACCGAGACGATACCAGCAGATGACACGCAGTACCGGCTTGTAGTACTGTGGGCAATCTCGCAAGACCCGGAGGTCGGGTTCGGAGCCCACCTCGGGCCGCTCCAGAACCAGGGACGGCAGGAGGATCCATGTCATCGGCAGTGGCTACAGCATCTCGAACACCAGCGCAGGCGCATCCGGATAGTTCCGCAGCAAAGGCGCTCGCACTGCTCGATGCCTTTGCCGGCCGTCGAGCTCTGCTAGGCGTAACCGAACTCGCAGAGGCTGTTGACGTGCCGAAGCCGACTGCCCACCGTCTGCTCGGCGTCATGATTGCCCAAGGGTTTGTCCGGAAGGAGGGAACGCGTTATTGCCTGACTGAGCGGGTATTCGAGCTCGCCAGCCGTGCGGGAGCGGCATCCCTGAGATCCTCCGGGCTCCGCGCACGGACCATGCCGTACATGGCGGAACTGTTCGTCCGCACCCGTGAAACTGTGCACTTGGCGACGCTGGCCGGCACGGACGTCCTGTACTTGGAGAAGATATTCGGTCACTACGGCCCGCGCTGCTCGACGGCTGTCGGCGGTCGCAAGCCGGCCTACGCAACTGCATTGGGCAAGGCGATGCTCGCCCATTCGGCGGACGATGTGCTCGCCGCCAACATGGACGCTCCGTTTCGGGCATTTACCCCTACGACCATCAGGACTCCTGCGCGGCTCGAAAGCGCGATCGATCGAGTAAGGGACGACGGCTTCGCTACCGACTACTGCGAGACCCAGGCAGATCTGAATTGCGTCGCCGTACCGATCCGAAATCCGCAGACGGGGCTGGCGATCGCGGCGATCTCCCTCTGCTCGGTTCGGGCGACGAACCTAGAGCAGCGGTTCAAGTACTTGTTGATCGACACAGCACGAGACATCAGTGTGTCGCTCTGGCCCTCGCCGGCCCGAATCTAGCGGGCCGCTTGCACCAGCCAACGGTGGTCGACACCTGCATAATCCACCACCTAACAATGACGACTGAGCTTGTGGTCCGGCATTTGCTAACACCGCCGCGCGGATTACGGCATCGCCCCAGCAAACAGGAGGATCGGTTTCCATGTCATGGATACCCGCCTGCAAGGTCGGCGAGATTGCGCCCGGAGAGGCCATCGCAGTTCCGTCTGACCCGCCGATCGCGGTATTCAACGTGGATGGTGAGTACTTCGCGACTGGTGACCGGTGCTCCCACGACGAATCTTCGCTCGCCGACGGCTACATCGATGGAGACGTCGTCGAATGCGCGTGGCACTTCGCGAAGTTCTGCATTCGCAGCGGCGAGCTGCTCAGCCCACCCGCCACCGTCGATATCCCGAGATTCGAGGTAAGGGTCGAAGAAGACGTTGTCTACGTGGACACAGGCGAGTAGCGGTCTGTTGTGACCCGGTGGGCCAGCCTGCGATGCCGATCTTGTCCCTAGCAGCTGCGATTCGCGCCGGCGATTGGTTCCGAGGAGTGGAAGACCGCGACCCGTGAGCAGGGCCCACGAGGTCACGATAGCGGTCTGTCCCCGTAGAAGTTCCATGGCGCATCACGTACAGGAGTGGACATGCCCAAGCCACGGTTCGTAGTCGTTGGCGCGAGCGCGGCCGGGGTCTCCGCAGCCCTTGCGATGCGCAAGGCCGGGTTCGATGGCGAGGTGACTGTGATCGACTCACAGGCACACTTCCCTTACGAACGGCCACCCCTCTCGAAACAGCTCGTGGACGGCTTCGCGGAGCTGAAGCCCATCGTCCGCCACGAGGAAATCGTGGCGAACGCGATCGACCTGCGGCTTGACCAGCGGGTGGTCGCGATATCGTCAGCCTCGGGATCCGTCGAACTCGACGGAGGTCGGGGCCTGACCGCCGAGAAGGTGCTGCTCGCCACGGGACTCTCGGCGAGGCAGTTGAACGTCCCGGGAAGAGACCTGGGCGGGGTCTTGCGATTACGCGATGCCGCCGATGCCATCGCGTTGTCGAGCCACCTTGCGAATACCGACAGACTCGTCGTGATCGGTGCAGGGTTCATCGGGCTCGAGCTCGCCGCCGTCGCCCGCGACTCTGGCCGCGAGGTCACGGTGATCGAGATCGGTTCGTACCCACTGACACACCTGTCACCTCAGGTCGGAGCGCTAGTTCGGCGGCTCCATGAGGAGCGAGGAGTCCGATTCCGGTTCGAGGCATCGGTTGAACGCTTCTTGGGGTCCGAACGCGTCCACGCGGTTGAATTGACCGACGGGGAGGTGCTGAACGCCGAGACGGTCGTCGTCGGAGTCGGAGCTACGCCGCGGGACGATCTGGCGCGAAGCGCTGGGCTCGAACTGGCGAACGGCATCGTGGTCGACTCTCACGGCGCGACCTCGCGCAGTGCGATCTTCGCGGCCGGCGACATCGCGGTCCAACCACACCCATCCCTGTCGGTACCGACACGCATTGAGCACTGGGACTCGGCGATGAGGCACGGAGCCGCCGTCGGAGCGTCTATGGCGGGAGTGCCGACTACCTTCACCGACATTCCTTATGCATGGTCGGATCAGTTCGGGGACACGATCCAGATGTTCGGTCGGCCGTCGCCAACGGACCTCATGGTGATGCGTGCGGACTCCTCTCCGGAAAGCTTCCTGGGTTGCTGGATGCACGGCGACGAGGTGACCGCGGTGATCGGCTATGGACGGTCACGCGACACCCGCGTTGTGAAGGCGCTCATTGAGGAGAGGCGGGCGATGTCGCCCGACGTGATCCGCGACGAGACCATTGAACTACGCGACCTGCGCAAACGAGCCATGGCTTGAAGGAGGCGCTCAAGTCGGGCTGGCGCATCAGCGAAACGGCATGTCGGTTGAGCGGAAATACGTGTTTCGGGGACCGGAACAAGAAGCCTCGATCCATCGGCTCCGCTGGCTAACTTGCATCTATCGAGGTTCGCACTATCCGGAGGTGCAGCATGACTGCGACCGCGAGGTTGACAGACATCATCGAAAGATCGGTATCACTCGAACAGGGCGAGATCGATCGACGGATCTTCAGTGACCCCGACATCTTCGAACTCGAGATGGACCTGATCTTCGGGCGGTCATGGCTCTTCCTGTGCCACGAGAGTCAGATTCCCAAGCGGGGCGACTTCGTCGAGGCGCCGATGGGGCGCGACAACGTGCTCGTCGTGCGTCAGCGAGACGGCTCGATCAAGGCACTGCTCAACACCTGCTCTCACCGCGGCAACGCCGTGTGTCGAGCGGAGCAAGGCAATGTCCGAAACTTCATGTGCACGTACCACGGCTGGACCTACGACCTCGACGGTGCCCTTATCGGCGTCCCCGGCCGTGCTCAGTTCTACGGGGACGACCTCGACGTGACGAAGCACCCGTTGAAGTCAGTGGCGCAGCTCGACACCTACGAGGGGTTCGTCTTCGCAACATTCGACGCATCCGCACCGCCACTGTATGACTTCCTCGGCACGACCGGCCGGCTCGGACTCGATCTGCTCGCGCTCCAGGGCGACATGGAAGCCGTCCCTGGAGTGCAGAAGTTCGTAATCGACGCCAACTGGAAATTTGCGGTCGACAACCTGTTCGACTTCTACCACCCTCAGATCACTCACATGTCAGCCATGATGGCGTGGCTGGGTGGGGTGACCGTCGGCAAGAAGAACAAGGACGAGAACGGTGCACGCACCTCCGACGGCAAAGACCTCGCGATTGACTGGAAGCCGCAGGACCTGAGCAATTTGGTGGTCCTGGGAGAGTACGGCCACGCCATCGCTGGGCCCCCGGTGGAGCTGAAGCCCGATTTCCCGGGCCTCGATCGCTCCTTCGTGTACTCCCAGCCCTACAAGGAGCGGCTGGGCAGGGTCGGCGCCCGAGTGGCGGGCAACGCCAACATCTTCCCGACCGCATGGATCTCGCCTACGACAACCCAGATCAGCCTGCGGATCCCCCGCAGTGCTACCCAGACTGAGATCTGGTGGTTGAGCTTCGCTGACCGCAATATGTCAGCGGAGGAGCGGAAGGTGCTAGTCAGGCTGCAGAACCAGAGCTTCGGGCCCGCCGGAATGTTGGAACAGGAGGACGGCGAGAACTGGGCGCAGAGCACCATGCAGACCCACGGACATGCGAGTCGCACCGTTCCGCAGCTGCTGAAGATGGGAACGGGCCGCGGCAAGATCAACACTGACGATGGGCTCCGTTGGATCGAAGCCAGCACGAACGAACACGGCCAGCTCTGGACCTATGCCTCCTGGAAGCAATGGATGCTCGGCTGGGACTGGAATGAGCTCTACGACCATACGACCCCGGGCGACTACATCTAGATCGCGATCTCAAGCCAATTCGAAGAAGGCAACAAATGACTATCGAAATCGAGCAGGGGATTGATGACGGGGTTCTGCACGCGCGGATGATATTGCAATATCGGATCGAGGGATTTCTCGCAGACGAAGCCGCGCTGCTCGACACGCACGACTACGACAACTGGGTTGCGCTGTTCACCGAGGACGCCCACTACTTCATGCCAATCCGGCGAACGATGCTGCGACGAGAGCTGTCCGAAGAGTTCACCAAGCCCGGTGAGATCGCGTACTTCGACGAAACTCGCGAATCCCTCCGGCTGCGAGCGATCAAGTTCAATACGGGTGCCGCGTGGGCGGAGGACCCGCCCTCCCGGACTCGGCACATGATCACCAACGTCCGGGTGCTCGCCGATGACGGCTTCGAGCTCAGCGTGGAGTCCTACTTCCATCTATACCGGACGCGTCTGAAGTCGGAGGTCGACAGTTGGGTCGGCAGGCGCGTCGATCGGCTGCGGCGCGCTGGCGACTCCTTCCAGATCGCCGATCGGGTCATCTACCTCGATCAGACGGTCCTGCTCTCGCGCAATCTCTCGAATCTGTTCTAGCCGCTGGCACATGCGAGCAGGCAAACGCGATCGCAGCCCCACAGCGGTGCGGCGGGCGCCAAGCTAAAAGGAGCACATACAGCGATGAGTCTCGTGACATCACTCGGATACGTAGTTGTCAGTGCGAGTGACCTGAACGCCTGGCGAGAGTTCGGCGAGCGGCTCGGCCTTCAGGAGAACACCGACGACGTGAACCAGGGGCCGGCCGAAACTCTCTACTTCCGGACCGACGAGCGAAGCTGGCGGCTGGCCGTCGATAGCGGCCCTGATGGTGGCCTGGTCGGGCTCGGCTTCGAAGTCCCCAGTCGGGCGGCGCTCGATGAACTCGGTGAGCGCCTGGAGTCGGCCGGCTACCCAGTTAAGGTGGTCCCGGAGCTCGCGGTACAACGAAACGTCCTTGCGGTCCTCACTACTCAGGATCAGGACGGGGTCCCGCTTGAGTTCTTCTACGGCGCGAAGCTGGCGAAGGAGAAGTTCGTTTCTCCGCGAGGTGTGCGATTCGTGACCGGAGACCAGGGGTTCGGTCATGCCGTAGTCATCACGGCTGACGAGGCCGAGGCCCTCAAGTTCTACGGCGGGGTTCTTGGATTTCGCGAGAGCGACGTCATTCGGATCGGCGAGGCAACGGCGCATTTCATGTCGCCCAACCCGCGCCACCACTCGCTGGGATTCGCCGCCGTACCTGGCCTGTCCGGTGGTGCCCTGCAGCACGTCATGATCGAGGTCGACGACCTGGACGATGTCGGGCGTGCCCTGGACCGCAGCGTGGAAGCAGGCGTCACCCTTGCCATGAGCCTCGGTAGGCACACGAACGACCAGATGATTTCGTTCTACTGCGTCAGTCCGTCGGGATTTCACCTCGAGTACGGGTGGGGCGGCCGTCGGGTCGACCAGCAGTCCCATGTCATCGGCTACTTCGACCAGGGCAGCGTCTGGGGCCATCGGCACAGTCCGGCGACTGTCCGTTGAGTTCCCCGGAAAGCCCGGCTAAGTAGCCGGGCCTAGGTGCTTCGCCCGGGACAACCCGTCGGTACCGCCTGCGACGTCGAAGAAGCTGGAGCAAGCTGTGGGCGCTCTCGCACGAGTACCTGACGCTCAGGCACGGCGGACCGCCGTTGGATCAAGCGTCGCCTGCATGGCGTGCGATCTGCGAGTGGTCATTCTCCGCGGCCTTCCCGCCGTACATGGCTTGCACTGTTGTGAACAGCTAATGCGCCTGGTGCATCCCGGGCGCTGCAGCGCAACGACGCTTCGTTCTGGCCAACGCAGGAGTGAACTTGCCGGCAGAATGCGAGTGGGGGAGGTCTTCGGCGACATCGCGTCCGGGTTGCTGGTCCGCTGCACGCAATCAGGACGAGGCTGGGTCACGGTGAGCGATAGACGAGTCCAGCGCCGCGCCCGGGCGTGAGCCAGCTCTACGTGTTCCATTGGACGAAACACGACGATTGTCTGTCGACCTGCGATCTAGTGGCATCACATTTACGAACCCCGTGTGCGTAGAAGGACTGTCGTAGGTCCCGCGACAGAAGCCTCGAGCCGTCACGTGGCGGGACTGAGATGGATCCGAGCAGGCCGAAAAGAGGAACACGAGAAATGGACGAGCACGCACATCGGGGGTTCAACTAGCATGCCTCTAACCGAAGAAGGCATTATCGCCGTTCCCGGCCTACACAGCCGATGGGTGCGCCTCGCTGGCGGCGCCAAAGCACATTACGTGACCTCCGGTGAGGACGGCCCCGCGGTGGTGCTGCTACATGGGGGCATTATTGGATCCTCGAGTACCGCCGCCTGGCGGTATATGGCGCCCTTCCTCGGTGCGAACGGGTTCCGGGTCTTCTGCCCTGACCAGCCCGGCTTCGGGCTGACCGAGGGATACGAAGACGCATATCTTCCCAACGATGCAGGTCACGTTGATTTCCTTCACGAATTCACCACAGCACTCTGCCTGAGCCGTTTCCACCTCGCGGGCAATTCAATGGGCTCCGCTAACACGGTCAACTACGTAACCGCGCATCCCGACCGGGTCATCAGCTTCGCGCTCATTGCCGGGCCAATTGGTGACCTCGTGCCCCGCGAAACGGTTGCGGCACACGACTACCGACCTCGGGGGGCGAAACCCAATCCGTGGCAGTTTGACGGAACGGCGGACTCGATGCGGCGCATGATGGAGGCGATCATCCTGGATCCAAGTCAGATCACCGACGACTTGGTCGAGATGCGAACAAGGTCGGCCAACCGTCATAGGGCGTATTACGAGGCTACTCACCGTGCGAGGCAAGGTTTCGGCCCTCAAGATCCGGACGGACAAGCCCGCATGAGCACCAAGGGGCGTTTTGACAGAATAGTCATTCCGGGCATCTACATGTATGGCGCAGAGGACCTTCTCATGCCCCATGACGTGCTCGGCCACCTCCAAGAGGATGCCCTCCCGCAGGTGCAATTCTTCTATCCCGAAAAGACCGGCCATCAGGGCCAAACCGATCAGCCGGAGCTATTCAACCAGGTGTTTCTCGAGTTCTTCAGGGACGGGAAGGTCGCTTGGGAAACCGCCAGGGTTGCCGGTATATCAGGTCGGCGAGACCCGAACCCGAGGTTCGTTTCGATCCCCTAGCTACACGAATGACGGTCGTGGGCCGAAAGGAATGGAGGACGGCATGTCGGAAGTGGTTGGACTCGGTTACGTCGTTGTAGCCGCCGCGGACGTCGAGGCGTGGAAAGGTTTTGCTACTGACGTCTTGGGTCTGGCGGTTGGAACGGATCGCGCCACTGAAGATGACTCAGACACACTGTACCTGCGAACAGATGAGCGGTCCTGGCGATTGGCCGTTGAGCGCGGAGTCGACGGAGGAGTTCGCGCTATTGGGCTCGAGGTGGCCGATAGGCGGGCGCTTGAGTCGCTCAGGGCGAAGTTGGCGGCGGCTGGCGTTGCGTTCGACGAGGCCCCAGAATTGGCCGGCGTTCGCCAGGTGCTCGAGGTCATCCGAGCCACCGATCCTAGTGGCGTTCCGATCGAGTTCTTCTACGGCGCCCAGCTCGCTAGCGATCACTTCTTGTCACCTACCGGCGCCACCTTCGTAACCGGATTGTTGGGCCTCGGGCACGCCGTGCTCTCCGTCGCTAACGCCGATGAGGCCTACGAGTTCTACGTCAACGTCTTGGGGTTCCGGGTGAGCGACGTGCTGGTAGCTGGGCCGGCGAAGGTCTACTTTACTTCTCCGAACCGTCGTCATCACTCGATCGCTTTCGTAAGTTTGCCCGACGTGAAGCCCGGTTTGCAGCACATCATGTTGGAAGTCGACTCAATCGACACGGTCGGGGGGACGTTCGATTTCGCCCTGGACAACGCCGTCACGCTGAAACGGGGTCTGGGCCGTCACTCGAACGACCGGATGTTGTCGTTCTACTGCGTCAGCCCGTCCGGACTGGATATCGAGTATGGCTGCGAGGGGCGGCAGATTGACGACACCGCCCATACCACCGGCCGTTACAACAGGGCGAGCGACTGGGGTCACCGACCACTAGCCGCCGCCGGTAACGAAGCAGACCATCCAGACATCTGAGTGGACCCGTCCGGCCACTAGGAGAGGACGCAAGATGAGCGCTATGGCAACAGCAAGAGCTACTCAAGGGCGACCGCCGATGGGGCGGGCGAGAATCGACACAGATCTGCAGCAGGACATTGAGCAATTCCTCTACTTCGAGGCCGAGCTGCTCGACGACCGACGGTATCGCGGGTGGTACAACCTATTGGCGGGCGACATCCGCTACTGGATGCCGACTAGGTCGAACCGTCTATCCAGGGAGATGGACAAGGAAGTAGGCGCTCCAGGCGAGGTGGCGCATTTCGACGAGGATAAGGCCTCGCTAGGAGTTCGCGTCAGGCAGCTTGAAACCGGAATGCACTGGGCTGAGGACCCGCCGAGTCGGACGCGCCATCTGGTGACCAATGTTCGTGTCTCACCATCTGATGTCGAAGCCGAATGGGCCGTGCGTTCAAACTTCCTATGCTATCGAAATCGGATGGATACAGAGGTTGATATTTGGGCGGGCGAGCGTACTGACACGCTCCGAGTGAATGTTGAACATGGGTTTACTGTCGCGGCCCGGAGGATCTTGCTCGACCAGAACGTGATTCTGTCGAAGAATCTCAGCGTTTTTTTCTAAGCTAGCGCCGTCCGCCTGCTTTCGCATTGAATGGCGCGATCGGGCAGAGGGCTATCACTCAGGGAAGGTGCCCATGATTGACGTCGGCACGCTTAGGCAGCTCGTGGATTGGGAGCGTGGACTTATAAGTGCTCGTATTTTCGCTGACGAGGAGATCTACGCTCTGGAGATGGAGCGCCTGTTTGGGCGCACCTGGTTGTTTCTGGCGCACGAGAGTCAGCTTAACAAGCCGGGTGACTTTTTCTCGACCTTCATGGGCGCTGATCCGGTGGTGGCCGTGCGCCAGAAGGATGGCTCGATCAAGGCGTTTTTGAACGCGTGTCGTCATCGCGGTATGAAGGTGTGCCGGGCTGACGAGGGGAACGCGAAGGCGTTCACCTGCGTCTACCACGGCTGGTCGTACGACACCTCGGGCCGGCTGGTCAATGTGCCTAACCTTGAGGATGCTTACTTCGGTGAGCTCGCTTTGCCGGATTGGGGGCTACTCGAAGTCGCCCAAGTCGAGTCCTGGAACGGCCTGGTATTCGGCAATTTCGACCCTACCGCTCCACCGCTCGTGGAGTACCTGGGTGACATGCAGTTCTACATGGGCCCGATGTTCGATCGCACCGACGGTGGCACCGAGCTTATCGGCGGCGTCCACAAATGGACGGTGAGTGGCAACTGGAAGCTTGCTGCCGAACAATTCGCAGGTGATGCCTACCATGGTGGGGTGAGTCATACGTCCGCGACTCAGGCGATCGCGGACGGGCCGGGAGTAGCTGAAAAGTTGGGTCAGACAGCTAACCGCCAGCGGAGATCAGACCTAGGAGCCCTGCAGTTTAGCTCCCGCCTAGGTCACGGCGCTGGTGTCATGGGGCGACTCCCCGACGACATGCTTGTTCAACTGCTCAGTGCTAGCAGAAACGATCTTCTGATCCGGTACGAAACCGAGGTTGCGCTTCCGGAAATGGAGGCGCGGCTCGGTCGGGCGCGCGCACGAGCGTTCGGGCATGCCACCTTGTTTCCCAACTTCTCCTGGCTGCCGAACGTTCCGTCGATTCGGGTTTGGCACCCCAAGGGACCAAACGAATTCGAGTGCTGGGCATGGATCATCGTCGATAGAGACATGCCGGCTGACGTAAAGGAAGCACTTCGGCTTCAAGCGATTCGCCTGTTTAGCCCTGGGGGAACCATCGAGCAGGACGATGGTGAGAACTGGGGGCATATTGGGCGCAACGTCACGACGAGTCCGCGAATCCGTTCCATGACCCTGAACTACACCATGGGCCTCGGTCATGAACGCACCGACGACCCGGACTATCCGGGGTTGATCGGGAGTCGGTTCTACGGAGACGTCCCTCAGCGAGGGTTCTACCGCCGTTGGCTGGAGTTCTTAACCAGCGATGGCTGGCCTTCGATGGGAGATGTCGACATTGTTGCCACGGCTGAGAAGTAGTCGGAGACAATGATGGCCTTTGCGGGGCGAGCAGCGATCGTCACGGGGGCGGCACGTGGTATCGGGAAGGCGGTTGCCCTCCAGTTAGCCGCCGTTGGCATGGACGTGCTCGCTTGTGCCCGCTCGGAGCGAAACGACGCGGAGCTCCCTGGAACAATTGGTGAAACGGCCAAAGCCGTCTCCGCGTTGGGGCGCAAGGGAATTCCGATGCGTGTTGACCTCACGGACGACAGCGACAATCGAGCGATGGTCGCACGAGCTCTCGAGGAGTTCGGCCGGATCGACCTGCTCGTCAACAATGCAGCCTATGCCGCGTACGGCTCGTTGCTGGATTCGCCCATCGGTGAGTTCGACAGGTCATTTCGGGTCAATGCGCGAGCACCCTATCTTTCAACACAGCTTGTCGCGCCCTCGATGATCGAGCACGGGGGCGGCGTCATCTTCAACATCACTTCGGGCGCTGCGAAGCATCCCCGCGCCCTTTCCCCTGCCGCCGCGGCGGCAAGCCGTGGGATGACGATGTTTCCCAATGCGACGTACGGCTCGACCAAGGCGGCACTCGATCGCTGTACGAGTGCGCTCGCGCCTGAGCTACACAAGCACAACATAGCGATCGTTGCGCTGAACCCGGGATTCACCAACACGGAGCGCACACGGTCCTTGGCGCTTCCCGACTTCGATATGGCGGGCAGCCAAAGCCCTGAGAGCATCGGAACGATCATCACGTTCATCGCCGCGGATCCGATGGCCTACACCGGCCAGATCATCGATGCTCGGGAGTTCGCCCAGGCTCACGGACTGTAAAGGTCCGAGCCACGCCCGGAGTTGCCGAGCGGGTGGAGGCTCCGGCGCCGCAGCCGGGCCGTGGACCTCGCTGCAGTCCCGCAAAGTGAGGGCGCCCTCCAGGGTGAAAGAGAGAGAGGAAGCCATGCCGCAGGTCGAGCCGAGTGAGCTAGGTGACGCCCCTGTTCGCCCGCCTTTCGATCCCGAATTCGTCCGAGCAATGGAGGCGATGCGGAATGCTCTTGGAGAGTTGAGCGACGAGACGTTGCCACAGCGTCGCAGGCCTCGTGCTGGAACGCTGCCGGGCCAAGAGGCATACGACTACTCCGTCGGCGGTGCGGTAACCATTTTGGAACGATCGGTGCCTGGGCCCTCGGACGGTCCGCCGCTCCAGCTCACGATCTTCACCCCGGCGGCGCGTACGGCCGCTCTGCCGGCGGTCTACTACATGCACGGCGGCGGTTTCGTGACGGGAACCCGTCTCGGCGGCGTAAGTGTCCTCCTGCCCTATGTGGCAGAAGACAAGATGGTGCTGATATCGGTGGAGTATCGGCTCGCACCTGAGCACCCGGATCCCGCGCCGATTGACGATTGCTATGCGGGTCTCGTGTGGTCTGCCGACAACGCTGACGACCTCGGCATCGATCCACGGAAGCTGATGATTTTCGGGGGGAGCGCGGGTGGGTGCCTGGCTGCTGGCCTCGCGCTGATGGCTCGGGATCGGGGCCATCCGACGCTGAGCCACCAGATCCTCTGGGCGCCGATGCTCGACGATCGCTTCGAGACTCCCGCCAGCCGCATGCTCGACGGCGAGGGCACGGCGTCGAGGGACGAGATGCTCTACTCATGGACCGCGATGCTCGGCGCCCGCCGAGGGTCCGAGGGTGTGTCCTGCTACATCGCGCCGGCCCGGGCAAGAGACCTGTCAGGGCTTCCGCGTACCTACATCGATATCGGTTCTGTCGACTCGTGCAGAGATGACATCCTCATGTATGCCATGCGCCTGTCCCAGGCCGGCGTCAACGTCGATCTGCACCTATGGGGTGGTGCCCCCCACGGCTACCAGCTGTTTCAGCCGAAGGCAGCGGTCTCCATGGCCTCGATGGCTGCCTTCGACGACTTCATCCGCCGTGCCTTGGCGTAGTGCGGGTGTTCGGTTCCTCGAAAAGATACCGAACACGATTAGTGGTAGCTCTTGCACTCGCTGAGTTGGTAGCTATCGCCAGGACGATAGTGACGAGACCGCACCCGGCGATCACCCATAGTCCGGGCCGCACAGCGGAGGTAAAGCCGGCCTGAACGCTCGCACTCCCTAGGCCCGAATTGAAAACGCTTCCGATCACTGCAACACCGATGGCGTTACCCATCAATCGCGCCGTGCTTGCAAGACCCGCCGCTACCCCGGCCTGGCTATTTGGCATGCCTGAGGCGGCGGCGTTCGTCGTTGGGGACGCAGTGAAGCTTGCGCCGACGCCGAAGAACACGAACGTGGCGATCACATGGGGCAATGATGAGCTGGGTCGAAGGTCGAGGAACATTAATGCGCCGGCAAATAGCGCGCTGCCGGCAATCACGAGTGGAGCCCGCGGGCCGTACGCGCCCAGCGCCCGGCCGGCAAGGGGGCCGCTGATCATCATGATAAGTGCCATAGGAATCAGAGTTAGGGCGGCATCTGTCGGGGTCATTGCGCGGGAACCTTGGAGGTAGAGGCTGGCCAAGAACATGAAGCCGGAGTAGGCCCCGACAGCGAAGATTGCAACGATGAAGGCACCGCTGAACGGCAAGGATCGAAAGAATCGAAGCTCGATGAGTGGCTGGCTCCGTCTCGGCTCGTAGATCACAACAGCGGCGAGACCGCTCACGCCGATCACCAATGCGGTGAGAGTCGGGCCCGAAAGCCAGCCGGTATGCGGATATTCAATGATGGCGAACGTGAAGCCAGTTAGGGCGGCGAGCACCGCGACCTGCCCTACCGGATCTTGTCGGCGCGGACGCTCTGCCCGTGATTCGGGCACGAACACTCTTACTAAGGCGATCGCAATGATGCCGACAGGCACATTGATCCAAAAGATTGACCGCCAGCCAAGCGTGTCGATCAGAACTCCGCCGATGATCGGGCCAAGCGCGATGCTTATGCCCTGCGAAATACCCCACAATCCCATTGCACGCGCACGCTCCCGGGGTTCGGTGAACACGTTGATAACTATGGACATCGCGACCGGAGTGAGCATTGAGCCACCGAGTCCCTGCAGGGCCCGGAAGGCAATAAGAAGCCCGGTATTCGGTGCAGCACTACAGAGCGCTGAGAAAGCGGTGAACGTGGCCAATCCAGTAAGGAAGACCCGTCGCCGCCCGACTCTATCGGCAATAGACCCCGAAAGCATGACGGTGCTTGCGAGCATCAACACATATCCATCGATGATCCACTGGAGTCCGCTCACCGAAGCGTGAAGATCGGTTCGCAGCACCGTAAGTGCAACGTTCACGATGCTGCCGTCCATTGTGACCATCAGGACACTCAAGGTGCAGATGGCGAGGATGAGGTATCGGCGAGGGTTCTCGCCGGCGGCCGCTGAGGGCGAAGCGTGTGGTTGGGAATTGACTCCGATGGGCTTCATTGCGCGCGTCTAGAATGGTCGTTGCCGAAGGCGGCTGTCCTACGCATGGCGCCGAACCCGCTCACCCAATTGCACTACTCGATGAGACCGTCCTTGGCTGGTGCGTCGCTACGTCCGCGTTCCGCAGACTGGAATCCGAGCGCCCACCTCGGTGGGGGACTCTCGTATTACTCTGAGCGCGAACCCATCGTCCCTATTGCCAAATCCATCTAGTCTGGCAGCCATAGTTCGTGATCGTTGCTACCGATGGGTGCTGGAGCGGCCTGTCTGCCCGGCTTGCGCACGGCCACGGGGCGACATTCGGTGCTTGTGTGGAACAACGAGATGGCTGCGGTGGCCGCGGCTCACAGCGTAGATCCCGATCGTTGGTGGACGGTGTATGCCGCCGTGCTGGACCGTATGAGGATGTGCCGGTCGGACGGTGTCGTTACTCCGTTCGAGGGTCATCGATACGGCCTTCCAGGCGTTCGAACGATGGCACGGACGTCGCGGGTCTCTATGCCTGCGGAGTCGTCCCGGTCTAGCCCCCAACTGATGATCCTTTCGGCGCGGGTTCGGATCAGCATGGTCTCCCCGACGCCCGGCGGATGGGCGGTGTGCGCGGCCGTAGCTTGCCCGCGGATCTCGATGCCGCGAGGCGTTCCCCCCACGGGCATGTCGTCGACGACGATTGCCACATGCGGGTTGGCGACTACGTTGCTGTACTTGCGGCTGGCGGCCAGGTTCCATCCGATGGTGTCGGCTCAGTGTCCGGGTTGAAGTGCAGGCCGACGGGCGAGTTCTGCGGGTGGCCGTCGCTGTCGATGGTCGCCAGTCTGGCTAGTCGCTGGGAGTGTAGGAAGGCGCGTTCCGCGTCTGTGAACACGCTGCCGGCAGGTTCGGAGTTGCCGAGGTCGTTCATCGCGGTGCCCTCGAGCGCGGAGGATCGGGCCGTAGTCGGGCGATGACGGCCTTCACCTGTCGGGAATAGTGCTCTTCGAAGTCCGGGTTGTCGGGGTCGATATCAAAGATCGCCTTGATCACCTGAGGTAGCGCGACGGCGGCGGTGACGGCGCCGATGATGACCAGTAGCACGGCCGCAGGGTCGAGGTCGGGCGCAAGTTCGCCGCGCTCCTGGCGGTTGATCATGCCGCTGACGTCGAGGCTGCCAGGCGGCAGCGTCGCCGGGTGATGAGGGTCCTCGGACAGGCCTGCCCAAAGCTGCAGCCGGGTCAGTCGGGGATCGGCGAGCGAGTGCTGGACGTAGCGGGCGGCGTTCTCCGCCAGCGGCAGGTCGGGGTCGTTGACGGTGGCGTCCCGAGCGAACTGGGCGCGCAGTACCTCCTGGTACAGGCCCGTCCTTGCCGTCGAAGTAGTAGCTGATCAGTTGTTTGTCGACCCCGGCCCGGGTGGCGGTGTCCTGCACGCGCGCGCCGGCGAACCCTCGGGCGGCGCGACCGCGCGTTCGTCGACACCTTCACCTGAGCACTCGTCCTGGCCGCGGTCGCGCTCACGGCAGCCCTACTGCTTGCCATCAGCTCGCGGCGCCCTCGCGCTACCAACCCGAATGAGCGAGGCCGCCGAGCGCCCCGCGGGCGCGGCACACAGCAGCTCGCGGCGAGACGTCCAACGTGAACGCAGACTTGACAGTCCTTCGCGGGTGGTACAGCGCCCGGGCCGTGAGCGCCGGCGCGTGGGCTCCAGCGATCATCTGGGCGCTGCCCGGCCGTCTATCGTCCGAGTCCTACCACGACGCTATAGGTAGGCGTCGAATTGTGACCGTCATGCGTGTCTGCTCGGTGTCACGTATGCGGTAATCCAGTTCGAGAACTCGCATGCCATATGCCATCGGTGTTCGGTGATGAAGGTCGGAGGTACAAAGGCTGGAAAAGCCACCGCCAGCTCGCCGGTGAATCCACCGTCGGGGTCGTTTCGGAACTGATGGCGGACTGCTCCGATCCTGGTGCCATGGGCGTTTCTCGCCCAGCCGGCAGTCCGCGCCGGATACTTGGGATCGACGGGTATCGGCAAAGAATCAGTTTCGGCGAGATTGATGAAGAAACGCGACGCGACGATTGCTCCTCCCGTCTCCTCGATGACTTCGACTCTCTTTGGACCGGTCGTGCGGCTGATGTAGTGATCCGGGCACGCGACCAGCATTGAGCGCACGTCGTTGAGAGCGATGCGGTGATTGAACCAATTGACGAATCCGTCGGCGGTGCCCGCATCGGATTGGATCGTCGTGTGGCTGATCGCCCACTGGTGCGGGGCAGCGGTGATGACACCGAGCGGATTCGAAGCATCAAGGTCGACAGTGGTTAGTTTGCGCATCTCCGCCTCGCCCAGCCGCATTTTCACGTCGGCAAGCTGTTCGCGCGCTCGAGGCACATCCGCTGTCGACAGGGCAGGGCGGAGGATAAGTGCATCGAGATCGCCCAAGAGCCACCCAGTAACATTGCCTTTGATCCGGGCCGCCGCCACCTTGAGCCTGCGGGCCTCCCATTGCAGTACCTCATCGCGATCCGCGCGGCGCCCGCCGATGGTTGCGGTCAGCCGCGGGGCCGCGGGGGAAGATGCTCTAGCGAGCTTCGGATTCAGCACGAGGCCAGCCGCGACGAGGGCAGTGCCACTCAGAAAGGTGCGTCGCACAATCATTGATGGGACCTCCATCGATCGATAGGGAGAAGCGAGTTTGGACGTAGCCGTCACCCAAGACTGAGCGAGCCAATCAGGCGAGGTGATCCGCGAGCCAGTCGGCGGTCTCCTGAAGCGGCTCTACAGGATTGTCGACAGAGCAGTGCGTTGCGCCACCAAGCCCATCGGAGCTCCACATGCGAAGTGTCTTGTCGACCGAACCCACTGCCTCGTACAGTGCCCGCGCCGCCTTCGGGTCAACGAGTGTGTCTTCCTCTCCGTGACTGATGTAGATCGGCATCGTGATCTTCGGAGCCTCATTGGTGAGGTCGAACTCCGCGAGTCGGACCTGAAGCTCGTCATCGTCAGCGGAACCGGTAATCCACCTCATCCGAGGACGCTTCCCCGGATAGCGCGGCCACGAGTCGCTCATCATGTTGAACAACGCTCCGTGGATCGCGACGCACGCGAGGCGCGGCTCGTTCGACGCGACACGTCCGGCGTAGTAACCGCCCATACTCATTCCGCAAAGCGCGATCCGGTCCGAGTCCACGAAATCCAGGCCGCGTGCATAGTCGAGCACCGGCGATACAGCAACCTCGTAGTCGGGCCGGCTGACGATTCCCTGCTCGCGCAGTGGGCCGCCCTGGCCAGGGCCATCGATGGTGATGAAGTTCAGGCCACGTTCCACGAAAGCCCGGCCTGCGCACACCCACGACTCCTCCATCATGCCGTCGGCCCCATTCAGGAAGATCACGGTTCCCCGGGGTTCGCGATCAATCACCGGCCGCACGATGTAGCCGGGGAGGGTGCCCCCGTCGACGTACGGGATGGAGAAGGACTTGAAACGCGCACCCATCAGCTCACTGGCGCGAGCAAACGCATCAGAGATTGCGCGCCACGTGGGCATTGCGCGCGGATCAGTGTGCGGCAGGAAGAACTCCGCTGACCGGTAGTAGTTCGCCGCACTGAGGAAACGCTCGATCGCGGTGGCGGTGTGCCCCGCGCCCATCTGATGCACCGCACCCTCACGCGCATGCTCCGCCAACGCATGCCACTCGGCATACCAGCTCTCGAAGTCTCCTGGGCGGATCCGCGCGATCGCCCGCACTGCCTCGGTTGCGTCGCCGCCACCCCAATGACACTCGCTCAGCAGTCTCTGGGCCTGGAACGCGAACGGCTGGAAGTCGGGGAACAACAGTTCACCGAGGAACGGACTACGGGCGGGGCTGGCGCTGCCATCTGACATCGAGAGAGTCAACTCCTGTTCAGTGTCCACAATCTGCCACCACTCGGCACCGCTTCGGGTCAACCAACTTTGTCATACTTATGCTTAATGCTCAACGCCTGTCTCGGCGACGCGCGCACCCGACCCTCGATTGGACACTGCTCATGGCAACCAGTGCATCTTCAGGCAGTTCGGTAGCGGTGGTGACCGGTGGAGCAAGCGGCCTGGGTGCGGTCTTCACGCGGACGTTGATCGACAGTGGGCACGCTGTGGCCGTCCTTGACTTGGGCTCCGGTATGGGGGCGGCCGACCGGAGGGCAGCCGCGCTGTACCACGTTGGCGATGCTACGAACCCCGATGACATCGCGGCATTCGCGGCGCGAGTCCGCGCCGAGCTTGGCAGGCCGCGGGTGCTGGTCAACAACGTCGGGGCCTCTCCCCATCGCACCTTCGCACAGGAGAGCCTCGCGGGCTGGCGAGCGGTGATGGCCATGAATGTGGAGTCCGCTGTCTTGATGACGCAAGAGCTCCTGGCTGATCTGATGGCGGAGCCGAACGCACGAATCGTCAATCTGAGTTCTAGCGTCCTGTGGGATGCCGAGAGCCATGGGATGGTCGCCTACGGCGCAGCGAAGGGCGCGATCCTCGGTCTGACACGCGCACTTGCGACCGAACTCGGTGAGCATGACATTACGGTCAACGCAATCGCCCCCGGGATTGTTCGAACGCCCGATACGGCTCGAGTGCCAGAGGAGAATCTCGAGATCTACCGCAATCGTCAAGCAATTCCGCGAATCGCGGTACCGGAGGACCTCGCGAGCACCCTTGACTACCTGGTGGACCCGCGGTCGGGGCACGTGACGGGCGTAGTGGTCGGCGTCAACGGCGGCCGGGTGTGGCTGTGACGGGACTACGACTGCACGGCCTCCGTGGAGTCGATCATGTGGGGCTCACGGTCCCGGATCTGACGAGTGCGATCGACTTTTTTGTCGAAGTGTTGGGAGCGCAGCACGTCTTCACGCATGGGCCGTACGCCAGTACACCGGAGACGTCGGCCAGCTTGGGGCGACCTACTGACAGCTACGTCTCTGGCATTGCCATGGTGCACGTCGGATCAACCAATATCGAGTTGCTGCAGATTGGCTCCCCCTGGTCGCGCCACGATCCACCGAGACCTGACGATGCGGGTGGACATCATCTCGCGTTCTATGTGGACGACATCGACGGCGCAGTCGTGACCCTTGCCTCGTCCGGCGTGGATGTGCTCGCTGGCTCGATGCCATTGCCAGGACCCGAGTCAGGGCACGGTGGTCGGTTCATCTTCTTCCGTGCCCCCTGGGGAATCATGCTGGAGCTCGTCAGCTACCCCCATGGCAAGGCGTACGTAGCCACGACAGAGCGTCGTCTGCATGATCCGAGAACGTTGCCCCAGATCATCGACTAGCTCGACGCCTCAGTGCCCACTCGACACCTCAGCGCCGGCTCAAGCCGACAAGCCGCCGTCGACGCGTAATACCTGACCGGTGATCGCCGCGGCTTCAGCGGATGCGAGGAACAGGTACGCGGCACTGATCTCATCGAGCCTGGCGCCGCGGCCCAACAGGGTGCGATGCGCAAGCCTGTCCGCCAAAGCATCAGGATCGTCTATCACGGGGGTTGTTTGGCCACCGCGCTCGACGCTGAGCGCCGTCGCGACACCCCCGGGTGCGACGGCGTTGACCCGGACGTCTGGGGCGAGATCCCGTGCCGCGGCTCGTAGCAGACCGAGACCGGCATGTTTGGCGGCCACGTACGCAGCTCCTGATCCGTTCCCTTGGACATCGAAGCTGGCGTCAGAAAGCGTCAGTACGACGCAGCCGTTAGCGCGTCGCAGGGCCGCGACACTGGCCTCGATCGACTGCACATAGCCGACGACGTTCACCTCAAGTAGACGCGTAAATCCTCTGATCATCTCGGCCGAGTCACCCGAGCCAAGGCGGCGCCCGCCATCGTGGATACCGGCATTGGCCACCAATACGTCCAAGCGCCCCTGCGGTGCGGCCTCGGCGACTGCCCTCTGCTGATCTGCGAACGCGGTGACGTCGCCGATGACTGAACGGACATCCGGATCCGTGCTGCGCACTCGGTCCAGAATCGTGACGTCGTCACCTACCGAGCAGAAATTGCGGACGACGTCGGCGCCGATACCGGAGGCGCCGCCGGTCACGAGCACTCGACGCGGCTCCATCGGACCATCCGTCGTCATAGCCGCGGGGTCGGCGCTGTGAGCCGGGTCGTGTGTCGAGCAGTCGCGAACTGCGTCACCGTGTCCGCACTAGACGAAGGCGAACGAAGTCGTCCCGCACTGCCTCCCGGCCGAACGCGACCGGTTCGTTGCGTTCAGAGTAGTGAGTTTCGCTCAGCTCGAGGTACGGCGTTCCAGGCTTGAGTTTGAGTGCGCGCTTTTCGGCGGGACCAGCAATCGAGGGAATGAGTTCGATGACGCTGTTGTCGATCTCGCGGGAGGGCCACGATCGGCTGAGTTCGAAAAGGGTCTCTGGTGCGGTTGTAGTGCCGTCAATGAGCTGCTCCGCGAGGCCAGGTTCCAGATAGTCGACCGGTACCTCCTGGACGAGGTAGACGGCTGGGCTCCCATCTGCAAAGTAGGTTTTCTCGTTGACCAGGGCGGGGACGTCAGCGGAGATTCCGAGCGCCTTCATCGCTGCCGGAGACGCCGACTCACTGATGTAGAAGCGCTGCTGTGAGGCCACATCGTCGTACCGCGCCTCGAGCATCCCGCGGAATCCGATCAGCCTGTGTAGGGGGAGGCTGCTCCGATCCACCTGCGGACGGATCTGCGTACCGCGCCCTGGCACGCGCGAGACGACGCCTAGCCGCTCCAGAGACTGAAGGGCGGCGCGCACCGTGGTGCGACTCAGGCTCATCTGGTCTGCGAGTTCGGGTTCGCTGGGGAGCCGGTCGTTGGGAAAGACACGATTCAGGATCATCTCGAGCAACGCGTGCGTCGCCTGCTCGCTCAACGAACCATTGCCAATTCTGGGGACAATCGTTGCCTTGTCCCGTCGCGCCTTCGAAGGAGCCACCAGCCCACCCATCAGGTTCAGGTCAACAACTTGGAGATACAACTTAGAAATACATAGTACCTTTACAGCAATCACTTACAGAGGTTGGAGATCTGCCACAGGCCGTGCGCTGGCGGGACTTCCATCACGAGCGGTGAGTGTTGAGCAGGAGCTTGCCTCTGTACCTCTCTACGGGCGAGCCGCGCCAGAGCTTCGGAAGCAGAAGCGAGCGGCTGACGACTCGGGCCATCAGCTTCGAAGCGTCGAGGACCGAGGACAGGTACACGCCGCCGAGTGGGTCGAGCACAACCGTGATCCCTTGGTCGGCGACGCTTGCCCGCACAGTCGAGGGCTCGAATGCCACGACGACCTCAAGTCCCAGAGACTCAGTCGCGCCGCGTTCGTCTGCGAACCTGTGTGGGCAATGACCCTGGCTCCCACTGCCTCGGCCAGTTGCACGGCGAACGTCCCGACACCGCCCGACGCTGGCAGTGGATGAACGGCTGTTCGTGGCACCGCTACCTTGGTCGCGTACGTGCCATCACGCGTCGCGCCGAGCCCGGCACCCGAGACATAGACCGGTTCGCAGTCGAGACTGCCCGTCCCTTCAGCCCCGAGGATCAACGGATGCGAGGCGTTACCGATCCGCCCGTTCAGAACCTGCGCGTCGAACGGATTGACGCCCGCGAATCTCAGGTCGACGACAACCTCGTCGTCGCCCGGGATGGGATCGTCGACCTCGACCATGTCGATCTGACCAACTGTGGTCCTGCGAGCGAGCAACGGAGCTCTCCTAGCAGCGGTGGCTGGTTCAGTCGACCGGCTTGAGCGAGGCCAAGTGCGATAGGAGCCGGCGTCGGTTGCCAGGGCTTAGTGATGTCGCGATGCGTACCAGGACTCGATACCGGCGGCTGGGAATACACTTCGCCTGTCCCGCGAGCATCGCGTCCACTCCTTCGCGAGCGACCTGTTCGGGGGCTAGCCAGAGCCAACGACGGACCCCGGACGTCGCAGTTGCGCTGCGTTGATGGAACTCGGTGCGAGTGAAGCCAGGCACAAGAAGCGTGACCGTCACGCCGCGGTCCGCGCACGCCGAAACCATCCCTGCAGTTGTCGTATGCACCCAGGCCTTCCCACCGGCGTAGGTGCCCTGGGACCACACCGCAGCTGTAGAACCTACGTTGAGGATCCGACCATGACCACGTTCTGCCATAGATCGAGCGGCGGCGTGCGAGAGCACCAGGACCGATCGGACGTTCAGGTCGAGCATCGCCAACTCGGCCGCAAGGTCCTCATCGGGGAATGTTCGGGTGGTGCCGCAGCCGGCCGCATTGACGAGAAAATCGATGTCAGCGATGCGTTCAGACACGACGTGCAGGCCATTCTTGTCGGTCAGATCAGCGGGCTGGATCGCCACCTCGGGACTGCCCGCAGCTTCAGCGCCCGCCGCCACAGCGCGCAACCGATCGCCGTCGCGGGCCACGAGCAGCAGCGGAAACCCTCGTCGCGCGAGCTCCAATGCCAACGCTCGGCCAATGCCAGAGGTCGCGCCCGTCACCATCGCCGCGCCTGTCATAGGGCCTCCAGCCAGGCAACAGCCTCGCGCCATGGCGCCTTCGCCGCGACCTTCCGTCGACCACGAGCCAGCGCGACCGGCCCGT
>Ga0137412_10000022_pt1 | contig 73176 bp, 69 predicted proteins | sample CZODoug2_1_16fun_FD_122160 | JGI IMG/M metagenome (GOLD analysis project Ga0137412, IMG submission 122160) | Vadose zone soil fungal communities from Angelo Coast Range Reserve, California, USA - CZODoug2_1_16fungal (Hybrid Assembly) | ecosystem: Environmental > Terrestrial > Soil > Vadose zone...
CTGCGGCAGCGGGACGGTGCGCAGGATGTCGGCCAGCACGGTGGCGGCGGTGCGCCGCGCAATCTGAGCCTCGGAGGTGACCAGCAGGCGGTGCGAGAGCACCGGGGTGACCAGGGACTGGATGTCATCGGGCAGCACGTAGTCGCGACCGGCCAACGCCGCGGCGGCCCGACCGGTGCGGATCAGGTGCAGGGTCGCCCGCGGCGAGGCCCCTAACTGCAGGTCGGGATGGTCGCGGGTAGCGGTGATGATGTCGACCACGTACTGCACGATCTCGTCGGAGACGTAGACCTCCCGCACCGAGTGGATGAGTTGGACCACCGTGCGCGCGTCGCACACCGACTGCATGGAATCCAGCGGGGAGACCTTGCCGTGCCCGCGCACCATGCCGACCTCGGCGCTCGGGGCGGGGTAACCAATCGCCAGGCGCGCCATGAACCGGTCGCGCTGGGCCTCGGGCAGGGCGTAGGTGCCCTCCATCTCGATCGGGTTCTGGGTGGCCACCACCATGAAGGGCCCGCCGAGCACGTAGGTCGTCCCGTCGACGGTGACCTGGCCCTCCTCCATCGCCTCCAACAGCGCCGACTGCGTCTTCGGCGACGCGCGGTTGATCTCGTCACCGATGACCACATTGGCGAACACCGAGCCGGGCTGGAACTCGAACTCACGCAGATCCATGTTCCAGATACTCACCCCGGTGATGTCCGAGGGCAGCAGGTCCGGGGTGAACTGGATGCGCTTGACCGAGCAGTCGATGGACCGGGCCAGCGCTTTGGACAGCAACGTCTTGCCGACCCCGGGGATGTCCTCGATCAGCAGGTGGCCCTCGGCCAACAGCACGATCAGGGAGAGCCGCACCGCCTCCGGCTTGCCGATGATCACGGCCTCGATCGCCGCCTGGATACTCGCCGCCGTCTGTGCGACCTCAGCCACCGATACGGGTTCGAGGCTGTCGTCGATCGAAGTGGTCACCCTTAATCCTCCTCATTCGGTCCGCGACCAGCGTAAATGCCGATCGGGCCTAGGTCACTTCACGCGGCGAACCGAACATAGTTAGTTTTAGCCCATGCCCGAGGCCCACCTCGCGACGGACGTCGTGCATCACCACGCGCTACGCCGGCCCGACGCCCCCGCGGTGGCGGACCTGGCCACCGGCGAGGCGTTGACCTGGCGTGGCTTCGGGGGCCGGGTGGCCGCGGTGGCCGGCGTGCTCGGCGATGAATTCGGCGTCGGGCACGGCGATCGGGTCGCGGTGCTCGCGCTGAACTCCACCTGGATGCTCGCGCTGCAGTTCGCCTGCATGCGGCTGGGCGCGATCTTCGTCCCGTTGAACTTCCGGCTGGCCCAGCCGGAGCTCGAGTTCTTCTGCACGGACTCCGAGCCGACAGTCCTCCTGCACGACGCCACCTGGGCCGAGATGGCCCACCGGGTCGCGGCGGGTGCCGGGGTGCCGCGGCTGTCCTCCTGGGGCGTCGCGGACGCCGCCCACGACCTGCCGGCCGCGGCCGCGCGGGCCACCCCGCGCACGGCCCGGGCGCTCGCGCGGTACGAGGACACCGTCTCCCTGCTCTACACCTCGGGTACCACCGGGCGGCCCAAGGGCGCTCGGTGCACGCACCGCACGCTGCACTACAACACGCTGAACTCCATCGAGCCGTACGGGCTGACGCCGAACTGCCGGTACCTCGCGGTGCTGCCGTTCTTCCATGCCGCCGGGCTGAACAGCATCACCCTCCCGCTGCTCTCCCTCGGTGGCTCGTTGCTGATCGCGCCGGGGTTCGACCCCGGGCAGGTCGTGGAGCTACTCGCCGACCCCGCACGCGGCATCACCCAGTTCTCCGGGGCGCCGGTGATGTACCAGGTGATGTCGAGCGTGCCCGGGTTCGACGGCGCGGATTTCTCCCACCTGAAGCACGGTCAGGTCGGGGGCGGGTTCCTCAACTACGAGGTGACCAAGGCCTTCCACGACCGCGGCATCGCGCTGTCCCCCGGCTACGGCTCCACCGAGATGGGCCCGATCGTCTCCGTGGTCCGGCCCGCCGACGCGCTGCGCAAGTTCGGCTCCTGCGGCACCCCGGTGCAATACACCCACGTGCGCGTGGTGGGCGAGGACGGGCAGGACGTCGCGGTCGGCGAGACCGGCGAGGTGTGGGCCCACGGGCCGGCCATCACGCCCGGCTACTGGCGGCGGGAGCACGACGAGGACTCCGCGTTCGCCGGCGAGTGGTTCCGCACCGGCGACGCGGTGGTACAGGACGACGAGGGTTTCCTCACCATCGTCGACCGCTACAAGGACATGTACAAATCCGGCGGGGAGTGCGTGTTCCCCGCCGAGGTCGAGCGGATCCTGCACGAGCACCCGGACCTCGCCGACGCCGCGGTGATCCCGGTCGCCGACCCGCGCTGGGGCGAGGTGGGCCGCGCCCTGTTGGTCCCGCGCGCGGGCACCGCACTGGACCCCGACCGGATCGCCGCGCACTGCCGGGACCGACTCGCGGGCTACAAGGTGCCGGCGGAGTTCCTGGTGATCGAGCCGTTCGCCCGCAACGTCACCGGCAAGATCCCGAAGGCGGAGCTCAAGGCGCGCTACGGCTGACCTTGCGTCAGCGACATCGAGCGTTATAGCGCTCGCTTTCGCTGACGCAATGAGGTGGATCCGGCCGCCCCGAGCAGTTCCTCGGCCTGCGTGACGATCCGTTCGATCACCTCGGCCACCGTGGGCAGGTCGTGGATCGCGGCGGCCACCTGACCGGCGACGAGGATGCCGTTCTCGATGTCGCCCTCGCGTTGGGAGACCCGGATCTGCTCCTCCTCCCAGACGATGAAGTCCTCCGGCGCCATAGAGCCGCGGATCTCCTCCATGTGCCGCTGACCGGCGTTGCGTAGCCCGCGGATCGGGGCGTAGACGCCGGGGAACACCACGTCGTCCCACTCCGGGGCGTCCACGATGCGCTGCTTGTAGTTCTCGTGCCACTCGTGGTCCCGGGTTGCGATGAAGCGGGTGCCCATGGCCCCCGCGGCGCCGCCCATGGCCAGCGCGGCGGCCAGACCGCGCCCGTCGCAGATCCCGCCGGCCACGATCACCGGGATGTCCAGGGCCTCGATGACCTGCGGGGCCAGCACCATCGTGTGCACGCCCTGGGCGTGGGTGTGCCCGCCCATCTCATAGCCGGCGGCGATGACCACGTCGACGCCGCTGTCGGCCGCCTTGCGGGCGTGGGTCAACGAGCCGACCTTGTGCATGTGCACCAGCCCCGCCTCGCGGATGCCGTTGCCCAGTTCGCCGGCGAAGCCGGCCGAGGTCACCAGCCAGGTCAGCTGTTCGCCGGCCTTGCCGCCGTCGCGCTTGATCCGGATCGCCTCGTCGATACAGAGTCGGCTGACCGGCAGCAGCTCGCCGTTGGCGAGCCGGCCGACCGGCACGTTCACCCCGAACGGCTTGTCCGTACTGGCCGCGACCTTCTCCGCGACCGCGCGCAGGTTTCCGCGCAGGAAGCTTTCCGAGGTGTTCACGATGCTCGGGCTGCTCAGCGTGCCCAACCCGCCGGCCGCGGACACCGCAGCGGCCAACGCGGTGCACGGCTGCGGGCCCATCCCGTCCTGCATCACCGGGTATTCGGCGCCGGTCATTTCCTGTAGGCGCCGCCACGCTGCCGTCATCGTCCGCTCTCGTCCCGGCCGACCACGGCCGTCTTGGGGTGCGGCATCGGATGCCGCACGTCGGGCGCCTCGTCCGGCGAGTGTTGGCGCACCCACGCCACGGCTTGCGCGTAGGTGTCCAGCAGCCGGTCCTCGGCGGCATAGTCGAACCGGCCCGGGTAGAGCGGGTAGTCCTCGCGGGTGACCGGGTTGGCCTTGAGCCACTCGACGGCTTCCACCAACGCTGCCGCCGCGGGCACCACCTGGCGGTAACCGAGCTCGAGCTTGGCCTTGCTGTTGTCCAGGGTGATGTGCGGTTGTCCGGTCGGGGGCAGCAGCTCGATCAGCGCGGACGGCACGAGCTCGGCCGGGACCCCGACAAACTCCAACTCGGCGCCGAGGATCCCTGCGATGGCCTCGGCCCATTGCCGGACGGTGAATTGGTCGTCGTCGGTTGCGTTGTAAACCTGGCCGTTCGCGACCTCGGCGTTGTCCACGACCTTGAGTACGACCTCGGCGGCATTGCGGGCCGCGCACCGGGAGATGATCCACAGTCCGTTGTCCGGCAGGATCATCCGGCTGCGGCCATCCAGCACCCGGCGGATCACCGACCACTCCCACGGCACCAGGTTGCGTGGCCCGTAGATCGCCGGATACCGCACCACGCTGCCGCGGTAGACGCCCTGCGCCGCGCGATCCAACACCGCGCGCTCGGCGCCACGGATCAGCGCGGCGAACTTCGGCACGTACTCGGCGGCGTCGGCCAACGGCCCGTCCTCGCGGGCCCACAGGGCCATGCCATAGGGCCGCACTTTTTCCGGCTCCAGGCAGCCGCGATAGGCGGGCACCGCGCCGATGCTGACCAGCTGCCCGCACCGGCCGGCGAACACCTCGGCGATGGTGGCGACCCGGCCGTACATGGCCAGCACTACGTCGAACTCCCGCGCCCCGACGGCCTCGGTCAAGGTCTCGGCGAAGTGCGGGTCGGCATGCAGGTGTTCCACCTCGGGCAGCTCGGCCGGCTCGTGCACACCGCGGTGCAGCACGGCGACCTCATGTCCGCGCTCGAGCAGCCCGGTGACCAGCGGCACCCCGGAGGACCCGCTGCCCCCGATGACCAGCGCCTTCACTGACCCTCCGTCACTGGAGTCGTGCGGCGACATCGCGCACGTGCGCGGCGTCGCAGTTCGGGACGGTGCCGACTGCTCGGCCGTCGGCCGGGCAGCGCACCGCGATCGTTGCGGTCACAACCGCCCTCCTCGAGGTGAGTGATAGCGACGGTGAGGGCCAATAACCTAACATCATTTGGTAGAGCCACTCGTAGCCGAATTCGACGCCAGAGGTGGGACTCGTGAGGACCAACGCGCTCAGCCAGCGGATCTGTGTGTGGTCCGGGCCTGCCATGGCGGTCACCCTGCTCTCCGCCTTCCTGATCATGGGCTTCCTGCCGCCGCCGAACCCTCGGCTGAGCGGCCCGCAGATCGTCACGCTGTTCACCGAGGACCAGCACCGGATCCAGGCCGGTGGCCTGGTGATGATCCTCGGCTCGGCCCTGTTGTTCCCGTGGATCTCGGTGATCTCGGTACAACTGCGGCGCATCGAGGGCACTCACACACCGATGGCCTCGACGCAGCTGTCCTCGGGTGCGCTGGGTGCGTTCCTGTTCCTCACTCCGATGCTGGCGATTCAGGCGATGGCCTACAAGCCCGATCAGCTCAGCCCCCAGGTCGCCTCGACCATGTACTACTTCGCCTGGCTGTTCTTCTGTGGCACCCCGGTCTTCGCGATCGTGCAGAACGCCGCGATCGCCATCGCGATCCTGCAGGACACCCGACCGCACCCGGTCTTCCCGCGCTGGGCGGGCTATTTCAACCTGTGGACCGCGATGTTGTTCCTGCCCGGCATCGCGTGCTACTTCTTCGATTCCGGCCCGTTCGCCTGGCGCGGCCTGTTCATCTGGTGGATTCCGTTGACCTTTTTCGGCGTCTGGTTCGTGGTGATGACGACGTTGCTGCTGGCGGCCATCAGCCGTCAGGTCGCGCAGGAGCACGTCACCGAGTCAGGATCGATCCTGACGCAGGATCACTTTGGCGGCGAGTTGGCCAGGAATGCCCGACACCGACGGCCCGGGGTGGGTGCCGGCACCGGTGATGAACAGCCCGGGCACCGGCGTCCGGTAGCCGCCGAACCCACGGGCCGGGCGTAGTCCGCCGGTCCGGAACGGGGACATGTCGACGTGGTAGACGTTGCCCTCGGGCACGTTCGTTCGCGCGCTGATGTCCGGCCAGGCCTCGACCGTCCGACACACCGTGTGCTCTTTGATGCCGCTGTAGTACTCGCCGAGGCGCTCGACGACGGCATCGGCGACCGGTTCGCGCAGCGCATCCCAACCCTCCGGCGGGTAGTGCGGCGTCCAACCGCTCCATACCGAGAGCACGTCGGATCCGGCGGGCGCGCAGCCGGGGTCGGTGGCCGACGCGATGATGTTGACCATCGGCAACGGGTGTGGCACCCGGCCGGTGCGCGCGTGGGTGATCGCGTCGGCGATCTCCTCGAGGTCCCCGATCATCTGCGACGGTTTGCGCAGGTCCAGGCCATCGCCGCGCCAGGCAGTGTGCCGGGGCAGCTCGAGTCGGCCGTCCAGGGCGAGGTCGAGCCGGTAATGGGTGCAGCCGTCGTTCATCACCGGGATGGCCGCCACGCGGGCCTCATGCATCCGGGACATCGCACCCGACGGCAGCAGCGTGCTCAGGGCAGTGCGCGGATCGCAGGCGGTGAGCACGACCGGCGCGGCCGGCGACTCGCCACCGACCAGGTCGACGCCGGCGATGCGCTCCCCGCGCAGCCGCAGTCGTTCCACCCGGGCTCCCGTGCGGATGCGGCCGCCGTGCTCGCGCAGGTCCGCGGCCAGCGCGTCGACGAGGGCACCCAGGCCACCCACCGGGCGACTCATGCCGGCCCGGCAGATCAGCGGCAGCACCATGAGGTTCACCCCGGAGCCGTCGCTGCTCACCGGCGAGCCGAAGTTGGCGAGCATGGCGAGGGTGCCGCGCACCACCGGGTGCTCGAACCGCTCGCGCAGCGCCTGCGCGGCGGAGCCGGTGAGCAGCCCGATCAGCCGGCCGAAGGACTTCGGGTGCCGACCGGCCGCCTTGAGCGCAGCGGTGAGCGCACCGCGGTCCGGGCGGGTCGGGTTGGTCAGCATCATCGGCAGCATCGCGTCGGCGACGTGGTCGAGCTCGCGCATCAGGTCCAGGAAGGCACGTTCGTCGCGGGCGGAGAACCGGCGGATCTCCGCGGCCGTGCGCCGGGGGTCGCGCCAGTAGGCCAGTGACTCGCCCTGCGCGCCGAGCGCGACGTAGCAGGGGTCGACCACCACCTCCGCATAGCCGTGCCGGGCGAGCTCCAGGTCGCGGCCGATGGTGGACAGCCGCAGCGCGATGACGTCGAAGGCGCACGGGTTGCTGTAGTAGCCCGGCGCGCCGGGGATCGGCGCGGTCGTGGTGCAGCCGCCGATGGCCTCCGCGGCCTCGACGACGAGGACGTCCCGGCCTGCCCGGGCCAGGTAGCAGGCCGCAACCAACCCGTTGTGGCCGGCACCGACCACGATCACATCCGGCACGCTGGTCCTCCTGATGTCACGTCAGATCCGGTCGAAGAGCAGCGGAACCCGGTCCGGGTAGTTCGCGATGCCGGGGGCCCAATGCAGCTGCGCCGGGTCGACGTCCAGGCGCAGGTTGGTGATCCGGGCGAGCAACTCCTCCATCGCGATCGCGATCTGCACCCGGGCGAGGTGCATGCCGATGCAGCGGTGGATGCCCAGACCGAAGCCCGCGGTGCCGGCCCGGGGCGGGTCGAACTGGAGCTGGTCGGCGTTCGGGAACTTCGCGTCGTCGCGGTTGGCGGAGTCGAAGCGGATCAGCAGCCGCTCGCCCTTCCTGATCGGGCACCCGTTGATCTCGGTGTCGCGCATCGCGGTCCGACCGAAGGTGCCGACCGGCGAGGCGTGCCGGATGAACTCGTCCAGGTCGTTGCGCACCCAACGCGGGTTGCGGACCCGTTCTTCGAGATCGGGCTGCAACGCGATGTGCAGGCAGATCGTGCCGATCGCCGAGCGCGAGGTGTCCAGGCCGCCGAGGAAGATGACGGCGATCGCGCCCATTGCCTCGTCCTCCGAGAGCGGCGCCCCGTTGAGCTCGCCGGTGACCAGTGCCCGCAGCACGCCGTCCTGCTCCGGCGGGTTGTCGATCGCGGCCGCGAGGTACTCCGCGGAGAGCACCGCGAGGTCGAAGAAGGCTTCCTCGGTGGCCTCTTCGGCCACCCGGACCACGACCTTCTTGGCCCGCTCCATCGCGGACAGGTCGGTCTCGTCGAACACCATCCGGGCGAGGATGCGTGCCACGTACGGGGCGGCGAATTCCGACAGCACCTCGACCTTGCCCTCGCCGAGGAAGGTGTCGACGAGCTCGACGGCGGTGGCGCGCATGAAGGGTTCGAACTGCAGGGCGAACTGCCGGGTGAAGACCGGGTTGAGCAGCCGGCGGAACTCGGTGTGCTCCGGCGGGTCGTGATCGAGCGGACCGAGTCGGATCGGCGCCGGCGTTGGCGAACCGCCCACCGAGGAGAACGTCTCCGGGTCCTCCAGCACCCGACGCACATCCTCGTACCGGGTGATCATCGTCATCGGTCCGGTCGACGGCGGGGTCAGGTGCACCACCGGGCAGTGCTCGCGCGCGTGGGCGAACGCGTCGTATTTCCATCCGGTGTGCTCGGGGTCGAAGGGGTCATAGCCGGCCAACAGGGCGGCAATGTCGTCGGCCATCAGACCCGACTCCCCTGGGTCATCGGAATCGTGCGCCGGACCTCCTCGACGGCGAGCCGGGCGGACTCAACGCACCCGCTCTGGCCCGCGCCGGCCCACGCCCGGGCACCGTCGCCGACGTTCCAGAGGTTCGCGATCGGCGTCGACTGCGGCTCGTCCTTGCCCGGGATGGCCCGTTGGGCCGGCCACTCCTGCCCGGCGCAGACCTCGACGGAGAGCTCACGGGCGCCCTCGTAGCCGGGGAAGTGCTCGCGCAGGTCCGCCCGGAGCAGAGCGAGCTCGGCCTCGAGGTCGAACTCGCCGGTGGCCGGACTGGGCGCGCAGGCGCCCAGGTAGAGGTGCCACCCCGGCGGCGCCATCTCCGGGCAGGGGCCGGTGAGTTCGGACGCGTAGGCCAGCCGGCGCGTGGTGGAGAAGAAGTAGAGCCCGTCGATCGGGCCCAGCCGCTGTTGGCTCGCGAAGTTGATGGTGATCAGGGCGCCCGTCTGCGACCAGGCGGTGAGCCGAGCGAGGTAGCCGTCGGGCAGCGCGTCCGACGGGCACAACTGCGCGGTCCCGAGTGGGCCGACGTTGCTGACGGCGAGCCGGATCGCGACGTCGACGACCCCGTCGCCGCGGCGGATGCGGGCCCCGTCGATCCGGCCGTCGGCGCCCACGCTCAGCGCCTCGACGGAACTGCTCAACCAGATCGTCCCGCCCCGGGACACGAAGTCCGCAGCGACAACGCGCCACGGGCCGATCGCGCCCTCGGGGTGCACCGCGTACGGCGACATGCCGCCGGGCTTGGTCAGGTAGTCCCAGAACAGGGTGAGTTCGACGTCGGAGGGCTCAGCCGCGTACAGCGCCGAGGTGAGATTGCGAACGAGGCTGCGCAGCGCGGGCTTGGCCTTGCGCTTGTCCAGCCAGTCGGCCAGCGTCGGCCCGCGGCCGGGCCGCTTCCCGGTCCGCCGGGATAAGGCGCCGACGGCGGCGAGCAGCCGCTGCGCGAGGAAACCCGTGGGACCGCTCATCAGCGGCACGTCCCGCTTGCCGAGGCGGAGCACCACCGGGCGCTTGGGCGTGCGCAGCCCGGGGTCGACGCCGAGGTCGGCGAACAGCCGCCCGTTCTCCCCGCCGGTTTCGGTGACCAGGGCGCCGGTGTTCACCCGGAACCCGTCGACCTCGATCGTGGACGCTCGGCCCCCGACGCGGTCGCATCGTTCGACGAGCAGCGTTCGGTACCCGGCGGCCTGCAGCCGTCCGGCCGCGGCCATCCCGCCGGCGCCCGCGCCGATAACGAGCGCGTCGAAGCTCTCGGCCATCTGACCTACCCTCAGATCGATTCAGATCTTGTCGAACAGAAGCGGCACCGCGTGCGGGCAGTTGGCGATCCCCGGCGCCCAGGTGATCTCCTCCGCGGGCACCGCGAGGCGGAGGTTGGTGATCCGGGCGAGCAGTTCCTCCATGGCGATCGCCATCTGCACCCGGGCCAGGTGCATGCCGATGCACCGGTGAATGCCCAGACCGAAACCCGCGGTGCCGGTGCGCGGCGGGTCGAACTGCAGCTGGTCGCCGTTCGCGAACTTCGCCTCGTCGCGGTTGGCCGAGTCGAAGCGCAGCAGCAGGTGCTCGCCCGCCTTGACCGGACAGCCGCCGACCTCGGTGTCCGTGGTCGCGATCCGGCCGAGTGAGGCGACCGGGGAGAGCAGGCGCACGAACTCGTCCATGTCGTTGCGGATCCAGCGTGGGTCCCGGACCCGGGCCTCGAGCTCGGGCTGTTGCGCCATCAGCAGACAGATCCCGGCGATCGCCGAACGAGAGGTGTCCAGGCCGCCGAGGAAGGTCGACGCGATGGCGCCCATCGCCTGGTCCTCGGTCATTCCCTTGCCGTCGAGGAACTCCCCGGTGACCAGCGCGCGCAGCATGCCCTCGCGCTCCGGCGGGTTGTCGATCGCCTCGGCCAGGTACTCCGCCGACAGCACCGCGAGGTCGAAGAAGCCCTCGTCGTCGGGGTGTTCGGCGACCCGCATGACGACCCGGGTGGCCCGGTCCATCTTCGCCATGTCGGTCTCGTCGAGCACCATGCGAGCCAGCACCCGGGCGACGAAGGGGCTCGCGTAATCGCCCAACATGTCGACCTCGCCCTTGTCGATGAAGGCCTCGATCAGCTCCCCCGCATGGGCGCGCATGTCCGGCTCGAACCGTAGGGCGAACTGCCGGGTGAAGACCGGGTTCAGCAGCCGGCGGAACGCGGTGTGCTCCGGCGGGTCGGCGTCGAGCGCGCCGAGCTTGATCGGGGCCGGGATCGGCGGGGCGCCGGCGGAGGAGAAGGTCTCCGGGTCCTCGAGGATCGCCCGGACGTCGGCGTAGCGGGTGACGATGGTGCGCGGACCGGTGGACGGCGGGCTGCCGTGGATGATCGGGCAGTGCTCGCGGGCCCACGCCAGGCCCTCGTACTTCCACTCCTCGTGGGCCTCGTCGAACATGTCGAACGTCGGCAGCAGTGACGCCCAGTCACGTTCCACGCTCAGCCACCCTGTCCCTGCAACACCGGGTCCAGCTTCAGCGGCCGGGCCGCCTCGACCATGATGATCTCCCACTCGATGCGGGGGTGCTCGTCCCATTCCCGACGGGCCTTGATCCGGGCACGGTCCGGGAAGCCGTGGTGGATGCCCTGCGGGTCGTGACTGACCAGGCCCGGCACCAACGGCCGACCGAGTGACTTGCCGCCGTGGATGAGCGCGATCTCGTCATAGTCGGCGTTGCGGTGAAACCACGGGATGCGCTCGACGCCGGCCACCTTCTCGAATGGCCGCGGCAGCAGGTTGATGATGTTGACGCCCTCGGCCACCAGGAAGACGTGCATCGACGGCGGCAGGTGCAGGCTGTCGGACATGATGACGTTCCAGTCGCGGATGTTGAACGCGAACGGGAAGTAGTCGCCCTTCCAACCCTCGACGTCGCACGGGTGGTGGTCGACGAAGATCGCCGAGTACTCGCCGTCGTAGCGGACCTGGATCTCGTGCTCGGCGGCGTCCGAGGTGACCGGCGCCGGCTCGGGCACCCGAATGACATCCGGGTCGAACGGCGCGTGCCGGCCGAGGCCGACGTAGGTGGGCGCTCGCAACTCCCCGACGGTCTCGATGCCGAACAGATAGGTCTCGCCGGGGTCGACGACGAACCGGTGGGTGATCGCCTTCGGGATCACCACGTAGTCGCCCTGTTCGTAGCCGATCGGCCCGAACTCGGTCTCGACCGTGCCGGAGCCGCGGTGCACGAACCAGCATTCGTCGCCGTCGACGTTGCGCCGGAAGAACGGCATCGGCTCGCTCCGCCGGGACAGCCAGGTGGTGACGTCGGCGTTGTAGTGCAACCGCTGCGCGGATCCGCGTGGATCGGTGAGGTCGGTGGGTTTCAGATCGCTCAGCAACGCCGTGGTGGAACGGAACCGGCCCTCGGTGCGGAACACCGTCGGATCGCCGGCGCGGTAGAGCACGGCCTCGCGGCCGTCGAACCCGCCGCGGGTGAGCTCGTCGTCCTTGAGCGGGGACCCGTCCGGCGCCGGACCCGGCAGGTCGCGGTGCGCCTGCCTACTCGTCCGGCCCTTGCTGAACTGGATGAGGGACCTCATGAGGGCGACCGTACACCGCGCTCGGGCTGAAACCGAACCTTGATTGGTATAGTCCGATCGTGGACCAGGAGCCGGCCGCCGGCCCGTTGCAGGGCGTGCGCGTCCTCGATCTGTCCGCACTCGGTCCGGGCCCGTTCTGCTCCATGCTGCTGGCCGACTTCGGCGCCGACGTGCTGACCGTGGAACGTCCCGACCCGCCCGGCTTCGACCCGGCCAAGTACCTCAGCCGCGGCAAGCGTTCGGCGATCGTCGACCTACGTGCGCCGGGCGGCGCTGAGGTGATCGCCCGGTTGGCCGAGCAGGCCGACGTGCTGCTGGAGAGCAACCGGCCCGGCACCCTGGAGCGGCGCGGGCTGGGTCCGGACGTGCTCTGCGCGCGCAACCCGCGGCTGATCTACACCCGGCTGACCGGCTGGGGCCAGGACGGGCCGTACGCCGACCGGGCCGGACACGACATCAACTACATCGCGATCGCGGGCGCCCTCGGGGTGATCGGTACTGCGGAGCCGGTGCCGCCGCTGGCCATGCTCGGCGATCTGGCGGGTGGCTCGCTGGTGACCGCCTTCGGCATCGTGGCCGCGCTGTTCGAGCGCACCGTGACCGGCCGGGGCCAGGTCATCGATGCCGCCATTGCCGACGGGGCCGCGCTGCTCAACAGCACCTGGTTGGCCGAGCTCAACGCCGGGATCTGGGCCGGCCGGGGCCGCCACCTGCTCTCCGGCGTCGCCCCGTTCTACGGCGTCTACGCCTGCGCCGACGGCGGGTACTTCGCGGTCGGGGCCATCGAGGACAAGTTCTACACGGCCTTCCTCGCCGCGTTGGGCATCGATGACGTCGACCGCACGACGCAGCTGGACCCCGCGACCTGGCCGGACCTGAAGGCCCGGGTCGCCGAGATTTTCGGTACCAAGCCCCGCGACCACTGGGCCGAGGTCTTCGCGGACGTCGAGGGCTGCGGCACGCCCGTCCTCGACCTCGACGAGCTCGCCGACGACCCCCACCTCGCGGCGCGGGGCACGGTGGTCCGCGAGGACGGCCGGCTGCACGCCGCCCCAGCCCCTCGGCTGTCCCGCACCCCGGCCCGCGTCGGTCCCCCGGCCCGCCGCGGCGCGGACACCCGCGCCGCCCTGTTCGAGGCCGGCTACACCGACGCCGAGGTCGACGCCCTCGCCGCGGCCCGCACCGTCACCCTCGCCTAATTAGCGCTTGCGTCAGCGAAAGTGGTCGCTATAGCGACCGCTTTCGCTGACGTTACGGGTTCAGACGGGGGCGGGGGCGCGCACGGGAAGGGCGGCATCGAAGCCGGTCAGCACACGCGTGCCCGGGGTGAAGGTGGCCGGCATCGCGATCCAGCCGTTGATCAGCGGGATGGTCGGATAGTGCACGGCGGCCTCGACGTGCACGACGTAGTCCGGCAGCCGACGCAGCACCTCCTGGAGCAGCAGCCGCATCTCTGCCGGGGCGAGGAACGCGCCGAGGCAGCGATGCATCCCGTAGCCGAAGGCCAGGTGCTTGCCGCTGTTCTCCCGGTCGAGCCGCACCTCGTCCGGGCCGGAGAAGACGTCCTCGTCGTTGTTCGCCGACCCGAGAGCCAGCAGGATCCGGTCCCCCGGCCGCAGCTGCACACCACCGAGTTCGACCGGGGCCACGACCGTGCGGGCCACCCCGGGGCCGGGGGTGAAGTAGCGCAGCATCTCGTCCACCGCGCCCGGAATCCGGGACGGATCCGCGGTCAGCGCGGCCCGGTCCGTCGGGTGCTCGCTGAGGTAGAGGAACATGCTCGCGATCAGCGCCGTCGAGGTGTCAATGCCGCCGTTGAGCAGCATGAAGACCTGGTTGACGACCTCCTCCTCGGGCAGCGCCGCCCCGTTCACCTCGATGGTGAGCAGTCGGTCGAGCACGTCCCCGCGGTCACCGGCCGTGGCCCGTCGGGCCGCGACAATCTCGCGCACATCCTCGACCAGCGCCACGACCGCACGGGCCGATCCTTTTTCTCGGTAGGCCGCCTTGTGCAGCACCGTGGCGTAGGACTCCCACTTGTCCAGCGGCAGCCCGAAGTAGTCCAGCGACACCATTGCAGGCAGGGGGTTCGCGAGATCGTCGACGAAGTCGAGGCGACCGTTCTCGATGACCCGGTCGACGGTCCAGGTCACGATCTCGGCCAGTCGCGGCTCGTAGGCCGCGATCGCCTTGGCGGTGAACAGATTCGCCAGGGGGCGGCGATAGGCCTGGGACAGCGGCGGGTCGGTCTCCATCATGCCCATCCGCACCGGGTTCACCGGGATGGTCACCCCGCCGGTAACCCGACCATCGAACTCCAGATCGCGACCGCAGGCGAAGGTCTCCGGGTCCGACATCACCCGCTTCACGTCGGCGTAGCGGGTGATCACGTAGAAGCCGTCGTGCGCCTCGGTGTGCGCGACCGGACAGGACCCGCGCAGCCCGCGGTAGATCTCCCGCCACTGCTGGGCGAAGTGTTCGGTGTGATGGTCGAACTGCTCCACGGCCGGTCAGTCCCCCATGAGTCTGATCGCGCCCTCCGGGCAGCAGTGCTGCGCCTCGCGCAGGTCGGCGAGGTCGGCCTCGGCGACCTTCTCGAGCAGCACTCGCCCGAAGCCGGTCCCGTCGACGTCGAAATAGTCCGGCGCGATCAGCACGCAGCGTCCGTGCCCCTGGCACTGGCCGGCATCGATCCGTACCCGCACCGCACGATCTCCCACTTCCGCAAACGTTCCGGACGGCACTAACCTAACGCTGTTTGGTGTGTTGGACAACCGGACCGGCGAAGGGATGGACCGTGCCCGTCTTCAGTTCCAGCGAGGAGGCGGAGAAGGTCTACGCCGCCTTCTTCGAGCACATCACCACCCACCCCGAGTTGCGCCCCAAGTTCGTCGAGGCCGGCTCGGCGTTCCGGGCCAACTACACCGAGCCGGACTCGGCGGTCAGCATCGACGCCTCGGCAGATCCGCCGGTGGTGAAGATCGGCGACGAGGCCCGGGCCGCGCCGGTGGACGTGGCGCTGTTCATGTCCGCGGATGACGGCCACAAGTTCTGGCTGGGCGACCTGAACATCCCGATGGCGATCGCCCGCCGTAAGGTCAGGATCGAGGGATCGGTGCCCACCCTGCTCGGGCTGCTGCCCGCGATGAAACCGGCGTTCGGCATGTACCGCGACTTCCTGATCGGCCAGGGCATGGCCGACAAGCTCCCCGACTGAACGCAAGGATCCGACCATGCACACCGCCGCCCACGACTGGGTTGCGTGCCACGCCGCGCGCCGAGGAGACGCACCGGCGCTGCGCCGCGCCGAGGACGGCTGGGCCCTCACCTGGGCCGAGCTGGAGGACCGGGTGGCGCGGGCCGCGGGCGCCCTGCGCGAGCTCGGCGTGCGGGCGGGCGATCGCATCGCGGTGCTCGCCGAGAACGACCCGCGGGTTCTCGAGGTGCAGTTCGCCGCGATGCGGCTGGGCGCCCTGTTCGTCCCGCTGAACTGGCGATTGACCGCGCACGAACTCGCCGAGATCTGCCTGGACGCCGACCCCGCCATCTTGATCCACGACGACGTCTGGGCCGAGGTCGCGGCGGGGGTGGCCGAGAAGGCAGCGCTGCCGCGCCGGATCGCCTGGACCGTCGAGCACCCCGCGGGCGGGGCCTACGGCGATGCGCTGGACGCGGCGGCTCCACTCGAGCCGCGGGCCGACGCCACGCACGCCGACCCGACCCACATCCTTTACACCTCGGGGACCACCGGACGGCCGAAAGGCGCCCTGTCCACCCACGGCACGCTGGTCTGGCAGGCGTTGAACACCGCGCACACCACCGGCTACGCCGGGGAGAACTGCCACCACCTCAACCAGATGCCGCTGTTCCACGCGGGCGGGCTCAACGTGATGGCCAACCCGATCCTGTACTTCGGCGGTGCGGTCACCACGATGCGCCGGTTCGACCCGGCGGGCGTGCTCGCCGCGTTCGCCGACAGCACTCCCCCGGTGACGCATTTCGCGGCGATCCCGTTGATGTACGCCGCGATCAGCGCGCAACCCGGCTTCGCCGACGCCGACCTGGCGCACCTGCGGCACCTGATCGTGGCCGGTGCGATCGCCACCCCCGAACTGCTGCGCCAGTGGTCCGCGCGCGGACTCCCCCTGCAGCCGCAGTACGGCGGCACGGAGATGGGGCCGATGGCCTTCGCGCTCGACCACGAGACCGCGCGCCAGGACAAGGCCGAGGCCGGGTCGGCGGGCCAGAGCGCGATCCACACCGAGATCCGGCTGGTCGACCCGACCGGCCAGGACGTCGCCGAGGGCGAGACCGGCGAGATCTGGTTGCGCGGGCCGAGCGTCACGGTCGGGTACTGGGGCAAGCCGCGCGACGAGTTCTTCACCGACGACTGGTTCCGTACCGGCGACGCCGCCCGGCGCGACGCTGATGGGTATTACTACCTGGCCGGGCGGACCAAGGAGATGTACAAGTCCGGCGGCGAGAACGTGTACCCGGCCGAGGTGGAGAACGTGCTCGCCCTGCATCCCGCGGTCGCGGATCTTGCCGTGGTCGGCGTGCCGGACCAGACCTGGGGCGAGGTAGGCCTCGCCGTGGTGGTCACCACTGCAGACCCTGCGCCGACATTGCCCGACCTGGTCGCATTCGCGGGCGATCGGCTGGCCCGCTACAAGTTGCCCAAGCGTTTGGTGGTCGTTCCCGACCTACCGCGCAATGTCACCGGCAAGGTGAACCGGGACGCGTTGCGCGAGCAGTACGGATGATCTCCGCGGAGCTGCTCGAGAACGGCGTGCTGGACCTGGTGATCGACGCGCCGCCGGTGAACGCGCTCGGCCTGGACGACATCGACGCCCTGGTCGGTCGGTTGCAGTCCTGCGCCGGCGACGACCGGGTCCGGGCGGTCGTGCTGCGCGGCGCCGGACGTGGCTTCTGCGGCGGCGGGGACGTCAAGGAGGTCCAGCGCCTGCCCGACTTCGAGGGCATCCTCGGGCAGACCCGGGGTTCCCTGGAACTGACCGCGGCGATCGCCGAATGCCCGGTGCCGGTGATCGGCGCCGTGCACGGTTTCTGCATCGGGTTGGGAGTGCTGGTGGCCGGGGTGTGCGACATCCTGGTCGCCGCTCCGGGCACCCCGTTCGTCCTCGCCGAGGCCGACAACGGCGCAGCCAGCGGCGCGATTCAAGCCAGTGGGCTGATGCCGGAGAAGCGCCTGCGGGCCGCGCTGTTCACCGCCGAACCGGTCACCGCGGAGGAACTGCACCACTTCGGCAGCGTGCTTCGCCTGGTTGCGGCCGAGGACCTCCCTGCTGCGGCGCGCGCGTTGGCCGCGACGATCGCGAGCAAGCGGCCCGCGGTCATCCGGGCGTTGAAGGCCGCGACCAACGACAGCATCGGCCGGGACATCCGGGGCGTGTATCGCCGGGAACTGGCCTACACCTTGGACCTCAACCTGCGCGGCGAGGCGCAATCCCTGCGCGAGGACTTCGTCGCCGGACGCCGGACCGGCTACCTGACCGAGGACCCATGAGCGAGCTTGCGAGCGAATCAATCAGCACAGTGCGACCGTGCCTCATGACGCCGCCGAGGAACGAGGCGGCGGCATGAGCTTGATCGAGGTGGTGCGCACCGACGACGTGGTGACGATCCGGCTGAACCGACCGGAGAAGCGCAATGCGATCACCACGGCGATGTACGCACAGCTGGCCGACGAACTCGCCAAGACCGACGGCGCTGCGGTGGTCGTGCTCACCGGCGCCGGCGGCGCATTCACTGCGGGCAACGACCTGGCGGACATGGCCGCGAACCCGGTCCGCGGTGAGGATTCGCCGCCGAGCCGCTTCCTGGCGGCGCTGACCGCCGTGCGCTCGGTGCTGGTCGCGGCCGTCGATGGCCCGGCGCTCGGCATCGGCTCGACCGTGCTGCTGCATTGCGATCTGGTCTACGCCACCTCGCGCAGCATCTTCGGCTTCCCGTTCGTCAATCTCGGGCTGGTTCCGGAGGCAGCATCCACCCTGCTGCTGCCGCGCCTGACGGGTCATCAGAAAGCGGCGGAGTTGATGCTGTTCGCCGAGCGGTTCCCGGCGACCGAGGCGCAACGGATCGGATTGATCACGGCGATGGTGCAGACCCCGGAGGAGCTCGAGACTCTGCTGACCGAGCGCCTTGCGGCATTGACGGCCAAGCCGCGGGCCGCGCTGTTGGCCACCCGCGCCCTGCTGCGCGACGAGAGCAGCCCCACCATCGGCTCCCGGTTGGAGCTGGACCGATCGGTTTTTCTCGACCTGCTCGCCTCTACGATCGCCGCACAGAGCTAGGGAGGGCGAGTGGCGCGTCCGAAGATTCCGCTGATCTCCAAGCGCGCGGCGCTGCAGGCCGCGCTGGACATCATCGACACCGAGGGCATCGACGCGCTCAGCATCCGCTACCTGGCCGAGAAGCTCGGGGTGAACGGGGCCTCGCTGTACCACCACTTCCAGAACAAGGACGAGATCGTGGTGGGCGCCGCCAAGCTCGCCCTGGAGGACGTGCGCGCACCGCAGGGCCACGAGGAGCCGTGGCAGGTCTGGTTGCTGCGCAACGCCCGCCGGCTGCGGGTCGCCTTCCGTGAGCATCCCGACCTCGTCCCGGTGATGTTGCGCCGGGAACCACTGGGCATCGGCATCGCGCAGCTCGACGCGAGCGTGGCGATGCTCGAAGAGGAAGGCGTCCCGATCGGCGCGATCGCACCGATGATGGAGGCGCTGGAGCTCTACGCGATCGGCAGCGCCCTGCACGAAGCCGGCGCCGGGACGACGGACCCGGACCCGAAGCGCGCGCCCCATCTGGCCCGGGCAGAGGCCGAGCGGGCCCTGACGCCGGACGAGATCTTCGAGCTGGTGTGCGAGCAGATCGTGGCGGCCACGGTGAAGGTGGCCAAGGAGAAGGCAACCGCTACCGGCTCGCCCAAGCCGACCGCACGACGGGGCAAGGCGCGTTCGGCCTGACCACCGGTTGCTCGGCGGCTGCCGCTGCCCAGCCATTCGCCAGGGTGAACCAGGCCGGTGCGCTGCGATGGAGGTTGAGGTCGTGCCCGGTGTTCGGGACCTCCGCCAGCGTCAGGCACCGCTGCGCGGTCCCGCGGAAATAGTTGCTCTCGTCCGCTCGCACCCTCGCCACATCGGCGCACCCGTTCGGCCCACACAGCAGGCCGTCGTACTGGCCGACGACGGTGAGCACCGGCACGACGATCCTGGTGGTCACGCCGTACCAGAAGGCCTCGCTGCCCGCGCACATCGCGACCAGCGCGGAACAGAGTGCGTCACGTGCTGCACCGAGTGTTCCGGGTGTCTCCTGCACGAAAACGTCCCGCGCCTCGAACATCGTGGCGGTCTGTTTGGAACCCTCGTCAGTGTCGATCACCTGCTGGTCGGCGTTCGGCAGGTAATAGAAGGATTGGGCTCGAGTACCCGGCAGCGTGGTGAGGTATCCCGGATCGGTGATCCGGCCGGCAAAGCGGGGATCGAAAGCGGCTGGGTACAGCGTCAACCCGAACCTGGCCACCGACGGCCCGTCGAAGGTGTGCAGGATCCCCGATGAGATCACCGCATCGACGTCGTGGAACTGCGCGGCCTCGTACCAGGCAATCAGCGAACCCAGCGAGTGGCCGACGAGCACGACCCGGTCGTACCGCACGCCGTCCACCGCACCGGTCCGCAGGCGTTGGATCACCTGGTGGATCGAGTCCGCGTTCGACGCGATGGTGACTCGGTCACTGGCCGGACGGCTGCTCGCGCCGATGCCGAGTCGGTCGACGTTGACGGTGGTGAACCCCGCGGCGTTCGCGGCCCGGACGTAGGAGTAGGTGTGCGGCCGGTACGGGAAATCCCAGTAGTCCTTGCCGTACGCCGTACCCGAGACGAGGACCTGAACCGTCCGGCCGAGCGTCCCGACCGTGCGCGACGGGTGACAGACGTCGCCGGAGAGAATCGCCTCCCCCGCCTCGAGCGTGACGGGCAGCGTGACGGCACGACAATTCCCCGAAGTGGCATCGGCCGGCGCCGACGGCAACAACGCGAGGGCAACCACGCCAACCGCGAGCGCCACCCGCGACCCGGTGATCCGCACCGACGCCTCCCGCAATCGACAAAACCAAACAGCATTTGGTAATGTCCTGCCATGCTCGATGCGCAGGCCCCCCGCGTCAAGTACCGGCGTACGCCCTTCCTCGTCGTCACGCAGGAAGAGGCAGTACGCAAGGACGTGTACGGCTCGGTCGGCGACCACATTGCGCGCCAGGCTCAGCTACTGCGCGGCGAGCAGGACTCCGACACCGTCATCATCTGCATGCATCCCATCGGCTCGCCGGCCTATCTGCCGCTGTTCTCCGAGCTCGCCCGTACCGGGCTGCACGTCATCGGCTCGACCAGCCGCTACACCGTCGGCGATGCCGCGCTGCAGATGGAGAACGTGCTGCTGGACATCGCGGCCTGTGTGCGCGATGCGCGCGAGCGACTCGGCTACCGCAAGGTCGTGCTGGCCGGCTGGAGCGGCGGCGGGTCACCGATGATGGGCTACCAGGCTGAGGCGGAGAAGCCGACGATCACCCGGACCGCCGCCGACGAGCCGACGCTGCTCACCGAAACCAACCTGCCGCCCGCCGACGCGGTCATGCTGCTGGCCGCGCCGCGTAGCCGGCACCGGCTGCTGACCGACTTCCTGGACGCTTCGATCACCGACGAGCTGGTGCCGGAGCGCAACCGCGCGGTCGAGTTCGACCTCTACGATCCGGCCAACCCGAACCGGCCGCCGTACTCCGCCGAGTTCCTGGACGCCTACCGGGCCCGGCAACGCGCCCGCAGCCGGCGCATCACCGAGTTCGCCGTGGAACGACTGGCCTCCATGCGTGTGGCCGGACGCCCGGATGACGAGCACGCCTTCGTCGTGCACGGCACCATGGCCGACCCCCGCTGGCTGGACCCGACGGTGGAACCGAACGGCCGCCGGCCCCGCTGGAGCTACCTCGGCGACCCGGCCGTGGCCAACACCAGCCCCGGCGCCATGATGCGCTTCACCACCACCCGCAGCTGGCTCTCCCAGTGGGGGCTGGACACCGCTCAGGTCGACGCGGCGGACGCGGCGCCGCGGGTGTCCGTGCCCGTCTTCGTGCTGGTCAACGGCCGCGACGACGCCGTGCCGGTCAGTCATCCACGGCAGGTGTTCGACGCGGTGGGTCACCCGGACAAGGAACTTGTGGAGCTGGCCGAGGCCAACCACTACTTCGCCGGTGAGGACCAGGGCTCACAACTGGCGGCGGCGGCCGACCTCGTTCACGACTGGCTGGTCCGACACGATCTCGGGAGACCCGCATGAAGCTGAGCCTGATGTCGCTGGGCGATCAGGTCACCGATCCGGTGACCGGGGTGCGGGAAACTGCCGCGCAGCGCCATCGGGCGATCGTCGAGGCCGCCGCCGCCGCCGATGAGAGCGGCTTTCACGGGGTGCACATCGGCGAGCATCACGGCCTTGAGTACACGACCTCGGCACCGCCGGTGGTCCTGGCCGCGATCGGTGAGCGGACCCGCACCCTGCGTCTGTCCACCGCGGTGACCCTGGCAGCCAACCTGGACCCGGTACGCGTGGCCGAGGACTACGCCACGGTCGATGCGCTGTCCGATGGCCGGTGCGAGGTCGTGGTCGGCCGGGGCAACTTCTTCGTCTCGACCTACACCCTGTTCGGCCAGCGCATCGAGGACTCCCACGAGCTGTTCGGGCAGAACGTCGAACTGCTCGCGCAGCTGTGGAGCGGCAAAACCGTGAGCCGCCCCGGCTCGGTGCACCGGGCGGCGATCGAGGACTTCCTGCTGCAACCACCCCCGGTCGGCGACCTGCCGATCTGGATCGGTGGCGGGGCCTCGCCGGACAGCCTCGAGCTCGCAGCCAGGCTCGGCCTGGATCTGATGCTGCCCAGCGCCTTCGGCAACCCCGAGATGTTCGTCCCGATCGTGGCGACGTATCGGGAGCGGTTCGCCGCGCACGGGCACAGCCGCGAGCCCTCGGTCGGCGCCTGCTGGCACGTCAACGTCGCCCGCACCTCGCAGGAAGCCAGGGCGCGCTGGGAGCCGCGCTATCGGGCCTACTTCGAGTTGATGATGCAGATCCTGCCCCGGGTCAACCCCGACCCGCCGCCGTTCATCAAAAAGCCGTTCGACTTCGAGTTTCTGACCACCCGCGGCCCGGCCGTGGTGGGCAGCCCCGACGAGGTGGCCGAACGCCTCAACGCGTGCGCCGAGATGCTGAGCACCGACGTCAACCTGATCTACCTCGACATGGGCGGCCAGCCGGCCCACGAGTACCGGGAGATGGTCGAACTCATCGGATCGGAGGTAATCCCCCAGCTGCGCTGAGGCAGACTCGCACATGTGAACTCCGTGCACAGCAGCGCCTTCGACCTGCCCGAGAATCTCTTCCGCAAGGCCGATCCGGCACTGATCGCCGGCGACGAGGCGCACTTCGCGGCCATCGCGATGACCCTCGAGCAGTCCATCGCCGAGCTGTCCGAACGCCTCGATACCGAGCTCAAGGCATCCGCGCGCCGGGGCCAGGCGGCGATGGACCGGGACCTGGAGGTGCACCGGCTCAATGCGCGACTGCGCGTGCTGAGTCGCTTCGGGCTGGATCTATGCCTGGGACACATGGTCGCCACGGACGACCCGACACCCGTGTACGTGGGACGACTGGGACTCACCGACAGCGCAGGACGTCGGCTGCTGCTGGACTGGCGGTCCCCTGCCGCCGAGCCGTTCTTCGGGGCGACGCACGCCAACCCGATGGGGCTGGCCAGCCGCCGCCGGTACCGCTGGAAGCGGGGCCGGATCAGCGACTACTGGGACGAGGTATTCACCCCGGACGGGTTAGCCGACCACGCCGCGCTCGATGACCAATCCGCGTTCATTGCCAGCCTGGGCAGCAGTCGGTCCCCTCGGATGCGCGACGTACTGTCCACCATCCAGGCCGATCAGGACGCCGTCATCCGCGCCGGGTCCCGCGGCACGCTCGTCGTCGATGGCGGGCCGGGGACGGGGAAGACCGTCGTCGCCCTGCACCGTTCCGCCTACCTCCTCTACTCCGACCCGCGCCTCGGTCACCGCCGCGGCGGCGTGCTGTTCGTCGGGCCGAGCGGGCCCTACCTGGCCTACGTCGCCGACGTCCTGCCCAGCCTCGGCGAGGAGGGCGTGCAGACCTGCATGCTGCGGGACCTCGTTGCTGAGGGAGCGTCAGCAACGCTCGAGACCGACCCCGAGGTCGCCCGGTTGAAGTCGTCCGCGGGCCTGGTGCACGCCATCGAACCGGCCGTCAGGTTCTACGAGGAGACACCCACCGAGGGAATGACGGTGCAGACCCACTGGTCGGAAATCTGGCTCAGCCCCGAGGACTGGGCCGAAGCGTTCGACGCACCCGAACCAGGCACTCCGCACAACGACGCGCGCGACCAGGTCTGGGAAAAGCTGGTCGCGATCCTGGTGAGCAAGGACGACAGCGAAGCCTCGCCGGAAATGCTCCGCAAGTCCCTGCTGCAGAACCGCGAACTGGTCACCACCTTCAACCGCGGGTGGCCGGTGATCGACGCGGCCGACCTCGTCGGGGACCTCTGGTCGGTACCCGCCTACCTGCGCAGGTGCGCCCCGTCGCTGCACCCCGACGAGGTGCGCAGGCTGCAACGCGCCGAGCCCGCCGCCTGGACGGTGTCCGACCTGCCGTTGCTGGACGCGGCCCGCCGGCGCCTCGGCGACCCCGAGGTGTCCCGACGCAAGCGTCGCCACGATGCCTCCGTGGCCGCCGAGGAGGAGTACCGGTCCCACGTCATCGAGAGCCTGCTCGCCGCCGATGACGACGGTGAGGGCGCGGTGACCATGCTCAGCGGCGACGACCTGCGGGACAGCCTGATCGACGAGAGCACCATGCCGAGCGTCGACCCGGATCTGCTGGCCGGCCCGTTCGCGCACATCGTCGTCGACGAGGCGCAGGAACTGACCGACGCGGAATGGCAGATGCTGCTCAGCCGCTGCCCGTCGCGCAGCTTCACCGTCGTCGGGGACCGCGCCCAGGCGCGCCACGGGTTCACCGAGTCATGGCCGGACCGGCTCACCCGGGTCGGGCTCGACCGGATCACCGTGAGCTCCCTGACCATCAACTACCGCACCCCGGAAGAGGTCATGGCCGAGGCCGAGCCGGTGATCCGGGCCGTGCTCCCGGACGCCAACGTGCCCACCTCCATCCGCCGCAGCGACATCCCCGTGGTCCACGGATCCGCTGCGGACCTGGACTCGACCCTGGACGTCTGGCTCGCCGCGCATGGCGAGGGGATCGCCTGCGTCATCGGCGCCGGCCAGGCATTTCGGGCGAGGCCCCGGGTCCGGTCACTGACCCCGGAGCTGTCCAAGGGCCTGGAGTTCGACTTGGTCGTACTCATCGACCCGGAGGCGTTCGGCACGGGTATCGAAGGAGCGGTGGACCGCTATGTCGCGATGACCCGCGCCACCCAGCAACTCGTGATCCTCACCAGCGACGGGTTGTTTGACTGACGGAGCGTCAGGATATACCCCTCTTGTGGTCAGGGGTTTGCTCCGGTAGGCCGGCCATTACGCCCGCGCACACAACATCCAGGAGTTCACATGAGCGTGTACCGCGTCACGGACATCATCGGCACCAGCACCGACTCCTGGGAGGCAGCCGCGACCGAGGCTGTCACCACCGCCCGAAAGTCGATCCGCGATCTGCGGGTCGCCGAGGTGGTCGCCCAGGACATCCAGCTCTCGGACTCCGGCGCGCCCACCTTCCGCACCAAGATCCGCGTGTCGTTCAAGTACGAGGACGGCCAGTAGACCGATCAGGTCTGGAACAAGTCCTTGATCTTGTGCATGAGCTGATAGATGCCGTATCCGAAGGGCACGGCGACCCAGACCCAGGCCACCAGGATCAGTAGTCGCTGGTCAATGGCGGACTTCACTTCGCCGCTCACGTGCTCACCCCCGGTTGCGCCGGAACCTTCGCCGCCGCAGGCCCATCCGGCTCGCCCGGCTCATGGAAGCGCGGGTCGACCGGACGGATCAACTCGTTGCACACGAAGGCGATCACCAGTAGTCCGATCACCACCGTCCACGCCGGGCTGTAGATGGACGAACCCTTGTGGCCACTGTTGATCCGGTCATCGGCGACGTGGTTGATGATCAGTGGTCCGAGCACCCCGGCGACGGACCAGGCCGTCAGCAACCGGCCATGGATCGCGCCCACCTGGTAGGGACCGAACAGGTCCTTGAGGTAGGCCGGGACGGTGGCGAAACCCGCGCCGTAGAACGACAGGATGAGTATGCAGGCGATGATGAACATCGCCTTGTTGTCGCCCTTCGCCAACAGGATGTAGAGGTACAGCAGCGCGCCGACCCCGAGGTAGATCCGGTACATGTTCTTACGACCAAGGTAATCCGACGTGGTCGACCACAGGATCCGCCCGGTCGAGTTGGACAGCGACAGGATCGCGACGAAACCGGCCGCGGCCGCCACCAGCGACTTGGGCGACGTGGCGTGCGGGAAGAAGTCCTGATAAATCGGTGCCGCGCGCTCCAGCACGCCGATGCCGGCGGTGACGTTGAAGCACAACACGACCCACAGCAGCCAGAACTGCGGCGTCTTGATCGCGTTGGCCGCGGACACGCTCTTCGAGCTGATGATCGCGCGCACCCGCAGCGCTGGGGCGGCCGGCGCCTGCCAATCCGGGGCGGGCACCCGGACCAGCAGCCAGCCCATTGCCATGAACACCGCGTACGAGCAGGCAAGCACCAGGAAGGTCTTGGCGATACCCGACTTGTCGGCGCCCACCCCGATGCCGTGGAAGTGCTGGAGCAGTTCGGTGCTCAGCGGCGACGCGATGAGCGCGCCGCCGCCGAAGCCCATGATCGCGATGCCGGTGGCCAGCCCGGGCCGGTCCGGGAACCACTTGATCAACGTCGACACCGGAGAGATGTAGCCGATACCCAAGCCGATGCCACCGACGAAGCCGTACCCGACGACGACCAGCCAGTACTGGTCAGTGGCCACCGCCAGCGAGGTGATGCCCAGGCCCGAGACGAAGAAGAAGGAGGACATCGCCATCGCCCAGCGCGGGCCCCGGGATTCCACCTGCCGGCCGAACACAGCGGCCGAAAGGCCCAGCATCACGATCGCCAGCTGGAACGGCAACGCGGTGAGCGTTCCCGGGTGATGGCTGTCGGTCAGCATCGTCGCGGCCAGCGGCTTTTTGAACACGCTCCAGGCGTACGCCTGACCGATGGCGAGGTGAATGGACAGCGCCGCCGGTGGAATCAGCCAACGACTCCAACCGGGCGGCGCGACAGTCCGCTCACGGTCGAGGAACCCAATGCTCATGGCGAGTCTCCTGCCGGCCGGGTTCGCGGACAGTATCGAGGTTCGTACCGTCCCGACCCGATTCATTCGGCAGGCGGACGAGCGGTGCGCCGAAAGGACGATTCGGGCGGCTGAGCGGCTCGAAACGGCGACGAACGACTGCACGAGCGTATTGGAAACTTGACGAATCATCTACCGGTGCCGTTGGGCCCGCCGTCGACTCACGCCGGCTTTGACCGGACAACTAAGGTCGGCCCGTGGGCAATATCACGGGCGCGCTGGCGGGCGCGCTCGCCGTGCTCTTGGTGGCCGGCACCGTGGTCGGGCTGCGCCGTTTTGCGGGCTGGCGCCCGGCCCTGGGTACCCGCGCGGATCTGGCCAGCTTCGAGACCCTGCACCTGGCCTCGCTGGCGTCACCGGCCCTGCGCGCCGGGCTCACCGAGGCCGGCGCCACCAAGGCGGTCAAGCACTTGCGAGCCCTCCTGGGCAGCAGGGCAGTCGCGCTTACCGACGGAGATAGGCTGCTCGCCTGGGACGGCGACGGGCAGGACGGACTCGCCAAATCCGCCACCGAGCACGCGCACTCGGTGATGAGCACCGGCCGCTCCCAGGTCCTGCAGACCGCCGATTACGGCAGCTCGATCCGCGCGGTGGTGATCACGCCGTTGGTCTCCGGGGAGGCGGTCATCGGGACCCTCAGCGCCTACGTCGATTTCAGCTCTGCCGGCCTGATCCGGGCCGTCGACGAGGTCGGGCGCTGGGTGTCCGGACAACTGGAACTCGCGGAGCTGGACGCCAGCCGGACCAGGCTCGCCGAGGCCGAGGTTCGGGCGCTTCGGGCCCAGATCTCTCCCCACTTCATCTACAACTCCCTGAACGCGATTGCCTCGTTCGTCCGGACCGACCCCGACCGGGCCCGCGAGCTGCTGCTGGAGTTCGCGGATTTCACCCGGTATACCTTCCGGCGATCCGGCGACTTCACCACGCTCGCCGACGAGTTGCGGGCCATCAACGGGTACTTGTTGTTGGAACGAGCGCGCTTCGGCGATCGTCTGCATGTCACGCTGCGGGTGGCACCGGAGGTACTTGCCGTGTCGATGCCCTTCCTGTGTCTGCAGCCGCTGGTGGAGAACGCGGTCCGACACGGACTGGAGAACAAGGAGGGCCAGGGCACGGTGACGATCCTGGCTGAGGACGCCGGTGCCGACTGCTTGATCAGCGTCGAGGACGACGGCCTGGGCATGGCTCCGGAACGGGTGCGCGCGGCCCTGTCCGGCGAACCCGGCACGGACAGCGTCGGGTTGGGCAACGTCGACGAACGGCTGCGCAAGATTTTCGGGGACCCCTACGGGCTCACCGTCGCGACCGCCCCCGGCGCGGGCACCAAGGTCAGCCTGCGCATTCCGAAGTTCCAGCCGGGAGTCCACGCGTGACCGCGCGGGACCTGAATGCGGCCGGGCCGGACCGGACCGGCCTGACCGTGCTGGTGGTCGATGACGAGGCCCCGGCCCTGTCCGAGCTCGTCTACCTGCTGCAAGAGGACAGCCACATCGGCGAGGTGCTCAGCGCCGAAAGCGGTGCGGAAGCGCTGCGCCTGCTGCAGCTGCACGACGTCGACGGGGTGTTCCTCGACATCCACATGCCGGGTCTGTCCGGGGTGGAGTTGGCCGGCGTGCTCGCGCGATTCCGCGACCCGCCACCGGTGATCTTCGTGACCGCTTTCGAGGACCACGCGGTGGAAGCCTTTCAGCTCAACGCCGTCGACTACGTGCTCAAGCCGATCCATCCGGGCCGGCTGGCCGAGGCGATCCGTCGGCTGGTGTCGGTTACCACGCCCACGGGGCCCGCAGCGCAGCCGACCGCGGGGGCGCCGAACGTGGTGGACGAGGCGACCATCCCCGTCGAACTCGCCGGGGTCACGCGCTTCATCGCGCTGCGCGACGTGCTCTACGTGGAATCCCACGGCGACTACGCCCGGCTGCACACCGACACGGCCACCCACCTCCTGCGGGTGCCGATGGGCACGCTCGAGGCGCGCTGGGCTGACGCCGGTTTCGTCCGCATCCATCGCAGCTATCTGGTCTCGCTCGCCCACATCACCGAGGTCAGACTCAGCGCCGAGCAGGGCAGCGTCATGCTGGGCACCGTGGAACTTGCCGTGAGCAGGCGGCACACCCGTGCCCTTCGCGAACTGCTGGTCCGGCGGGCCCGCCCGTGGACAGGGGGTGACGATTGATCAGAGAGGTCGACCGGTCGAAACGGGTCGTGGTCACCGGGCCACGAACCCGGGCAGTGCCGGGCGCGACCCAACGCGGCGTGCTGGACCTGGACGAGCAGACCACGATCGGCGAGGTCTACCTGCGCTCACTGATCCGGACCCAGCTTCGGCTCGCGCTGACGGTGTGCGTCGCCGTGGTGCTGATCGGGGGCGGCTTGCCACTGCTTTTCGCACTGTGGCCGGCCGCGCGGTCCTACCACGTCGCCGGGCTGCAGCTGCCGTGGCTGGCGCTGGGTGTACTCGCCTATCCCGCCCTGGTCGCCGGCGGCTGGGCCTACGTGCGCGCGGCCGAGCGCAACGAGGGTAACTTTGTCGCGCTGGTTGAGCGCAGGTGAACAGCGGTTACGGCATAACCGCGATCGCCCTGGTGGTCGCGTTGACCGCGGTGATCGGCGCGTTCGGACTGCGCATCTCCCGGACCACATCGGACTTCTACGTCGCGTCGCGAACGGTCACGCCGCTGTGGAACGCCTCCGCGATCGGAGGCGAGTACCTCTCCGCCGCGTCCTTCCTCGGCGTCGCCGGGCTGATCCTGGCCTACGGAGCCGACATGCTCTGGCTACCGGTCGGCTTCACCGGCGGCTACCTGATCATGCTCGCACTGGTCGCCGCGCCGCTGCGCCGCTCCGGGGTCTACACGCTGCCCGACTTCACCCAACTGCGCCTGTCCTCCACCCGCCTGCGTGCGTTGGCCAGTCTGCTGGTGGTGGTGATCTGCTGGCTCTACCTCATGCCGCAGTTCCAGGGAGCCGGGCTGACCCTGCACACCGTGACCGGCGCGCCGCGGTGGGCCGGCGAACTGGTGGTCGCCGTCGTGGTCATCACCACGGTCGCGGCCGGGGGGATGCGCTCGATCACGTTCGTGCAGGCCTTCCAGTACTGGCTGAAACTCACCGCGATCATCATTCCCGCGGCATTCCTGGCCATCGTCTGGCACTCCCACGGCTCGCCCTCGCTGAGCAGCGACACCGTGCCGCACTTCCGGGAAGCCACGACGATCACCGTGCCCAGCGACCTGGAGCTCCGGGTGTCGCAACCGGTGGCACCCCGCGTCTCCGGCACCGTGGACGGCGCTTCCTACGTCGGCACGCTGGTGACGCTCGGACCCGGTGACCACAAGGTGCGGCGCGGGACCCACCTCAAGTTCGACAAGGGCGCCGCGGTACCGGTCACCACCCACCTCCCGTCCATAACCGACGCGAAGTGGTCCCAACCCATGTCCGGTAACCGGGAGCACTCTCTCTACGCGACGTACTCCCTGATCATCGCCACGCTGCTGGGCACGATGGGCCTGCCGCACATCCTGGTGCGGTTCTACACCAACCCCGACGGGCGCACGGCCCGCCGCACGACGCTGTCCGTGCTCACGCTGCTGGGCATGTTCTACTTCGGCCCGACGATTCTTGGCGCTCTGGGACGCATTTACGCCCCGGACCTGCTGGTGACCGGTCGGGTGGACTCGGTGGTCCTGGAGCTGCCCACCCGGATGCTCGGTGGCACCGGCGGCCATCTCCTCGCGGCCCTGGTAACCGCGGGCGCCTTCGCGGCGTTCCTGTCCACGGCCGCGGGCCTGACCATGGCGGCCGCAGCAGTGATCTCCCAAGACGTGTTCCGGGCGGGCGGCGTGCGCAACTTCCGGTTGGCCGCCGTGCCGGCATCGCTCGTCCCGTTTGGCTTCGCCCTGGCGGCCGGTGGCCTGGCGGTCGGCAGCGCCGTCAGCCTGGCCTTCGCGGTGGCCGCCTCGACCTTCTGTCCGCTGCTGGTGCTCGGGGTGTGGTGGCGCGGCCTGTCCACGGTCGGGGCCGCGGCCGGAATGATCACCGGTGGCCTACTCGCCGGCTCGGCCGTGCTCGCCACGATCCTGGGCGGGCCGTATGACGGGTGGCCCGGCGTGCTGCTCGCCCAGCCGGCCGCGATCACGGTGCCCGCCGCCTTCGCAGTGATGATCGGCGTCTCCTTACTGACGCCGCGTCATGTCCCGCCGAACATCCATCGCATCATGGTCCGCCTGCACGTCCCGGAACCCCTGACGCTGGATCGCGGGGAGTTCATCGGCTGAATGCCGCTGCCGTCTCGCCACAGTGCAAAGCGTCCGGTGCCCGAAGGCACCGGACGCTCGCATTGCAGGAGGGCCAAGGCCCTTAGTGCACGGTTGCCTTCTCCGCTCCGGCGCCGGTCAGCGCCCGAACCTCGAGCTCCACGAACTTCTCTTCCGCTCGTGGCTCGCGGACCATGAGCGTCCCGATGATGCCGAACAGGAAGCCCGCAGGGATGGAGATGATGCCCGGGTTGGTCAGGTGGAACCACGCCCAGTCGTGGCCGCCACCGTTGCAAACCGTGGGCGTCGCTGCGTTCGCCGAGCACTTGAACAGCGCCGTCCGCGTTCCGGACACGTTCGGGGAGAAGATGATCAGGCCGATGCAGGTGATCAACCCACCGTAGATCGACCAGACCGCGCCCCGGGTGTTGAAGCGTCTCCAGTACAGGCTGTACAGGATCGTCGGTAGGTTCGCCGACGCCGCGACCGCGAACGCGAGCGCGACCAGGAACGCGATGTTCTGATTCTTCGCGGCCATGCTGAGCACGATCGCGATGGCACCGATGACGACCGCGGCAATGCGCGCGACCTTGAGTTCCTCCGCCTCGCTGCACTCGCCCTTCTTGATGACGTTGGCGTACAGGTCGTGGGCGAACGACGCAGAGGATGTGAGGGTCAGGCCGGCCACCACCGCGAGGATCGTCGCGAACGCCACGGCGGCAATTAATGCGAGCAATATCGCGCCGCCGTTCGACCCCTTGCCACCGCCGACTTCCTCGGCGAGCAGCGGCGAGGCCAGGTTTCCACCCGCGCCCATTGCCTTGCGGTCCTTGACCAGGGCGCCGGCGCCGAAGCCGAGCACCAGGGTCATCAGGTAGAAGCTGCCGATGATGCCGATGGCCCAGAGCACCGACTTGCGGGCGACCTTAGCGGTCGGGACGGTGTAGAAGCGAGTGAGGATGTGCGGCAGGCCGGCCGTACCCAACACCAGCGCCAGGGCGAGGGAGATGAAGTCCAGCTTGGTGGTGCCGGTGAGCCCGTACTTCCCGCCCGGGCCGAGGTACTCCGGGGCCGGACCCGGCGGCTTGTGCGCGGCCGCCTTGGCCGCCGCGGCGGCCTTGGCGCTGTTGTCACTCGCCTGGCCCATCATGTGCGAGAAGTTCCAGTTGAACTTGTTCAGGGCCAGGAACACGATCAGGATCGTGCCGCTCATCAGCAAGACGGCCTTGACGATCTGAACGTAGGTCGTGCCGCGCATGCCGCCCACGGTGACGTACAGGATCATCAACGCGCCGACGGCCAGGATGGTCCAGTTCTTCGCCGCGGAGCTTTCCGCGTGGATCAGCAGCCCCACGAGAATGCCCGCGCCGACCATCTGGGCCAGCAGGTAGAAGATCGAGACGATGATCGTCGAGGTCGCGGCCGCGGTCCGGACCGGACGCTGGCGCATCCGGAAGGCGACGGCGTCGGCCATGGTGAAGCGCCCGGAGTTCCGCAGGAGTTCAGCCGTCAGGAGCAGGGCGACAAGCCACGCCACCAGGAAGCCGATGGAGTAGAGGAAGCCGTCGTAGCCGCTCAACGCAATCAGCCCGGAGATGCCCAGGAAGCTCGCGGCGGACATGTAGTCACCGGAGATCGCCAGGCCGTTCTGCAGGCCGCTGAACCCACGACCACCCGCGTAGAAATCAGCCGTGGTCTTGTTATACCGGCTCGCCATATAGGTGATGTAGAGCGTGATCGCAACGACCACACTGAACAGGGCGATCGAGAGATGGTCAGAATTCATCACTCGCCTCCGGCCCGGGAGTTGAAGCGCTCAAGGAGCTCGGCCGCAAGCGGGTCGATCTCTTTCTCCGCGCGGACCGAGTACAGGTACGCGATCCCGAAGGTGGAGGCGAACTCCAGCAGACCGAAGATCAGCCCGCGGTTGATGTGGCCCCACACCTCGTGCTTCATGAAGTTGTGGGCGTAGGTGGCGGTGAAGACGTAGAGCGTGTACCAGGCCAGGAAGCCCACGACCAGCGGGATCACCAGACGCCGGAAGCGCGAGCGGAGCTCGGCGAACTCGGGGCTGTCGTAGATCTCCTGGTAGCCGTCAGGAACACCCTCCGAGCGGGCGGCATGCCGACCAGGTTCATCGAGTTGGGTCACGTGAGGCTCCCGCGATCGCAGGGACGGGACGTGGTGCGTTTTCGGCCACACGATAGGGCGCAATCAGGAGGTTCCGGGCCGTCCGCGCGGCCCAAACGACGCCCGGCCGATCCCGGCGACGGACGGCCGGTGCAAGCCGCCGCTCAACCGTTCGTCGTGCGCCGAGCGGCGGGTCTTTGAACGTCAAAAGGCCCGCCCGGTGAGATGCCGGACGGCCCTTCAGAACCTGCTGCCAGGCGTACTAGTGCTGTTTCCCGGGCTCGATGGTGGACGTGGCCCGAGCCGCGCTGGATGCGGACCGGCCGTGCCGGTCGAGCGGGAGCCGGTAGGTGATGACGAGCACCCCATCGTCGACGGAGCCCTTGCCCATCAACAACTCGACCGAGCCGAGTGTGGCCTGCGTCGGCGCCAGTGCCGACGACGCGGCAAACCCGCTGCCACCGCCACCGCCACCGCCGACTGTCGCGCCCGCCGCACCGCCACTGCCGCCGCCATACCCGCCACCGCCACCGCCCGCGGCGACCGGGCCTCCGGCCCAGGTACCCGAGTGCTTGATGGCGCTGGAGGTGCCATAACCACCCTCGCCGCCGCCTCCGCCGAGGTCCGCGTCGTAGCCGCTGTGGCCGTCCAGACCGAGAAGGGTCTCCAGGCCGGCCCCGCCCGAGGGTCCGACCGCGCCGATGCCGCCCTGCCCGAAGTTGTCACCCTGCCCGTCGGCACCGCGATCACCGCCGCCGTCACCACCCCGGGCCGAGGAGACCGCAGTCGAGGTCATGGCGCCGCCGGCGCCGCCGCCGCCGCCCGCCGCCAGGATGCGTGAGGCAGGGTCGCTCCCGTTGACGAACAGCTGCGACGCGCCGCCGCCGCCGCCACCGCCAACTGCTCCGGCGCCGCCCTGAGCGCCCCCGTTGCGTCCGCCTGCACCCGCCCTGATGCCGTTCGCGTCGCCTCCGTGCCCACCCACCAGAACGCGCAGGAGGTCACCGGCGGCGACCGGGAAGGCGGCCATGACCATGCCTCCGGTGCCTCCCTGGGGAGCCGGCACCTTGGCGTTGACCGTGCCGCCGTCCCCACCCGCCGCGCCGCGGGCATCGACGTGCACCTCAGAAACTCCGGCCGGGACCCGCAATACGTAACTGACCATGGGGTTGTCGTAGATACAGGTCACCCTGCTGAGCGTCGTGGAACAGTCGCCCTTGCTCTGCGCGTGAGCGGCCGGAACTGCCGTCCCGGCCAGCGCGAAGGCCATGGTTGCGCCCGCGGCGGTGACCTTGGCGGCGCTCCGTGCGGCACGCATCCCCGCGGAGCGCGTTGCGTCTTCGTGTGCGGGGATCGCGGACATGTGCGCACTGCCTTTCGTCGCCCTACACCGAGCCGTGGCCGCTTTTGAGTAGTGCCCCATACACAGGTCCCAAAACGGCGCTTCTGCGAAGGCTAACCCGGGGACCCACGAGAAGACGAGACCCCGCACGGAGGGAGGGCCCGACCGGTTGTGACCGGTCGGGCCCTCGCCTACGCGCCTAACTGCAGGAACTACATGTGCTTCGCGGCGTCCTTGATGGCCTCGCGAATGCGCGGATAGGTGTTGCACCGGCACACGTTGCGAATACCGTCGAGGTCGTCGTCGGTGATCTTCTTGCTGCCCTTCTTATGGATCAGGGCAGCGGCGGCCATGATCTGGCCGGGCTGGCAGTACCCGCACTGCGGGACCGAGTGCTTGATCCAGGCTTCCTGCACCGGGTGCAGACCGGGACCCTTGTGCGTGGCGGCCAGACCTTCGATCGTCGTGACGTGGTCGGTCGGCTTGATGTACTTGATCGAGACCGAGCACGGCTGGAAGTTCTTGCCGTTGAGGTGCGAGGTACAGGCTTTGCACTCATTGATGCCGCAGCCGTACTTCGGCCCCCGGACTTTCAGGACGTCACGCAGGACCCACAGGAGGCGGACGTCATCCTCGACGTCGACACTGACCTTCTTGCCGTTCAGGATGAACGAGTGATTGGACACGGAGAAACTCCTTTCTTGGTGTTAGAAGGTCAGATCGGGAGTGCGCGGGTCGGGCTCTGCGGAATCGACGGCACCTTCGGGATCGGCGTGAACTTCTGCTGCCGGAAGTACACCGGCAGGTCAGTGATCTTCTTGCCGAGCACCTTCTGCAGCGCGATCGCGGCCGCAGCGTAACCGGCACCGTTACCGGTCTCGCCGGTACCACTGGGCACCTTGCTGCCGTCATCGATGACGATCATTTCCCACTCGAGCGGGGTGTCCCACTGGCGGGTCCAGCCGTAGTCGTCCCAGCCGCCCTGCAGCGTCAGACCGTCCTGCCAGTCGTTCGCCTCGTTGAACGCGGCCGCAATACCGTCCATCATGCCGCCCATGAACTGGGCCTTGCATGCGTCCGGGTTGACCGGGATACCCATCGCACCGGCGAAGATCGCCTTGGTGATGCGCGGGCCGATGCCGCCCTGCTTCAACTTGCTCTTGACCGCGCGGGGTCGGGAGTCGATCTCCATCAGACACGCCAACTGGCACTTGTACTCGCCGTGGATGGCGATCGCCTGGGCCGTGCCCTTGGGCATCGTGCGACCCCAGTCACCGCGCTTGGCAACCGCATCGAGGGCGGCAACCATGGCCGGGTTCTTGGCGAACGCGCGCCGGAATGCGTAACCGTCCATGCCGAACTTGTCGGCCATGTCCTCGACCAGAAGTTCGCGGGCAACCGCGACGTCCGGCGAGTACACGTTACGCACGGGCCCGGTGGGCACGTAGTCGTACTCGAACGCCTCCGTGAGCGCGGTCCGGGTCGGTCCGAAGTTGTACGGGACCGAGGTGACGATCTGGTAGAACCAGTCGGTCACCGAGGTGTTGCCCCAGTAGTGGCTCGGGTCCTTCTTCATCATCCGACCGGTCATGGCGTCACCGGCGCTGTGGGTGAAGTCGCAGCAGCCCGAGGCGTGCCACTGGGTGAAGCTCGTGATGCTGTTGCCGACCTTCGTCGCCCGCACGTGGGAAACCGAGCCGGGGTGCTCGCGACCGAACCGGACCTGGTCGGTGCGGTGCCACATCAGGCGCACCGGCTTGCCCATGGCCTTCGATGCATACACGGCTTCCATGATGCGGTCGCCGTGCAACATCGTGCCGAACGAACCACCGCCGTAGACCACGTTGAGGATGACCTTGTCGAAGGGCAGTTGCAGCTCTTCCGCGATCATCGCCAACGGGGTGCCGGGGATCTTCGACCCCGCCCAGACCTGGGCCGAGTCTTCCCGAACGTCCGCCACCGCACTGTTCGGCTCCAGCGGCCCGGAAACGCGGTACTGGAACTTGTAGGTGTTCTCGATGACCTCTGAACCCGGCAGTGCCGGCTCCATCGGAAGCAACACACCGGCGATCTTCGACAGCATCTCGTCGGAGTTGGCCTGACCCGTGGCGCCGGGGGCCCAGTCGACCTGGAGCGCCCGGACGGCGTCGATGCACTGGCCGAAGGTGTTCGCCCGCACCGCCACGACCGTCGACTGGTGGGTGCCCTTACAGATTGCAACGTCCTGGACTCCAGGCATGGCCTTGATGGCGTCCATGTTGTTGACCTTGTTGACCGTGCCGTTGAATGTCGGCGGCCGGGCCATCATGGTCGGCAGCGCACCCGGGATGTCCAGGTCCATCGCGAACTGCTTCTGCCCGGTGACGATCGCGTGGATGTCCTTACGGGGCACGACCTTGCCGATCACGCCGCCCTTGGGCGGGCCGAGCATCGCGTTGAGCAGCGTGCCCACGAACTGGTCCTGCGCCGACGCGGCCAGGCTCGCCATGGAGCCGTAGCTGGCCTTGCGGCCCTTGGGCCCGTACAGGAACCCGTCGCCCTTGGTGCGCACCTGCTTCTCGGGGATGTTCCACGACTTCGCAGCCGCGCCCACCAGACGCTGGCGGGTCAGTTCACTGAGCTCGCGCAGCGGCTCCCACAGCGAGTAGAGCGAGGAGGACCCACCGGTGAGCTGAGCGTCCATGAGGTCCACGCGGGCCTTGGACAGGGTGATGTCGACCTGGTCGTAGGGGATCTCCATCTGGTCGGCAATGATCTGCGCGGTACCGGACTCCACACTCTGCCCAACCTCACAGCGAGGCATGTCGAAGTGGACCCGGCCCTCGGGCGTGAGCTCCAGGGTGAGCAGCGGGGTGACCGCACGGGTCTGCTCCCGCATGAAGTCCATGAAGTCGTAGTTGTCGGCCGGCTGCTCGTTGCTCAGGATCGGCGAGGCACCGTCGGCCGTGGCCGCCTTCGCGAAGTCGTACTTGTTGCCGTTGCCGTTGCCGTTGGCCAGGCCTGCGCCCGGCACGCGGGCCGCGGCGGCCTCGTTGGGGTCGACCACATACTGGCCGGCCACGATCAGGGACGTGCCCGCCATCACATAGCCGACGAAGCGGCGGCGACTGAGGCCGTTGGTTTCCGAGCGAGGGGCCGAACCGAGCGCCTCATGGGTAGAGGCGATGTGGGTTCCGGCCTCAGCGGTAGTTGCGCCTGTTTGGGGTTGGGGCGACATATAGGTGTTCCCCTTCGCGCCGGATGTCGACAACACCGGCATCGTTCGCCGCGGAGCGCCGCGGACCCTGTCGGATCCGGGACGTGCGACTAAGTGGACATGGGCCTAAAAATCTGTAACCACCCGGGGACTTCGGACGGCCGATCCTTAACGTTTGTTGAAGAGAATCCACCTGTGCAATGCCACACATATCGGACATCGCTTAGCGGCGGGTTTGCCGCGCCAAGCGGCGGACCGGCGGAGAATTCAGCAATCCGCTAATACGGATCCTCTGGGACCAACAGATAAGTAAATGCCCACTGAAGACCCATCCAGGGCCTGCAACTGCGAGGGCTTGAAAGCCAAGATCCTGATTCTCCGTCCGCTGGGCTGCCGGCGAGCTTCCGGGGCCGCTCGCCTTACCGTCCCCTGGCTTGGCGTGCGCTCGTCCGGGACGGACGAGCAGTGGCCCTTGACAGATCTCCGGCCACCACGCCGTTATCAATGTACGTCCCGGAATGTCCTGAACGAGCCGAACCCCTCAGATCGGCGCAAGGCGGCACAAGACCGACGCCCCGCACCTGGCTGACGACGGCCGACGTTGGCCGCTGGGATCACTTCCCCCACAAGCTGCGACCTGGTCGAATCACCTGGACCAGGTCCGGACATTGGTTGCGCTCCCGCCTCGCCTCGCCTGATGGGGCCACACGATAGGGACGAGACATGCTGAGTTCTCTGGAGAGAGTCCAGGCACCCCCGCGGCCGGCCGACTTGGAGGAAGAGGCCTTCGAGGCGTGGAACGCGTCCTTCGAGCTCAATCGCGATGTGTGGGGCGAAGTGCTCGAGGAGAACCTCGACCGGCTCGCGCGGGGTTCCTATTCGTTGCACTGGACCAATACCGAGTTCGCCCACTGGGGCACCCGGACGAAGCCCTCTCCGCGCGGCATGACGTTCACCGACATCAACCGGTCCAAGGCCTACGGGACGATCCCGGACCGGGCCCAGGCCCGGAACCTATCGCCGCGGGGTTCGGTGCGCGCGCCCTACGAGGACCGGATGCCGGTCATCGAGGAATACACGCTGCTGGACAAATATGAACTGTGGGCCGACAACGTCGTGACCCTGTACGAAGAGGCGAAGGCCCGGCAGTGGAACTCGACGACGGACATCCCGTGGGCCGAGTTGGAGCCGGTTTCCGAGGAACTGGAGCTGGCCGCCTGCCAGCTCGCCACGTTCCTCACTGAGGTCGAGTTCGTGGCCGGCGACTTCCCGGCCCGGTGGATCTACAAAATCCCGGCCGACTACTACGAGGTGAAGAACTTCCTCACCAGTCAGATGATGGACGAGGCCCGGCACACCGAGGTCTTCCGCAAGCGCGCACTGGCCGGCGGTGGGGGCCTGCTGCACGCCAGCCCGGCCTTCGAGTGGACGATGAAGTCCGTCCTGGAATCACCGACCCACTCCTCGGGCACCTACCTGCTGAACGTGCTCGGCGAGGGCTTCGTGCTCTCGATCTTCCGCGCCGGCGAGTTCCTCGCGAAGACCCACACCGACCGGGAGATCTTCCGGCGTTGCATGCAGGACGAGGCCCGCCACGTCGCGTACGGAACGCTGGAGCTGAAGGCCTACCTGGAGAACCACCCCGAACCCGAGGCCGCGATGGAGCGCATGCACAGGTTCGCGGACCTGGGCGAGAACATCATGCTCACCTCGTTCGTCGACCCCTGCGCCCTGGAGCCCATGGCCGTGCTCATGGGCGGGAGCATCAAGGACATCGACGAGGGCATGGACGGCGTGGGCTTCCTCTGGACCACGCTGCGGGAGGAATACCTGCAGCGCTGTGACCGCGCCGGCTTCGACCGACGGGATCGCTGCCAGATCCCGGAGAACCTTCCCGGAAGCTGCTGATGACGGCCGTCGCCTTCCCGTCCGTCGAATGGTTCGACGTGCTCGGGAAGCTCATGGAGCAACAGCGGGACGTGCACGTGCGGACCGGGCCCATCGATTGCGTCGCCCAGTTCACCGTGTTCGAGGCGACCCCGGACGGTGCTTCGCAGCACATCCAGGTCACCTTCGAGGAGTTCTCGGTCATCAACGTCGAGGAGGTCGGCGAGCAGGACGTGACCCGGGCCGACTTCGTGATGGAGGCCGACCTGGATACCTGGCAGGAGATGATCGAGAGCATCGCGGTGGGTAACGGGCGACCGGACCTCGATCACTCGTTGAACCGGTTGAGCCTGCCGGGGACCCCCATCCGGGTCTGGTCCGACGATCCCCTCCGCCGCGACCTGTTCTTCCGGTTCAACCAGAGCCTGCAGGAGTTCGTCAACGCCTCGTCGGAGATCACGACGGTCTTCCCCGCAGGTCGCTGACCGGTGGCGGCGCCGGGTCGCACGGGCCACTACTACGTCGACGAGACCTGCATCGGGTGCGGGGCCTGCGTGCCGGCCTGTCCCGGCAAGGTCGATGCCATCGAGCAGGTCCCGGACGACTTCATGGGTCGCGTGGTGATCGAGCTGGAGAAGTGCATCGACTGCGGTCTCTGTGTTCCTATGTGCCCGGTCGATGCGATCCACGATGCCCGGACGCACGGAATCGTCGAGGGATCCGGCGGCTACATGAAGATCAAGGATCTGCAGGCTTGGGCGAAGGGCCGGGGCTGAGTGGCGGTGGGCAAGCCCTTCGCCAAGGTGTTGATCGCCAACCGGGGCGAGATTGCTGTCCGGGTGATTCGCGCCTGCCAAGAGCTCGGCATCACCACCGTGGCCGTGCACTCCGAGGTGGATGCCGACGCCCTGCACGTGCGACTGGCCGACGAGCGCTATGCGCTGGGCGGGCAGACGGCCGCCGAGTCCTACCTGAACACCGAGGCGGTGTTGGACGTGCTGGCGCGATCCGGCGCCGAGGCCCTGCATCCCGGCTACGGGTTCTTCTCGGAGAACGCTGAGTTCGCCCGGGCGATCACCGCCGCCGGGGTCGTGTTCATCGGTCCGCCGCCCGAGGCCATCGCGATCATGGGCGACAAACTGTCCGCCCGGGTCGCCGCCGAGAAGGCGGGCGTGGCCGGCGTACCGGGCACGACCGACGTGCTGACCTCCGCCGGCCAGGTGGTCGCCTTCGGTGAGGAGTACGGCTGGCCCGTGGCGATCAAGGCGGCCTTCGGCGGGGGTGGCCGGGGAATTCGGGTGGTGCGTTCCGCCGACGAGGCGCCCGCCGCCTTCGAATCCGCGCGCTCGGAGGCGCTCGCGGGTTTCGGGCGGGCGGAGTGCTACGTCGAGAAGTACCTGACCTGGCCGCGCCACGTCGAGATGCAGATCCTCGCCGACTCACACGGCAACTGTCTGTGGTTGGGCGAACGCGACTGCTCGGCCCAGCGCCGCCACCAGAAGTTGGTGGAGGAGGCGCCGGCCCCGGCCTTCCCCGACGACCTGCGCCGGGCCATGGGCGAGGCGGCCGTGCGGGTGGCCCGGGCTTGCGGCTACGTCAACGCCGGGACGGTGGAGTTCCTCTATGACCCGCCCGGGGATTTCTGGTTCCTCGAGATGAACACCCGCCTGCAGGTCGAGCACCCGGTCACCGAACTGACCACCGGCATCGACCTGGTGGTCGAGCAGTTGCGGGTAGCGGCGGGCGAACCCTTGCGCCTCACCCAGGACGAGGTGGCCTGTCGAGGGCACGCCATCGAGTGCCGGATCAACGCCGAGGACCCCAGCGGGGGAAGATTTCTGCCCTCCCCCGGCACGATCACCGGACTGGTCGCGGCCGGTGGACCCGGGGTGCGGTGGGATGCGGGTTACCAGGCGGGCGACGAGGTCCCGCCGTTCTACGACAACCTGGTGGGCAAACTCGTGGTGTGCGGAGCAGACCGTGCCACGGCAATCGCCCGGATGGTGCGCGCGCTGGGCGAGACGAAGATCCACGGCATCGCCACCACCATCCCCGCCCATCTCGCGATCCTGGGCCACGCCGACTTCCTCGCCGCGCGGCATTCCACGCGCTGGGTCGAGGAGGTATTCACGCTGCCCGAGGTTGTAGAGACCACGAGTGACGTGCCGGGCCCAGCTCGGGAGGTCCAGGTGGGCGGACGGTGGTACACAGTGCCCCGCCTCGAGGGCGGCGTCCTGCGCAGTGGGCCGCCGAGCCGACGGCGTGGGACCAAGTCCACCGGCTCACGCGGGTCCTCGGGCACGGTCATCAGCCCGATGCAAGGGCGCATCGTCACGGTGCTGGTAGAGGTCGGTGACCGGGTGGCGGTCGACCACCCGGTGTGCGTGATCGAGGCAATGAAGATGGAATCGACGCTCACCACCGAGCGCGCCGGCACCGTGCTCGAGGTTGCCGTGACGGCGGGTCAGGCGGTGCGCGCCGACCAGGTCGTCGTGCTGATCGGCGACGGCGACACCACCGAGGAGGCGCGGTGAGCACCGAACGCGACGTCCACGCGGAACTGGCCGATCGGCTCGCGACGGCCCGCCTCGGCGGGTCGGAAACGGCCCGCGCCAAGCACGTGGCCGCGGGGCGACTGCTGGTGCGTGATCGCCTCGCCCTGCTGCTCGACGACGAGCCGTCCTTCGAGGACGGCCTGCTCGCCCGGTCCGAGGAGGGACTGGCCGGCGACGCGGTGGTCACCTGCATGGGCCATGTCGACGGACGACCAGTGGCGGTGATCGCCAACGACTACACGGTGAAAGCGGGCACCTGGGGGCGGCGCACCTTCGAGAAGATCACCCACCTGCAACAGCGGGCAGACGCCATCGGCGTCCCGATCCTGTATCTGGTCGACGCGGCGGGGGCGCGCATCGACGAGCAGTTCGACAGCTACGCCGGCCGGCACGCGTGGGGCAACATCTTCTACAACCTGGTGCAGTTCTCCGGGCGGGTGCCCCAGGTCTGCGCGCTGTTCGGCCCATCGCCCGCCGGCTCGGCCTATGTGCCGGGGCTGTGCGACTTCGTGGTGATGGTGCGCGGTCACGCCACCGCGTACATCGGGTCGCCCCGACTGGCCGAGATGGTCACCGGGGAGCAGGTGAGCATGGAGGAGATGGGCGGCGCGGAGATGCACTGCCGCGACTCCGGGCTCGGCGACATGCTGGTGGACAGCGACGCCGAGGCAATCGCGGCGCTGCGCGTCTGGCTGTCCTACCTACCGTCTTCCTGGGAGCAGCAACCACCGGCGGTCACCGGGTGGCCGGCCATCACGGGCCGGTCGATCGAGGAGATCGTGCCGACCCACGAAGCGGTGCCCTTCGACGTCGAGGAGCTCATCGAGGCGATCGTCGATGAGGGCACGTTCTTCCCCTATAAGGAACTGTTCGCCCGCGAACTTGTCTGTGGATTCGCCCGCCTGGGCGGGCGTTCGGTGGGCATCGTCGCCAATCAGTCGCTGCACAAGGCCGGCGTGCTGTTCGCCGATTCCTCGGACAAGGCGGCGCGCTTCATCTGGATCTGCAATGCGTTCAACGTGCCCCTGCTGTTCCTGTGCGACAACGCGGGCTACATGGTCGGGGCCGAGGTGGAGCGCCAGGGGATCATCCGGCACGGTGCCAAGATGCTCTTCGCCGTCTGCCAGGCCCGGGTCCCCCGCATCTCGGTGCTGGTCCGAAAGGCCTACGGCGGCGGCTATCTGGCCATGTCCGGCAGCCCGACGGCGCCGGATGCCGTGTTGGCGCTGGCCACCGCGAAGCCGGCGCTGATGGGGCCGGCCGCGGCCGTCAACGCGATTCACTACAACCGGATCGTGGCTATCGAGGACGAAGGGGAGCGCGCCGCGTTCATCGACGCCAAACGGGCCGAGTACGAGGCGAACATCGACGTGTTCCGGGTCGCCTCGGAAAACTCCGTCGAGGACGTGGTGTCCGGCGCCCGGTTGCGCGAGGACCTCATCGCCCGGTTCGCCGCCTACTCCCGCCGGCCGGCCCGTCCGGCCGAGCGGCGCAACGGCATCTACCCGGTCTGAGGAGAAGCACGTGAAGCTCGACGTCCTGCTGGTGAACACGCTGCTCGAGGACGCCGCCGGCGTTGTCCGGCAGGCCGAGGACGCCGGGTTCGACGGCGCCTGGGTGGCCGAGGTGAGCAGCAATCCGTTCCTGCCCTGCGCCACCGCCGCGCTGGCGACCAGTCGCATCGAGATCGGCCCGGCGATCGCCTTGGCGTTCGTGCGCAGCCCCATGGTCACCGCCCTGACCGCGTGGGAACTGCAGCGGGCCAGCCGCGGTCGGTTCATCCTCGGCCTGGGTACCCAGGTGAAGCGGCACAACGAACGGCGCTTCTCGGTGCCGTTCGAATCACCCATGCCCAAGCTGCGCGAGCAGGTCCTCGCGTTACGGGAGATCTACGCCGCGTTTCAGGGCACCGCACCACTGAAGTTCCGCGGCGAGCACTACCGCCTGGACATGCTGCCCGACTTCTTCAACCCGGGACCCATCGAGTTCAGCCCCCCGCCCACCTACCTCGCCGCGGTGAATCCGGTGTCGTTGCGGCTGGCCGGAGAGGTGGCCGATGGGGTGCACATTCATCCGTTCCATACCGCCGATTACCTGCGCCAGGTAGCCCTCCCCGAGCTTGACGCCGGGCTGGCCCGGGCCGGGCGCAGTCGCGCCGATTTCACGGTCAGCGCGCAGGTACTGGTGATCGCCGGGCAGGGCGAGGAGGGACGACGGATGGAGGAGTACATCCGCACCCAGTTGGCCTTCTACGGCTCCACCCGGACGTACCGGCCGCCGCTGGAACTGCATGGCTACGGGGAGCTCAATGACCGTCTGCACGGGCTGATGGCCAACGGCGACCAGGCGGGTCTGCTACGCGCGATCCCCGATGAGTTGGTGCCCCAGTTCGCCGTCGTCGGGGAAACCTGGGAGGAAGTCGCGCGCAAGGCCCGGGAGCGCTACGCCGGCCTCGTCGACCGGATCAGCCTGTACGTCCTGCCGGATCTGGCAAATCCCGCTGCCCGCAAGATCACCGCGGCGTTCGCCGCATGATCGAGGTCGAGCAGTCGGGCCACGTCGTCGTGCTGCGCATGGCGCACGGTAAGGCGAACACCATGGACACCGCACTGTGCGTGGAGTTGACCCGGCAGCTGCAGGCCCTCGAGGCCGCGGCGTGCCGAGCCGTGGTCCTCACCGGCACCGGCTCGAGCTTCAGCGCCGGCGCCGACCTGAGCCAGGTACTCGACGGCGGCTCGGCCTACCTGGACGCGTTTCTGCCGGCCCTGTCCACCGCGTTGGACACCCTGTTCCGTTTCCCCAAGCCGATCGTGGCCGCGGTGAACGGACATGCCATCGCCGGTGGCTGCGTGCTGGTCTGCGCCTGCGACCGACGGCTGATGGCGGCCGGCCGGGCCCGGATCGGCACCCCCGAACTCCTCGTCGGGGTCCCGTTTCCCATGGCCGGGTTGGAAATCATGCGCTTCGCGACCGCCGGGCAGGGCTTGGCGGACCTGCTCTACACCGGTGCCACGCACGACGCGGTCGAGGCGGCGCGACGCGGGCTCATCGACGAGGTCGTGCCCGACCAGGAACTGCCGGGGCGGGCGTTGGAGGCCGCGGCTCGCCTGGGTGACATGCCGACGGAAGCGTTCCGGCTCACCAAGACTCTCCTGCGGCGCCCGTTCTTCGCCGCGTTGGATGCGCAGCGCGCGGCCGCCGATATCGAGACTGCCAACGCCTGGGCGTCGGCGGAGGTGCTCACGGCAATGCGCCGTTATGCCGACCGAACTCTTGGCCCACGCGCTGCGGCATCCGCACCCGCACAATGAGGCCGCCGCCGGGACGTGGTTCGGCGAGGACCGAACCGTCCAGGGCAGCGACGAACTGCGCCACGATCCACATGCCCAGCCCGGAGGCCTGACGTTCCCCGTAGCCGAAGAACTTCTCGAAGACCCGAGAGGCCAGTTCCGGCGGTATGCCCGGGCCGCGATCCAACACCGTGAGCTCGACCAGGCCCTCGTCGAGGCCGACATGGACCTCGACATTCTGATCGGCGGGCGAGTGGCGGTGGGCATTGTCAATGAGGTTGGTCAGCACCCGGAATACTTTTTCCTGATCGGTTCGGATAAAGCTCAGCGTCGGGTCGATCGAGATGCTCAGACGGTCCATCGGAATGTCGGCTTCCGCAGCCGCGGACTTGATCAGATCCGGCACGAAAACATCCACCAACGCGAGCCGCTTTCCCGGACCGAGCGAGTCGCTGATGACGACCTCGCGCACCTCCTGCAGCATGGATCCGAGATGCCGCGCGTGGCCCTCGATAAGACGCAGTGCCCGGGTCCGTTGGTCGGCATCGAGGTTGCTGTCCGGCGCGGTCAACGCGCGGGCCAGCGCCTCCAGGGAGCCCATGGGCGTCTTGAAATCGTGCGAGAGGGCGTGCAGAAAATCCTTGCGGGCCTCGTCCATGATCTCCAGTTGCCGGCGCAGATTCTGTTCCTCCTCCAGCCGCGAATGCTCGGCGAACATGTCGGCCTCGGCGCGCGCACGTCGGCGGTGGGCGGACTCGGTCAGGTACGACAGCACCCCGGCCAACATCGCCCCCAGAACCAGGACCAGGGTCCACCAGATCGCGTTCTGTACGCGGATTCCCCTGGACAGCCGCGGTCTCGGCACCGAGAGCATGAGCACCGCCAGCGCCGCGGAGGCACTGCAGGCCACGGCGAGCGCTCGCTTGAAGTTGAAGCGCATGGCCACGACGATCACGTCGAGCAACATGATCGGAAGAATGGGGCTCTGCGCCGCTCCGGTCAGCGCGGCGACCGTGACGACAACCGCCGCATCCGCCGCGGTCATGCTCCAGGCGAACCACCGCCCGATCTGACCGCGGCGGGATTGCCGAGCGACTTCGATGAATGCCAGACAGGAGTAGGCAAGAGCGGCGGACAAAACGACGAACACCGGTCCCGGGTAGGTCCGCAGCGGTTTGTCGCCGAGCGCCACCAGGCCGGCCATGGAAAACACCACGAGCAGACGTATCCAGGAGACGATCTGCTCACCAATCGTCTGGCTGTCCGCCTGCTCGAACGATTGGCGCAGTCTGCTCAGCACATTCATCGAGTGCATTCCGGATCGGGAAGTCGCCGGCAGCAAGAGGCGCTTGGATCCATCTAGACTAGTCGGCGGAGGAACGTGCCGGATGGAACGACAGCCACTCGACATTGTGGTGATCGATGACCACGGTCTTTTCTCCAGTGGCTTGGAGTTGCTGCTCCATGCCGCGTCCAACGGTCAGGTCCGGGTAGTAGGTCGGACCGAGGACGCGAACGAAGCACTCACCCTGGTCCGCCAACACCAACCGGACGTGGCGATCATCGACCTGGCCATGCCGCCCCCCGGTGGCCTCGAGGCGATCCGGGTGGTGAAGCGGAACTATCCGCGGGTCGGCGTGCTGGCGCTGTCCGGCACCGAGGACATCGATGTGGCGATCGAAGCGCTGCGCGTCGGTGCCGATGGATTTCTGCCCAAGTCCTCCGAGCCCAAGGTGTTGCTGCCCCCACTGCTCGCCCTGGCCGCCGGCTGGTCGGTGATGCCCCGTTCGATGGCCGCGATCCTGGCCGCGGCCAAGCCCGGTCACGCCTCCCTCGAGCGGCTCACGCCCGAGGAGCGCAAGCTGTGGCGCCTGGTGGCCAAAGGCCTGGAGGGCAACGACATTGCCGCGCAACTGCTGGTGTCCGAGCGCACCGCGCGGCGGCTGATCGTCTCTCTGCTCCGGCGAATCGGCGCAGCCAACCGGATCGAGGCGGCCGCGCTGGCCGGCCGGGCCGGCCTGCTCGACGAGAGGTGGGACGAACATCCGGACTGAACCGCCGCGAAGCGTGGCCGGAGTGCCGGTGCGGCACCTGGCCGTACCCGGTACGGCGCTGGTCGCGGTGGCCGCGTTCGCCTGGGTACTGACGGTACGTCAGTCACACGGTATGACCACCGATCCGGGCACCATGGGCATGGACATCGCGGCGTTCCTGGCCATGTGGACCGCGATGATGGCAGCGATGATGTTCCCCTCCATCGCGCCGATCGCGATCGCCTGGACGCGCTCCATCACCGCCCGGTCCACCGGGCTGACCCGCGCCGCCCGACTCACCGGATTCACCTCCGGCTATCTGCTCGCGTGGGCGGGCTACGGGGTAGCCGCATACGGGCTGCTGAACGGCGCCGCGCGGTTCGCCGACGCACATCCGCACGCGGCGACATGGCTCGGCGCCGCGACCTTCGCCGCCGCGGGGATCTACCAGCTCACCCCGATCAAGGACGTGTGCCTCGTCCACTGCCGCTCGCCGCTGGCCCAGTTGGTGCACTTCGGTCGCTACACCGGGCCGTTGCGCGATCTGCAGGTCGGCCTGCACCACGGCGCCTACTGCGTCGCGTGCTGCTGGGCGCTCATGTTGGTGCTCGTCGCGGTCGGCGTCATGAACGTCGCGGTGATGGCCGCCATCGCGGCGGTGATCCTCATCGAGAAGATCTGGCGGCACGGCCAGATCTTCGGCAAAGCAGCGGGTGTCGGCCTCCTGCTCATCGCCACCGCGATCCCCGCCCATCCCGGCCTGGCCCCCGCACTGCACCACCGGGGCGGCGTGCCGATGGACATGCACATGGGCATGTGAGGGTCGGGCACCGCGTCAGCCGGAGCGGTAGTCGAAATCGCTGGCGAACGAGGCGTTCCGGCCACCACGGATCTCCCACTGCAGCTTCTCGTGCCGGGAGACCAGCAGATCGGCGTACATCTCGGTGCCCGGGTGATCGAAGCCCGGAATGCCGCACTGCACGTTGCCCTCATCGGAGGCGGCGCCCTCGGCCTCGATGATCAGGTACCCGGCCACGTCGATCCGCTTGCGCGCCGGGGCGTGCTCCAGGGTGATCCGCGCCGGGACGATCTCGTGCACCTCGCCGATCGCCGGGCCGTATTGGTCGGCCACCGAGCCGCCGACCCGCCCCAGGAAGATGTCCGCCAACGCCGCGCGCTGCTCGGGGGTGCCGCGCTCGTCGACGTAGATCACCACCTCCCACAGCGTGCTGGGCTGGACCTCGTCGTGGTAACGAATCGAGAGCACGGCCATCAGCCCGGCCAGGTCGACCTCACCGAAGTGCCCCTCGGTGATCGACCAGGACACCGCGCCGTAGCAAACCCCGTACGTGGACGGCCCGCCCGGCACCCCGCCGACACTGCGACAGGGGCAGATCGCCTCGCAGTTGCAGCCCTCGAAGTACGACCCGCGCACGCGCCAGTCGGTGCGGGTGGTGGTGGTCATGCGGGCACCTTAGCGAGCTAGGGGCTCAGGACCGCGGCTGGGATGAGCCGGGCGCCGGCCGCGGTTACAGGTGACGATGAATGCTTTCGATGCGACGTGGGCATCCACCATCGCCGGCAGCGATGCCCAGCTGGAGCTGCACGACCTCCGTCTCCGGATCCGTCCGGTGCGGGCCGACGACAAGGCGCTGATTCGCGAGGCGTTCACTCGCCTGTCGGAGCGCAGCCGGTACCTGCGGTTCTTCACCCCGATGCATGGCCTCACCGAGCCCATGCTCACCGCGCTGACGGAGGTCGACTACATCGACCGATTCGCCTGGGTGGCGCTGGCCTGCGAGGGCGACCACGAGGCGCTGGCGGGGGTCGCGCGTTACGTGCGCCTCGAGGAACCGCGCAGCGCTGAGGTGGCCCTGACCGTGGTGGATCCTTATCAGGGCCGCGGCATCGGGCACCTGCTGCTCAACGCGCTGGTGCTGGCGGCCGTGCAGGCGGGGCTAACCCGCTTCGAGGGCGAGATTCTCGGTGAGAATCTCGCCATCCGCGCGGTGCTCGCCGACGTCGGCGCCGAATTGCGCCTGAGCGAGCGCGGGTCGTTACGTTTCGCGTTCGATCTCGCGCCCCGGGCCGACGCGCTACGCGCACACCCGGTGTACGACGTACTCCATCAACTCGCGTTGGGCGCCTCGGTTGCCTCACCGGCCGAGCCGTGGCCGTGCGGCGTCTCGAGACCGACCCACTTCGCTTAGCCTGGGTCCGTGCGCACCACACAACGGCCAACCCCGACCTCCGGCCTCACCCGCGACCTGCGCCCCGAGGAACTCGCCAGCTACTGGCGGGACGGGGCGGCGATCGTGCGCGGGATCCTGCCGCTGGACTGGATCGATGCGTTGCGCGAGGCCACCGACGAGCTGATGGCCGACCCGGCCACGCCGGGCATGGACTTCGCGGCGGGCAACGGGCCGCGGTTCTTCACGCTCACCTACGCCTGGCGCTACCACCCGACCTTCGCCGATTGGGCGCTGCGGGGGCCGCTGATCGAGCTGAGCCGGCAGGTGTTGCCGGGGGCGCGGTCGCTGACCCACTTCTTCGACCAGATCTTCGCCCGCGAGGCGGGCGCGACCAAGACCACGCCGTTCCACCAGGACCAGCCCTACAGCCCGGCGACCGAACCGGACCACTACTTCCGGCACTGGGTGCCGCTGGAGGTGGTGACCGCGGACTCCGGTGCGGTGCGCTACCTGCGCGGCTCGCACCGTGGCCCGACCTATCGCGCTCGCAGCTTCGACGAGGCCAACGTGGTGGCCTCGCTCTACGACAACGCCGAGTACTTCGAGGTGCTACCGGATTTCGCGGCGAACTACGAGGAGTACGACTGGCTGGTCGGGGAGGTCGAGCCGGGCGACGTGATCCTGCACCACCCGGGCGCCGTGCACGGCACCCTGCCCGCCACCCGCCCGGGGTCCCGGCGAGCGATTACCAACGTCTACGCCGACGAGCAGGTGCTCTGGGCCCCGCACCCCGGCGACGGCTTCCAGAACGAGGCCCTGATGGGGCATCAGCCGATGCCGGAGCTCTCCCCCGGGGACCCGCTGAAGTGCGAGCTGTTCCCGCGGGTGTGGACCGCCGACTGATCACCGCGGCAGGAAGGTCAAAGTCTCCGCGATGCAGGCCGGCTTGGGCGCACCCGGCACCTGCACCGCATAACGCATCGTCAGCAACGCACCGGTCTGTTTGCGGCTCACGTCGAGCACGGTGGCAGACGCATGCAGAACCGAGCCCACCGGCACGGTCGACGGGAAGCGCACCTTGTTCAGCCCGTAGTTGATCCGAGCGGTGGCGAAGTCCAGCGAGAACAACTGCCGCGCGAAGTACGGGATCAACGCCAGGGTCAGATAGCCGTGTGCGATCGTCGTCCCGAACGGCCCGTCCGCCGCGCGGACCACGTCGACGTGGATCCACTGGTGATCCTTAGTGGCACCGGCATACTCGTCGATGCGGGCCTGGTCGACCACGAACGGTTCGGTGGGCCCCAACGTCCGGCCCACCGCGTCGGCAATTTCCTCCAGCGAACCGAAGGCGTGCATCACAGGCGCTCGAAGATCGCGGCCAGGCCCTGCCCACCGCCGATGCACATGGTCTCCAGGCCGTAGCGCACCCCGCGCCGGGCCATTTCCCGGGACAACGTGGTGAGGATCCGCGTGCCGGTGGCCCCGACCGGGTGGCCCAGCGAGATCCCGGAGCCGTGCACGTTAACCCGGTCGAAGTCGCTCGCCGTCAGGCCCCACTCCCGCGTGCAGGCGAGCACCTGCGCGGCGAACGCCTCGTTGAGTTCGATCAGGTCGATGTCGGCGAGCTTGAGCCCGGCGCGGTCCAGCGCCGCCGCGGTGGCGGGCACCGGACCGATGCCCATGCGGGACGGCTCCACCCCGCCCAGGCCCCAGGACACCAGCTTCACCAACGGGCGCAGGCCGAGTTCCGCGGCCCGCTCCGGGTGGGTGACGAAGCACATGGCGGCGGCGTCGTTCTGCCCGCTGGCGTTGCCCGCGGTCACCGTCGACTCGGGGTCCTTGCCGCCGAGCACCGGGCGCAGCGCGGCCAACGTCTCCATGGTGGTGTCCGCCCGCGGGTGCTCGTCGCGGGTGACCATCGTGGGCCCGGCCTTACCCGGCACCGGCACCGGCACGATCTCCTCGTCGAAGACCCCGGAGTTCTGCGCGGCCACCGCCCGTTGATGCGAGCGCACCGCGAGTTCGTCCTGCTCCTCGCGCGAGATGCGGTACTCGCGACGCAGGTTCTCCGCTGTCTCCAACATCCCGCCGGGCACCGGGTAGTCACGGCCACCGGCGGTGGCCCGACCGCGGGCCAGCGCATCATGCAGGCTGACCGCCGGCGTCTTCACGCCCCAGCGCATGTCGGTGGCGTAGAAGATCACGTTGCTCATGCTCTCCGCGCCACCGGCTACCACCAGCTCGCTGGCCCCGGTGGCCACCTGCATGCCGGCCTGCAGCACGGCCTGTAACCCGGACCCACAGCGGCGGTCGATCTGCATGCCGGGAACGGTGATGGGCAGCCCGGCATCCAGCGCCACCACGCGGCCGATGGCCGGGGCCTCGGCACTCGGGTAGCAATGCCCGAGCACCACGTCATCGATGGCGGCTGGGTCCACCCCGCCGCGTTCCAGCAGGCCGCGCAGCGCGATCTCGCCCAGCTGATGGGCCGTCAGAGCCTTGAACACCCCGCCGTAGCGACCGATCGGCGTGCGCACCGGCTCGCAGATCACCACATCACGCACGTCGTTCTCCTTCACATGAACCGTCCGCCGGACACCTCGAGCACGGTACCGGTCATGTACGAGGACAGATCGCTGGCCAGGAACAGCGCCACCGAGGCCACATCGCGTGGCTCGCCGACCCGGTGCAGCGGAATCTCGGCGACCTTCTGGTCCCAGATGTGCTGCGGCAGCGCCTCGGTCATCGCCGAGCGGATCAGGCCGGGCTGAATCACGTTGACCCGCACCCCGTGATGGGCCATCTCCTTGGCCGCGGCCTTGGACAACCCGACGATCCCGGCCTTGGCCGCGGAGTAGTTGGTCTGCCCGACCATGCCGACCTTGCCGGACATCGAGGAGATGTTCACGATCGCCCCGCGCTTCTGCTCGCGCATGATCGCCGACGCGGCGCGGGTGCCGTTCCAGGTGCCCTTCAGGTGCACCTCGATGACCTGGTCGAACTGATCCTCCGTCATCGTGCGCATGGTGGCGTCGCGGGTGATGCCCGCGTTGTTCACCATGACGTCCACCGAGCCGAACGCGTCGCGCGCGGTGGCCACCAACGCCTCCACGTCGGCCGAGTGCCCGACGTCGCAACGCACCCCGCGGGCCACCTCGGCGCCACCGAGTTGCTTGGCGGCCAGTTCCACGGTCTCCGGGTTGAGGTCGCCGAGCACCACCCGCGCGCCCTCGGCCACGAACAACTCCGCGATCGCGTACCCGATGCCCTGTGCGGCGCCGGTGACCACGGCCGTCCGGCCGGCCAACAGCGGCTGTCCCATGTGCGCTCCCTCTGTTCCTCAGCCGCGAGCGCGGCGTTGCGCGTCGCGGACCAATCCGCCGCCGATGATCAACCGCTGGATCTCGCTGGTCCCCTCGTACAACCGCAGCAACCGCACCTCGCGGTAGATGCGCTCCACCGGCACCTCCCGCATGTAACCGCTGCCGCCGTGGATCTGCACCGCGAGGTCGGCGACCTTGCCCACCATCTCGGTGCAGAACAGCTTCGCGGCCGACGGCCCGATTCGGGTGTCGGACCCGTCGACGTAGGCCCGGGCCACCTCGCGGACCATGGCCCGCCCGGCCATCACCCCGGTCTGCTGGTCGGCGATCATCGCCTGCACCAGTTGGAAATCCCCGATCGGGGTTCCGCCCTGGGTCGCCACCGCGGCGTAGGTGACGGACTCGTCCAACGCCCGCTGGGCGATGCCCACCGCGAACGCGGCGACGTGCACGCGGCCCGCGGCCAACGAGGTCATCGCCGCCCGGTAACCGGCCTCCTCATCGGCGCCGACCAGGGCACCCGCGGGCACCCGCACGTCGGTGAACGAGACGTCCGCAGTCCAGGCGCCCTCCTGGCCCATCTTCTTGTCCTTGGGCCCGACCTCGACACCGGGCGTATCCGCCGGGACCAGGAACACGGCGATGCCGGTGCCCGAGTCGTCGGCCGGCCGGGTGCGGGCAAAGACCACGAACAGGCCGGCGAGGGGTGCGTTGGTGATGAACCGCTTCTGTCCGTCGATCACCCACTCTTCGCCGTCTCGCACCGCCCGGGTGCGCAGCCCGGCCGGGTTGGAGCCCGCCCCGGGCTCGGTGAGCGCGAACGAGGCGACCACGTCGCCGGAGGCGAGGCGGGCCAGCCAGGTGGACTTCTGCTCCGGGGTGCCGAAGTTGACCAGGACCTTCCCGGCAATGCCGTTGTTGGTGCCGAACATGGAGCGCACCGCAACCGAGGTGTAGCCCAGTTCCATGGCCAACTCGGCGTCCTGCACCACGTCCAGGCCCAGCCCGCCCCATTGCTGCGGGATCGTGTAGCCGAACAGGCCCATCTCCGCGGCCTGCTTGCGCAGGTCGTGAGGCACCGCGTCGGCGTCCATAATTTCCTGCTCGCGCGGCATCACCCGGTTACGCACGAAGTCCCGGACCAGCGCCCGGATTGCCTCGAAGTCCTCGTCGGACACCTCGGGGGTGCGCGCCGCACGCTCGGTCATGCCACTCCTCCGCGATCCGCCAGGTCCCCCCAACCTAGACGGGCACGGTCAGGCCCTGCACCAGGCGTGTCATCTCCCGCTCGGACTCGCGGCGGGCGCGCAGCGGTTGCGGGGAGTTGGCCATCAGCAGGATCAATTCAACCGACGCGGCGTGCAGCAGGTGCGCGATCGGGGCCACCGGCCGAGGGGGAACGCGACCGGAGTCCATCGCGCGTTTCAGGTAGTCGGTGAGCAGGCCCAGGCTGTTGCGTTCGCACAGCTCCCGCCAGCGGGACCAGCCCAGCACGGCGGGTGCCTCGATGAAGCTCAGCCGCAGCACCACCGGGTCCATGCACAGGTCGAACACCGCCCGGATGCCGGCCAGCAACGCATCGATCGGATCGGCGACCTTGGCCATGCGATCGATGGCGGCCGCGGACACCGACGCCTCGATGTCCTCGACGATCGTGGTGAACAGCGCGGTCTTGCCGTCGAAGTGGTGGTAGAGCGCCCCGCGGGAAACCCCGGCGCGGGTGATGATTTCCTCGATGCCGACCGCGGCGAAGCCCCGCTCGGTGAACAGTTCCCGACCGGCTTCGCACAACGCCGCTCGGGTACCCCGGGATCGCTCGAGCTGAGTGACCATCGTCATCACCCTATTCCACTTACATACCGCCAGTCGGTATGTACGATGCCGTCCAGCTGCATCGTGGCAGATCCGTGAAAGCTACGGGGGCACCGCCGACATGAAGGCCGTTCCAGAGGGCTCACCCGACCCCGGGTCCGGCTCCGTGCAGCACCCGACCCGCGCCGAACTGTCCGGCCTGGCCGACGCGATCGATGCCGACCTCGACCAGATCGCGGCGGCGGTCGCCGACGCGATCGAAGCACACGTGGCGGCCTACCGCCGAGACGACCCCACGCTGATGCCGCAGGTGGTCAGACACGCCCGGGACGTCTTCCAGGCCCTCGTGACATGCCTGCGCGAGGACCGCGCCCCGCAGCCCCAGGACCTGCCGGCCACCCCGGCGGCCGCGTTGAACCGGGTGAGCCACGGCATCTCGCTGGCCGACTTTCTGCGCGCCTCGCGCATCGCGACGATCATGTTCTGGAACCGACTGGTGCCGCTGCTCGGCCCGCATGCCTCTCCTGCACTGATCGCCCGCACGGTCTATCTGCTGCTACAGGTGATGGAGCTGTCCAGCTCCACCGGCGCGGAGGCATTGCTGGAGGCCGAGCAGTTCCGCGGCGCCGACCGGGACCGGTTGCGGCGCGATGTGGTGGAGGACCTACTCGAGGGTCGGCCGCCGTTGATCGGTCCGCGGCGCGGCATCCTGGACGCGGCGGGGCTGCGCCAGGACGTCCCGTTCGTGGTCGCATCCGTGCAGCCGATCCAGGCCGCCGAGGACACCGAGGTCTTGGGCCGGGTCCGCGCCGCGGTCCGGTTCGCCGAGGGCCGCACGGCCGGCGGCCTGTTGGTGATCCGCTACGACGAGGTGCTCGGGCTGTTTCCGACCACCGACGCCGGCACGGTACTGGCCGAGGGACTACGGGCCGCGCACCAGGAGTTGCGCCGCGTCGGGGTGGACGTGCGGGCTGGCATCAGCACGCCGCAGCTCGGCTGGGACTACGTAGCCCGCGGTCATCGGGAGGCGTGCACCGCCCGCGACGCAGTCGGCGAGAGTGGTGGGGTGTCCCGGGTGTCGGCGATGTCCGCGCTGAACTATCTGACCCTGCACGAGGACGAGACCGCCCGACGGCTGATCGATCCGCGGGTGCGCGCCTTCGTTGAGGACGAGTTGTCCTGCGGCGGCAGCTACCTGGAAACGTTGGACGCCTACGTGGGCGCCAACCTGAACGCCAAAGTCGCCGCCGAGCGGCTCGGCGTGCACGTGAACACCGCGTACTACCGCCTGGACCGGATTGCCGAACGCACCGGGCAGGATTTGCGCACGTTCGAGGCGGTCCTCGATCTGGTGGTCGCGGTGCGTCTGTTGCGCGGCCGCTCCCGCAACGATCGCTGAGCCCATTCGTCGTCGGACACCAAACGCGTCTGTGGGCGGCCCACTAACGGTGCGACCCGACGCGCCGTGACTCTGTGCTTGTTGCCGGAATTGTCCGGCAACGCGGCCCGTCTCGTCCCAGCAACAACGTCCCGGCGGGCGGGCACCTTCCGATCCCTGCGGAAATGAGGCTTAATAGTGTCTTCCACCAGAAGGCGCGCGGTTCTGCTCGCGCCCACCTTCGCCAGCGTCGCGCTGGTGATCTCCGCCTGTGGTAGCAGCGGTTCGAGCGTGGCGGAGCAACCTGCCGCCCCGGCCGACACGTCCTCCGCTGCTGCCCCGGCCGCCGCTCCTGCGGCCGCCGCCCCCGCCGCTGCCGCCCCGGCGGCCTCGGCTGCGGACACGTCTGCTGCTGCTCCAGCCGCCGCCGCTCCGGCTGCGAAGGCTGCTCCGGCTGCCAAGACAGCGAAGACCGGCAAGGTTGCTCCGGCCGCCAAGGCCGGTTCCATTGGCTCGACCACCAAGGTCAAGAGCAATGGCGAGTCGGACTCCCAGAAGGCGGAGAACCAGAAGATCTACGACGAGAAGGGCGGCGCCACCGACGTCGGCATCAGCAAGGACGGCATCCACCTCGGCTCGGTGAACATGCACGGCATGGCGCTGGGCAACGTGCTCGTCGGCCCGCAGGTGCGTGGCAACCTCGCCGCTGCCTCGGCCGTCAACGACCGTGGCGGCGTGCTCGGCCGCCGCATCAGCATCACCGACTGCGACGACGGTCCCGGTGAGGTTGCCCGGGCCAAGGCCTGCATCAAGAAGCTGGTGGGGCAGGACAAGATCTTCGCGATGGTCACCGGTGTGGACTGGGCGACCGCCTCGATCCACGACGACATGAAGCAGTACCACTTGCCCTACGTGGGTGCCTGGGCCTACTCGCAGACCGAGTGGCAGGACCCGTTCATGTTCCCGACCCACATGTCGATGATCCACGAGGCCATGGCCAACGCTCACTGGGTGGCCAACGTGATCCACCCGAAGACCTACGGCCTGGTGTGCTTGACCTCCCCGGAGATGCAGCTGGCCTGCAACGGGGTCTCGAAGATCCTCGACGCGACGGGCGCCAAGCTGGTCAAGCGCTCCGACGTCTCCATCTCCGAGACCTCGATGTCGTCTTACATCCTCGCGATGCGCGCGGCGAACCCGGACCACATCGTGCACTACGTCATCAACCCGTCGACCATGGCGAAGTTCATGGTCGAGGCCGCGCAGCAGGGCTACTACCCGCCGATGGGGATCTCGGGTAACCACCTGGCGGCTGAGGTACTCGGTTCGCTGTTCGGCAAGTGGCCGGTGGGTCGCTACTGGACCAACACCACCTACAAGCTGTGGGGCCCGGAGTTCATGGCCACCATGGCGAAGTACGCGCGTGGTAACCGTGGCACGAACCACCACATCGTGCAGGCCGGCTACAACGCCGTGAACATGTTCGCGCAGGCCGCCAAGCAGACCGGCCCGAACCTGACCCGGGACCGCCTGATGGCCACCCTGGGTAACGGCACCGTCTGGCAGGCGGATGCCTCGCTGGATCAGCGCTTCAGTTACGTCGCGTCCGAGCGCTCCGGCGACAACTGGAGTCCGAACTACGGCCAGGGCCGCGAGTTCATCTACAAGTACGACGGCACCAACACCGTGTCGAACCCGGACGGTTCGCCGCAGGGCTTCACCCCGGACGACAAGCAGTTCGTGATCCACACCAACTCGTAATCGCTGCGCGCAATACCTGACCCACGCGAGGGGCGGGCGCCGGACGGCGTCCGCCCCTCGTCGCGTGTGGGCGGGAATGGCAACTTTACATCTAAAAGATACTTGTAAAGTGATTGGACAATGCGTAGGCTCCTGTCAAGCGATCCGAAGGGAGCCCGGAATGAGCACGGCAACCATCCCCTCGCCCACGGCGAACCTCGCCTGGCGGGACGGCAAGCGGTACCTCTGGCTGCTCGGCGCACTGATCCCCTGCCTGCCGTTGCTCGGCTGGGGCCTGGTCTCGGCGACCGGGTGGAGCGTCTTCTGGTTCTCCGGGCCGCTGTTCCTGTTCGTCGTGGTCCCGCTGGCGGACTTCATCGTGCCGTCCGACCCGAACAACCCGCCGGAGGAGATGGTCCCCTCACTGGAGGCGGACCGGTACTACCGCTGGTTGACCTACGCCTACCTCCCCCTCCAGATCGGGGTGTTCGTCTGGGGGGCCTGGATGCTCAGCAGGGGCTCGCTGTCGGTGGTCGACAAGATCGGCATCGCCTCGAGCCTCGGCGTCGTCGGTGGCGTCGCCATCAACACCGCCCACGAACTCGGGCACAAGAAGGAGGAGCACGAGCGCTGGTACGCCCGCGTCGCGCTCGCCCAGACCTGGTACGGCCACTTCTTCATCGAGCACAACCGCGGCCACCACGTGCGGGTCGCGACGCCGGAGGACCCGGCCTCCTCGCGCCTCGGCGAGAGCCTGTGGGCGTTCCTGCCGCGCAGCGTGCTGGGCAGCCTGCGCAGCGCGTGGCACCTGGAGCGCGAACGGATGGCCCGTTGCGAGAAGCGCACCTTCTCCCCCGCCAACGACGTCCTCAACGCCTGGTCGATGTCGCTGGTGCTCTGGGTTGGCGTCACGGTCGCGTTCGGGCCGGGAATCCTGCCGTACCTGGTGCTGCAGGCGGTACTCGGCTTCTGGCTGCTGGAGGTCGTCAACTACCTGGAGCACTACGGGATGCTGCGTCAGCGCACGGCGTCCGGTCGCTACGAGCGGGTCGAGCCCCGGCACTCGTGGAACTCCAACAACATCGGCACGAACGTGCTGCTGTACCACCTGCAGCGGCACAGCGACCACCACGCCAACCCGACCCGGCGCTACCAGGCGCTGCGCGACTTCGAGACCGCCCCGGTGCTGCCCACCGGCTACGCCGGGATGATCGTGCTGGCCACCGTGCCACCGCTATGGCGCCGGGTGATGGACCGTCGGGTGCTCGCGCACTACAACGGGGACGTGACCCTGGCCAACATCGCGCCCGGCAAACGGGCGAAGCTGATGCGCCGTCACGGTGCCGTCGAGCACGCCGCGGCCTGAGGAGGACGACGATGGCGAAGTACCGCTGCCCCGGTTGTGGTTACGTGTACGACGAGGCGCTCGGCGCTCCCCGCGAGGGGTGGCCCGCCGGGACCGTACTCAACGCGATCGACCCCGAGTGGACCTGCCCGGATTGCGCCGTGCGTGAGGCGCAAGACTTCGTGCCGGTCGAGGAAGGCGCACGATGAAGATCTGGGTTTGCCTGCAGTGTGGCTTCGAGTACAACGAGGCCGAGGGCTGGCCCGATGACGGCATCGCGCCGGGTACTCGGTGGGAGGACATCCCCGAGGACTGGTCCTGCCCGGACTGCGGGGCGGCCAAGGCCGACTTCGACATGGTCGAGGTCACCCCGGCATGACCGCGGCGCAGCCCGGCTTCCGGGAGACCGTGCAGACCTTGCTGCACGAGCGTCTGCTGGACGCCGCCGCGGCCATCACCACCGAAGCCGGGTGGGGCACGGTGACCATGGCGAAGATCGCCGAGGTGGTCGGGGTCAGCCGGCAGACCGTGTACAACGAACTCGGCTCCAAACCGCAGATCGCCCGGGCGCTGGTCGATCGGGAACTGGCCCGCTTTCTCGAGGTGGTGCGCGAGCGCATGTCCGGGCAGCAGGAGTTGGGCGCCGCCCTGCAGGCCGCCTGCGAGGGCGCCCTGGAGACCTCGGCAGCCAACCCGTTGGTACGCGCGATTTTCGAATCCGCGCACAACGGCGGCAGCGACCTGCTGCCCCTGCTCACCACCGACTCCGCGGCGTTGATCACCGATGCCACCGGTTTCATCAGCCTGGTGATCGCCGAACAGAACTACCCGGTGTCGCTGTCCCCCGAACGGCTCGGGGTACTCGTGGAGAACCTGGTCCGTCTGACGCTGAGTCACATGATGCAGCCCTCCGCGAGCCCGACCCAGACCGCACGGGACGTCGGCTGGCTGGTCCGGGCCGCGCTGGCCTAAGGGACCTGTACCTGGCACAGGTGTTGGCCGTGGGTGACGCTGTCGCCGACCGATACGCGCAGATCCGCAATGACGCCGGCGCGGCCGGCGGTGACCGCGTTCTGCATCTTCATGGCTTCCAGCACCGCGATCACGTCACCGGCAGCGACGAGGTCACCGTCCTTCACCGCAACGCTGACGATGGTGCCCTGCATGGGCGAGAGCACGATGGCGTCGGTGGGGCCGCCGGCCGCGGTGGCGCCCCCGGCGGCGCCGATGAGTTGCGCCGCACGGTCGCCGAACGTGGCCAGGCCCGGCACGTGCACCGGCATGGCGCGGCGGCCGACCCGGGCGACGATCCGGTCGGCGACGACCACCGGCGCGGGCAGGTCGGCGATGACGCCGTCCACCCAACGGTTGTGCACCGCGAACTCGGGGCCGGCGAAGTCGGAGTGGTCCACCAGCCAGCGGTAGAAGGCGATCGGGGTCGGCACGCCTGCCACCTCGAGTTCGCCCAGGGCGCGGCGGGCCCGGCGCAGGGCGCTCGCCCGGTCGGGACCGGACACGATCAGCTTGCCGAACATGGAGTCGTAGCGACCCTCGACCGTGTCCCCGGCCTCCACTCCCCCGTCCCAGCGCACGCCGGGACCGCTGGGCACCTGCAGGACGGTGACCGTGCCGGGGCCGGGCAGGAAGCCGGCGTGCGGGTCCTCGGCAACCAGGCGGAATTCGATGGCGTGACCGTGCGCCGGCGGGTCCTGCTGCGACACCAGGTGCGCGCCTGCGGCAATGCGGAACTGCTCGACGACCAGGTCCACCCCGGTGGTGGCCTCGGTGACCGGGTGTTCCACCTGCAGGCGGGTGTTCACCTCGAGGAAGGACACCTCGCCACCGGACCCCACCAGGTATTCCACGGTCCCCGCGCCGCGGTACCCGGCCGCGACGCAGATCGCCCGCGCCGAATCCACCAGTTGCTCGCGCACCCCGTCGGGCAGGGCGGGCGGCGGCGCCTCCTCGACGAGTTTCTGATTACGCCGCTGCACCGAGCAGTCGCGCAGCCCGAGCACCAGTACCCGACCGGCGTCATCGGCGAGGACCTGGACCTCGACGTGCCGGGCGCCCTCCAGCAACCGCTCCACGTACACCGTGCCCCGGCCGAACGCGGCTGCGGCCTCCCGGCTCGCCGCGGCAAATGCCTCCGGGATCGCGTCGGCCTCGCGTACCACCCGCATGCCCCGCCCGCCACCGCCGAACGCGGCCTTGAGCAGCACCGGCAACCCGTGCTCGGCGACGTACGCCTCCACCGCGGCCACGTCGTCGATGGCGCCGGTGCCCGCGGTCAGCGGCGCGCCCACCGACCGGGCGATCCGACGGGCCGTCAGCTTGTCGCCGAGATCGGAGATCACCGACGCCGGTGGGCCGATCCAGATCAGCCCGGCCGCGGTCACCGCGGCAGCGGCATCCGCGTTCTCGGCCAGAAACCCGTAGCCGGGATGCACTGCCTCGACGCCGGCCGTCAGGGCCGCGTCGACCACGGCGTCCAGGTCCAGGTAGTCCTCGATCGGCACGGAATGCTCGGCCCGGCGCACGTGCAGGGCGCCGGCATCGGCCGGGGTGTACACCGCCACCGCTCGCATGTCGGCATCAGCCGCCGCCCGCAGGATGCGCACTGCGATCTCGCCGCGATTGGCGACCAGCACCGACCGTAACGGTCGGGCCGGGTCCTCGGTCAGGTTCACGCTTCCACCGGTTGGCCGGCACGGATCAGGATGTCGCGGGCCATCCGCACATGCACCGCGTCGACCATCATCCCGTTGAGTTCGCCCACCCCGTTGACCGCGGCGGCGAGCACCGCGCGGGCATGGTCCACTTCCGCGGGACCGGGGGTGAACACCTCGTGCGCGATCACCACCTGGGTCGGGTGCAGGCAGATCTTGCCCCCGTAACCGAGGTTGCGACCCACGTTCGCGTCGCACCGGAAGGTGTCCTCGTCGCGCACCGCGACCACCGCCTGGTCCACCGCGGGCACCCCGGCCAGGTTCGCGGCCAGCAGCACCGCGCTGCGCGCGTAGAGCACCTCGTTGCCCGCGGCGGTCCGGCGACCGCCGAGATCGGCGATGAAGTCGTCGGAACCGAAGTACACCGCGTGCGGTCCGGCGGCGAGCAGCGGGCGGGCATCAGCCACGCCCAGCGCGCTCTCCACGCCGACCATCACCGCGGCGCCGACGGGCAACGCGGCCTGAAGATCCGTCAGTTCGGCCACCCGCTCGTACTTCGGCAGGACCACCCCGTCCAGCATCCCGGCGTCGATCAACTCCGCACAGGTGGCCACATCGGCCGCGTGCTCCTCGGTGTCGACCGCGTTGATCCGCACCAGCAACAGCCCGCCGAACTCCGGTCGTCCCGCGCGCAGTGCCGCCGCCACCGCCTCTCGCGCGGCGTCCTTACCGGCCGCGGGCACCGCGTCCTCCAGGTCCACCACCACGGTGTCCGGGGTGACCCGACCGACCTTGGCCAGCATCTCCACCCGACCACCGGGGACGAACAACAGACTGCGCATCGCTCAGGCGTCCCCACGTCGGTGCATCAGCACGGTGCGCTTACACCGGCAGACCAGCTCGCCACGTTGGTTGCTGCCCCGGTGCTCGATCTCCAGCACACCGGTGTCCGGTCGGGACTTAGACCCGCGCGCCGCGGTGACCTCGGAGGTCACCGAGATCGTGTCGCCCTGGAAGACCGGGGCGGGGAACACCGCCTCGCTCACCCCCAACTGGGCGACCACCGTGCCCTGGGTCAGCTCCGGCACCGACAGCCCGACCACCAGCGCCAGGGTGAACATGGAGTTCACCAGCGGCTGCCCGAACTCGGTGCGCGAGGCGTAGTCGTGGTCCAGGTGCAGCGGTGCCGGGTTCATGGTCATGGTGGTGAACAGAATGTTGTCGGTCTCGGTCACCGTGCGCCGGGTGGCGTGGGTGACCGTCAGCCCAACCGGGCAGTCCTCGAAATACCGGCCGGCCATCGCGGTCAGACCGGACTGATCGGGTGATGGCGACGGTCGGCCTCGCGGGTCCACCCGTCCGCGTCGGCGTACCGGGCGATCAGTTCGCTGCGCAGGTCACCCGGCTCCACCAGCGCGTCCACCACCAATTCGCTGCCCATGCGCAGCAGATTGATATCCGCCTGTTGCTCGACCACCCGGGCCGCGATGAAGGCGGCCCGCTCGTCGGGGTCGGCGATGGCGGCGATCTTGTTCGCGTACACGGCGTTCACCGACGCCTCGGGTCCCATGGGTCCGATCATCGCGGTCGGCAACGCGAGCGTGGCACGGGGGGCGAATCCGGGCGCGCCCATCGCGTAATAACCCGCGGCGTAGGCCTTACGCAGGACCACGCTGATCCGCGGCACCTCGGCCGAGGACATCGCGACGATCATCTTCGCGCCGTGCCGGATGATGCCGGCGCGCTCCACCGCGACGCCGACCATGAAGCCGGGCACGTCGTGCAGGAACAGCAGCGGGATGTTGTAGGCGTCGCACATGGTGATGAACCGCGCCGCTTTGTCCGCGGAGTCGACGAAGATGGCGCCACTGCGCACCTTCGGTTGGTTGGCGATCAGCCCGATAACCCGCCCGTCCAACCGGGCCAGGCCGACCACCATCTCCTCGGCCCAGCGGGCCTTGATCTCGAAGAACGAACCGGCATCGACCACGCCCTCGATGACGTCGCGCACGTCGTAGGCGGCATTGGGATCCGCGGGCACCATGCCGTCGGCCAACCGGTACTCCGGCGGCAGCGCCGGCGCGGTCGGCGGGGTGGCGCGGAAGTTGTCGGGCAGGTAGGACAGCAACAGCCGGGTGGCCGCGATGGCCTCGGCGTCCGAGCCGAACACCTCGTCCCCGCAGCCGGAAACGCTCGCGTGCATGAGCGCGCCGCCCATCTCCTCCAGCGTGGTGATCTCACCGGTGACCTTCTCCGCCACCCGCGGGCTGGCCAGATACATCGAGCCGTTGCCCTCGACCATGCCGACCCAGTCGCAGAACGCGGGCTCGTAGGCGCCGCCGGCCGCGGACGGCCCGTGCAGGCAGCACAACTGCGGCACCCGGCCGGACAGTCGCACCTGTAGATGGAAGATCGCCGAGGCACCGCGACGGCCGGGGAAGAAACCCATCTGGTCGGTCAGCCGCCCGCCGGCGCTGTCCACCAGGTGCACCACCGGGAGCAGGTCGCGGTCGGCCCGCTCGAGCAACCGGATTTGTTTCTCGCAGGTGCGCGCACCCCAGGAGCCGGCCTTGACGGTGAAGTCGTGCGCGATCACCGCCACCTTGCGCCCGTCGACCCGACCCACGCCGCAGATCACCCCGTCGGCGGGCAGCGCGTCGTCACCCTCGGCAGCGGCCAGCAGCCCGTCCTCGACGAAGGTGCCGGGGTCGTACAGCAACGCCAATCGGTCGCGCACCGCCATCTTGGTCGGCCAACGCGAACCATCCAGACCCGCCCGCGCCCACGCCGCGGTCTCCCGCAGCGCGGCCTCCGTCACGGCGCGAGGTCCTTGGTGAGGATCTCCAGCTGGATCTCGTCGGTGCCACCGCCGACACGCAGGATGCGTGCGTCCCGGTAGTGCATGGCGATCCCGGTCTCCTCCAGGTAGCCGGCGCCACCGAACAACTGCATGGCGTGGTCGACCACCCGGTTGGCCACCACCGCGGCCAGATACTTGGCCTGCGCGACGGTCTTCAGCATCTCGGGGTGATCGGTGTCCAGTCGCACCGCGGCCTGATGCACCATCAGCCGGGCGGAGTCCACCTCCAGCTCCATCAGCGCCAGCTTGTGCCGGACTGTCTGCAGGTGGGTCAGCGGGGCGCCGAACGCCTCCCGCTGCCGGGTGTACTCGCGGGCCCGGTCCAGGCACTCCGCGGCGTGCCCGATCGCCATTGCGCCCAGCGAGACTCGTTCCAGCTGGAAGCCCTCCATGATCTGCTGGAAGCCACGGCCCTGGGTGCCGAGTACCGCGTCCGCGCCGACGGTCACGTCGTCCAGCATCAGCTCGCGGGTGTCCGAGGAGTGCCAGCCCAACTTCTTCAACGGCCGGCCGAACGACATGCCGGGCGTGCCCTTCTCCACCACGAACAACGTCACGCCGTGGTGGCGGTCCCCGGAGTCGGTGCGGGCGGCGATGATGATGACGTCGGCCAGGCCGGCGTTGGTGATGAACATCTTGCGACCGTTGAGCACCCAACCACCGCCCGGTGCAGGTCGCGCGGTGCTGGCCATCCCCGCCACATCGGAACCGGCCTGGGGTTCAGTGACCGCGATCGCGCAGATCGACTCCCCGTGCGCCAGCGGCGCGAGCCAGCGCTGTTGCTGTACCGCACTGCCGTGGCGCACCAGGTGCGGGCCGGCCATGTAGGCGCTGACCAGGGCGGTCACCGCGATGCCGCCGCTGGCCCGGGCCAACTCCTCGGACAGCAGCGCGATTGCCAGGCTGTCGCCCTCGGTGCCCCCGTGCTCTTCCGGCGTGCACAGGCCCAGCAGGCCCGCGGCGCCCAGCCGCTTGAATGCCTCCGGCGGGAACTGGCCGTTCGATTCGGCCTCGTCGACCAGGGGACGGATCTCCCGATCGGTGAAGGTGCGGCAGGTGGTGCGGAAGGCGACGTGCTCGGGGCTCAGTTCCCAGCTCATTCCGTACTCCGAAACTCGACCGACCGGACGGTCGAGAATAGACTGATGGAGTACGGATCCGTCAAGCCGGGGCAAACCGGGACAAACCGGACAAGGGGTGGGCATGAGCGAGACCGCGCGTGTCGACGCCGATACCGGTTCCCGAACCAGCCGGGCGGAAGCCCAGCGGGTGCGGATCGTTGCGGTGGCCATCGACATGTTCAGCCGGCAGGGCTTCCGGGCCACCTCGATGAACGAGATCGCGGCCGCGGTCGGGCTGTCCAAGCCGACGCTGTACCACTACTTCGCGAGCAAGGAGATGTTGCTCGTCCACATCTACACCGCGGTGCTCGACGAGAGCCTGGACGACGGCCGTCGGGTCATCGCCGCCGCGCCCGACCCGCTGTCCGCGATCCGCGATCTGATCGCCGCGCGGGTGGTCTACACCTGCCGCAACAGCGCGCTGCTCAAGGTGTGCTTCGAGGAAGAGCACGAACTACCGGCGGATTTGCAGCCCGCGCTGCTCATCCGGCGCCGGGCGTTCGAGGACCTGTTCACGGACACCGTCAACGCACATCTGACGGTGCATCCGGAGGCGCTCGGCGGGGTGGCGCCGAAGGTCTGGGTGAACACCTGCCTGGGCGCGATCAACTGGTGTTACAAGTGGTACCGGCCCAGTGGTCCGGCGGGACCCGCCGAACTCGGTGCGCAGATCGCCACGTCCTTGACCGCCGGCCTGAGGGCCTGAGCCAACGGAGACCCCATGTCCCACCCGTTCCACCGTGTGCTCGAGGTCCCGGTCACCGGCGGCACCCTGCAGGTCGGCGTCGCCGGCCCCGATCTCGGCGCGGGCGCCCCGGTGGTGGTGGCGGTGCACGGCATCACCGGGTCGCATCGGTCCTGGACCCCGGTGGTGCGCGCGCTCGGCGATGACATCACCGTGCTCGCCCCTGACCTGCGCGGGCGGGGCGCCTCCGCGGCGATCAGCGGTCCGTTCGGCATGGCCGCGCACGCCGCGGATGTACTGGCCCTGCTCGACCACTGCAACGTGGACAGCGCTGTCGTGGCCGGGCACTCCATGGGCGGCTATGTGACCACCCGGTTCGCCTCGCTGGCCCCGGACCGGATCCGCGCCGCGGTGTTGGTGGACGGGGGGCTGCCGCTGCCGAGGCCCGCGGGAATCAGCCCGGACGATCTGTTGGCCGCGATCCTCGGCCCGGCGCTGGCCCGGCTGTCCATGACGTTCGCGTCGGTGCAGGCCTACCGGGACTTCTGGCGGGCGCACCCCGCGCTGGCCGGGCCGGACAAGTGGAGCGCGGACGTCGACGACTACGTCGACTACGACCTGGATCCGACCACCGAGGTGATCCGCTCCCGGGTCAACGGGGACGCGGTGCGCGCGGACGGCCGGGACCTGTTGGACGGGGACACCGCGGCCACCACGCTGGCCGCGCTGAAGTGCCCGACCACCCTGCTGTGGGCGCCGCGCGGCCTGATGGACGAGGACCGACCGCTACTGCCCGCGCCGGTGATCGACGCGGCCCGGGCCGCCCTCCCCCAGTTGGTGGTGGCCGAGGTCCCGGACACCAACCACTACCTGATCCTGCTGCGGGACCGCGACGCCCATCCCGTGGGCGCCGCGATCCGCGCAGCAGTGGTGAACTGACGCTGCTTCACAAACAGCGCGGGGTCAGAGATCCAGCACGATCCGTCCGCACTTGGCCCGCGACACGCACAGGCACATCTTGGTGTTCGCCGCCCGCACGTCGGCGGGTAGCACCGCGTCGCGGTGCTCGATCTCGCCGGACAGCACCGGGGTGATGCAGGCGCCGCAGACGCCCTGCGAGCAGGACCACGGCACCACGACCTGCTTCTCCGCGAGCACGTCGAGGATCTGCTTGTCCGCGGGCACGGTGAACGTGATGCCGGAGCGGGCCAGTTCCACCTCGAACGGCACGCTCGCGGTGACGTCCACCACCGGTGCGGTGAACGACTCCCGGTGCACCGTGTCCAACGGCCAGCCCTGCGCGGTGGCCTGCCCGGACAGCCAATCCATGAACCCGTTGGGCCCGCACAGGTACAGCTCCGCGCCGCCGCCCCAGCCGCCCAACTTCGCGGCCGGGTCGAAGGAGGTGCGCCCCGGCTCGCGGTCGGTGTGCACGTACACCCGATCGGCGAAGGGGAGCGCGGCGAGGTCGTCGCCGAACGGCACGCTCGCCTCGTCCTGGGCGCACAGGTGCAAGGTGAACTCCGCACCCGCCGCGTGCAGATCGTGGGCCATGGACAGCAGCGGAGTGGCGCCGATGCCGCCGGCCACGAGCACGTAGCGGCCGGCCTCGTTCAGCTCGAAGTTGTTGCGTGGCTCGGAGATGGTCAGCGTGGTGCCGAGCGTCAATGCCTCGTGCACCTCCAGCGAGCCGCCGCGGCCGTGCGGGTCGGCCTTGACCGCGATCCGGTAGGTGGTGTCCGGGGCGTTGCACAACGAGTACTGCCGGATCCGACCGCTGGGCAGGTGCACGTCCACGTGCGAGCCCGGGGTGAACAGCGACAGCGGTCCGTCCACGCCCTCCAGCACGAACGTGCGCACGCCGGCCCCGGCCTCGCGCGCCTCGGTGACCCGGACCTGACGCACCGTCTGGTACGGGGCACGCGGGAAGCCCCACTCCTTGGGCGCCTTGAACAAACCGCGGGTGGGGATGCCCTGGTTGCGCAGCACGCTGTCGCCGAGGTCCCACACGCGGTGATAGCGGTGGAACGGAATGTGCGGCATCGCGTGGTGGATGCAGTGATCGGTCTGGCCCAGCCAGTAGACCTTGCCCACCGCGGTGCCACGCAGCTGCACCGTGGACTGGAACGGCGAGTTCTGCCAGTCGGAGTCATGTGGGTGCTGCACGTGCGCGAACGCGTAGACCAGGATGAACATCCCGACCTTCTGCGGGATCAGCCAGACGAGCAGGAATTCCTTCCAGTACGGGGAGAGCAGGAACCCGACCTGCAGGCCGACGTAAATGATCAGCGTCAGCACGAACATCGCGACCTCGCGCTTGGGTCGCGTGCGCCATAGCTTGGTGAAGTAGAAGTGCGTCCAGATCCACTCCGGGATCAGCAGCACCAGCGGCAGCAGCGCCCGCGGCGTCTCGACGAAGGGCAGGTCCGGGTCCTTGTTCTTGTCGCCCACCCAGCGGTGATGCTCCATGTGCAGGATCCGGTACACCGTGGTGCTGATGCCGGGCAGCAGCAACCCGGCGGACACCGTGCCCAGGAAGTCGTTCAGTCGTGGGTTGCGCGACACGGAGCCATGCACCGCGTCGTGCAGGACCGTGAAGCTGGCATAGATGGCCGCCTGATTGATCAGCAACATCAACAGGAACGGGATGGTGCCGGACAGGTATCCCCAGGAGGCCAACCCGAACGCGGTGTACACCCCGACCACCAGCCCGATGTGCGCCGGGGACAGCAGCGGCTTGCGGGCGATCCCCGGATAGCGCGGGTCGCGCACCATCTGGGCGAGCACCTGGCGCACGGATGGATTGGCGGTGATCGTCATCGGGACCTCTCGACAGCACTGCGGCCACTCAAGTCTGGTCGACGCAGCCGCGAAGCACAGCGTGGCGAACCACGCTTCCACTTTCAACCTATGTGGATTTCCACATAGAAAACCAGGGCCACATAGCAAATCAGGGCTCGCCGAGCACGGCGCGCATGCGCAGCGCCGCCATCACCTCCGCGCGGCGCTCCCGGACGTCGCGGGGCAACAGTTTCTCGGCCTGCCCGATCCGCATCCGGATGGTGTTCTCGTGCAGCCACAGCCGGGTCGCGGCCCGGGCGCTGGAGCCCGTGCTGAGCCAGGCGAGCAGGGTCTCCCGAGCGCGTTCATTGCGCTCGCCGGGGCCGTTGAGCTCACCGAGTTCGTCGGCGATGAACCGCCGCGCGGCCGGCTCGTCACCGAGCAGCACCACCTCGAGGGACACCTCGTGGAAGCGCACCAGGTGGCCGAGGCCGGGACAACGCCGACGCAGGGTGACCACCGAGAGCACGTCCTGGCGGGTGCGCCGGAACCCGTCCAGCCCCGAGCCCGGCTCGCCGAGGCCGACCGGCAGGTCGAGGGTGCCCAGCGCCGTGGTCACCTCGGCCAGTCGGTCCACCGACAGGGGGCCGGCGAAACGCAGCCAGCAGATCCACACGTCCGCGCCGTGCAACACCTGCAGCGAGCCCGCCGCCCCGGTGCGCTCGGCCAGGCCCGCCAGCGCCTGCTCGGCGCGGGAGCGTTCCAGCGACTGCACCGCCACGGCCAGGTGCACCCCGGTGAACCGATAACCCAGCGTCCGTTCCACGTCGTCCAATGGCAGCGAGCTGCCGCCCTCGACCAGTTGCAGCACCAAGGCGCGCCGTTCGTCGTCGCGGGTCCGCCGGATGGTCTCCAGCACCGCATCGTGGCGAGCGACGACCAGCTTGAGCACGTCGATCAGGAACTGGATGACCAGCTCGGTGGGCGTGCCGAGGAACTCCTCGATGGTGCCCTCACCGGCCGCGGCCGCCGCGGTGGCCATCTCGAACCAGAGCCGCCAGAACCGGCGCAGCGCAATCCAGTACGCCGATTCGATCTCACTGACCGAGATGCCCAGCTGGGCGGCCAGGTCGGTGAACGCGAACTCCGCGGGCGGGCGGATCTGGCTCAGCGTCAGCTCACCGGTGAGCAACCCCAACGCGGCACGGACGTTGTCATCGGTGCTGCTGCGCAGTGCCGCGACGAACACCGGATCCGCGGCCTGCTCCGGCCACACCTCGGCGCAGATCGCCTGCACCGTGGAGTCGACCAGGTCGGTGGGGTCGGTGCGGGCGGCCAGGGCCCGGGCGGCCGGGCTGATTGCCCGATCGTCGTTGCCCTGCTGCATCCACCCTCCTCCACCGCGTGCTGGGCACGGTATCCGGAGTAGCGTCCGCCGGGTGGATCCTCGCCCGGCGGACCTCCTGGCCTCGATCGCGGCCGCACTGGTGCCGAACATCGAGATCGTGTCCCGCGCACTGACCGAGCGGATCCTGGAGATGGAGCCCGCGCTGGCCGAGGACCCGGCGGTGGCGGAGGGGCTGCACGCCAGCGTCTCGGAGAACGTCGACCAGCTCACCGGGACGCTGATCGACGGCCCGGCCCCGCGGGACACCCCGACGCCCGCGGCGGCGTTGACCTGGGCCCGGATGCTGGCCCAACGCGACATCCCGATCGCGACGCTGCTGCGCGCCTACCGGGTCGGGCAGGCGCGCTACCACCAGCTGGCGATGGCCGAGATCGCCCACCTGACGCCGGACGCCGACGCCGCCGCGGCCACCGCGACGTTGCTGTCCGAGGTGACGTTCGCGTTCGTGGACCGGACCTCCGAGGACGTGATGGAGGCCTACCAGATCGAGCGGGACACCTGGGTGCAGAACCGCACCGCGGCGCGTGCCACGGTGATCGCTGCATTGCTCGGCGGACACCCGGTCGACCTGGCCGAGGCCGAGCGCACCCTGGGTTATCCGCTGGTCGGCCCCCACCTGGGCGCGGTGGCCTGGACGGACGCCGACGTGCCGGGCGGTGCCGCGGCGGTGGAGCGGGCGATCGCGGGGCTGGCCCAGCACCTCGGCTGCCCGCACCCGCCGCTGGCGGTACCCGGGGATGCCAACGCCGTGTGGGCGTGGCTGCCGAGACGTAGCACGGCGCCGCCCGACTGGCCGCAGACCACTGATGGCCCGGTGCGCCTCGCCCTGGGCGATCCGGCGGACGGCCCGGACGGCTTCCGACTGACGCACCGTCAGGCCATTACGGTACGCCGGCTGGCGGAGTTCGCTGATGCCGAGCGACGCCGCCCGGTGACCACTTGGGCCGCAGCCGGTCCGATCGCGCTGATGTGCGCCGACCGGGAACAGACCGCGGTCTGGGTGCAAGCCACACTGGGTGGGTTGGCCGCCGCGGAGGAGGCCATGGAACGGCTGCGGGAAACCCTGCTGCTGTTCCTGAGCAACCGCAGTTTCACCGCCACCGCAGGGGCGCAGCACCTGCACAAGAACACCATCCAGTACCGGGTCAAGCGCGCCGTGGAGGCGCTGGGCCGGCCGCTGGAGGACCACCGCGACGACGTGGAATTGGCGCTGCGGGTCTGCCATTGGGTGGGCACCCCGGTACTGCGATCGGTGAAATAACTAGACCGCGGGGCGTAGCACGTTGAGGCTGACGTCGATGAACTGCTCGACGTAGTTCCGGCCGGTGCCGGCGCGCCACAGGATGCACACCGATTGGCGCACCCCGACGAAGTACTGCGCCAGCTTTCGTAGCTCGGCCTCGTCGCCCAGTCGATCGACGTCGTCGGAACCCTGAATGCAGGCCAACATCTGGTTCTCCTGGCGTGCCAGGGCCTCCTGGATGCTGGCCGCGATGGCCTCCGGGAGGTCCACGGACTCTGCGACGGTGTTGGTGACCAAGCAGCCGCCGGGAGTGCCCGCGGCCTCCATGGCGTCGAGTAGTCGCAGCGAGAGGACGCGCACCCGCTCCGCCGCGGTGCCGTCGGCCCGCGGCTCCAGCATGTCGGTCATCCAGTCCTTGTAGCGCTCCAGCACCAACTCGTAGAGCTCGGCCTTGCCGCCGTAGGCGCCGTAGAGACTGCTCCGACTCAGCCCGGTTTCCCTGACCAGGTCGTCGATCGAGGTCGCGCCGTAGCCGCGGTGCCGGAACAATTCCCGGGCCCGCACCAGCACCGCTTCCTCGTCGAACTGCTTCTTGCCGGCCACAACCCTCCCTCGGAAAATCTCTCGTTGACATCTTGGACCGTTCGTTCCAAGATGTCCAGCACCGCGCGGCTCGTCCCCCTCACGTCCCCGATGACCGGAGCCGAATCATGCCCCTGTGGAAGATCTATCACCCGGCCGGTGCCTACACCGACGACGACAAGAACGCCTTCTCCAAGTCCATCACCAGCCTCTACGAGCTGGTCCCGATCCCCAAGTTCTACGTCGTGTGCGTTTTCGAGGAGATGCCCGCCGGCACCATCTACGTCGGCGGCGAACGACACGACCAGTTCGTCCGTATCCGCGTCGACCAGATCGCCCGCACCATGCCCGGCCAGATCGTCCGCGAGTGGTGGGTAAGTCAGCTCGACAGGGTCATCGCGCCGTGGGTCAAGGAACGCGGCTACGACTGGGAGATCTCGGTCGACGAGACGCCGTTCGACCTGTGGTCCCTGCAGGGCGAGATCCCGCCGCCGTTCGAGTCCATCGCGGAGAAGCGGTGGGTGGCAGAGAACAAGGCCCTGTCCTACGGCCAGGCGGAGAAGCTGCCCGCGTCGATGAACGGACTGACGCTGCCCGGCATGACGGGTTGAGCATCGTCGGCGGCGGCCCGGTCAGGGCGTGCGGATCAACGAGGCCAGCCTTGCGGCCAACCAGGGCTTGCGGCCCGACGCGCGCAGCTTGAACCGGGCCACCGCCGGCCACTGACTGGCCCGACCCCACATCACCAACAGCAGGGCGGACGGGTCAGCAGCGACCTTGCAGTCCACCCGCCGGGTCGGGTCCGGGTCGCTGATGTGCAGCGCGCCGTCGTTGATCA